>Ga0209274_10000158_pt1 | contig 54852 bp, 50 predicted proteins | sample HubBroMetageREF1_FD_188343 | JGI IMG/M metagenome (GOLD analysis project Ga0209274, IMG submission 188343) | Reference soil microbial communities from the Hubbard Brook experimental Forest, New Hampshire, USA - Hubbard Brook CCASE Soil... | ecosystem: Environmental > Terrestrial > Soil >...
TGATGGTTTCGTTTGGGTGCACGGGCGGGCGGCATCGTTCAGTGTATCTGGCCGAGCAGGTTGCGAAACGATTGCGAGGAAGGAACGGAATTGAGGTTGTTTTGCAGCATCGCGAGCTCGAGAGAAGGGCGGCGGAGAGCGCTGCGGTGGAGAAAGCTGCGCGATGAGGGCGATGATTCTGGCCGCGGGCCTGGGTACACGGTTACGGCCGCTGACCGATGATCGGCCCAAAGCTCTGGTGGAAGTGGCCGGACACACACTTCTGGAAATCACTTTGCGCCGCCTGCAACAGTTTGGGATTCGCGAAGTCATCGTCAACGTGCATCACTTTGGCGATATGGTTGTGGATTATTTAAAGAAGCACGCCAACTTCGGTATGCGGATTGAGATCTCGCGCGAAGAAGTTTTGCTCGACACCGGCGGTGGGCTTAAGAAAGCTGCGTGGTTCTTTCTCGAAGCAAGGCAGTCGGACGAACCGTTTCTGCTGCACAATGTTGATGTGCTGAGTACGATTGATTTTCGGCGCATGGTGGAAGTTCATGAACAGAATCAAGCGCTGGCGACGCTGGCGGTGCAGGATCGCGAGACGTCGCGATATTTGTTGTTTGACGGGAAAAATCAGCTCTGCGGACGGCGTGCAGGACGTCATCAAGAACCCGAAATCGTCCGGCCTGCGGATAAGGCGCAGACGCAGGCTTTGGCGTTTTCCGGCGTGCATGTCATTTCTCCGCGCCTTTTCGCGAAGATGAGCGAAGACGGCGTTTTTTCGATTATTACTTCGTATCTGCGGGTGGCTGGCGAGGGGGAAAAGATACTTGCGTTTCGTGCCGACGAATATTATTGGCGTGATCTCGGCAAGCCTGAGAATGTGCTGCAAGCGACGAGGGATGTGAACCAGAAGGTTCTTCAGTTGCAAGAGTGAGGGTGCCTCGCGGTATAAGGATGAATAGCTTCTATCTGCACCGAATTCGTGTCATAGTCTTGGGGGTAGGAGTTTTTGTACCCTCTCCGGTGTGGAGGGAACCAGTGAGCTGAGAAACAGGAAATCTTGAAGGCTCCCGAATCCCGCCCCGCCAGAAACGCTGGCCCGGTGGGTTTTGCTTTTAGGAGCGGCCGAAGTTTTTACGTGAAGGACAAGGAACTATGCCTGAGAAAACCGTGCCCATGAAAAATATGACCGGCGCCAGCATTCTTTGGGAGTGTCTCGAACGCGAGGGCGTGAAAGTCGTATTCGGCTATCCCGGCGGGGCCATACTGCCTGCCTATGATGCGCTGAAGGGCAGCAAGATCCATCACATTCTGGTGCGTCACGAGCAGGGGGCGACACATATGGCCGATGGGTTCGCTCGTGCCAGTGGGCAGGTGGGGGTTGCCGTCGCGACGTCTGGCCCCGGTGCGACCAACATGGTCACCGGAATCGCTACTGCCATGCTCGATTCATCGCCGATCGTGTGCATTACCGGCCAGGTGGGGAGCAAACTGATCGGGTCGGATGCCTTTCAGGAAACCGACATCACCGGGGTCACGTTGCCGATCACCAAGCACAATTATCTGGTGACCCACGCGAGCGAAGTGGCACGGACAGTCCGCGAAGCGTTTTATGTGGCGCGCTCCGGCCGGCCCGGACCCGTTTTGATCGATATTACGAAAGACGCGCAGCAGACGACCTGCGAGTTCGACTGGGAAGCTGCCAAGCCACAACTGCCGGGGTATCGGCCGGATCTGTCGCCGGAGTCGAAGGAGTATGAGCAGGCTCTCGAATTAATTCACAACTCGAAGCGGCCGGTGATTCTGGCCGGGCACGGAATCATCATTTCCGGGGCCATGGCAGAGGTGCGCGAATTCGCCGAGAAGGCGGGTATTCCGGTCGCGCTCACGTTGCTTGGCCTGGGGGCGTTTCCTGCGTCGCATCCGCTCAATCTGGGCATGATGGGCATGCACGGCGAGGCCTGGGTGAACCATACAATTCAAGAAGCGGATCTGCTGCTTGCTTTCGGCATGCGCTTTGATGATCGCGTGACCGGCAATCTGAAGACTTACGCGGCCAATGCCAAGAAGATTCACATCGAGATCGATCCGGCGGAGATTAACAAGAACGTCAAAGTGGATGTGCCGCTGGTCGGCGATCTGCGGGAAGTGCTGCACGAGTTGTTGCCGAAAGTTGAAACCATTGACCGCAGCGAGTGGTTGGACTCCATCGACAAACTGAAAGGTGATGCAGCGGTGCGCGACATTCAGAACCTGCCCGACAGCGGGCATCTGTATGCGGCGCATGTGATCAACGATCTGTGGCGCGAGACTCGCGACGGCGAAACCGTGGTGGTGACGGACGTGGGCCAGCATCAGATGTGGGAGGCGCAATACTACAAACACGAGAAGGCGCGCAGCCTGATCACTTCCGGAGGATTGGGCACGATGGGCTTCGCTTTGCCCGCGGCGATTGGCGCTAAAGTAGCACGGCCGGAAGCCGACGTTTGGGTTGTGGTTGGCGATGGTGGCTTCCAGATGACGTTGTGCGAGCTTGCGACCATTGTGCAGGAGAAATTGAAGGTGAACATTGCCATCATCAACAATGGTTTTCTCGGCATGGTGCGGCAGTGGCAGGAATTTTTCTACGAGCGCAACTATGCGGCCACGCCGCTGCTGAATCCGGACTTCGCGAAACTGGGCGAGGCTTACGGCATTCGCAGTATGACGGTCACGGGACGCTCGCAGGTGGTGCCCGCGGTGCAGGCGGCGCGACAGCATGACGGGCCGGTGCTAATCAACTTCCGCGTCGAGCAAGAGGATACGGTTTATCCCATGGTGGCGGCGGGAGCGTCGTTGCACGAGATGATTCGACGGCCCAGTAAGATTGTCGAGACCGCGGAGGACGAATAGGAATAGCGGATAGGGACGGCGGCAGGGAAAACAAATCGAGAAAACATGTTGAACACATACGTGGTGTACGTGGAAAACAAACCGGGCGTGCTGACGCGTGTCGCCTCGCTGTTTCGCCGGCGCGCTTTCAATATTGATTCGTTGACGGTAGGCCGCACGGAAAAGCCCGAGGTCTCGCGAATGACGATTACGGCGGAGGCGGACCACGATCAGGCGCGCCGCATCGAGGCCAATCTCTATAAGCTGGTCAACGTACTGCTGGTGGAGAACATTACCAACCAGCCAGCGATCGTGCGCGACCTGGCGATGATCAAAGTCGCGGCCACGCATGAGGCGCGGTCGCATGTGTTGGAACTGGCCAGTGTTTTCCGGGCGCGAGTCGTGGACGTTGCCCCCGACTCGCTCACCATTGAGATCACCGGGGCGGAAGATAAGATTGACGGCCTGCTCGAAGTGCTGCGTCCGTATGGCGTGCTGGAGATGGTGCGGACGGGGATTGTGGCCATGCGGCGGGGCAAGGGATCGGTACCAGTCTCAGCCAGCGACAATTCGGATCGCGATGGGGCCGAGGAAGACGTGTCGCACTCGGTCTAGGATCCTCCACAAGCCAGGATTCGATGAGCTCGGCGCTTATTTCGCTGCTTTAACCATCTCCCGCATCTGGTTCAGATACTCAATGTAAACCGGAATCGGAATATCGGGTGAGTCGCCGTCATTCAGGAAGTGTGAGAGCCGGATCTCGAGCGGAATCGAACGGATTACCTCGCCGAAGCGCGGCATCTCAAGATATTTCACCTTCCAGATCTCGAGCATCAACGAGCGAAAGTCTTCGCTGATGAATCCCATTTTTCGTTCTTGCAGGTAGATGCCGTCGAAGTGTTTTTCTTCCAGCAGTTTTCGAACAGGATCGTCGGACGGAGAGAAAATGTAGACCAGATGGAATACGTCCGCCAGGTCGCCCCACAGCACTTTTTCCTCATACGCGCTGAAGCGGAACGGCCTTGTCCCGCGCTGCTGGATCATGCGCGCGTGATCGCTCGCCTGCACTCCCTGACGTCCAAGTTCTTCGCCAAACCAGCCGAGCCGTTCCGGCGTTAGATTGTGGCGCAGGAATTCGATCGCGTACGCATTCGGCAGATACAGTTTAGGATCGTCATCCAGACGCTTCAGCCACGGCGCCCAGTCTCGGCCTTCCAACGTGGCGAGCAATTTCCTGACGTCGGCTGCCGTAACGTCCGGGTGATACTTCACACTTTGCCAGAAATGCTCCGTCGAATCGTAGGTCGCGCCGTACAGACGAATGCCCTCCTCGATCGGATACCAGTTCGAAAGGACACGAGCAGCGATCGAGGGGGCCGCGCTCCAACAGTTCAACGAGTGTTTCCATTTCTCCTGCACCGCTAGAAAGTCCTCGGCGTAGCCTGGCGGCGTAGGCTCCTGCACTTGCGCGAGCGCCCGCTGGAGTTCCTCGCGGGTATGAGTGATCAGCGTCTCCAGCGGACGCTCGTCCGCCATCGAAATCACGCGACTCTCGATTCCGCGGCGCAACAGATCGTCGCCCAGGTTTCCAGGATCCACGTTTCGAGGATCGCGGTCTGGAAGATCCCGCCGCCGAATTGCCGGGTGAACGGCTTCCGAATAGACCGCGTTTGTTTTCCAGCGCTCGGTCTGTGATTTGATGTAGGGAAAGAGCTCCGCCAGCGATTTGAACTCGATGAAGCCATGCAGGGCAAAAGTGACAGGGTGCCCGTCTTTGACAATGACGGTCGACGGTGTCACAAGTGCCTGAAGGGAAACAGGTTCCGCCTCCACGGCTGACACAAGGAGAAGGCCCATCAGGCCCAGAAGCCCCCACCATCGCACGAAATGACCGATCCTAAGGGACGAGTCCATTTGATTTCGCCTCCGCCGAGCCCATGATCCCATGTTTGTCAACCTCTGGCAGTTCCGGAAAAGGTTACCGAAGTTTTGCCGAAAACTCCCAAATCGTTGTTTCTAAATGTGTTAGCTGGTATTTATGGGAGTGCAGCCGAAATTCCTCGGCCGCAGTGTGTTTATCCATATGACTGGTGCAACCAGCGCCGCCATAGGTTTGCCCGAGCATTCGCGCTCGTGGAGAGGACTGTCCGGACCGGCCAAGCTTTTCATCACTCTGGTGGTGATGGCGGGACTGGGCACCCTCATCTACGGCGGAGTGCACCAGAGCAGCAAGAACATTGCCGAGTTCATCTGCTACCTCGGAATCGCGATTCTTGCGTCGCGGCTCAAGGTGAACCTGCCGGGCATTACCGGCACACTGTCGGTGAATTTTCTATTCATCCTGATTGGCGTGCTGGAACTCAGCTTCACCGAGACTTTGATTCTGGGCGCAGTATCCATGCTGGCCCAGTGCCTGTATCCGGAACGCCCCAAGGCGCTGCAGGTGACGTTCAACGTATGCGCGGGAGCGGTATCGACGGCGCTGGCGTACCTGGTGTATCACCACCCGCTGGCGAACCTGCTGATCTCGAACCATCCGATCCTGCTGGGACTGTCGGCCACGGTCTATTTCATCGCCAACGCGGGCTCGATTGCGGCCGTGATTTCTCTGACGGAGCGCCGGCCGCTGACCCGGATTCTGGTGGACTGCTATTTCTGGTCCTTCCCCTACTATCTGGTGGGAGCTGGAATCGCCGGCGCGGTCGCGTGGCTCAACCAGACGTTCAACTGGGAAACATCGCTGCTGATGGTGCCCGCGGTTTACCTGATCTACCGGTCGTATCGCCTCTACCTGGGGAAACTGGAGGATGAAAAACGGCACGTCGAGGAAATGGCGAATCTGCATCTGCGGACCATCGAGGCGCTGGCTCTGGCTATTGAGGCCAAGGACCACACGACCCACGAGCACCTGCAGCGCGTGCGCGTATACGCCATTGAAGTGGCGAAGGAGTTGGGTGTGAAAGGGCCGGAGTTGGAAGCTCTGCATGCCGCCGCGTTGCTGCACGATATTGGCAAGCTTGCCGTGCCGGAACACATCATCTCGAAGCCCGGCCGGCTCAGTCCCGAAGAATTCGAGAAGATGAAGATTCACACGTTGGTGGGCGCCGAGATTCTGGAACGCGTGCGCTTCCCGTATCCCGTCGTACCGATTGTGCGGGCGCACCACGAAAAATGGGACGGTTCGGGATACCCGATGGGATTGAAGGGCGCGGAAATTCCGATCGGGGCGCGCATCCTCTCGGCAGTCGATTATCTTGATGCCCTGGCGTCAGATCGCCAGTATCGGCGGGCCTTGCCGCTGCGGGAGGTCATGCAGAAGCTGACCGCTGAATCGGGAAAGTCGTTCGATCCGAAGGTCGTCGAGGTTTTGCAACAGCGCTATCAGCACCTGGAACGGCTGGCCGTGGCCAAGTCGGCTTCGGACCCCGCTGGTCCGCTCTCCACTGCCATCAAAATCGAACGCGGGCACGAGCCGGCGGCTGGTTTCGAGAACGCGACCGCTCAGGATTACGCGGGACGCGAGAATACCTTCCTGTCCTCGATCGCGGCGGCCCGGCAGGAGGCGCAATCGTTGTTCGAGCTGAGCCAGGATCTGGGTGCTTCCCTCAGTTTGAAAGAGACGCTCTCCGTGTTCTCTGTGAAGCTCAAGCCGATGGTGCCTTACGATGCCATCGCGATCTACATCAAGCGCGAGGCTGAACTTGTCCCTGAATATGTGAACGGAGACAACTATCGTTTGTTCTCTTCGTTGCGAATTCCGCTGGGGCAAGGACTGTCGGGCTGGGTGGCGCACAACCGCAAACCGATTATCAATGGCAACCCGTCGGTGGAACCGGGATACCTGAACGATCCCTCGAAGTTCAGCACGCTGCGGTCGGCGCTGGCGGTGCCGCTGGAAGGCGTTTCCGGCGTGATTGGCGTGCTGGCGCTCTACCGCGGGGAACGCGATGCCTTTACTACCGATCACCTGCGCATTCTGCTGGCGGTCAGCGGCAAGATGGCGCTCTCGATTGAGAACGCTCTCAAATACGAGCAGGCGGAAAGTTCTGCCACTACCGACTATCTCACCGGACTGCCCAACGCACGCTCTCTCTTCCTGCAACTCGACCGCGAACTGGCCCGCTGCAAGCGTGACAACTCGACGCTGACCGTGATGGTCTCTGACATGGACGGCTTCAAACAGATCAACGACCGCTTCGGGCACCTCGAGGGCAATCGAGTGTTGCGGCTTTTTGCCCAGGCGTTGAAAGACAGTTCCCGCGAGTATGACTACGTCGCGCGCATGGGCGGAGACGAATTTGTGGTGATCGCGGTTGGCCTGTCGGCCGACGCGGCTGGCAAGAAGGCGGAGCAGATGCGGGCTCTGGCCCGGCAGGCGGGCAATGAAGTTTGCGGCGAAGATATCCTGTCGCTCAGCGTGGGGCGCGCGCTGTATCCGGAAGACGGTAAGGATGCCGAACAACTGCTGGCCCAAGCCGACCGCCGCATGTATCTGGAAAAGCAGAAGGAGCTCTCCTACAAGGACCGCCGGTCGCATCCGCGCATGAAATGCCGGGTTACGATCGAACTGCAGACCGAGACGGGAGGATCTCCGTTGTTCGCCAACATTACCGACGTGAGCCTGGGAGGCTGCTACGTGGAAACCAGCAGCATTCTTGCGCCGGGCAGCAAGATTAAAGTGGGATTCTCGATGGATGACGCCAGCCTGACGGCAGAGGGCGTGGTGGCGAGACTCGATCCCGGCACAGGCGTCGCCGTCCAGTTCCGGGAAGTGAACCGGGAGGGACGCGAGCGGATGTTTAAGATTCTCGAGTTTGTGCAGAAGACGACCACGTATTACAACAACCGCTATCTGGATAGCCTGACGAAGAGTTAACCGCCGAGCAGAGGTAGGGCCGAATCTCAGCTTTGAGATCGCGCCGCAAGTTGCGTGGTCGCCGCGCGGACGATCTCAGCGCCAATCTGATCGAGGGGTAGGATTTTATCCGCCAGACCGCTGCGGGCGACAAAGCCGGGCATGCCCCAAACCACGCTGCTGGCTTCATCCTGGACGTAGATCCGGGCTCCTAACCTGCGCAGGGTTTCGCATCCTTTCAGTCCGTCCTGTCCCATCCCGGTGAGGACCACGGCCAGAGTGCGGGCTCCGAACACGCGGGCAATGGAGTGGAAGAGCACATCCACCGACGGCCGGCAAAAATTCTCCCTCGGGCCCTGATGCGTTTTGAGGAGAAGGACTCCGTTTTCCTGGCTGACCACCATGTGAGAATCTCCCGGAGCGATCACCGCACAACCGGGCGTGAGCGCTTCGCCGGAAACGCACTCTCGCACGGGCAACGACGACTTCGCTGAAAGGCGTGAGGCCAATTGCGACGTAAAGATCGGCGGCATATGCTGCGCGATAACGATGGGAACGGGAAAGTTTGCGGGCAAAACGGGCAGAACGCGGGCCAATGCGTCCGGTCCACCGGTGGAGACTCCGATGGCCACAACTTGGACTGGAGCGAGCAATCGTGGCCGATGAGGGGTGGGCAGTGGCAGAGCGTGCAGAGCAGGTGTTGCCGACGGGGCGAACTTGTTCTGCTGTCCGGGCATTTGCAGCTCGGGGAGATGGCAAAGCGCGCGAATCTTCGGGATGAGTTCGCGCGCGATGGCCTCGACGGTGGCCGTCATGTCAACATTACTGGGCTTGGTGACGTAATCGGTGGCGCCCAAAGCCAGGGCTTCCAGGGTGAGCGAAGCGCCACGCTCGGTCAGCCAGCTGAACATGATAATAGGGACCAGGGCGTCGATCTTGCGCAGTTCCCGCACGGTTGTGAGTCCGTCCATCTCGGGCATTTCGAAATCGAGCAGGACGATGTCAGGTTTCAGGGAGGCGAACTTCGCGAGCGCGACTCGTCCGTTGACCGCCGTGCCAACGACTTCAAGATCATGGTCTTGAGCGATGGCCAGGGACAAAGCTTTGCGGACCACCACCGAATCGTCGACTAGGAGTACTCGGTTTTTTGTGGTTTCCGGCAATCAGGTTGGCCTCAGTTTCAGCGGTTTCGTTCAGCGTCCGGCAGAGGCGGCCACGCCTTTGAAAGATTGGAAGGAAGGGCGGGCGGAACCGGCTTCGCCCGTCTCATCCAGCCTGAACTGAATTACCAGAGCGCGAAGTTGCGCCGCGATTTCCGCCACTTCGTTGGCCGCCTTCTGCGATTCATGGGCGCTCGATGATGTACCTCGCGCCGCTTCCGCCACGCCCTCGATGTTGTGCGTGATCTCCCCCGAACCCCGGGCCGCGTCGGCAACATTGCGCGTCATCTCGTTGGTGGTCGCACTTTGTTCTTCGACCGCGGCGGCGATGGTGCCCGAAATGTCGTTGATCTGGCCGATTACGCCGCTGATCGTCCCAATCGCTTTCACCGCTCCCTGGGTGTCGGTCTGGATGGCGGTAATCTTGCGGCTGATGTCTTCGGTAGCCTTAGCGGTCTGCTTGGCCAGTTCCTTGACTTCGTTGGCGACTACAGCAAAGCCTTTGCCGGCCTCGCCGGCTCGGGCAGCCTCGATGGTGGCGTTAAGGGCGAGCAGGTTGGTCTGTTGGGCGATGGAGGTGATGACCTTGATGACTTCGCCGATTTCGCCGCTGGAAGCGCCCAGTTTGGCAACAATGGCATTCGCCGCCTGGACGGTCTGAACCGCATTGGAGGCAATGATGGCCGCCTCGTGGGCATTGGAAGCGATGGACTGTATGGTCGTGGTCATTCCCGAGGCGCCGGTGGAGACGCTCTGCAGGTTCTGGCTGACGTGCTGGGTGGCCTGAGATACGGTTCCCGCCTGGGCCGATGTCTCTTCCGAGTTGGTCGAGATTTGCTGGCTGGCGACGGAGAGTTCCTCGCTCGCGCTGGCGACGCGCTGCGCGGTATCTGCAATACGATGAATGATGTCGCGCAAGCCGTTCTTCATCGCGTTGAGTGCGACGCAGGCCTGACCGATTTCATCCTCGGCTGCGATCTCGATGTCCTCGATGTTGAGGTTCTTGTCCGCGATCTGCTGAATCACGACCAGCATGCGGAAAATGACTCCCGTGATGGAGCGAGTGATGACGACCGCAACCGCCAAACCAAATACCACGCCGACCAGGGCCAGCGCTACGACGAGCAGGACCGAACGGGCTTGAACGGCGGCCTGTTCTTTGCTGGCCTCGTCTTTGAGTTTGCCTTCCAGAACCACCAGATCCGCGACTGCCTGGCGAAGGCGCGTACGAGTGTCAGAGGTTTGGGAGTTGAAGGCGAGTTCTACTGCCGCCTTGGCGTTGCCGGCGCGGCGCAGCTGAATTTCATGGTCGGCGGTGGCGCGGAATTCGTCATAGTTGCGGCGAATCTCAGCGTGGAGCCGCTTGCCTTCATCCGTCACCAGCAACTTCGCGAGGTTCTCTATGTTTTCAGCGAACTCCTTCTTTCCATCTTCGTCATGCTGGAGCAGGTCTTCTCTGCCGGTGAGCAGGAACCCGCGAATTCCGGTCGACTGTTTTTCAACTGAGGCTTCGATCTGGGAGGACAAGTCCTTCTTCGTCAGGATGAGATCGACACGTTGCGACATGGCAGCAAGTTGGCCAAACGACGTGTAGGCGACCAGGCCCATGGCAGCGAGGGTGGTCAATAGGGTGCCAAATCCGACAACAAGCTTCATCTTCAGACTTAGATTGTTCATGAACTACTCCAGACGAGCCAGAAGTTGGATCAGAGGCGCATAACTTTCCTCGCCATCCTGGCCCGAAGCCTGAATGCAGGCGAGCATGTTACGAACCGCGTCCACCATGGCGAGCAACCCGGTGGTAATCTCCGGGCTCAGCGTGAGATCGCCGTCGCGCAGCCGGGACAACAGGTTCTCGCCCGCGTGGGTCAACTTTTCCAGCCGGACAAAACCCAGAAATCGGCAGCTTCCCTGGATGGTATGTATCGTCCGGAAGGCACTGGCCAGAAGCTCCTTCGAAGAGGGCTCGCTCTCCAGCTTTACCAGTTCCTGATCCAGCCGGTCCAGGTTCTCGCTGCTCTCGATAAGAAAGTCCTTAACGATTTCGTCCATAGACTGATCGGTGCTGCCGGAACCCGGCCTACGATGGACGTCCGGAGCCCCAATCGACACGTTCCCGCACTCGAAGCGCACTGATTCTGCCAGCTTCTGTCTCTATGCCACATCGGCAACGGCCGCAGACAACTTAAGCTGCACACTTGGGTTTTCATGCCGGCGGCGGAGTCTGGAGGTGCTTGAAGCGCGCGGCGTTGGCCCTTACACTTGAAGTATGCATGTACACGCTCATGGCGCGGGCGGTCCTACGCGGGTGTTGAAGATATCGCTCGCCGTGACGCTCGGCTATATCGTGCTGCTGGTTGTGGCGGGTATACGCGCCCATTCCTTGGCGTTGCTCTCCGAGGCCGGACATAATCTTTCCGACTTCCTCGCGCTGCTGCTGTCGCTGGTTGCGGTTTATTTTCAGTCGCGGCCGGCCAACTCCACCAAGACGTACGGCTACCATCGCGCCGGAGTGCTGGCCGCTCTGGTCAACGCCACGTCGCTGGTGGCGGTTTCGTTCTTTATTTTTTACGAGGCTTTCCGTCGGCTGCAGCATCCCGAACCGGTGCGGGCCAGTTTGATGATGTGGGTCGCGGCGGCGGGCGTGGTCATGAACGGAGCGATTTCGTTGCTGCTATATCGTTCCAGCCGGGGCTCTGGCGGAGACGTCAATATACGGAGCGCGTTGCTGCATGAAGTCGGCGACACGCTTTCAACGGCGGCGGTGATTGCCGGTGGCTGGGCCATCCTGGTTACGGGGAATTACTGGATCGATTCCGCGCTCTCGTTCGGCATCGGCGCGCTGATCTTGTGGTCAGGCTTTGGCATTGTGCGCGAGACGCTCAACATTCTGCTGGAAGGTACGCCGCGCGGCATGCAGCTCGAAAAGATACAGGCTGCCGTGTGTTCGGTCGAAGGCGTCAACAGTGTGCACGACCTGCACGTCTGGAGCATTGGATCGGAGACGCACGCGCTCTCCTGCCACATTTCGATTGCCGACATCCCGCCTTCAGTCAGCGAGCGTATTCTGCGCGACGTGAAGGAGCGCCTGTTGCACGATTTTCGCATCGTCCACACCACCATTCAGTTTGAGCACGTGGTGTGCGAAGTGGCACATGGCTGCGTGATTCCGGTCGGGGAGAGCGAAGAACACCACCATCATCACAGCCACTAAGGTCCACTGGGCCGGGGGCCCATTCTAAATATCGCGTTCTTTGCGAAATTTAGAGTGGGGATTTTCGCTTGGACTTCGGCTTGGAGTCTGTCTGGCTCTTGCCCTTGAGATTGAGTGCCACGGCAGCGCGAATGAGATCCTTCAAGGCCGCCTCATCGATCTTGTCGCCTTCGTGAATATCGATGGCGCGCCTGACATTCCCGTCGAGGCCGGAATTGAACAGACCCGAGGGGTCCTTCAGCGCAGCTCCCTTGGCAAATGTCATCTTGACGACGTTTTGGTGCGTCTCTCCCGTGCAGACGATGCCGTCGTGGGAAAAGACGGGAGTTCCCGGCGATGTCGCCTTGACCCACTTCCGCTCTTCGACGATCTCAGGGTCGGCCTGGTGTATGATTCCGCGCACTTTCGCCAGGATCTTCCCGCGCCAGTCTCCAAGTGCCTTGATCTTCTCGTCGATAAATGCAGAGGCAGATTCCACTGGTGCGGACTTTTTTGGGGCGGATGTCTTCATGTGCAACTCCAACTCTCGCACCTAATTTAGCTGCGCTCAGCGTAACCTGCAACCTCCGCAAAAATGGAAGCTTCTTCCGGTTCGATAGCGGTTCGGTGAGACGGAACGGCGGCTCACCGCCCGTGGAGCGCTGCCAGAGACTTTCTTCTCCTTGACAGGTCCACCATGGTCGCGACACTGTGTCCGAGTTCGGTCGTTTCCTCCGGGGGCGTCATCTCCCGCATGGCTGAACGCTTTTCGGGCCGAGTCGAATCGACATCCTCAATCGAAAGAATTCACGTGCCTCGCTGGCTACGATATCAGCGAAGGAGAGTCATTCCATGACGCGTATCCACCTGGGGAAACTCGTTTTTCCGATCCTGTTTATCATGGCGGCAGCTAGCGTGTTTGCTCCCAGATCGCAGGGGCAGGCCACGATCAAGACCCTGCTGACATTTAACGGCACCGAATCGGAAGCCAACCTCACCTTCGACTCAGCCGGCAATCTCTATGGCACGACTGGCGACCAGTATGATCCATCTTTAATCACGGTCTTCGAGCTCAGTCCAAATGCCGAGGGAACCTGGACAGAAAACGTGCTGTGGACGTCCGCTGGAGGTACGGAGCCTCTCAACATTCGCGCGGGAGTCATCTTCGATGCCAGCGGCAATCTCTACGGCACCTCGCTTTATGGCGGCGCTTCCGGGTGCGGCACCGTGTTCAAGCTGACGCGCGAGGCCAGTGGAAGCTGGCCTGAAAGCAATCTGTTTGATTTCAATTGCGGCAGCCAGGGGAACTTCCCCGTGGGTGGCCTGGCCTTCGACAGCGCGGGCAATCTCTACGGCACAACCAGCCTGGGTGGGGCCTACGGCGCGGGCGTGGTCTTCGAACTCAAGCCCGGGGCCGGCGGCCAGTGGTACGAGAAAATTCTTCATGACTTCACCACTGGCAGCGATGGAGGCTGGCCCGGGCACGAAGCCCTGATTCTTGACTCGCAGGGCGCGCTGTATGGAACTGCCTCGCAAGGCGCCCAGGGACCCTGCGTTATCTGGGATACAGGTTGCGGCGTGGTCTTTCAGTTGACTCCCAAGGAAAACGGCTCGTGGACGTATAAGGTGATTCATAGTTTCACGGGCGGAGACGACGGCGGCGTGCCCGAGGCCTCGCTCATCTTCGATAAGGCTGGCAACCTCTACGGCACAACCTATATCGGAGGCACGCATGGATATGGCGTGACCTTCGAACTTATCCCGCATTCGAACGGCACGTGGTCGGAAAGAGTTCTGCATCAATTCGGAGGCGGCGAGGACGGCAACGGTCCATTCGGTGGCGTGATTTTTGACAGCGCTGGCAATCTCTACGGTACGACCGCGTACGGCGGGGACGACCAATGCGGTCTGGCGGGGAATCCGATCGGCTGCGGGATTGTCTACAAGCTGACGCCGACTTCAACCGGCGCGACGGAAAATGTGCTATTCCGCTTCCATGGCGCGCCCAACGACACCCCGTATAACAGTCTGGTCATGGATAGTCTTGGCAATCTCTACGGCGTCGGCGCCGGATATGACATGGATGCCAGCGGTAGTGTGTACGAGGTCACGCCCTAGCAAAGCTGGCTGACGGCGAGAAGGCTTTGACTGCAGTAGAACTGCCCCACTCAAGCCAAAAGACGGCCTGAGTGGGCCATCCGCTAAATTTAGACCTTCAGCCAGCCACGGAACGCCCTGGCGGCATAGTAAGATTCCGCACCGTTGTGATATACGAAAACAGTGTCGAAGCGGCGATCACAAAAGAGCGCGCCGCCGAGTTTTCTGATGTTAGAAGGTGTTTTCACCCAGCTTGAAGTCTTCGTATCGAAATTTCCAAGTTTCTGCAGCTCTCGATACTGTTCTTCCGTTAAAAGCTCAATGCCTATGGCATCTGCCATTTCAAGAGCATTATTTTTTGGCTTATTTTTTTTTCTCCCATCCAGCGCTTCACGGTCGTAGCAAAAACTTCTTCGGCCTTTTGGACTCTCCTCTGCACAATCATAAAAAATGTATTCGCCCGTCTTCTTATCCTGATCAACAAGGTCCGGTTCACCGTCAGTTCGTTCCATTTCACTCAGTGACCACAGTTTTTCAGCACTCGCCTCCAGCCTGGCTTGTACTTTGGCCCATTCCAGACCTTGATGGCGGTTCATGTTTTTCTCAAAACGTGCTTTTAGTGTTCTGAGTAATTGTTCGCGCTGTTCCCGCGTCAATTCCTTCTTGTTGCTCTTCAATGGTTTGGGCATAGTCTTCTGATTCCTCGAATTCACGATTTTTGAGCCGCCTGAGGCGGCCAGTTCGGCGCTTTCATGCCGAATTGCTGGGCGTACTCCGCATTCAGCCGCTGCCAGCCGGCGAACTTCGTGGCGTCGCCACCAGCGATGCGGGCGATGGGAGTTCCGCTGAGAAGGTGATCCAGAACATCGAAAGAAATGTGCCACCCGGCAGCACCCATGGAGATGAAGCGGCGATCGATCTTGGCCCACAGCGTCAGGCGTGTGCCGCTGCCCGAGGCTTCGAGTTCCCAACGCATGTCGCCATACTCCAGCGCCCTGAGAGCTTCGACTCGCGTCACTTTGGTTTCGATCGGCTTGGGTGTTCCCACCCAGGTAAGGTTCACCGTTCCAACCGCACCCAGGCTGCCATCGGTCACAAAGGGAGCCCACTCGCGCAGCTGCGCCGGGTCGATCAGCGCATCCCAGACTTTTTCCGGCGAGTGGCGCAGTTCTCGGACTAGAACGAGCGTCCACTTCTGCTCTCCGTCTTTCACAACTCGGGCCAAGTTGGCGGGACCCGGTTCGTAGAGTTGAGGTTCGGCCATCTTCTTTCTCCTAGTCTTAATAGCGTGCCACCAGGTGAGCTGAACTCACAATCCTCACCGGCGATGATCCTCGCGAGCGACCGCGAGGTGCCTATGATTCTTGCCGCAGTGCCCACGTCGGACTCAGATCAAGTTGAGCACGTTCCGGACCACATCGGGCACAATGCCATGGAGTGTGGCAGGAATCACCATCCGCGCAATCGGATAGACGATCAGCACCACAGCGACGGCCGCCAGCGCCCAGGTGTTGGCCGAGAGGTGACGTTCGAGAGCATCCACGTGAGCGGACCAGAACTGGCACAACTGCACGGTACCGGCCGGACCCGAGGTGTAGGGTTCGCGATAGTTCATTTTCTTCTCCTACTTGACGCGTGCTACCAGCGCTTCATCTGGGTGAGTTGGATGAGGTTGCCGCAGGTGTCATTCAGCATCGCAATGGTCGAGCCGGTCACGTCTGTCGGCGGCATCGTGAACACGGCACCGCGGGCCTTGATCCGCTCGTAGTCGCCCTTCACGTCGTCGGTGAAAAAATTGACCGCAGGCTGATTCTGTTGAAAAATCGCCTGCTGATACGTTTTAGCCGCGGGGTTGTTGTTCAGCGCCAGCTGGAGTTCAATGCCTTCCGGCTCCTCGGGCGAGGCCACGGTCAGCCAGCGGTACGGGCCGTTGCTGAAATCGGACTTCTTGGCAAAGCCCAGTACGTCGGTATAGAAATTCAGAGCCTTGGCCTGGTCGTCCACATAAATGCTGGTCACTTTGATTTTCATTTCGTTTCTCCTTTGTCACGTTCGCGGTTTGGCCGCGTTGTCTTTCTTGCTTTCTTTGTCGATGACGTTGACTTCTTTGGTGTTGGCGGATCCATGCGGTCCTGATCCATGCGATCAAGGTGGCGCTCGAGAGCATCGATGTGAGCGGACCAGAACCGCCGGAACTGAGCCAGCCAGGCATCGACCTGCTGAAATGGTTCAGGTTTCAGCCGGTAGAGACGGCGCTGTGCGTCCACCGTGGATTCCACGAAACCGGCCTCGCGCAGCACTCTCAGGTGCTTGGAGACGGTTGGCTGCGTCATACGTAGCTGACGCTCGATCTCTCCCACCGACTGTTCGGACGAGACCAGGAGGCTCAGTATCGCCCGGCGGTTCGGCTCCGCAATGATTTCGAATACGGCTTCCATGTTCTTGGTATACCTCACAGAGTATATACGTGTCAAGGCATATATTAAGAAAAATCAAAACAGAGGTTTCAGCAGGCCAGGTGCGCAGAGATTAGCGGAGTGGGCCTGGTGATCGCCTGCCCAAGTTCAGTTACTGATGCTGGTTTTCGTAGATTTCGCGCGCCCGTTCGATGGTGTCGGCTTCTTCCGCCGACTTGTCCGGCCGCAGGCGCACGATTCTTGGGAAGCGCAGCGCGTAACCGCTCTCGTGCCGGTCGGACTGCATCATGTTGTTGAAGGCCACTTCGAGAACGATCTTGGGCTCGACCACGCGCCGAAAGCCTTGATCTTCCAGCGTGTGATCGAGGAACCACTGAGTCATCTCGGCGATCTCGGCGTCGGTCAGGCCGGAGTAGGCCTTGCCGATGTTCACCAGCCTTTCCTTATTCGTACCCAAATCGGTGTCCCATACGGCGAAGGTGTAATCGCTGAGCACGCCTATGCGCTTGCCGTGGCCGTACTCGACCGCGGTCACGACGACATCCAGCGTGGCCAGTTCGCGCTTCATCTTCAGCCACGACTTCCCGCGCTTGCCTGGCGTGTAGGCCGAGTCGAGATCCTTGATCATCAGGCCTTCATTTCCTCGTTCCTGGGCTGCGGAAAACAGTTCTTCCAGTTCCTCCGGGGACGTGGCGCGAAAGACCGGCGCGCGAATGATGCGAACCGCCGCGACTCCCCCCTGCGCTGCATCCTGATCTTCGAAGGCGAGTTTGCCTTGCCCGGTTTTGCTCCGTGACTCTGCGTCTCTGTGGTGAATGACCTTTCTTTCCGCCAGCAGATCATCCAGAATTCGCGCCCGCTCTCGCAGCGGACGATCCATCACCAACTCTCCGCCAGCGTACAACACATCGAATACCAGGAACGCGACTGGGATCTCGTGGAGCATCTTGTCGTTGACTTTCTTTCGTCCCAGCCGCTGCTGAAGCGCGCTGAACGGCCGCGCCCGTCCCGCCGGATCCCACGCCACAATTTCCCCATCCAAGATTGCATCCTGCGCCAGCCCCGCCAGCGCGTCCGGCAACTCCGGGAACGATTCGGTGACCTCATCTCGAGTGCGGGAGAAAAACTTCACCTCCCCACCCGCTACGTGGGCCTGAGCCCGGATGCCGTCATATTTATCCTCGACTGCGGGATCCGCAAAATAACTTAGTCCCTCCTCGGCTGACTCGATCGGACTCGCCAGCATGAATCCGAGCGGATGGAACATCCGCATCTCGGCAGCGGCCAGCCTGCCGTCGGACGCCAACCGTAGCGCTTCGCCGATGTCGCCCCCGAGCATGTTGGCGCGTTGCACCTCCGCCAACGTTCCGCCATAGGCCCTGGCGATCGATTCCTCCACCAGGCTTTCTTTGAGTCCAATGCGCAGGTCGCCGGTCATGATCTTGATGATGTACTTGGCTTCGAGCGGCATCGCACGCGCGATCAGATCGCGAACGATGGTTGTTTTTGCTTCTGCTCCGCGGGCCGCTGCAATCTGACGAAAGATCTGCTCCACTTCTAATACATTTAGACCTCGACCAGCGCGTTCGGCGAGTAGTTCTCCTGCGACTGAACCTAAGTCGCCGTGGCGGCGATAAGCGGCCGCCAGTTCGGCTTCATCTTTTCCGGACACGTCGGCCACAATTCGCCACAACGACTGTCCGCCCATCTGCAGCGTGGTTTCTTCCCAGGCCGGAAACGCCCGCCCCGAAAGGAAGACCGCCGACACCGCGGCCTCATCGGTGGTGCGTAACTTCAGATAGTCCGCGACGATGCCTGTCTTCAGCAGCTTCTTGGTTGTCCCCGCAATGGCTTCGCAAGCTGTGGCCAAGCGCTGCATGAATCTCCGATTGTGGCGCCGCCCCGCCGGTGGTCGCCGAGGCTTCCGCTTGCTTCGGTCTAACCCTCGTGCCTGGTTTGACTTAGCGTGCCGACAGGCCTATCCTAATCGACTGCTGGCCTGTGTTAATCTTAAGGGGTGCTTCGTGCTATCGTCTGGAGCATCCAATAGTCGTGCGTACACTACGAAATTATCTGCGATTCCTGGTTGCCGTGCAGCTTCTGCCTGCCCTTGAGGGCGGGGAAGAAACTCTGGTGGGCGGGCAAGCCGTGCTAGAAGGCGTGATGATGCGCTCACCGCACGCCTGGGCGATCGCCTGCCGCAAACCCTCCGGGGAAGTTGTGACCATGAGCGAACCGCTGGAGCGGCCGTCCGAAAAACATAAGTGGATGGCGTGGCCCATCGTGCGCGGCGTGATGACGCTCGGCTATGCCATGAATCTCGGCTACCGCGCCTTGCGCTTCTCGGCTAACGTCGCCATCGAAGAGATCATGCAGGAAGACGGTCAGGAAACTCATGTAATTCAGGAAACTCATGTAATGACGTCTGTCTCGCCGGCCCGAAGCGTGGCGGAGACTTCCAAATCCCGCGAAAAGGCAGCCACCATCAGCAACTGGCTGGCCGCAGTGAATATTGTGATCTCGCTGGCCTTCTTCATTTTCATGTATAAGTACATCCCCCTGCTGGCGGCGACGGAACTGAAGAAGATGGACCCCTCGCTGGGCGGGCGCATTGTTTTCAATCTGATCGACGGCGGCATCCGCCTGCTGTTGTTCCTGCTGTTTATCTGGGGAGTTTCGCTGTGGAAGGATATTCGCCGGGTCTATCAATATCACGGGGCGGAACACAAAACAGTGTTTGCGTTTGAAGATGGTAAATGCCTGGAGACGGTGGAAGTCCAGAAGTATTCGACTTATCATCCGCGGTGTGGCACCAGCTTTCTGATGACTGTAATGCTGATCTCGATCGGCTTCTACATGCTGATTCCGTACACGACGTTCTGGGCGCGGTTTGCCTCGCGCATCGTGCTGCTACCGGTAATTGCCGGAGTTTCCTACGAAATTATCCGCTTCGCCGCCAAGCATCGCGGCTCGCTGTTCGCGCTGATGACTGCGCCCGGTCTGTGGCTGCAGCGTATCACCACGCAGCCTCCGTCGGACGAGATGGCACAATGCGCGATCACCGCCCTCGATCACGCCATGTCGCTCGAGAAGGAACGCGGCGGCGAGATGGTGATTGCATAGCGGTCCCGCCGCGAACACTTCCTCTGTGCACTTCCCACAACTAAAATCGTAGAGACGTAACTTGTTACGTCTCTGCCGCCCGCGTCACATTCGATGCCGGGCAAAAACCGAGACGTAGCAGGCTACGTCTCTACGAAGGTCGGTTGCCATGTTTGAACGACTGGACCAAATCGAAGCCCGCTACGAAGAGCTGACTAACGCTCTCGCCTCGCCAGATATCGTTAACGACTCGGCGCGATACCAGAAGACTGCCAAGGCCCATGCTGAAATCGCGCCCATGGTCGAGAAGTACCGCGAGTACAAGGATCTGACCAAGGGGATTGCCGAGAGCAAGGCCGTACTGGTCGACGAGAAGGATCCGGAGATGCGCGCCTACGCGCAGGAAGAACTCGACAAACTGGAAGCGCGCGTCGGGGCGGTCGAGGAAGAACTGAAAGTCCTGCTGCTCCCCAAAGACCCGAACGACGAAAAGAACATCATTTTGGAAATCCGTGCCGGGACCGGCGGGGACGAGGCTACACTTTTCGTCGCTGAAGTTTTCCGCATGTATACCCGATACGCGGAAACGCAGGCCTGGAAGGTCGAAGTACTGTCGTCTTCGGAATCGTCCGCTGGCGGCCTGAAGGAAGTCATCGCGATTATTGAAGGTAAACGGGTCTTCTCGCAGCTCAAGTATGAAAGCGGCGTGCACCGCGTGCAGCGCGTACCGGCTACTGAACAGCAAGGGCGGGTCCACACATCCGCCGTAACGGTAGCGGTGCTGCCCGAAGCAGAAGATGTGGACATCAAGATCGAAGCCAAGGACCTGCGCATCGATACTTTCTGTTCCTCTGGACCCGGCGGCCAGTCGGTGAACACGACATACTCCGCAGTGCGTATTACGCATATTCCGACCAATACCGTGGTCAGTTGCCAGGATGAGAAATCACAGATCAAGAATCGCGAGAAAGGGATGCGCGTGCTTCGCTCCCGTCTGTACGAAATCGAAATGGACAAGCAGCAGCAGGCGCTTGCGAAAGAACGCAAGGCAATGGTGGGTTCCGGCGACCGCAGCGAGAAGATCCGCACTTATAACTTCCCGCAGAATCGTCTTACCGATCATCGCATCGGGTTCACCATTCATCAGCTCGAAGCTGTGATGGATGGCAAGCTCCAGCCTCTGATCGAGGCACTCACCACGTACTATCAAGCCGAAAAGCTGAAGCAGGAAGCTGCCAGCGTCGTTTAGGGGAAGGACGTGGGCGTTGTTGCCCGCGAAGCGGAAGAGAATATGGCGAGACTCGATGGGACGCTGGCGTCCGTTCTTGCGGACCGCTATGCCGCGAACGCCACCCGAATTCGCGAGTTGGCCACCCCGCTCACGGATGCACAGTTTTGGCGAAAGCCCTTCCCTTACGGAAACAGCTTTGGCCACCTGGTTCTGCACTTGACCGGCAACCTGAATTACTACATCGGTGCGCAGATCGCGAAGACGAGCTACGTACGCGACCGCCCGCGCGAGTTGAACGATCCGAACCCTCCGTCGAAAGCGGAAGCCCTGAAGCTCTTCGATGAAGCGGTGGCCATTGTGCAGCAAACCATTCGAGCTCAATCGCCCGATGATTGGTCGGCCGACTATTCGGGCGCAGGCACGGATGCCAAGACTCGTCTCGCCATGATTCTGCAGTGTGCAGCGCACATGCAGCATCACATTGGCCAGATGATCTATCTTGTCTATGAACTGAAGGCTGCGAGTTAAATCGGCGCGCAAACTCGATAAAACTCGGTTGGTTCTGTGTATCCTCGTGGCCTCTGTGGTTAAAATTTGCCGTGCAGCAGCTAAGAGAATCCCTCGCCTCCGCGATCACATTCCTCACCGCAGGCCAGGTGCCATCTCCGCGCCTGAATGCCGAGTTGCTCCTGATGTTTACATTAAGCCGCGACCGCGCCTATCTGTTCGCGCATCCCGAGCGCGAGCTCACAGCGGACGAGCAAGCTCGATACCAATCGGCTCTCGCCGAGCGCGCCCGCGGACTGCCCACCCAATACATCACCGGACATCAGGAATTCTGGGGCATGGACTTGATTGTCAGCCCAGCCGTGCTGATTCCGCGACCCGAGACTGAACACGTTATCGAAACCGCGCTCGCTCTCGTCAGCGAGGAGAGAGCCGGCAGGCAGGACCGGCCGCACCAGAGCCTTCGCATTCTCGACGTGGGCACGGGTTCGGGTTGCATTGCCCTGGCGTTGGCCCGCGAATTTCTCGATGCTGAAATAAATGCGACCGACATTTCAGCCGCCGCGCTTGAAATCGCCCGCGCCAACGCCGCGCGCCATCAGCTTGAAAACCGCATCCAATTCCATCAAGCCGATCTATTCGAAGGCCTGAATATCGGCGGCCTGGATCTCATTGTTTCCAACCCGCCGTATGTCGGCGAATCTGAAGAAGATCAGGTTCAGCTGGAGGTTCGCAAGTTTGAGCCGCGCCATGCCGTGTTTGCCGGCCGTGCGGGCACCGAGGTGATTGCGCGTTTGATTCCGCAGGCACGCGCAGCCTTGCGTCCCAGGGGCTGGCTCATCATGGAAATAAGCGGCACGATTGCGGGCGATACAAGGCGGCTGCTAAGTGGTTGGGATGACGTGGGCATCATCCCCGATCTGCAATTGATCCCAAGAGTAGTGCGGGCGCGAAAACCACGAGATTCGCGAGACTAGGGTACGCTAACGCCGAACGGTTGTTGCCTGGATCGCTGCTTGCATCGCCGGTTGGGTCGCTGGCAGAATTTCCTCAACGTCGATGATGTCGGTTGGATAATTCCCCGTGTAGCAGGCCGAGCAATAGGAAATCTTTTCGCCCTCGCCGCAGGCTTTCTTGAGACCCTCGAGCGAAAGATAGGCGAGTGAGTCCGCGCCGATGTAATCGCGAATCTCGCTAACCGATTTGTTGGCGGCAATGAGCTGCTTCTTTGAAGGCGTGTCCACGCCGTAATAACAGGGCGAGATCGTCGGCGGGCACGAGATGCGCATATGCACTTCCTTGGCGCCCGCGTTGCGGATCATGCGCACAATTTTACGGCTGGTAGTACCGCGCACGATTGAGTCATCGATCAGCACCACGCGCTTGCCCTGCAGCAGAGAGCGCACCGGATTCAGCTTCAGCCGCACGCCAAAGTCGCGAACGCTCTGGCTGGGCTCGATAAAAGTCCGTCCAACGTAGTGGTTTCGGATCAAGGCAAAACGAAACGGAATCCCGCTCTCGGCTGCGTAGCCCACTGCCGCGGTTACCCCGGAATCCGGTACGGGAACCACCAGGTCGGCCTCCACGCCGGCCTCGCGCGCCAGTTGGCGCCCCAGTTCTTCGCGGCTGGCCTGTACCGCGCGGCCGAAGACAATGCTGTCAGGTCGCGAAAAGTACACATGCTCAAAGATGCAGCTCGATTGCGGCGCCGCCGTCGTGTAGAACTGCGAGCTGATTCCCTCGGGGCCTACGACGATCAATTCCCCCGGCTTCACGTCGCGGATGTAATCGGCGCCGATCAGGTCGAAGGCGCAGGTCTCGGAGGCAAAGACGATGGTGTCGTGCTTCTGCGCCTCACTTTTTGCGGAATCGACCGCCACGATGCGCCCCATGGCCAGCGGCCGGAACCCGCGCGGATCGCGTACCGCGAAAACGCGATCGTTGCTCATCATCACCAGCGAAAACGCTCCCTCGACCTGCCGCAACGCGTCGGCGACGGCCTCGGGCAGGGTTTGTTCCTTCGAGAGCGCGATGAGATGAACGATGACCTCGGTATCGCTGTTGGTCTGAAAAATCGAGCCTTGACTCTCAAGCCGGGCGCGGACTTGCACGGCATTGACCAGGTTGCCGTTGTGCGCCACGGCAATCGACCCCTTGTTCGACTGCACCAGGATCGGCTGCGCGTTTAGCAGCGCCGAGTCTCCCGCGGTGGAATATCGCGTGTGGCCGATCGCCAGCGTGCCGCGCATTCTGGAGAGCACATCTTCCGTGAAGATGTCGGCCACCGAGCCCATAGCCTTGTGCGCCCGCGACGTCAGCCCGTCGGAGGTAACAATCCCCGCGGATTCCTGCCCGCGATGCTGCAGCGCGTGCAGCCCGAGGTAAGCCAGTTTCTCCGCCTCAGGGTGGGCGAAGATCGCCACCACGCCACATTCATCGTGAAATTTGTCGGAAGAAAACATTTGGCTCCTGGCTCTTAGCTTTTGGCTCAATCCCAACTCATCGCAAGTTCGAATGGAAACGGATCATGTGGGGACGGACGCCATCGCCCGTCCCTCGGGCGCAGCTCGAGGGGTCTGCAGTCACAGCCACCGCCCTCAATCCGCCGCATCCAACTCCGCATCCGTACCCAACGCCGTTTCCAACGCGCCCTCGTAAGCGGCGCTCAACTCCGATACCGTCGCTGAAATCACCACTTTGCCATCGAGCGAGATTTCCAGCCGATCCGGAATCGTCTCGCCGATTACATCCGCAGCCGCTCCATGCTTCGCCGCTACTTCTTTGATTCGCGCCACATTCCCCGGGTCGCAAGAGATCACGATGTGGCTGGCGTCTTCCCCGAACAGGGGAAATTCGGCGAAAACGCTGCCGGAAGCCAGGTTCACGCGTGCCCCCACGCTCTTAGGCATTGCCTTCTCAGCGAGCGCGACCGCGATGCCGCCGTCAGCGCAGTCGTGCGTCGAATCGACCAGTCGCTGCTGTACTAATTCGATGACCGCTTTTTGCAGCGCCGCTTCTTTCTTCAGATCAAGTTGCGGCGGATACCCCCACAGCGTGCAGAGAATTTGTTTCGCGTACTCCGATGACCCAAACTCACTCTCTGCATCCGTGATATCGCCTGATTCCCCAGCGTGCAATAGCACGATCGTGCGTCCGGGAGCGGCGAAATGCATTTTCGCCGCTTTGTGTACGTCGTCGAGAATGCCGACGACTCCCAGCACGGGCGTGGGATAAATGCCTTCGCCTAGTGTTTCGTTGTAGAAGCTGACGTTGCCACCGGTGATGGGAATCTCCAGTTCTTCGCAAGCCTTCGTGATTCCGTCGATGGTTTGCGAGAACTGCCACATGATGTGCGGCTTTTCGGGATTGCCGAAATTCAGGCAGTTGGTCGCGCCCACCGGAGTCGCTCCCGAGCAAGCTACTTTGCGCGCGGCCTCGGCGACGGCGTGCATCGCGCCCAGGCGTGGGTCGAGATAACACCAGCGGCCGTTGCCATCGAGCGCCATCGCAAGACCACGGTGCGAGCCCTTAATACGAATTACACCTGCATCGGACGCTCCCGGAGCTTCGACGGTATTGGTCTGTACCATGTGATCGTACTGCTGCCAAACCCAGCGCTTGCCGCAGATGTTTGGGCTCGCCAGCAGTTGCTTCAGATGCGCCGTGAAATCGCTGGCGCCACCGAGTTTGACGTGTTCCGGCATCTGGCGCGGCACGGGCGGTTCCCAGCGCACCAGTGAGCGTTTGTATACTGGGGCATCATCTGTCAACGCCGGGTTCGGAATCTCCGCCACAACTTTGCCATGTTCGAGCACACGCAGCCGGTTATCGGCCGTAACCTTCCCTACCTCGACGGCATCCAGTCCCCATTTTTCGAAAACACGAAAGACTTCGTCTTCGCGGCCCTTTTGCGCCACCAGCAGCATGCGCTCTTGCGATTCGCTGAGCATGATTTCGTAGGAAGTCATTCCGGTTTCACGCTGCGGCACGTGGTCGAGTTCGATTTCGATGCCCACGCCGCCGCGTCCGCCCATCTCGCAAGTAGAACAAGTTAGTCCGGCTGCACCCATGTCCTGAATACCAATAATCGCTCCGGTCTGCATCGCTTCAAGGCAGGCTTCGAGCAGGAGCTTTTCGAGGAACGGGTCGCCGACCTGCACGTTCGGGCGCTTTCCTTCCGAGGCCTCGCTGAACTCTTCGCTGGCCATGGTCGCGCCGTGAATGCCGTCGCGCCCGGTCTTGGCACCCACGTAGATCACGGGATTGCCTTCGCCCGCGGCCTTGGCGTAGAAGATCTCATTCTTGCGCACCAGGCCCAGCGCAAACGCGTTGACCAGGGGATTGCCGGAGTAGCAGGGCTCGAACTTGGTTTCGCCGCCTAGGTTAGGCACGCCGAAACAGTTTCCGTAAGAGGCTACGCCGCTGACTACACCTTCGAGGATGGAATGATTCTTGTGGAGTTCGGATTGTGCCGGCTGAACGGGCGAGTCGCCCGCGCCCATGCGAGCTGTGATGGGGCCGAAGCGCAGAGAATCCATGACCGCGACCGGCCTTGCGCCCATGGTGAAGATGTCACGGAGAATGCCGCCCACGCCCGTAGTCGCGCCTTGAAAGGGCTCGATGAACGAGGGGTGGTTGTGGGATTCGATCTTGAACGCGCAAGCCCAGCCATCGCCAATGTCGATGATGCCAGCGTTTTCGCCAGGGCCCTGTAGCACGATCTTGCTGCGCGTGGGCAGGCGCTTCAGATGCACGCGCGATGATTTATACGAGCAGTGCTCGCTCCACATCACGCTGAAGATGCCGAGTTCGGTTAGCGTGGGCTCGCGTTGGCCGAGAAGTTTCTTGATCTTCTCGTATTCATCGGGCGTGAGGCCGTGCTGTCGGAGGGTCTCCGGCGAAAAGGCAGAGGTCAAGGAGGTGGGCATGGGAAGAGCCTCTATTGTCGCATTTCGGGGCGCGCGAGGGTAGAGGCACGATAGGCCAATGTCAGCGGCTGTCCTGCTACGATTCTCCTATCACGAGATCAGCCATGAAATCGATCATAGTCGGAACGGCTGGGCATATCGACCACGGGAAGACGGCGCTGGTAAAGGCTCTGACCGGGATCGACGCCGACCGGCTGGCGGAAGAGAAGCGCCGCGGCATCACCATTGACCTGGGCTTCGCGCATCTGGACTTGCCAGGCGCGAATGGCGAGCTGCTCCACATTGGTTTTGTGGACGTGCCTGGCCACGAGCGTTTTGTGCGCAACATGCTGGCCGGGGTGGGCGGCATCGATCTCGTGCTGCTGGTTATTGCGGCCGACGAATCGATCATGCCGCAGACGCGGGAGCACTTCGACATTCTGCAACTGCTTGCCGTGCGACGAGGCATTACGGTGCTGACGAAATCGGACGCGGTCGATGCCGAGACGCTCGATGTGGTGCGGCTGGAGGTGGAAGAGTTCCTGCGCGGGACATTCCTGGATAAACCAGAATCGATCGTCCCCGTGAGTTCGCTGACCGGCGCGGGGTTGGACGATCTAAAGCGGGCGATGATCGCAGCCGCGACGGAAGTGCAGTCGCGCGATGCGGATGCTCTGGCGCGCTTGCCTATCGATCGCGTGTTCACCATGAAGGGATTCGGAACGGTGGTGACCGGAACGCTGGTGGCGGGAACGATTCGTCGCGAGGAAGAGTTGGAAGTATTCCCCAGGGGCCAGAGAGTTCGCGTGCGTGGTGTGCAGGTGCATGGACAGGCCGCGGACGCTGCGGCTGCTGGGCAACGCACCGCCCTGAACCTGGCGGGGGCGAGCACCGAAGACTTATCGCGCGGCATGACGCTGGCGCCAGTCTCGACGTTTACGACAACGCGGCGGGCGGATGTGCGGCTGGACCTGTTGTCTTCTGCGCCGCGGTCGCTGAAATCCCGAACACGGATTCACTTCCATTCCAACACGATGGAGGCGGTCGCTGAAATCGCGCTCCATGGCGCGAAACAACTCTCTCCGGGCGCGCAGGCGTTCGCACGTCTGAAGCTTCCCGAGCCAGCACTCTTGCTGCCTGGAGACCGGTTTATTGTCCGCCAGCTTTCGCCGGTGGTCACGATCGGTGGCGGCGTTGTGCTGGACTCTGCTCCGATTCCGCGTATGCCTGGCCACGAAAAGTTCCTGCAGCTTCTGGAGGGCGGCGATTCGGAAGCGCTGCTTATAGCCCGCATCGCCAGGCGTGGTCGCGCCGGAATTCCGATCTCGCGGCTCATTGCTGAAACTGGGTGGGCCCGGAACTCTCTCGAAGCACGACTCGCACAAGCCGTGAAAGACGAGCGGGTGCTGCGGATTGGAGATCTGTTCGTCGATGCTCCGGCAATGATCCGGCTGCAACAAATCATTTTGAGTTCGGTTGAGAGCTTTCACCGAAAGAACTCCCTGGTGGGTGGGATCGCCCGGGAAGCCCTGCGCGAGCAGGTGAAAGCGTCCGTGGAGGTTTTCGCCGCATCCCTTGAGATGTTGTCCCGCGAAAAGAAAATTGAAGCTGCCGGCGACCTGGTGCGGCTGCGCGGTCACGGCGTGGCCATGAAGGATGAGGAAACCGAATCAAAGAAGCAAATTGAGGAGGCTTTTGTGGGGGCCGGATTGAAAGTTCCGGCGCTATACGAGGTCATCGCCGGGCTCAAGGTGGACAAAGCTCGCGCACAGAAGATCGTCACGCTGTTGCTGCGGGACAAAGTGCTGGTCAAGGTTTCCGAGGAGCTGGTATTTCATCGCGCCGCACTGCAAGAGTTGCGCCGGCTAGTCGCGGCCCAAAAGGCCAGATCTCCGAAGATGGATGTGGCGACATTCAAGGAACTGACTGGCGTCAGCCGTAAGTATGCTATTCCGCTGCTGGAATATCTGGACAGGGAGCGTGTGACCAAGCGCGTAGGCGACGCACGGGAAATTCTGTAGGACATCGAGTAATTGGGGAATTTGGGAATTGTGTAATCGAAGCCCGGGGCGCGGCGTTTTGCTCTTCAATTTCTCAATTACCAAATTCCGCAATTACTCAATTTTTCAGATTGTCTCTTCCTGGAACTCCACTTCCAATCCTAGCGGGTCGGTGAATCGGTTGGTTAGGTTGGCAAGGCCCGTCAGTAAATGGATGTCGACGATTTCCGGTTCAGAGAACTGCTTGCCCAGCGGTGCGAAGTCGCCGTCGGTAATTTCATGGGGCGTGCGCGTCAGCTTTTCGACGTAGGTGAGGGCGGCACGCTCTTTTTCGTTGTTGCGCGAATAATCTCCCGCTTTGAGTGCGGACCAATCTTCCGCGGTCAGTCCCACCCGCTTCGAGGAGGCCACATGATGCTGGATGCAGTAGTGGCATCCGTTGATGAACGAGACTCGAAGGTAAATCAGTTCATAGAGCTTGCGATCGAGGGAGCGCCCCACGCTGGCATAGAAGCTTAGGAAGTTCTTAAGCATCTCCGGTCGATGGGCGAGCGCTTTCTGGGCGTTGCCCGGCTTGCCGCGAAGAGTCTTCTCGTAGATTTCCTTGACCTCGGCATTTGCTGACTCCAAGCTGATCAGGCTGATACGGGCCATCGAATTCTCCAGGGTTAAAGTGAAAGATCCTGCGTCATCATCATCGCAGATGCTCTTGTTTTTTGCCGAGCAGCGGGAGCGATCGCTCAAGAAAAGGGGCCGCCGGACGATAGTACCGATAGGGAGTTGCTGCGATGAGAGCGTTGATGTGGTGTGCGCTGTTAACTTGCGTGGGAGCGCCGATAGGACACGCACAGTTGGATTCCGATGCCGACGCGGAGTCGAAGATTGTTGCGATGGAGCATGTTTGGGGCCAAGCCTACATGGCCAAGGACCCAAAGGCGCTGGCCAGGATTCTGGACGACGCATTCGTTTGTGTCGGCTCGGACGGAAGATTGCTTACCAAGGCGGACATCCTTGCGGACGTGAAGGCAGCCAACACACTGCAGCTATTGACGGAATCGATGGTGGTCTATCTGCATGGCGATACGGGAATCGTCAGCGGAACGTTCCGAACAACAGGAGTGGAGCGTGGAAAGGCGTTTACGCGACGGGAACGTTTCGTGGATACATGGCTTTACAGGAACAGGCAATGGGTCTCAATTTCATCCATGGTAACTCTCGCCCGCGACTAAGGCTTAGTGACGCGGCTTCTGCGCGCGGAGCGTTTTTCTGGATGGGAGCAAGTCTCATGAAGGCGACAGGATGGTTGTTGATGGCGCTATGTACGCTGTTGCTATCCGCGTCCGCACAAGTGAGTAACGAAGGCGGCACTGAGGCGGCTATTCGCGCGCTCCAGCACGAATGGGCTGAGGGGCAGTCGCGCAATGACAACCGCGCCCTGGACCTAATTTTGGACAATGCTCTGGTGTATGTCGAGGACGGCAACCTGGTGACCAAGGGTGAATACCTTGCGCGCATCAAGGCGGGCCTACAACTCAGCGAGATCGTCATGGAACCCATGACTGTGCAGACGTTCGGAAACACAGCCATCGTGGTGGGGACTTATCGGGAACAAGATCGGCAACACGGGAAGCGAAGGGTGAGACGCTGGAGGTTCATTGATACATGGGTGCACAAGCCGCGCGGCTGGGTGCTGGTCGCAGCGGGGGCGGCGCCCGTGACAGGGCAGTGAGACAGGAACGCCCCGCCGGTTGTACACTGGCCCCTATTGAGGGGTTCCACCCCTGCCTATGCTTCACATCCGTGCGGCAACTGTTCATGACGCCGCGTCGCTCCGGACCATGATTCGCGAACTGGCGGAGTTCGAGCGCCAACTCGACCTGGTGACCATCAGCGAGGAAGATCTGGCCCGGGATGGTTTCGGTGAGAATCCTCGTTTCCGCGCGCTTATCGCCGAATGGGCGGGGCAGGCTGCGGGATACGCCTTCTTTTTTGGATACTATTCGACCTGGGTGGGGCGCGGATTGTTTCTGGAAGATCTGTTTGTGCGCGAGGCGTTTCGCGGGCGCGGGATCGGGACGGCGCTGTTGGCCGCGGTAGCACGCATTGCGGTCGACGAGGGCTGTTACGGCATACACTGGGAAGTGGTCGACTGGAACACGAAGGCGATTGAGCTGTACCAGAAGCTGGGAGCGATCTTCCGCGATCAGTGGCGGCCAGTACTGCTCGTCGATGACGCTCTGCGACGCCTGGCGGAGAAGGCAGTTTGAAAACTAAGGCAACCAAGCTGGCAAACGGCGACAACACGAGCGGACCGGTGCGTTCTTTTGCAACTCAGGCCGCTTGGGCGGCTTGGCTTGAGAAGAACCATCGCAGTTCCGAGGGATTGTGGTTGCGGCTGGCGAAGAAGGGGTCGAGCCTGCGGTCGGTGACGTACGCTGAGGCGCTGGAAGTGGCCTTGTGCTATGGGTGGATCGACGGGCAGAAACGTGGCGAGAGTGAGCAGGCGTGGCTGCAGCGATTTCTTGCGCGCTCGCCGAACAGCGTGTGGTCGAGGATCAATCGCGACAAGGCCGTTGCTCTAATCGTTGATGGCCGGATGAAGGTTGCGGGCCTGGAAGCCATTGAGGCGGCCAAGAAAGCCGGAAGGTGGGACTCGGCTTATGATTCGCCGAAGGGCGCCAAGATCCCAGAAGATTTTCAATCGGCCTTGGATGCGAGTCCTCGGGCGCGGGAGTTCTTTCAGTCGCTCGATGGCGCGAATCGGTACGCCGTGCTGTTCAGAATTCAGACGGTGAAGAAGGCTGAGACGCGAGCCCGTAAAATCCGGGAGTTCGTCGAAATGTTGGAGCGAGGCGAGAAGATTCACCAGCCTCGAAAAACGCGCCGGACTTCAACCCGGACTGCAATCCGGACTTCGATATAGACTTCGAGATAGACATAATGGCAATCGTCAAGATAATCGGAGCGGGGCTGGCCGGGTGCGAGGCGGCGTGGCAGTGTGCACGGCGCGGAGTGGACGTAGAGTTGTTCGAGATGCGTCCGGTGCGCTCGACCCCGGCGCATCAGACGGGGGATTTTGCCGAACTGGTGTGTTCGAACTCGCTTAAATCGAACAGTGAGAACACGGCTCCGTGGCTGCTGAAGGAAGAGATGCGGCGCGCGGGGTCGTTGCTGCTGGAGATTGCGAGGGAATGCGCTGTTCCGGCCGGGCACGCTTTGGCGGTAGATCGGGTTACATTTGCCGCACGGGTGACGGAAGCGATCTCACGGGAATCGCGGATTGCCGTGAGGCGCGAGGAAGTGACGGACGTGGATGAGCTAGATGAAGTGACCGCCACCATCATTGCCACGGGCCCACTGACTTCGGATAGCCTGTCCGCCGAGATTGCGCGGCTGAGCGAATCAGGTGAGTCCGAGGCTGAGCGGGCCAGTCGCGCGGTCCCACACGGTTCCGCGTCCTACAATCCGCCGCACGGCCCGCATTTATATTTCTACGATTCGATCAGCCCGATCGTGGAGGCCGATTCGATCGATATGGAGCGCGTGTATATGGCCGCGCGGTATGACAAAGGGTCGGCGGATTACATCAATTGCCCGATGACGCCGGAGGAATACGGGCGGTTCTACGACGCGCTGCTGGCGGCGCAGTCGGTGGAGGAGCGCGATTGGGAAAAGCTGAACTACTTCGAAAGCTGCCTGCCGATTGAAGAGATTGCGCGGCGCGGGCGCGACACGCTGCGCTTCGGTCCGATGAAGCCGGTTGGTTTAATTAATCCGCGAACTGGACGCATGCCCTATGCCGTCGTGCAGTTACGGCAGGAAAATCTTCGGGCGGATTCCTACAACCTGGTTGGATTTCAGAATCATTTGAAGTTTGGCGAGCAGGCGCGGGTGCTGCGGCTGATTCCTGGCCTGGAAAATGCGCGCTTTCTGCGCTATGGGCAGATTCACCGCAATACCTACATCAACGCGCCAACTTTATTGCAAGAGACACTGCAGATGAAGGCGCATCCGCGGGTTTTCTTTGCGGGTCAGATCTGCGGAGTCGAAGGCTACGTGGAGTCGATTGCGACTGGGCTACTGGCTGGGCTGCATGCTGCTGCGCTGGTTTCTGGGGCTGAAATGATCTCTGCCCCACGGGCTTCTGCTTTCGGATCGTTGAGTTACTACGTTACGCACGCCAGCGCTAACAATTTCCAGCCGGCGAATATTACATTTGATTTGCTTCCTCCGCTGGAGAAGAAGATTCGCGATCGCAAGGAGCGGCATCGGTTGCAGTGTGATCTGGCTCTGCGGGAATTTGATGGGTGGATGGAGCGGGTGGGGGCTGCGGTAGGCGTTTGAGCGGTGCTGCAAACTTGAGCTGTGGCGCGGCTGCCGAGCTTCGCCCGACTGGACAGCCGGGGGCGGCTGTCGCTGCATGAGTTGTTTCCGGTTCGCTGCTTCTGGTTCTTAGACGATCCTTTCGTGCAACAAAATCCTTTCTGCGTGCGTATCTAATACAGGTGGAACCCAGGGTTACTTTCTTGCCTGGACTTCGTCCAATCCAGTGTTATGACACTGCGCGACCTCATTTTCGATGTCCTGCGGACTTTATGGGCGCACAAGCTTCGCACCTTTCTTACCATGTTCGGAATTGCCTGGGGCATTGTCTCAATTGTGCTGATGGTGGCGGCGGGCGAAGGGTTGCGTAAGGGGCAGGAGGCGCAGGCACGGAATTTGGGCAAGGACGTGATGATTGTCTTCCATGGCCGCACCAGCTTGCAGGCCGGCGGAACCCACGCGGGGCGGGTGGTGCACTGGGTGGACCCGGACATCCCGGTGGTGCAGGCGGAGTCGCCGGATTGCGAGTATGCGATACCGGAACTTGAGCAGGATACGGTTCGCGTGCACAGCAATTTCAATAACGCCGCATTCACTGTGACGGGATCTTATCCGGCGTTTGCTTATATTCGCAGTCTGGACGTCGGCGTTGGACGTTTCTACGACTGGGACGATATGCGGGAGGGCAGGCGCGTTGCATTTCTGGGGTCAGACGCGGCCAAGCAACTTTTTCCGGGGCGAAATCCGGTGGGGGACACAGTTTATTTGAACGATTTTCCTTATGCCGTTATCGGTGTGATGGCGAAGAAGAAACAGGATTCCAGCTACGACGGATGGGATGTGAATAAAGTTTTCTTGCCGTTTGCCGCTATGCGGCGCGACTTTCCCGACAAACCTCCGGGGACGGATGTCACCTTTGATCAGCTGCTGGTGACGCCGAAGTCGGTTGAGCAGCATCAGGCTTGCAAACATGAAGTGCGCGCCGCGCTGGCGCGAATGCACGGTTACGATCCCAACGACAAGGAAGCCTGCCCGATCTGGGACACGGTGCAAGAGGCGCAGGCGTTCAAGACGATGACCGACGGGATGAAATTCTTTCTGGGGGCGGTTGGAATCGTGACGCTGCTCCTGGGCGGCATCGGAGTAATGAATGTGATGCTGGTTGCGGTGCGGGAGCGGACCCGGGAGATTGGGGTGCGCAAGGCGATTGGCGCTCCGGCGGGGACAATTCTGCGGCAGTTTTTTATTGAGGCGCTGATAATCGCACTGTTGAGCGGGGGAATCGGTCTCGGCGTAGCGTTCGGATTCTGCGCTTTGATCAATATGTTGCCAATGCCTGACTTTTTTGCCGGGCTGGTGCCGAGTTGGAGTTCCGGTTTGATTGCCGCGGGGCTGCTGGGGGCGATCGCGGTGGGCGCGGCGCTGTATCCGGCGCGCCGGGCGGCGTCGATTGATCCGATTGAAGCGTTGCGCTATGAGGCGGGCGGGTAGGGATTGCGGATTGTTGATAGCAGATTGAGAGTCAACGCCTCTTGGGTTTCAATCATCGATCATCAATCATCGGTCAACAATTCAGCGCTTTGACTGTCATGCTTATCGAAATCATCCTCGAAGCCTGGGTCGCGCTCAAGCGGAATTTGACGCGCAGCTTTCTCACCATGTTGGGGATTGTCTGGGGAATCGCGACGGTGACTCTGCTGATCGCGTATGGCAACAGCTTTCGCAGCGTTCTGGTGCATGGATTTGATGCGTTCGGCAAGGGAGCGGTCATTTGCTGGCCGGCGCAGACCAGCGAACAGCCGGGCGGACAGCGTGCAGGAAAGAAAGTTGTGCTCGAGCAGGCTGATCTGGATATGGTGAAGCAGACCGCTCCGCTGGTGAAGCACGTGTGCCTGGAAACGGTTCGGCGGCCGGGAATTTCGTATGGTGATCGCTTGGTGGGAACGGCGCCGGTGCGCGGCGTCTGTCCGGAGTATGGCGAGATGCGGAACGAAGTGCCGTCGGAGGGGCGTTGGATCGACGCTGAAGACGAACTCGAACGGCGGCGCGTGATTTTTCTCGGTGGGCGATTGAAGGAAGAGTTGTTTAGCGGCCGCCCGGCGGTGGGCGAGACCGTGCAGGTTTCTGGCGTACGCTTCACAGTCATCGGCGTGATGGCGCGGAAGATTCAGCTCAGCAATTACTTTTCGAGCGACGACGAGTCTTCGTGGATTCCATATTCGGCAGCGGGCGATTTGTGGAACACGCGCTATGCCGCAGTGATGGTTTTTGAGCCCATCGCTCCGCAGTTCGAAAAGAAGGCGATGGCGCAAGTGCTGGCTGCTGTAGCCACACGGCAGAATTTTTCTCCGACAGACCCAAAAGCGATCCAGATGTTCGGAAGGGACGAATTTCGTCCGGTGATCGATGCGCTGACCATTGGATTGCAAGTTTTGCTGACCTTTATTGGGACCCTCACTCTCGGGATCGGCGGCGTGGGCGTGATGAACATCATGCTGGTGTCGGTGGACGAGCGCATTCGCGAGATCGGGCTGCGGCGCGCGCTGGGGGCGCGGAAGCGCCACATCAAGCTGCAATTTCTGGCGGAGACTCTGCTGATCATGCTGATCGGCGGTGCGATCGGCGTGCTGTTGTCGTATCTGATCGCGTGGTCGGTGGGGACGCTGCCCATGATGGGGCCGCTGTTTGAAGACGATTCCGGGCAGGGCGACATTCATCTGCGAATTTCGCTGATGACGGTATTTCTTTCCGGGATGGTGTTGCTGGTCGTGGGAGTGATCAGCGGCATGGTGCCGGCGGTGCGGGCATCGAAGCTTGATCCGGTGGAAGCGCTGCGCTATGAATGAGAAATTGTCGTGTGAGAAATTGGGGAGCGCCTGACGCGCTTGTTCCTCCCGATTGCGTCGCTGAATCCGATTCGATCGCGCAAATACCTCGATTTACATGCTTCGTCAACATGCTCCGTTAACAAGCTCTGCCCAGAGTCTCGGTTAATAAGCTCCGTACTTGCCAGCTTGCGTCGCAGCCGTCTTCGCAGTACCTTGCTTCTGAGGCATTCCGCGAAGGTGCATCTTGCCGATTTCCGCTGTCGATACGATCACGCTTGCATTTCAGCACACGAAGCGGCAATTGGTGCAACCGTTTCGCTTCTGGCAATGGACTCGGCTGGCGGTGGTGGGACTACTGGCCGGGGAGATGGGGTCTGGCGGGTGCAATGCTCCTACTAATTTCAATTGGCCGGATCACGCTGGGAGTTCACGCCAGTTGCTGGATTCCGGTATGGGCTCGATTAATCCAGCGCTCTATGCGGGCTTGATTGCGGTGTTGGTCGTAGCCGGGTTGGTGTTTGCCGTCATCATGATGTACATCAGCAGCGTGATGCGGTTCGTATTGTTTGACAGCGTGCTGACCCGGGAATGCCACATCCGGCTGGGATGGCAGCGCAGGCAACTTGCGGGTTGGAAATACTTTTTGTGGCAGCTGGCTTATCTGGTGGTCATGGTCGGGGGAGCGGTGGTGCTGGTCGGAATTCCGGTCGGCTTCGCGTATGCACTGGGATGGTTCAACGCTCCGGGTGATCATCTTTTGGGCCTCGTGCTGGGTGGGACCATTGAGTTTTTTCTGGCGGCCATTTTCTTCGTCGCCGCGGCGGCGATTCATGTGCTGACCAAGGATTTTGTGATCCCGCAAATGGCACTGGAAGGCATTGGCGCGATCGAGGGATGGCGACGGCTTTGGCCCATGCTGCAGGCGGAAAAAGGCGGCTATGGCGTCTACGTCCTAATGAAAATCGTATTGGCGATCGGAGCGGGGATCGTCATCGGCATCGTGTCGGTAGTTCTGGTCTTGGTAGTTGCGATTCCGGCAGCAGGCCTCGGGATTGTGGCGGCGCTCACCGGGAAGACCGCCGGACTAACGTGGAACGTTCTTACGATTACCGTGGCAGTGGTGGTGGGCTTCATCCTACTGGCGATTTTGCTTTATCTGCTGGCGTTGATCTCGGTACCGGCTATCGTGTTTTTTCCGGCGTACGCGATGTATTTCTTTGCGCCGCGGTATCGGACGCTGAGTCTGGTGCTGTATCCGCCGCCTCCCGCAAGTCCACCCTTGGAGTCTGACGGCCAGCCGCCCCCGCTCGCGCCTGCTCCGGAACCGGCGGGATAAAGCCTCCGCTTACGATCCCGTTCGCGCTCTCTGAACTCTGCCGAAACCCAAGGAACTCCTGGGCGGCGAGAGGTGTCTGATGTTGCAGACACGCGCGCGCCGAGAGGAGTAACTTCTATGGCTTTCTCAATGGCGGGCGGAGGTGCGCGTGGTCCGCAGATTAACGTTACGCCGCTGATTGATGTGCTGCTGACCCTGATCATCATGTTCATGCTGGTGGTGTCGATGGACAAGCAGTATGAGGAGAAGGTGCAGATTCCGCAGCCCCCGAAGGATCAAAAATCGCAACCGATGGTTGAACGCACCGTGGTGATCCAAGTGGTGTGGACGGCGAAGAACCAGCCGCCGACGGTAAAGATCAACCACGACGACGTGCGCTGGGAAGACCTGGAGACGCGGCTTACGCAGATCTACCTGACCAGGGCCGAAAAGGTAGCTTTCGTCCGCGGCGATGCGGATGTGGATTTTGTGTATGTCGCGGATGTGATCGACCGGGCGCACAGCGCGGGTGTGCAGCGGATCGGGCTGCTGACGGAGGATCGGACGGTGGAGGGGGAGTGAGTCTTGTGGTGCCGGCCCGTGGTTACGGTGGTGATCTGTTGTTCGGTTTCGAGAGTAGGAGAATGGAACCCGTGCTGAAGTCGCAGAAATCGCTGCGGATGTTCACCGGCATCGACGCCACGGCGTTCGCCAGCGTGCTGGTGATCGTGGTGTTCATCCTGTGGATTGCCGAGGCGGCCAAACCCATGGTGACTCGCGGTGTGAGCGCCGACCCTCCGCGAGTCTTGCATCCTGTGGCGATGCGGGGAGCGCTTCGGGAGGACGCGATGAAGGTCACGATCCTCCGCGATGGGCATGTCTACTTCGGCACTGACCGGGTCTGGTCGGGCGATTTGGCGCGGAGAATTACGTATCGGCTGAAAGATCGAGGGGTGGAGCGCAAGGTTTACCTCACGGTCGACATGCGGGCGCGGTGGAGTGATGTTGAGAATGTGCTGGACGGCGTGCGCTCCGCTGGAGTGATCAGAGTCGCATTTTTGGCCGAGCAGGGCGCTCCTATCCTCGAGCGCTAAGAGCAAGAGGCGGGCTGAGCCCGGCGGACAGCCGGGGGCGGCTGTCCCCACATAAACTTCTGCACGCGAGCCACTTCTACTTTACGAATCCCTTGCTCTGTTTTTGATCCAGATCGGTGTGCCCACAAATCCGAAGGCTTCACGGATCTGGTTTTCCAAGAATCTCTGGTAGGAAAAATGCAGTTTTACGGCGCGGTTGGTGAAGAGCACGAACGTCGGCGGAGCGACTGAGGCCTGCGTCATGTAGAGAATCTTGACGCGCGATTTCATGGGGACGGAGGCGCGTTCGAAGTCGACTTTTTCGATGAAACGGTTCATCTGCGAAGTGGACACGCGCTTGCGCCGCTCGGTGGCGACCTCTTCGAGGAGCGGAAAGATCTTCTCCGTCCCTTTACCGCTCTGCGCGGAAATGAAGACGATGGGCGCGTAATTCAGGAACTTGAGCTCATAGCGCAGGCGTTGCTCATAGGCGTCACGGTCGCCGGGGCGTTTGCTCTCGCGCATGCGCTCGGCCTTGGTGGGGCGCGCGGCTTTTCCCTTGGCGCTGTTCTCGGGATGAATCACGAGATCCCATTTATTGACGACGATGATGATGGAGCGTCCGCTCTCGTGGGCGTATCCCGCGATGGACGCGTCGAGCTGGCTTACGCCTTCGGTGGCGTCGATGACGAGAAGTGCAATGTCAGCGGCCTCCAGATGCTTGCGCGCCATTACGACTGACAGCTTTTCCGCCATCAAATGCGTTTTGCCTTTGCGGCGGATGCCGGCCGTGTCGATGAAGCGGAAGCGGCGTCCATTGTGCTCGACGATTTCGTCGACGGCGTCGCGGGTCGTGCCGGGAATGGGCGAGACGATCGCCCGGTCGGAAGATGTCAGGCAGTTCAGCAACGTCGATTTGCCCACGTTGGGATGGCCGATGATGGCGACCTTGGTTTCATGCGCTTCAGCGGGCGCGGCGTCGTCATCAGTTGTTAGTAGCCGGTCGCTGGGTCGCTGCGATTCCTCTGTGTTCTCAGTGTCCTCTGTGGTCAAGGGTTCTTCCGGAAGGGCCGCAATCACTGCGTCGAGCAAATCGTCGATGCCCCGCCCATGCTCGGCGGAAATGGGAAACATCTTCCGGACGCCGAGGCGATGGAAGTCGTCCACGAGCGAGGATTGCTTCTCGCTGTCGACCTTGTTCACGGCCAGGAAGAGTGGCCGGTTGGCCTTGCGCAGCAGGCGCACCAGCTCAAGGTCGGGACCAGCGAGCTCGGTGCGGCCATCGATCACCATGATGATGGCCGCGGCCTCGTTGAGCGCGACACGGGCTTGGCGATAGATCTCCGAGGGGATCAGCTCTTTTTCTTCCGGCAGGATGCCGCCGGTGTCAACAATCCGCAGCCGGCGCCCTTCCCACTCTGCGTCGCCGTACAGCCGGTCGCGAGTGATTCCGGGTTCGTCCCCAACGATGGCGCGTCGTGAGCCCACGATTCGGTTGAAGAGTGTGGACTTGCCTACGTTCGGGCGTCCCACGATAGCGACTGTGGGAATGCCGGCGGCGGTGGTGGCGAGAGCGCTGGTCGAATTGTAGGTAGGCTGGGTCAAAGTTAGGCATTACGTACGGTTTAAAGGTCGAGACAGCCGCCCTCGGCAGTCCGCGCATGGGCATTCGCGGTGCATGCGGTCCGGAACTCGTATTATAGAGACTTCTGTGGCTTTAAGCTCTCAGCCCGCGACTCCAGCTTCTCCGAACCGCGCTGTTCCTAGCGGAAAGGACGCCTCACTCTACCAATTCTTCGCCCCCGGTGGAGTGCTGTCACGCACGCATCCGGCCTATGAATTCCGGCGAGGGCAGCTGCAGATGGCGCAGGCGGTCGAGCAGGCGTTGGAAGAAAAGAGGCATTTGATTGTGGAAGCGGGCACCGGCACAGGTAAGACTTTGGCCTATTTGATGCCAGTGATTCGTTCGGGCAAGCGCGTCATCATCTCGACCGGAACGAAAAACCTGCAGGAGCAACTCTTCTACAAGGACGTACCTTTTCTCGAGCAGGCGCTGTATGGGGAAGCATCCGGCCGCCTTTCGGTTTGCTACATGAAAGGCCGAAACAATTATTTGTGCCGCAAGAAATTGTGCGACCTGACGGATCAGCCCGTGCTCAGCGGCTTGGAAGAGATCGAGCAGTACCGTGCTATCGCCGCTTGGGAGAAGACCACGGGAACGGGCGATCGCGCCGAGTTGGCCGAACTGCCCGAGGCCAGCTTGTTGTGGCATAAGCTCGATGCGCGGGCCGAGGCATGCATTGGCCAGAAGTGCAGCGAGTTTGAGCGTTGCTTCATCACCGAAATGCGGCGCAAGGCGATGGAAAGCGACATCATTATCGTTAATCACCATCTGTTTTTTGCCGATCTTGCGATCAAGCTGCAGGCGGACGGGGCGCCCGACGCGGGAATCCTTCCGGAGGCGGCCGCGGTGATTTTCGACGAGGCGCACGAACTGGAAGATGTGGCCGGGAATTATTTCGGTATTTCGGTGAGCAATCTGCGAGTTGAGGATTTGGCGCGCGACGTTGAATCGTCGCTGCAGCACAACCGGATGATGTCGGCATCGCTTTCGGGGGCGCTAGGAAGTGTGCGCGAACGGTCACAATTCTTTTTCTCGCTGTTGCCTCCCGGGGATGGACGGTTTGCGTTCGACACGCGCCGCGAATTTCTTGAGGAAAATGGTGATGAATTTCTCGCGCTAAATCAGTCGCTGGCCCGGCTTTCGGGCGAACTCGAAGGTTTGCCGCAGAAGCCGGAAGAAGTTTTTCAGTTCGTGCGGCGGGCGCAAGAAATACAAATGCAGCTCGGCTACGCGATGGAGTCCGAAGATCGCAACACGGTGTTTTGGATCGAACGGCGTGCCGGGCGCTTTGGGCGTGGTGGTCCGAACAAAGCCGCTGAGACATCGACGCGTGGAAGACAAAATGTTTTTCTGCAGGCGACGCCGATCGATGTTGGCCCCATCCTGCGCGAGCACTTGTGGTCAAAGCTGGAGTGCGCCGTGCTCACTTCGGCGACGCTGGCCGTGGGCGGTGGTTTTGAATACATTCGGCAGCGGCTCGGGGTGGAACATGCCCGCGAGTCGGTGCTGCCCTCACATTTCGATTATGAAAGCCAGGCCCTGCTCTATGTGCCGCCGGACTTGCCTGATCCGCGCACCCCGCAATTCACGACGAAGGCGGCCGAACGCATCCGCAAACTGCTGGAGATCACGCGGGGGCGGGCCTTCGTTCTCTTCACCAGCTACGCGCAGATGAACGACATTTACCAGCGACTGCTGGGCGAGGTTGAGTTCCCACTGCTGCGGCAAGGCGATGCCCCGAAGAGTGCTCTGCTCGAAGAGTTCCGCCTGACTCCGAACGCGGTGCTGTTCGCCACATCGTCATTCTGGCAGGGCGTGGATGTGCAGGGTGAGCAGTTGAGCTGCGTGATCATCGACAGGTTGCCGTTTGCCGTTCCGAGCGACCCGGTTGTGGCAGCGCGGGTGAAGGCGATCGATGCTGACGGCGGCAATGCTTTCTTTCAGTATCAGGTGCCGGCTGCCGTGATCACGTTGAAGCAGGGTTTCGGAAGGCTGATCCGCTCGCTGCACGACCGTGGACTGCTGGTGCTCCTCGATAATCGGATTTTGAAAAAGCAGTACGGCCGCGTGTTTGTCGAGAGCTTGCCCAAGTACAAGCGGACTACGGATATGAAAGTTGTGGAGGAGTGGTTTGGCGTGGGAAATTAATTCGTAAGAGTTAACTTGCCAATAATCGCATACCGGATGCTGCGGCATTCCTGTCGAAAGTGAGAACGTGCTTGCACCCAGCGCTGCGGCCGCAGCGTTCGATCAGGCAGTCTGCAAAATCGGCCCGGCTAGCGTGAAACTTAGTCGACGCTTGTGCGACAATGTCCTTCTTCTCGAGGATGAGTTCTTTGCTGCGTAGCAAGCTCTCGATGACCTTCTCAATTTCGTGTTTGTCGAACCGATAAGAGAATTGCAGCACCCAGATCAATTCTGCAATCACGACCAGGGACAAAAACCCGGGAGCGTCCGAAGACAAAGAATCGATCAGTCTGGTAGCCGCCGCGCTTTGTGTGGGGTGGTCTTGCGTAATAAAGCGAACAAGGATGTTCGTGTCGAGGCCGATCATAGAGATCGCGAAGCGCCTTTTGCGATGGCACGATCCATTTCTTCGAAAGAAACTGGTCTTTTTCGCCGACCACGTCCCATTCCCTTGAGGTCCTGAATCGACCCGGTGGCGGGAATGACCAGAAACTGCCCGTTTTCGATTTCCACGAACTCAATGCGATCCCCTGTATCCAACCCCAAAGCATTGCGTACCTGAGCGGGGATCGTAATTTGTCCTTTAGCAGTGATCGTTGCAGATGCCATTTTTGGCTTCCTTACCAAGCTACGATTTCCTTACATTATAGTAAGGAATAAGAAACGAATCAAGGTTCTATCCTCAGGTGCTTCTAATCTGTCGATTCGATGGCCTCACTTAATTGGACTAGAAGCTGGCACCATTCCGACCACAATCCCCGACGGCTCCGCTTTCGTGTGGTACAGGCGTTCTGTGGCCTTCACAAAGTCCGCTGGTTTGGCGTCGGGGATGTTCACGAAAGTTTGCGGATTGCGATCGGTGAGCGGGAACCAGGAGCTCTGAATTTGTACCATGATGCGATGCCCGCGGCGGAAGGTATGGTTGATGTCCTGCATAGTGAAATTGACCTCTTCGACCTTTCCGGGCGTGAACGCTTCGGGCTTTTCAAAACTGTGGCGGAACTTTCCGCGGAAGGGTTCGCCGCGGACTAGTTGCTGATATCCACCCATGGTGAATTGTGGCGCGGGCACGTCCTTTTCGGGCTTATCGCGGTCTTCGGGCCGGGCATCATCCTGCTTGCTGTCGGGGTAATCGGTCGGATAGACGTCAATCAATTTCACGTCCCAATCGGAGTCCGTGCCGCTCGTAGAAACGAAAAGGCGCGGCGAGATCGGGCCGGCGAAGGTCACGTCTTCTTGCAGCACTGGAGTCTGATAAACCGCCACGTCGGTGCGGCTGTCGGCGAAGCGCTGGTCGGAGAGCATGTATTCCTGGGGCACATCCAGCGCGGCGTAATTCACGAAAGGCACCGGCTTGGCGGGGTCGCTTACATATTCGTCGAATGATGGAGTCTCTGCGGCAGGAGCGTCGAACGACAGGCTTCCGTTGGAATGAAAGTAGAGAGTTTTGGGTTCGGCATTTTTTGGCGGCCACGCGGAATATTGCCGCCACACATTCGTGCCCGTCTCAAAGACGTATGCTTTCGGGAGCTTGGCGTCCCCATTGCTCTTGAGGTGCTCCTCAAAGAATGGAAACAGAATGTTCTTGCGGTAATACTCGCCGGTATTCGAGGCAAAGTCAACGCGTCCCAGGTGTTCTCCATCATAGCGAGCCCAACCGCCGTGCACCCACGGTCCGACCACGAGGGCATTGAAGATTCCGGGATTGTCTTTGTCAATCGAGTGAAATGTCGAGAATGGCCCTTGCAGATCCTCGGCGTCGAACCACCCGCCAACCGTCAGCACGGCGCAGTGAATGTTCTTCATATGCGGCGCCAGATTGCGTGACTTCCAATAGTCGTCATACGTATCGTGGTTGACCTGATCGTCCCACAGCGCGCTTTTGCCGTCGAGAAATTTGCTTAAGTTCGAGAGCGGGCCGACGTTTAGATAAAAATCGTAGGCGTTTTTTGTACCCCAGTCGAACGACGGCCAATCTTTTGGAGGAAGCTGGGGGGTCTGCTGTGGCGTGAAGAACACATAAAATCCGAAGTTCGCCGCCAGCATGAACGCCCCGCCGTGGTAAGCGTCGTCACCCATGAAAAGGTCGGTCATAGGAGCCTGTGGCGACGCGGCTTTCAGCGCGGGATGCGAGTCGATAATGCTGGCCGAAGTATAAAATCCAGGATACGAAATTCCCCAGATTCCGGCGTTGCCGTTGTTGTTAGGCACATTCTTGAGCAGCCAGTCGATGGTGTCGTAAAGATCGCTGCTGTCGTCCACATCCTGATTCGACTTCTTGTTGTCGATATGCGGACGCATCTCGACAAATCGCCCCTCCGACATGTAGCGCCCGCGCACGTCTTGAAATACGAAGATGTATCCGGCCCTGTCGAAGTCCGGTGAGGGGCCGAGTTGCGTGCGGTACAGGTCGACTCCATACTGGCCAACACTGTAGGGCGTGCGGTTGATCAGAAACGGGTAAGGATGCGAACTGTCTTTCGGTACATAGACGGAGGTGAATAAATGAATCCCGTCGCGCATCGCAATCCTATATTCGTATTTCGTGTAGTGCGCTTTGACGTCAAATTCTGGCGCATCGGGCCGGTTCTGAGCCCGGAGACCCATAGTCAAGCTTAGGATGAATAGCCATAAAATCGAACATTTTCGACGCAGCATGCGCGCTCCTTGGGATGGAACCACGAATAGGCAAGCTACATTCGGCCGGGGAAGCGAGTCAAGCGGGCTCGCTGCTGCGCGGTCATTCCAGCGGTACAATATATGTTTCGCAATCCAGCGCAGCCGGGCCCTGTATTCACGCCCGGGCTGCCGGGGGACCATGTTCGAAGTCACGGTTGAAGACACGTTTGCGGCGGGACATTACCTGCGCAACTACAAGGGCAAGTGCGAGAATCCGCACGGCCACAACTACAAGATCCGGGTCACACTGGCCGGAACGGAATTGGACAAGGCCGGGCTCCTGCTCGATTTCAAAGACCTGCGCGAGGTCATGAAGCACGTCATCGAGCGCCTCGACCACCAGATGATCAACGAAATCGAGCCCTTCACCGTGATTAATCCGTCGGCGGAGAATCTGGCAAAATATTTTTATGATGAGTCCAACGCGAAGCTGCAAGCCGTGAGCAGCGGCCGCGTGAGAGTGAAGGATGTAACGGTGTTTGAAACTGATACGACGACCGCGAAATACAGTGAATAACGAATCCGCGGCCTGAACTGGCAACTGGTAACCAGTGGCCTTGTAGCTGCCTTCCATGCAGATCACTGAAATCTACAAGTCGTTGCAGGGCGAGTCGACTCACGCGGGCCTGGCATGTGTCTTCGTGCGCCTGACCGGGTGCAATCTGCGGTGTTCGTGGTGCGACAGCGAGTACACCTTCCAGGGCGGCCGAAAAATGGCCATCGCGGAGGTCCTGGACGAGGTATCGCGCCTGAGTCCGCATGGTGGACTGGTCGAGATCACGGGCGGCGAGCCCATGCTGCAGGAGCGGGAAGTCGTGCCGCTGATGCAGTCTCTGCTCAACGACGGTTATGATGTCCTGCTCGAGACCAGCGGAGAACGCCCATTGGACCGGGTCCCGCCCGAGGTTATGAAGATCGTCGACGTGAAATGTCCGAACTCGGGAGAGGGCGACACATTTTGCATAAAGAATCTGGAGACTCTGTTGGCTCGCGACGAAGTCAAGTTCGTCCTCAGCAGCCGGGAGGACTACGAGTTTGCCCGCGAGTTCAACCGCGAGCACAATCTTGCCGAGCGGGTGAAGGCTGTCCTGTTTTCCCCGGCATTCCGCAAAGACGCGACCGGGGCCCGCGACAGTTCGCACTGCCTGCTGGATCCTCGGGAACTGGCGGAGTGGATGCTCGCCGATAACGTGCCAGCCCGGCTCGGCCTGCAGTTGCACAAATTCATCTGGGACCCGGCGGTGAAGGGAGTTTGAAGAATCTCTGACTGCTGAGGTTTGAGTGCTGATTGAACAACCCGGGACTACCCACGCTGGGATTTCCAATTAACAATCAGAAATCAACAATCAGCAATCAACAATTTGCTATGCCAAACCCGAACCCATCCCGTGCAGTCGTCCTCCTGAGCGGCGGCATGGATTCCTGCGTATGCGCCGCCCTGGCTGCCCGCGACCACGAAGCCGCGGCGGTCCACATCAGCTACGGCCAGCGTACTGAGAAACGCGAGCAGGAGTCATTTCTCGCCATCTGCCAGCGTCTGAAAATTCGCGACAAGCTCGTGATTCGCAATGAGGCTCTGCGCGCGATTGGCGGCTCGGCGCTTACGGACGGTGCCATCGCTGTTCCCACGGCCGGAGAGATCGGCCCTGGCGTTCCGGTCACCTACGTTCCTTTCCGCAACGCTCATTTTCTCGCCGTGGCGGTAAGCTGGGCCGAAGTACTGGGCGCGGAAAAGGTGTACATTGGCGCAGTTGAGCCCGACAGTTCGGGCTATCCGGATTGCCGTCCGGCGTATTACAAGGCGTTCAATGAAGTGGCCAAAACCGGCACCAAGGACGGCCTGATCGAAATCGTTACCCCGCTCATCGCCATGCGAAAAACCGATATTGTGCGGCTTGGCCTTGAACTGGGTGCGCCCTTGGATTTAACTTGGTCATGCTACAGTCGCGAGGATCGGGCTTGCGGGGTCTGCGATAGCTGCGTGTTGCGGCTGCGCGCTTTCGCGGCAGCGGGAGTGCAGGATCCGATTCCCTACGCGGCGAGATAGAGCTTAGGTTGAGGGTGAAATTTCCGAAGTCGGCTTTTCAGGATTAGTCAGTGCAAATTCGGCTTTGCCGGGAGGCAAGATGAAAAAATATTTCGGAATTCTTCTATTCGCAATACTGGCGCTGGGGCTGTGTGTTCCTCCGGTCTTGGCCCAGGCTTCAGGAACGATCCATGGTGTCTGTACAGACGCTCAGGGCAATCTCGTTGTTGGTGGTGTTGTGGTCTGGGCCAACCAGGACAATGGTCAGAAGTACACACTCAAGACCGGCAAGGATGGGAGGTATTTCTCGCTCGGAATTACCCCTGGCAAATACAACGTAACCCTCTACAAGAGCGCCGACGACCAGAAGGCCGGCAAGGAAATGGACCACCTCAACGGGTACGTCGTTACACTCAACGAGAACAACGTGGATTTTGACGTCAAGAAGGAACAGGAGGACATGGCCAAGGGCAAGGGCGTTTCTGCCGAGCAGTTGAAGCAGGTGCAGGAACAGAACGCCAAAGCGGAGAAGGAAAAGTCCACCGTCGGCAAGCTCAACGACAAACTGAATGCCGCCAAGACCGCGGCCGACGCCGGCGATTTCGATACCGCCATCGCGGCCCTGACTGAGGCTACCCAGTTGGACGCAAACCGCGACCTACTCTGGTTCAAACTGGGCGATTACTACCGCATGTCGGCGCCCAAGCAGACCGACCCGGCGGAAAAACAGAAACGTCTGGATTCAGCCGTCGAGTCCTATCAGAAAGCGGTGGATCTCAAGAAAGCCGCGCCTCCCGACAAGGATCCCGCCTTGGCCGCCAAGACGCTGGCCGCGTACTACAACAACCTGGCAGACGCGTATTCCAAGGACAAGAAAGTCGATGATGCTGTGAAGACCTACGAACTGTCGGCGCAGACCGACCCGTCGTCGGCCGCACAGGCTTACTTCAATATGGGCGCGGTCCTCACCAATGCGGGAAAGGTAGACGATGCCATCGCAGCCTTCGACAAGTGCATCGCCGCGGACCCCACCAGGGCGGAAGCCTACTATCAGAAAGGCGTGAACCTGCTGGGAAAAGCGACCCTGCAGGGGGACAAGACTATCCCTGCACCCGGCACGGTCGAAGCCCTCCAGAAGTATCTGGATATTGCCCCCACCGGCCCGAATGCGCAAAACGCCAAGGACCTGCTGGCCAGTCTAGGGGCCAAGGTGGAAACGACCTACGGTACGAAGAAGAAGCCTTCGAAGAATTAGGTTACTGTTGGTTCTAGCAATTCCAGGGCGGCTCAATCGGGCCGCCCTTTCATGCGTCAGGACTTAGCCGCGGTTACCAAAGTCTATGTACTTACTGTCCTTCGCGCCAAGCCCGCGGCGCGGTACAGTTAATTATCTAAGTTTTCATCCCGTTTCTGTGGTGCGTGCGATTCCCGAGGTGTGAAGACGAATGGCAGCACCAAGCATTGCTCCGATTTCCGTAGCATTAGAGGATTTTTCTGGAACCGGCAGGGTCGCCACTCCGGCGCTGCTGGGCGCCATGTTGCGCGCCGCCGAGAAGATCAGCGATCTGATTTTCTCGCCTGGCCGTCCGCCGCAAGTACAGGTCTACGGCCAGATGATTCCGGTGCAGGTGCCGGGGCTGACCTTTCTTACTCCCGACGACACGCGCCACATCGCCGCCGACCTGATTGGCGATAACAAACAGGCCATCACCACTCTCCGCGAACATGGTGCTTGTGACATTTCCTTCGGATTGCCGGGCATGGCCCGTTTTCGCGTCAACATTTTTATTCAGCGTGGCAGTTGTGCCGTGGTGATGCGAGTCATTCCCACCGCCATTCCAGATTTTGCGTCCTTGCGGCTGCCGCAGCAGTTATCAGAAGTGACTAAGCTCCGGGACGGAATCGTGCTGGTGACGGGAGCGGCGGGGTCGGGCAAGTCGTCCACGCTGGCTGTTCTGCTCGACGCGATCAACCGTGAGAAGTACTACCACATCATCACTATCGAAGATCCCATCGAGTTCCTGCACAACCATAAATGCTCCACGATTCATCAGCGGGAACTGCACAGCGACACGCCCAGCTTTGCCCACGCCCTGCGCTCGGCCATGCGCCAGGCCCCGAAGGTCATTCTCGTCGGCGAGATGCGCGACCGCGAGACTATTGAAATTGTGCTGGAAGCGGCGGAGACCGGGCACCTTGTGTTCTCCAGTCTCAACACCATGGATGCATCCAAGACGGTGGAGCGCATTGTCAGTTCGTTCTCGCCCGCGGAGCAACCTTCGGTACGCGAGCGTTTCGCCAAGTCGTTTCGCTATATTATCTGCCAGCGGCTCATCTCGAAGCACGATCGCAGCGGGCGGGTTGCCGCCTTCGAAATTCTTAAAGCCAATGCCCGCACGCGAGAATGCATCGAAAAAGGCGAGCGCGAAAACAAGAGCCTTCTCGACGCCATGAAGGCCGGCGCCGCTGACGGTATGCAGCATTTCGATGGAGAAATCGCGCAGCTGGTGCAGGGCCGGCTGGTCGATCTCGAAACCGGCCTGTCGTTTGCCAGCAATCCCGCGGTTCTCGGCCAGGAATTGGCGCGCTAAGGCAGAGATCCCGACTTGGGTGCGAATTTCCGCTATGTTCCCGCCCGTGCTGCAAGATGGCGGAGTCGTTGGGCTGTTTCCGGTTTCTCCGGTCTCGACGCACTGGATTCGATCTTAAATTGCGCGACCAGGGTGTGCAGTTGGGCGGCCATTTCCGCCAATTCGGTCCCTGACTTCTGCAACTCCTGTGCGCCCGTCGACGTCCCGCGCGCCGCCTGAGCGACGCCTTCAATGTTGCGCGTGATCTCTTCTGATCCTTTGGCCGCGTCGGTTACGTTGCGCCTCATTTCGTTGGTGGTTGCGCTTTGCTCTTCTACCGCGGTGGCGATTGTGCCCGAAATATCGCTTACCTGGTGGATGACATCGCTAATGCTGCCAATCGCGTCTACCGCTCCCTTGGTGTCCGTCTGAATGGCGGTGATCTTTTGCCTGATATCATCCGTGGCTTTGCTGGTCTGCTTCGCTAGTTCCTTGACCTCGTTGGCGACCACCGCAAATCCCTTGCCAGCTTCTCCGGCGCGCGCCGCTTCAATGGTGGCGTTCAAGGCCAGCAAGTTCGTCTGCTGCGCGATCAAAGTAATGACCTTGATGACTTCTCCGATCTCACCGCTCGACTGACCCAGCTTGCCTACCGTGACGTTGGCGGCCTGCACGGTCGCCACCGCGTTGGAAGCCACGGAGGCAGCGGCGTGAGCGTTGCTGGCGATGTCCTGGATGGTTGTGCTCATCTCTCCGGCGCCGGTGGAAACGCTCTGCAGGTTTTGGCTGACTAATTGGGTGGCGTGCGAAACGGCGTTGGCTTGGGTTGAAGTTTGCTCGGAGTTGGCCGTGATGTGCTGGCTGGTGGCGGACATTTGCGCGCTTGCCAAGGCGACCTGTTGCGCGTTGTCGGCGATCGCCAGAATGATGTTCTTCAAGTTCGTGTGCATCCGGTTGATCGTTCGGGTCAAGTCGCCCAATTCATCCTCACTTACTACTTCAAGATCGTCACGCGTCAGATCTCCGCTGGCAATGGCTTCGGCCTGGTCCAGGACACACTGCGTGGCCCTGGAGATGCGTCGACTCATGAAAGCCGCCAGGAATGTGCCAACGGCGAGGGCAACCAGGGCCAACGCAATCGAGTGCAAGCGCAGCGCTCGACTCTCTGCGTCCAGAGATTGTTGATTCCGCTGCAACAGCAGGACGGCGGAATCTCCCATTTCCCCCAGAGCTTTCTTGATTTGATCATTGACGACCAGTGTCTTCTCTTCCATTTCCGCCCCGGCGGCGACAGCGGCTTTGGCCGTGCCATTCGAGGTGCCCTGGACAATCTCTGCCTGGATCGCTCGGTACGCTGGAATCAGCCGGCGAATTTCCGCCAGGCGGTCGAGGTCGGCTGGCGCGGACCAGCGGGTGGAGAGATCCTCTAGCCGGGCAAGATCCTTGCTGATTTCAATCCAAGCTGCGTCCAGAAGACTTTGCGCCTTCGCCTTTCGGGAAGGCGAATCTCCGGCAAGTACGGTCTGCCGGGCTTTGCTGGCCGCCTGGTTCATGTCTCGCTGGAGTTCCCGGCTGGCGGTGAGGGTGGGAACACGAACCTGCAAAAGGAGATCCTCGCTCCGTTTGACCTCCTCCGACTCTTCATAGGTGACGACTGTACTGCACACCATGAACGCGAGGATGACCCCGAAACTCAAGCCGAGCTTCCTGCCTACTGTGAGTCTTATTTGCATATTTGGAAACTGCTCTTACTTCATATCGGCGCGTCGTCGACGATCATTAAGCGCCCGGCATTCTGGAAAGGTCCACATCGGAGATGCAACCCCCGCGGCAGTCAGGCAGGGCGACAATAGATTCATAATCCTTAATGTGGGAACTCCAAGATTCGTGTCTCGTATCCTCTGTCGTATCATCTCTCCATGTCCGTCCCGCTCGCGATTTCAAATGTCTTAAGCTTTGAAGACGCTCGCCGCGTGGTCGAGCAGCAAGCGGCTCTGATACGAGCCAGGAACGCTAAATCCAACCTCCAGGCGGGCGAGACGGAATCCGTGGATTTGCTCAGCGCTGCAGGCCGTGTGCTAGCCGAATCGGTGGCCGCGGATCGAGATATTCCTCCATTCCCGCGATCCACTCGCGACGGCTATGCCCTGCGATCTGCTGACTTAGCCGAACTCCCCGCCACACTTGACGTAATCGGCGAGATCAAAGCGGGTGAGCGACTCGACAGGATCCCGGCCAGCATCGGTCGCGGTCAAACCGCGGCCATCATGACCGGGGCCCCGGTCCCAGCCGGTGCGGACGCGGTAGTGATGGTCGAGTACACCTCGCAGCGCGAGAAGCAGTTCGAAATCACCAGGATCGAGATCACTAGGACCGTCGTGCCTGGGGAGAACATCGTTCCTCGCGGAGCCGAAGCCCTGCGCGGCTCCGTTTTGGTCGACCACGGTGTACGGTTGAATGATGCAGCCATCGCGCTGGCGGCGTCCGTGGGCAAATCTCGATTGCAGGTGTACAAGCGTCCAACAGTGGCCGTGCTGACCACCGGGGACGAGATTGTGGGCATCGACGCCGCTCCTGGCCCGACTCAGATTCGCAACTCGAACAGCTATTCCCTTGCCGTCCAGATTGGCCGCGCCGGTGGCGAGCCGTTGCTGCTGCCTGTTGCTCCGGACGAACTGCAGGGACTGCGCCGTCTCATCGAGGTAGGCTTGAAGTCAGACCTGCTAATCCTGACCGGCGGCGTCTCCTTGGGACGGTACGATCTGGTGGAACAAGCCCTGGCCGAAATGCCCGCAGAGTTCTTCTTTACCGGCGCGAAAATCCAGCCGGGACGCCCCGTCGTCTTTGGCAAGTGTGGCGCGGATACTCCCTTCGGCAAGCTCAGGGCGGGCTCAGCTCCGCGAGCCAGCACTTACTTCTTCGGCCTCCCCGGAAATCCGGTTTCGACCATGGTCACCTTCGAACTCTTCGCCCGCCCTGTGCTTGAGGCACTGGCCGGCGAGGCTCCGCGCACCCTGATATTCCTGCATGCACAGCTAAAGAAAGAAATCCGCGTCAAGACGGGGATCAAGCGTTTCCTTCCCGCGATCCTTTCTGGCGAATTTGAACTTTCACAAGTTGAATTGGTCGCATGGCAAGGATCAGGCGATATCGCCGCCACGGCTCGCGCCAACTGCTACATCGTCATTCCCGCGGATCGCGAGAACATTCCAGCAGGCGAGTGGGTCTCCGTGATGAAAATTGATTATTAATTGATGATTCTTGGTTGCTGATTGGAAATCTCACAGCAACGTGTGATTTTTCAATCAACAATCAGAATTCAACAATCAGCAATCTCGGGCACGCGACTAGCGGCTCGATTGCGCCAAGCGGCGTCTCGGCAGCAGCCTCTCCATGTAAGATAGACGGCATGCCGAAGAAACTCTCCCATTACGACGGCGCGGGGCGCGCCCGGATGGTCGATGTCTCCGGTAAAAGCCCGACCCGGCGCGAGGCTGAAGCCAGCGCGTTTGTTGCCCTTAAACCCGAAGTGCTGGCGGCGCTTCCCAACAATCCTAAAGGCGATCCACTGGAAGTAGCCCGCATCGCGGGCATCATGGCTGCCAAGCGCACCGCCGAACTGATCCCTTTGTGTCATCCGCTGCCCCTGGCCCTCGTTGATGTCGATCTGCGGCTGTGCGAGAATGGCGTCGCTATTACTTCCAAAGTCGCCACCATCGCTGAGACTGGCGTTGAAATGGAGGCCCTGGTCGCGGCCAGCGTTTCGGCGCTCACCATATACGATATGTGTAAGGGCGCCGACAAGGGGATTATGATTCGGGAGATTGCTTTGGAGCGAAAGAGCGGCGGGAAGAGTGGAGAATATCGGCGGGCGAAGTAGCGGCTGCAAACTTCATGGCGAATAACGTCAAGCTGCTGGTGGTGGACGACAATCCGATGGTGCTGGCGATGTTGCAGCACGCCTTGACTCCGCTGGCACAGGTCACCACCGCCACCGATGCCGCGGACGCGCTGTTGAAGGCCGTGGATGATACTCCGGATTTACTAGTCTGCGACTACAAAATGCCGGGCATGGATGGGCGCCAGTTGGTCGAAAAATTGAAGAGCCGGCCGGCGACCGCGAATTTCTCTACCGTATTGATGGCGAGCAAGGCGGACATCGCGGAGCGGCTCTCGCCGGTTGACGCCGCCGACGACTACCTGGAGAAGCCGTTTTTCCTGAAAGACGCCACGCGGCGCATCAAGCGCACGATTGACCGGATCGCCCTCGAGAAGATGGCGAAGACCGCGCCCAAGGATGGCGTGGTGCGCGGCAGTCTGGCGCAGATGAACGTGATTGACCTGATGCAGTCGCTTGAGATGGGGCGCAAGAGCTGCCAGCTTTCGCTCAGCAACGAAGGCGACGAATGCGAAGTATTTTTTGCCGAAGGTCAGGTGAAACATGCAACCTATGGCGCGCTGGTGGGCGACGAGGCTGTGTTCAAGGTGCTGCGTTGGACCGGAGGAAATTTTCAGCTCGATTTCGAAGGTAAGACGGATAAAGAAACCACACAACTCAATACCCAGGGTTTATTGATGGAAGGCCTGCGGTTGCTCGACGAATCCTCGCGGGAGGGTGGCGCTGAACCAGAACCGGAACCTGCGCCCTCCGAGGCTGTGCCTCCTGCTTCTTTGAGTGCGCCCACGAGTGCACCGACTGCTCCGTCCAGCGCCGTGGGCGGCGGACGAAGGGAAGAAGAGGAAGATGTTCTCCTCGATGGTTGAGTCGCGATGGCCAAGTCAATGAAGACTGAGCCGCACGAACTCACGGCAGCAGTGGTGACGGTCAGCGATTCCTGTGCCCGCGGCGAACGCGAGGATCTTTCCGGTCCGGCTGTGGCGCAACTTCTGCAGAGGCTTCACTTCTCGGTTACTGCGCGCGAAGTTGTTCCGGATGACTCCATTCAAATTCAGAACCTACTGATCCGGCTGGCGCGCGAAGTGCGACTCGTCGTAACCACCGGAGGCACTGGGATTGCCGCTCGTGACCTGACGCCGGAGGCCACGGTGTCCGTTTGTGATCGGGTGCTGGATGGCGTGGCGGAGCGGATGCGCAGTGAGGGAAGCAAGAAGACTCCGTTTGCAGCGTTGAGCCGGGGAGTGTGCGGAGTGCGGGGGCGGGCGCTGATTCTGAATCTGCCGGGAAGCCCGGCGGGTGCAGTGGAATCGCTGGAGGCCGTGGCGGGCCTGATTCCGCATGCGATCGAACTGCTGAGCGGCAAGACCGAGCACGATTAGCAGAGTCGAGAAGCAGCGTCGCGACAAACTCGTTGCGGCTGTCCCCCACGATTCGTAGTCCGATAACATCTCTGTTTGAGAGTCACGCATGATTGATTCCTCGCGCTCGAAGAATGTGTTTTCAAGGGCTGTCGCGCTCGCAGCTCTAGCCGTCTTAGTTTGCCAGAGTGCCGGACAGCAAACGCCACCGGAGAATTGGACGGCTGAACAGGACCATCAGAACATGATGAATCAGCTCGGAATCAAAGCGCTGCGTCCTGGGCCGAGCGGCAACGAAAAAGATCCCAATCACGCCAACTACGACGAGGACGAGGCCAATCCGTACGGCGATCTGCCCGATGCGCTCACATTCAAGAACGGACAGAAGGTGACGTCGGCGGAGCAGTGGTGGAAGCAGCGGCGACCGGAGATTGTCGAAGACTTCGAGCGCGAGGTTCTCGGCCGCATTCCGGCCAATGTGCCGAAAGTGACCTGGGACGTGAAAAGCACAGCCGCTTCGAAGGCGGGTGTTTTCCCGACGGTTGAGAAGCAGTTGGTTGGACATGTGGACAACTCGGCGTATCCGTTGATTAGCGTCGACATTGAGATGACGCTGGTCACGCCCGGAAATGCGAAGGGCCCC
>Ga0209274_10000159_pt1 | contig 54821 bp, 45 predicted proteins | sample HubBroMetageREF1_FD_188343 | JGI IMG/M metagenome (GOLD analysis project Ga0209274, IMG submission 188343) | Reference soil microbial communities from the Hubbard Brook experimental Forest, New Hampshire, USA - Hubbard Brook CCASE Soil... | ecosystem: Environmental > Terrestrial > Soil >...
CCAAGCGAGGTAAGGCACGTCGTGAAAGCGCGCGACCACGGATGAAATTAAAGTCTGCTGGCGGCGGACGGCTGCGGGATCGAGGAAAGCGTTTGCGCCACCGAGAACGTCGGGCAGGAAGGCGAAGAAATTGAACTGCACCGGCAAGCCGTACTTACGGGCGGTCATGAGATAGGCCTCGAGCGTGCGGAGGGTGTGCTCGTAGGGCTGACCGTTTTCGTCGCAGAATTTGTCCCAGCCGCTCCACCAGCCGGTGCGGATCATGTTGAGCCAGGCATCGTGAATCTGGGCGAGATCCTGGTTCCACACGTACACATTGGGATGATCGAAATAGAGGCGCTGCACTTCGCTCGACATGTAGGTTGTGCCGACGACCGCGAGGGGCTGGCCGTCGAGTTCGAAGTAGTCGTGGTTCACACCGAGACGCGGGCCGGAGCGCAGGAAGGATTCGTCGCGAATCCAGAAGGCGGAATGGTAAATGGCGCGTATTCGCTCACCTTCGAGTAGCTGCGCCTCGATGATGTAAAGGCCTTTGCCCTCGGGAGCGGGCAGCGTGACCGGTTCGTTGGGCGCGACGGTTGCAGTCACCGTCGAGCGATGCGAGGGCTGCTCTTCCGGGAAGGTCGTGATCTTCAGGGAGACAGGTTGCCGGGGTTGTACCGAGGCGTGCCATTCCACTTGCAGTTGTATGGGCTCGCCGTTCAGGTAGAGCGGCAGCGCGGGACGCACGGTGAATTCCTCGGCGCCTTGAAGCGCCCGCTCCGCGAGGGATTGTATGAGGCTGGAGTTGTCGAAGAAATCCGATCCGAGTTCCGCGTTTACGAAAATCCAGCGGCCGCCGTCGGACCCGTTGCGGTAGTGATCGACTTGGATAACCGGGGCGGACAGCTTGCGGCCGTCCTTTGTTCCCCAGGCGAGCGAGTCGAGGCGTGCGTCGATGGATCCGGCGGCGCCGCCGCGATGGTAAAGATCGACAGCGCTGAGTCGAATCACGGGGCTGAAGGAACGCTTCCATGCGAATGCGGGAAGTTGCAAAGGCAGTTCTGGATTCGGCAGGAACCGCAGTCCGTTGGAGCCGGGAGTTTCCTGGTACTGGTCGATCATCAGCGAGCGGATGAAGCGGACACTGTATTGGCGAAGATGCCAGCCGTTGGGATCGTGGTAGGCGGCGCCGGTGAAGGGCATTCCGCCGAGGACGAGAAGATTGCCTCCGCGATCGAGGAACTGCTTGATCGCGGGCCAGGCTTGTTCAGGAAAAGCCGAGCCATAGGGAAGAATGAGAAGGTGAGTGGATGGCGCGGCCAGGGCAGCTTGCAACTGGTCCGCGCGGGCCGACTGAGCTGCGGGCAGGATCGCCGCCAATTGCGGTGCGGAGGGGCTGGCGGAGTCGACTGCGGGAAATCCGGGCTCACTGAACACGACCGCGGCGGACATCCCAGTAGACATATCAGTAGGCATGCCAGCTTGCGCGAGGATCGAAGTTTGGGTGACCAGGAGGAACGAGGCTGCTACTGCTAATGCGGCATGTTTAGGCATGAGTGTGGCCTGATGAGGAGATCCGACAGGCGGAAACGATTGCAGTCTCCGGCAAGGGAGGTCGAATGTCAAGGCGAAGAGAAACGATTTTCTAGGGCGCGAAAACGAGACCACGTGAAGAAAAATGCGTAAAGTCGGGCGCCGACGATGCTATGATGGCGCGTCCTTGGTTGGAACGATTCTGGTTCAGACATTCTGGTTCAGACAGTCTTTGAAGGGTGGACAAAGCACTCATGGCGATCGCGGCCCCGAACACTTCGACCACAGCCACGGCGCCGGGCACGGGGCAAAGCTATGGCGCTCCGCTGGCTACGGTGACTACGCTTTTCTTCATGTGGGGATTTCTTACCTGCCTGAATGACATTCTGGTACCGCACCTGAAATCAATTTTCGACCTCAGCTATGCGGAGGTCATGCTGATACAGTTTGCGTTCTTTGGCGCCTATTTTGTTTTCTCGATTCCTTCGGCCAAGATCATTGACTGGATTGGCTACCAGCGGTCAATGGTGGTGGGTCTGCTGACGATGGGACTGGGAGCTTTCCTGTTTGTGCCGGCGGCGAGTGTTCCCTCGTTCCCATTATTCTTGGGTGCGTTGATTGTTCTGGCCGCGGGTATTACATGCCTGCAGGTGGCGGCGAATCCTTATGTCACTGTGTTGGGAAAGCCGGAGACGGCATCCAGCCGGCTGAATTTGACGCAGGCCTTTAATTCCCTGGGCACGTTTCTGGCGCCGTTCTTCGGCGGGCTGCTGATTCTGACAACGGCAACGATGTCGATCACCGAGATACGAGCCTTGGCACCGGATGCGTTGCAAGCCTACCGTGTGCATGAAGCGGCGACCGTCAAGATGCCTTATGTGGGCTTGGGCATTACGCTGGTCCTGCTGGCGATCGCGATCGGCAGCTTCCGATTGCCGAAAATCGAACACGCGCAGCACAAAGTTGGAGAGAAGGTGAACGACTCCATCTGGGCGCACCCGAATCTGATCTTTGGAGCGATCGCCATCTTTGTCTACGTTGGCGGCGAAGTTTCGATTGGCAGCTTTCTGGTGAACTACTTCGGCCAGCCTGAAATTGGCGGTCTGACGGAAAAGGTGGCGGCCGGTTTCGTCGCACTTTACTGGGGGGGGGCCATGGTCGGCCGTTTCTTCGGATCGGCCCTCTTGAGCGGAGCGAAAGTGGCGTACATGGGCTTGGCATCGGTTGGGGGAGCTCTGGCTTTTCTGCTCTCCAGCTGGGTCGCTCACACGTGGGCCGACAAGCTTGCTGCTCCGGCTGGCCACTTTAGTCTCGCAGCTGTCCTGTGGGCGCTCGTCTCAATTTTGGTCACGGCCCGCCCACTCTTTGGGTTGGTTGCTGTGGTAGCGGCCCTCCTCGCAATCCTCATCGTCATCAGTGGGGGCCATTTGGTCGCGCCGACAAGAGGACTGCTGGGAATTTGCGCAGTGTGCGCGGCTGGCTTGGTCGCGATCTCCATGCTGACTGGAGGACACGTCGCGATGTACAGCATCATCCTGGTTGGGTTCTTTAATTCGATCATGTTCCCCAGCATCTTTACGCTGGGCGTGGCTGAACTTGGTCCGCTTACGGGCGACGGTTCCGGAGTGATGATCATGGCGATCGTTGGGGGAGCGATCATTCCGGTGGCGCAAGGGTGGATCGCCGATCGCATTGGGATTCATCACGCGTTCTTTCTCCCCGTGATCTGTTACTTGTACATTTTGTATTTTGCCTTGAGCGGATCGAAGCCGAACAGCCAACGTCACGCCAAGGCGTGACCGTAGGCTGCGGTAGGGTTTGCACTGTTTGCTAAGTCATCGACCAAGGCGACTTGGAAAGACCATGGGGCAAATTAAGAAGCCTGGCCAAAAACCAGAGGTCATCACCCTCAAGGCCGTCGCCCAATACATAGGTCTCACGCCTGGCACGGTGTCCGCGGTTCTGAACGATTCGCCGTCGGCCCGCTCCATTCCGCAGGAAACCAAGAACCGGATTCACGCGGCCGCCAAGGAACTCAATTACCGGCCTAATTTTTTCGCCCGCACGCTGCGCAACAAGCGCACTTATACCATCGGAGTGATTGCGGAAGAGATTGGCGACTCCTACAGCTCGCCCATCATCAGCGGCATTGAGCAGTATTTGAGGAAGCGCAATTATTTCTTTCTGACCGTGGTGCACCGGCATGATACCGAGCTGCTCAATCGATATTCGCAATTACTGTCGGAGCGGGGCGTCGAGGGCATCATCACTGTTGACACGACGGTGCAGGAGGAGCCCGTGTTACCGACGGTTGCCGTTGCCGGCCACAGGAAGCTGAAGGGCGTCACCAACATTACCCTCGATCATGTGAGGGCGGCAGTCCTGGCGCTGAACCATTTGAAAGAGCTTTCTCACGAGAAGGTAGCTTTCATGAAGGGAAATCTGTTGAGCTCGGATGCTAAGGACCGCTGGGACGCGATCTGCGGGGTGGCGGCGCAGATTGGAATGAAGATCGATTCCGAACTGACGGTGCAGATCGACACCTCCGACCCAACGCCGATGCTGGGCTATCCGTTTACCAAGCAACTGCTGGCGCGCAAACAGCCGTTTACGGCGTTGTTTGCCTACAATGACATCTCGGCGATCGGCGCGATTCGGGCGCTCCAGGAGCAGGGACTGCGCGTGCCGCAGGATGTCTCGGTGTTGGGGTTCGACGATATTCCGGGGGCGGCGTTTCACACTCCGAGTTTGACGACGGTGCAACAGCCGTTGAAACGAATGGGAGAAGTGGCGGCGCAGGTTCTGCTGGAGCGCATTGAGGGGAAGAAAGAATATCCCTCAGAGATCGCGATTGAACCGATGCTGGTGGTTAGGGAATCCACGGCGAAGGCGAACGGGTCGTCCTAGGCTCGCGCTTCCGATATAGTAGCCGCAGGGTGTGCGGTCTTTTGGTGCTCTCTTCTGATCATGTCCCTTTCTGACTCACCCAACATTTCAAAGTCCGCCAGGGCGCTTACGTTCGCGGCTTATGCGTCGTTCGTTCCGATCGGGATCGCAACCGTGCTGCTCGGGCCGATGCTGCCGATATTGTCGGCGCGATGGTCGCTGAACTATTCGCAGGCAGGGGCTCTGATCAATGTCCAGTATGTGGCTTCGACCGTGGCGGTTGCTCTTTCGGGGATGCTGGCTTCCCGCTGGGGATTTCGATTCGCGATCAAGACCGGGCTTCTGTTGATGAGCGCCGGAGTGGGATTGCTGCTGGTGGGTCCGAAGGGACTGGGGATTTTTTGCATCGGAGCGTACGGAGGAGGTTTGGGGCTGGCAGTTCCGGCGGCGAATTTGATGGTGGCGGAAGTGAATCCGGGGCGGCGCAGCGCGACGCTGAACCTGCTCAACTTTTGCTGGAGCGCGGGTGCGGTTGCATGTCCTTTTCTTGTGGGAGCGGCAGCGAGGAGCCAGCAGGTTCCGCTGTTGCTTGCTGCCGTTGCAGGGTTTGCGCTTTTGATGACGATTGGGATCGCGGCCATGCCGGCGTCCATTGTCGAGCCGTCCGCGGCCCGGGATGCGGGCCAGAAGGCCCCGGCGATTCCATGGGGGCGCGGCGTGCTGTGGATATTGGCGGCGCTGTTTTTTCTGTATGTCGGGGTTGAGAACGGCTTCGGATTTTGGCTGGCCACCTACTCCAAGAGTTTGGGAAAGATGTCGCCGACCATGGCGATCATGACGTCTTCGTTTTTTTATGCGGCGATGATGCTGGGGAGATGGCTGGCGCCGTTGCTGTTGCGACTGACCGATGAGATTCGCCTGGTGCAAATCGGACTCTTGACTGCGTGCTCGGGAATGGCGGGGCTGGTGTTGTCGCATGACTTGCGTGGAGTCGTGGCGAGCGCTTGCCTGGGGGGGCTGGGGCTTTCTTGCGTTTATCCGATCACGATTTCGCTGTTGTCGCGGGAATTTGGAGCGCAGTCTTCGCGGTTGGGGTCGATCCTGTTCACTCTGTCGAACATCGGAGGCGGACTGCTTCCTTGGATGGTCGGCGTTTCGTCGAATCATTTCGGCAGCCTCAAGGCGGGGCTGGCCGTGCCTCTGATCGGATGCACGGGGATGTTTGCTTTGTATTTGCGAGAGTGGAAAGTGACGACCGCAGGGCCGGCTGTTTAGCGGTTGGTGAATGGCGCCTTACCGATCCGATCACTCGTTTATGTTCGCAAGAGCCGCGCCGCCAGGCGCGAGAGGCGCACCAGTCGGTACAGGGGGAACAACGGAGCGGGCAAACGCACCGCCTGCCATTCGCCCGGGCCCGGGGTGAAGACGAGACGCTGAAGGAAGCGTCGACGATCTGCTGGGCGTTCGCGCAGGCGCATCATGAGACGGAAGTAGGACAAAGATTCCACATTGTAAACGGCATCACTCATGAGATGAGTTTGAATTTCGTCCGCCAGAGTGAGAGTCAGCGGCGAGAGCATCGCAGAATCTCCGGGGAGACTCGCTTGGGCTGCGGGCGGGATGACAGTGCCTAAGAGCCGGTTCGCCAGGACCGTGGTGACGCGAAGGATGAGAACCATTCCCAAGGCGTCTGCCTGAGATGCGATCCAGTCCCAATTCAGAGTTGGCAGGTTGATGATCCGCGCGATGTCGCATAGCCAGACGAGGCGTCCCCAGACATGCTTGGCTGCGTGCGCCGACAGAACTAAGAGCAGATCTTCGGGAGAAGGCGTCTTCATGGGGTGGCCTGCTACCGTGACTTTGACTGCCCGGCGGAACAATCCCTGCATCTCAAAATCAATGGCATAAAAACTTGGATGAATCGCCCACTGCACCTCGAGAAGGTTGGGTCCGGCAGCGCCGTCGAAGGCACATTCGTTTCCCGATTGCAGGTAGGCTCGCTCTTCTGCTTCGGAAAAAGAAAGGTGAGGCGTGTAGCCGAGTTCGTGGACAGCGTTGCGGATGCGCGGCCAATCCTGCGGATGGATGAGCAGGTCGATATCGCCAGACTGCCGCAGGGCGATGTCGCCGTAGACCAGTTCCGCCAGCGCCAGGCCTTTGTACGGCATGACTTCGATGCCAAGCGCAAACAGGTGCTCGACGATTCGAATCAACTCGCGCGAGAGAAACAGGGCCTTGTGCAGGTTGGTCTGATAGCTGCGCTCGATCGAGGATACTTGCTCGCGAGGAACGGAATCTTCGATTTCAACCAGAGCCTGATAGAGCAGGGGCTGAGTGCCATGACGTGCCGCGAGGTCGAAAAGAAGTTTCCAGCGAATGGGTTCGCGCAACAGGACGCGAAGGCGGCCGGCTCTCTCCTGGCGGGGGATTTCTGAGCATGCGGTTAGCAGTAAAGACCACTCGGCATCGAGTGTGGCGCTAGTCGCGGACATGTTGTCGGTGGGGCTGTTTTCGGTTAAAGCGGTGGACGCGAGTCCGAATCACGCAGTCGCGCTCGCCAGACTTGGGAGCGCGCGGATCTGCACGAGATTCACGTGCCCGAGATTCGTATTCTCCCGATTTCCCGCGGCGGCTTTCTTAGCCAGCATATTGGCCGAGGGGACTCCAGTTTTGGCGAATGACTTCTCGCAATCCTGAGTCGACGGCCCGCGCATGTTGCCTTCCATGAAGGCCAGGCCGGGACAGCGCGTGCAGGTGCCAACGTGGGTGCACGAGGTGCACGTCGTGAGATCCTTCAGGCGGATGGAGCGCACTTCGTTCATCTGGTCAGAATGGCGCCAGATGTCGACGAAGCGAGTTTGACGCACGTTTCCCGTGGGAAGCGGAAACTGCACACAGGGGAAAACTTCACCATACGGCGAAACGTAGCAGGCAGTGTGGCCGGCGCTGCAGGGCGTGGAGTCCAGTTCGCTCTCGTCGGGTTTCGCTGGGATCGCGCAAAACTCGTCCACATCGCCGACCAGCGCGGCATCGCGGAAAACCTGCCGCAGCGTGCCTTGGTCAACAGCTAGTTCGAGAACGGAGCGGTTGCCGTCCATCATGGGAGTGATGGTTGGATCGAGAGTGCATTCAACGCCCAGCTCCGCTGCCAGAGCGCGAACGCCGGGGTAGTCATGCCGATTTTGTGTCATCAGGACGTTGGCGATGATGACTTTCAGTCCCTGCGACTTGAGGAAGCGGATCGCATCCAGCGAACGCTTGAGCGAGCCGGGAATCAGCGTGATGGCATCGTGAACTTCCGGACGGTGCGAGTAAATGCTGATCTGGATCGATTCGACGCCGAGATCGCGCAGGCGGGCGGCCTCGCGCTCGCGGATCAGGACCGCATTGGTCTTGAGTTTCACGCAAAACATCAGACGGCGGGCATGTTCGAGAAGATCGAAAAAATCCTTGCGCAGAAAAATCTCGCCGCCGCTCAAAGTGAGGATGAAGACTCCGGCGTCGGCCATCTCGTCGAGCAGGTGCTTGATCTCGGCGGTGGTCATCTCGCCATGATCGTCGTGATCGAGATAACAGTGCACGCAGCGTTCGTTGCAGCGATACGTCAGGTCGAGCTGCACGCTGAGCGGAATGTTCAGCTTCAGCGCCTTCTCGGACATTTCCTGCAGGAGCGTGCTCATCGCGATTCACCGGCCCGTGATTCTCTGGCCCTTGATTCTCCGGTAGTGGACTCTACGGTCGTTGACCCTTCCGCCCGGGATTCTCCGATCCCGGGATTCCGCAGCAGAATCGGTTGTTCTGAGATTTGCAGTATCTCATGGCTGGCCAGTTCCCGCGCCAGAGTCTCGGCGTCTTGCAAGGCCTCGGCCGGTTCGACCTCGAACTCAACGCAGATGCGATGCTCGACGATTTCGTCGAGCGGAGTAGTGCCGTCGGCTGACTGCCAGAGAATGGTGGCCGTCTTGTTCAGAGTGAAGAGCGTAGAATCGCGACCGGACATAATCATCATTTCGCCGTCAAGACTGCGCGCCGCGACGCGCGGATTGCGTGCCATGTAAAGCCTGCTCATCCGATCAACTCCCAGACCCGGGCGTCGGGCACAAACGTAAGTCGGGAGACCGGAACCCGGCTCACGAACTCGAAGGCGGAATGAAAAGTCGCTTGCACCAGATCCTCATCCTCCGCGAAAAAGAGAAGATTAGCAAGCAGAGAGCGGGCGGCCTCTCCAGGTGGGATGGGGTCGATGCGATTCTCGACGCCCTTGGCCAGAAGGTACAGCGCGGCAATGGGCGCCGAAACATTTTCGCCGAGCTTGGCCAGTTCGCCGGTAAATGGAGTGCCGAACGCAACGTAGCCGGCACCCTGCTGGCGGGCATCCTGCTTACGAACATCCTCTTTACGAACGTAGGAAATTTCGTCGGTCAGAAGCGTGGCGTCGGGAGGAGCCAGCCTCGAGATGGTTGTCTTGCCTGCCTCGGAAACTCCCGCGAACAAGAACGCCTTGCCATTCCGGATGGCGCTGGCGGAGTGCAGCAGAAAGCCTCCCTGGCGGGCCAGCACGAGAGTGTGGACAATGCGCAGCACGGCGTCGATCGAGTAAGGATTGGCGGTCTGGCGAATCCGGCCGGTGCGCGACGCGGGTTCCCACTCGGCGCGAAAGTCGCCGCGTTCGAGGGTCCAGCGGCCTTTGTGTTGGGTCACGCGCACTGACGCGTCGGGATCGGCGAAGCCAGCCGAAGTGAGTTCCACGTCGAAGGCAATCTCTGCGTGCTCGGAGGACGTCACAAATCCGGCATAACGGTCCTGCAGCATGGCGAGGAAACTCGAGTCGGTGGTGTGCACGCGCACGGGCATGCCCCCGATTTCAATCACCAGGCTGAGACGTTCGACGTCAGTAACTAGTTCAGGCAAGAGAATGATTCGTAAATCCTATGAGGTTCGGAACCTCTACGTTTGAACCTTTACGTTTGAGCGTTTACGTTTGAACCAGCGGTGTCTGCTGCTGGGCTCGACTCTGCCATTTCTGACGCAGGCCGTGCGCCCGCACAACGACGCGGGCAGCAAAGGCCGAACGTCGAAACAGGGCGGCGGCGGCGCGTCCGGAAAAGCGCGGACGCCGGGCCGGCTTGATGCATTTCCCGCCCCGCAGGATGAAGGAGACTTTGCCCAGCAGGTCATTCTCAGAAACAGGTGGATCGGGGGCGGGCATCGCATCTCCGCGGGTCAAAATTTCCCCATCTTGATGGTCCCTGGTCACAACGCCCCTGGTCACGACGCGGTGAGCAACAAGGCGCCGGTTGCGTCCGAACAGAACAATATCCCCTGCGAACATGGCATCGGTCGGGATGCGGTCAATCACGAGTGTGTCGCCGGGCCAGACGGTGGGCAGCATGCTCCAGCCTGTGACCTGCAACCGCAGACTGCCGGAGGAACGCAAGACTTCGCTGGCCAGCTCGCACTTCAGGGCATGTACCGTATTGAATTCGGAGTCCACAGCCTAGGAAACCTTCGAGTGGAGGCAGCCCCCATCGGTGGGGCCGATCTTGCCGCACGACAGGGCGCTGGTTACGAAAACCTTTTCGTAGCGGAAGGACGGCTTTTCGTACGGCTTCTTGGAGGCCGACGCGACCTGATTGTCCGAGGACGATTCGTTCATAGTCATAAGGGATACCTAACTTTTCGGTGCCAGTCTATTGTAATGCCGATTGTGATGCCTGTACCGCGCACCCCCCGGTGCCGCCGGAGGTTGTGCAAGCCTGGCTGCCTTGCGTCGAGAAATATACCTGAGAAGCGCCGGCCAGAGTGCTCGACCCGACGTCATTATCCATAATAATCCCGCTGGTGCCTCCAGTGGCGGCCGCACTGGAAGTGGCGATCGATCCTACGTTTCGCCACCTGACGGAACCGTCCGTGGTTGCACCGGCTATGACGAGACTCCAAGTAGGGGGGCCCTGAGCGGTAGTTCGGGACGTGCCTCCCGTGCGCACCCATTCCACATTGCCGTTGCTGTCGAGAATCTCCTGACCGGCGAGGTATCCGTGGTTGGCCTGCCAAGCCGGGTGCGAAGCCTGATTGGGACCCTGATCAGTCCAGCGCACCGTGCCGTCGGTTGTGCTTCCATCGACTGTTGTGTTCCAGGCAGGCGGCCCCTGCGCGACGGTTCTGGAGGTTCCCGCGGTTCGCACCACTTGAATTTGAAGGTCGGAATCCAGTATTTCCTGGCCGACCGTATAAGCGGTCGAGGGTTGCCAAGGCGTAACTTTAAAGTTCATGATGCACCCGCCAGCGCAGTTATTGCCCGACCCGCTGGCCTGGGCGCTGGCGAAGATCCATTCGGCGGCGCCTCCGGTGGCGTTGGGATTGGGAATGTCGGTGACGGGAGAACATCCGGTGGTAGCGCTGGTTAGGACCGGCCCAGTGAGAGCAGTTCCCATGGTTCCGGCGGTGATCGGAATCTGATACAGCGTGGGGGAACCGGCCGTGTTGCCGCAAACGTAGAGGTTTCCGGTCGCGTTGACGGAAGCTTGATAAGTACTGTCGAAACCGCCCTCATACATGGGACTGGGATTGGGAGGCGCAGTTTTGCTTATTCCGACGACAGCTTTTGTGCCGGTCGTCCCGGCGGCGAAGGTCGAAGCGAATTCGAAGACAGCAGCGCAGGGAACGCCTCCGGTACAGGCCGTGCTGCCGTCGCTGGAGGAAAAGACGTAGACCTTCTCAACCGTGGAGTCGACTGCCGGCGCGGCAACCAGGCCGGCTCCATGATCCACTTGTCCCGATTTCGTGACCACTCCGGTGGAGCTGACACGATACAAGAATCCGCCGTAATCGCCCACAAAGACGTTGCCTGAAGTCTGGTCGTAGACTGGACTGGAGAGGGAGTTGCCGGTGTTGAGTTGCACGGGGAATCCGCCCGTGGACACTTCGGACGGAGTTCCGCGAAACACTCCCGTGATCTTGTGGAGCCATCCCAGGGCTCCGCCAACCCAAATTATGTCGTCAGTGTAATCGGGGAAGACGGACGAGGTCGTGTCGTTGACCTGAACGCCGCTGCCGTTTTTCAGAGGGATCCCGGTCATACAGGGTGCGGCGCAGCTACGGTAGGCGCTGGCAGCGACCGGCGTCAGACTCAGCGGGCCACCGACAGTCTCGGTGGTCGAGGCCGCCCATTTCAGCAGGACCAATATCGCGACGCCGCCGTTGGTTTCAACGAACGCCACCTGCGACCCGTCCCCGGAGAATGTCGGAGAAGTTAGAACTTGCCCTTGGGTGTTATAGGCCCAGTAGACGGTCGGCTTGGTTCCGCTACAGCCGGAATAGAGATTATCGTAAGCCACCACGCTGGCCTGGGTGGTCGAGCCCGCGAGTCCGGTATTGAAGACTACAAAATCCGGCGTGCCCGTGCTGGCGCAGTTCGCTATTGTGATTTGGAAAGAATACTTGGCGGGATAATTGCCGGCACCGACACTGCCGCCAGCGCCAAGATCCTCGGACCATGCTCCCTGAGAACCGGGCTCTGCGCCTAGATCCATTCCAGTGCCAGGCACTTCATAAGTGTTGAGGGCCGCATCGCCGGAAGCTGCCGGGTCCGCCAGGACGCGTGTCACATTCTGCCGGTAATATTGTTGCCAGTAGCGAGGGTCGGCGGTAACCTGCCGGATTTGCTTGAATGTCGAAGGTTGAGAAAAGATCACATGACGATGAGACCAGTCCGTGGGCATGCCCTCCTGAACTGGTTTGGCCGCTTGGCCGGTTAGCACCCACCCGAGGACGACTAAGCCAGACAAGCTCACACTCAACCGGAGAAATCGTGCGGTACCGTTCATTGTCCTGACTCCATGGGTCGCGCGAGACGCAAAAGACAAGATGCAAAAAAATTGCGGGTGGCGCTCAAAGCTTCTCTGCCGTCAAGTGCGTCCTTGGCTTCGTCGAGCCGCAGTCTGTGGGATTGACCGTGAATCTCGCGATCATCTTCCCGGGCTGATTCCCAGACTTGCAGGCTCGAAACGCCAACGAAAAGTGGACGTATGCCTCCCGTTGGTTGGCTGGATTGCGGCTGATTTTACTCTTTACTTAAGCTGCAAGGCAAACAAGTTTTGCTCTCCAAAGTTCGTGGGGCCGGAGGAATCAGCGCGACGAAGAGCCCAGAGCGGCTGCGCTGAGCGGGTTCGGCCGGCAAGAAGTTTCCCTCGTGAAATTCGGGACTTCGTTCCCGATTTGATCCGCACCGCTTACAATAGGGAAACCTTTGGCCAGCGAATGACATCTTGAAGAGTCACTCGATTGAGGTCCAGGACGCTACGGAGGCTACGAAATCAGATTGGAAGGATATGAGAAGGCGGCAGGCGACATGGAACCAGTAGTGCATGCGAGCAAGGTCAGGAACGTGCTGACCTTGGAAGAGATTGCGAACCTCGCGGCCGAGGGCGGCCAGCCCGCGGAAACGCTGATGAACGTTGTTGCCCTCATCGCCAAGAGATTTGATACTGATGTGTGCTCGGCATACTTGCTGGAACCGGATCGCGCCAATCTGGTGCTGGCGGCAACCGTCGGACTGCGTAAGGAATGTATCGGCAGCCTGCGCATGGCGGTGCATGAAGGACTGACCGGCCTGGTGGCCGAACTGGTGCAGCCTGTGGCGGTCGAACAGGTGAAGACTCATCCCCGGTTCAAGTATTTTCGGGATGCCGGTGAAGATGCGTACCAGTCATTTCTGGGCGTTCCCCTTATCGATCGCGGCGTTCTGCAGGGCGTGCTGGTGGTTCAGACCATCGAGGCGCGCGTTTTCAGCGAGGACGAAATTCGCATGCTGACCGAGGCGGCCACGCAGGTCGCGCCGGTGGTGAGTGAAGCCCGTACGTTGGATCGCTTCATTGCCCCGCTCCAGGAGCGCCTGTGGGCCCTGGCGCGCAATTTATGGTGGAGCTGGGACCACAACTCATCGAGTCTCTTCCTCGATCTGGATCCGGCGCGATGGAACGAGCTCAATCACAATCCGGTTGCGCTGCTGGGAGAATTGCCACTCGCCAAACTCGAAGCTCGCGCCGCCGAGCTCATGCTGCACAGCCGGGTAAATTACGCGTATCGGCGCATGCTGGAATATTTGGAAGCCGATCGAACCTGGGGCGCCAAGAACGCGGGCGTGCTGCGGCCTCATCCCGTGGCGTATTTCTCCGCCGAGTTTGGTGTGCACGAATCGCTGCCGGTCTACTCAGGCGGCCTGGGAGTGCTGGCCGGAGATCACATCAAGAGTGCGTCGGATCTGGACATTCCTTTGGTCGGCATTGGTTTGTTCTATGGCCAGGGTTATTTCCGGCAGAGGCTCGATCTGGCGGGATGGCAACGGGAAGAATATTTGAAGACCGACGTCAATCAAATGGCGATGGAAGTGGCGATCGGGAAAGATCGCCGGCCGGTTGTAGTGGAAATCGAAACCCGCAGCGGGCGGATCCACGCGAAAGTCTGGCGCGTGAAAGTGGGACGCAGGGATTTGCTGCTGCTTGATTCCGATGTGGAAGGGAATGCTCCCGAGGACCGCGAACTCACGTCGCGCTTGTATGGCGGGGATCTTCGCATCCGGATTCGTCAGGAGTTGCTGCTGGGCGTTGGCGGATTGCGAGCGCTGAAAGCTCTGGGAATTTCTCCGGGTGTGCTGCACCTGAACGAAGGCCATAGCGCTTTTGCAGTGCTGGAAGCGATTCGCATGCGGATGGAGGAGGAAGGCTTGGCGTTTGAAGCCGCGGTTCCGCGCGTCGCGCGAGAAGTGGTATTCACCACCCATACTCCGGTGCCGGCCGGGCACGACCGTTTCGATGCGGGGCTGGTCGAGGAGCATATCGGACCGCTTCGCGAAGCACTCGGGCTGACTCAGGAAAGCCTGCTGGGACTGGGCCGCGAGAATACTAACAACTCAGACGAACTATTTTGCATGACGGTGCTGGCACTGCGGCTGTCGCGACGCGCGAATGCAGTTTCGGCGTTGCATGCTGAAGTATCGCGTGCCATGTGGACCAAGCTATTCCGAAATAAGCTGGAGGACGACATTCCTATTGGACACATCACCAACGGAGTGCACGTTCCCTCGTGGCTGGCCCCGCAGATGTTCCGCCTCTATGATCGCCATCTCGGTACGGACTGGCATCAGCGCAGCAGTGAAGCCAAAATCTGGCTGGGCATCGAGGACGTGGACGACGGCGAGTTGTGGGAGACGCATCTCAACCTGAAATCGCAGCTCATCGAGTTTGTGCGGCGGCGCGCGGTCGAGCAGGCGCAGCACCGCGGAGAATCGCGAGAAGCAGTGCAGCGCTTCGGGCGCGTGCTAAGCCCGGATGCTCTGACCATTGGATTTGCCCGGCGGTTTGCCACATACAAACGGGCCAACCTGATTTTGACCGACATCGAGCGTCTGGCCTCAATGGTGAATGATCCGAACCGCCCGGTGCAGTTCGTGTTTGCGGGCAAAGCGCATCCGCTTGACGAGCCGGGCAAGCGGGTGCTGCAGCAAATTGCCGAGTTGATGCGCGACCCGAAGTTCCGCGACAAGTTCGTGTTTGTAGAGGACTATGACATCAACGTGGGACGCCGCTTTGTGCAGGGCGTCGATGTCTGGCTGAACAATCCGCGCCGGCCGCTGGAGGCCTCGGGCACGAGCGGCCAGAAAGTTGTGCTCAACGGTGGCCTCAACCTTTCCGTACTGGATGGCTGGTGGGCTGAAGCCTTCGACGGCATGAACGGTTTTGCGATTGGAACCGGCAGAACTCATTCCAACATGAGCGTTCACGACACTCGCGATGGAGAAGACTTGATGCGTACCCTCACCGAGGAAGTGATTCCACTTTATTACCAGCGCGATCGTGATGGCCTGCCGCGAGGCTGGATCAAGCGCATGAAGCGGACCATCCGCACCCTGGGCTGGCGATTCAATGCCGATCGCATGGTGATGGACTACACGCAGAAATGCTACGTCCCGGCGGCGGGAGGGACCTCCAGCGACATGCGTGCGAGTTCATAAATCTCGCCGACCGCGCACTCGTAGTCCTCCGCAGAGTCGAAGCAGACAGATTTTGCCGCCGCTGCTGCCGAGTGATTATGTCCCAGCGATCAGTTCCACTCCCAGGGTCGCGAGAACGACGTCTTCACTCGACGACAGGCCGCTGACGGCAACCGCTCCAACGACCCCGCCGTTTTTCCGCACCGGAACGCCGCCGCCCCAGCCCACATACTTCGCGTCGCCGTAGTAGGCAATGTCGTGGCCTCTCTCCGGATGTTTGACCTTGTCTCCGACTTCCTGGGTTGGCTTGCGTTCGCGGGCAGCCGTCCAGGCCTTGTTCATAGCGATGGCGATAGAGGAGACGGGGGCCCCGTCCATGCGGGCAAAGCAGATGAGGTCGCCGTGCGAGTCGGCGACAGCGACGGCGACGGGCTTCTGCATGTCCAAAGCTTTTTCAACGATGAGATCGAGAGCTCGCCTGGCCTCGGAATAGTCAATGGTTTGAATTGTTCTCATACGTGGGAAGCATATAACGGTTTGCAGGATGAACTCTGGGAATAGTTAATTACGCGATAACGGACGCCCGGGCCGGTCTGCAACCGCAGGCAGCACAGGAAAGCCCAGCGCTGTGAGGTCATCCTTAAGCTGAGCGACCGACTGGAATTGAATCGCCTGAAGGCCCAGCGCGCGGGCCGCCGCCACGTTGGTCTCGCGATCATCCACAAACAGGCTTTCTTCTGCCGCAACGCTGAGGCCGTTCAGCGCGTGCTCATAGATTGCGGGGTGCGGTTTGATTAGCCGCAGTTCGGCGGAGAGCGTCTGAAAGGAAAACTTGTCCATCCACGCGCATTTTGTCCGTACATAGGTCACCATGTCCCAGGGCATATTTGAGAGCAAGCCGGTCTTGAAGCCCGCCGCGTGTAGCCGACTCAGCCAATCGAGCATGTCAGGATCGATGTGACTCCAGACTTCAACTTCCACTTGCCGCAGCGTTTCGATCTGTTGCCGATCGATTTTACTGTTGGTCTGCGCGGCCAGCTTCAGCCAGTACTCCTCCGCCGTCAGATCGCCTCGGTCGTACAGATCCCGCCCGCGCTGCCAGTGCTCGCAAAACGAATCGAAACTTACATTGAACATTTCCGCCATGCGCCCGAACTCTTCCGCAGCGGGCGCGCGAGACAGAACCTTGCCATAATCCAGAATGATCGCCTTGATATTCGGAGAACCCTCATGCCGCTCTGTGGACACTCAGGCCTCCTGCCTCGCGATAATGCTCGACGCTCTTCTCGCCATATCTTCTCGCATACTTAAACCCTCACGCGCACAGGCAACAAGGCAACCGCCGGCGCATCTCAACTTCGCCGGTCCTTAGGCTGGTGAGCGTCGGCACTCTGTTGAAGCAGTTTCGTCACCAGGGCCGTCCAGCCGGTCTGATGGCTTGCCCCGAGGCCCTGCCCGGTGTCTCCATGGAAATATTCATAGAAGAGAATGAGATCGCTCCAGCTTGAATCGGAACCAAACTTCGGCGTGCCACGGTAGACCGGGCGCTGCCCTTGTTCGTCCCGCAGGAATATGCCAGTCAGACGGTGGGAAATTTCCGCAGCAACTTCGGCAAGCGTGAGCATATTGCCAGAATCCGAAGGGAATTCTACTTTGAGGTCGTTGCCAAAATAATGATGGAACTTCTGCAGAGACTCGATCAACAAATAGTTCATCGGAAACCATACCGGCCCGCGCCAATTGGAATTGCCACCAAAAAGGCCGCTCGTGGATTCGGCGGGTTCGTAGTCTACGCGGTGCTCCTTGCCGTCAATTGCGAGTATGAACGGATGATCACGGTGACGGCGAGAAAGCGCGCGAATGCCGTGGGGTGAGAGAAACTCCTGTTCATCCAGCATGATTTGCAGCATCCGCCGGAGTTGCTCAGCATCCACGATCGAGAGCAGCCTTCTTTCCGCCATTCCGGACGTGCGCATGCTCGCTACGTTCGCGGTAAGATCCGGGCGGTTGTCGATGAACCAATCCATGCGGCGCTTGAAGCCAGGGAGTCGCTCCAGGAGTCCCGGCTCCAGGGTTTCGACCGCGAACAGCGGGATCAGCCCGACCATGGAGCGAACCTTTACCGGAAAGTGCCCGCCGTCGGGGAACTTCAGCACATCGTAGAAGAACCCGTCTTCCTTGTTCCAGAGGCCCTGACCATCATGCCCGAGATGGTTCATCGCGTAGGCAATGTAGATGAAGTGCTCCCAGAATTTGCTGGCGACATCTTCATACGCGGGATCTTGCATCGCCAACTCCATGGCGATGGCTAACAGATTCAGCGTGTACATCGCCATCCAACTGGTGCCGTCCGATTGTTCGATGTGCCCACCGGTCGGAAGGGGATCGCTGCGGTTAAATACTCCGATGTTGTCGAGACCGAGGAAGCCGCCCTGAAAAATGTTCATGCCCTCGGCATCTTTGCGGTTGACCCACCAGGTGAAATTCAACAGCAGTTTATGGAACACGCGCACCAGAAACGCCCGATCGCCCTTGCCATGCCGCTTCTTGTCAATCTTGTACACACGCCATGCAGCCCACGCGTGCACCGGTGGGTTCACATCTCCCAGGGACCATTCATAAGCCGGGAATTGGCCGTTGGGATGCATGTACCACTCGCGCAGCAGGAGCACGAGCTGGTCCTTGGCAAAATCAGGATCGACCAGGGCGAGAGAAACGCAGTGAAACGCCAAGTCCCACGCCGCGTACCAGGGATACTCCCACTTGTCCGGCATGGAGATCACGTCGGAGTTGTACAGATGCGGCCAATCATGGTTTCGTCCACGCGTTCGCTCTATCGGAGGCGGAGGCTGGCCGGGGTCTCCATCCAGCCACTGCTTGACGACGTAGTGGTAGAACTGTTTTGACCACAACAGCCCGGCGAATCCTTGCCGCATGACATTCTTGGCGTCGGGCGAGAGATCTCCGGGAATAATCGTGGCGTAGAAGTCATCAGCTTCACGCTTACGGACGGCGAAGAGGGCGTCGAAGGTATTGAAGGCGGCGGTTGTCTGCTGCTCGAACTTGAGATTCGTTAGCCTCAGCCCCACACTCACAGTTTTTCCAGCGGGGATGTCCATGGCGTAGTGAACCGCCGCTTTCGTACCCACGGATTCTGCTGAGACAGCCTGCTTTTTCCCGTCCACGATGTAGTCGTTGATGCCGTCCTTCTTGCACAATCCGTCGTTGGGAGCGTTGAAGAGACGCTGGCGGTTGGTTTCGTTTTCAGTGAATAGAGTCTCCGGGGTATCGTTGTCAGAACCGTCGTAGTAGAGCCAACGCTTCCCCAGCGCAGGATGTTCCAGTTCAATGGCGCCCGGCACTGCACGCAGCTTCGGACGAACCTCGGCGTTGTTCCACGACCAGGTGTTGCGGAACCAAATCGTTGGGAGCAAGCGCAGACGCGCCGCTTCGGGACCACGGTTGGTGACGGTGATCTTAATGAGAATGTCTTCGACGTCGCCCTTCGCGTACTCGACGAACACATCGAAGTACCGGTCTTCGGCGAATACACCGGTGTCGAGCAGTTCGTACTCAGGATCGTTCTTACTACGGCGGCGATTTTCTTCCACGAGTTGCGCGTACGGAAACGCGGCCTGCGGATACTTGTACAGATACTTCATGTAGGAATGCGTGGGAGTGCTGTCGAGGTAGAAGTAGTATTCCTTTACATCCTCGCCGTGGTTGCCCTGATTGCCGGTCAGACCAAAAAGACGTTCTTTGAGAAAAGGATCGCGCTCGTTCCACAGCGCCACAGCGAAGCAGATCATCTGGCGGCGATCACAGATCCCGGCGATGCCATCCTCGTTCCAGCGGTAGGCTCGTGATCGGGCGTGATCGTGCGGGAAGTAGTCCCAGGCATCGCCGTTTGAACTGTAATCCTCTCGCACCGTGCCCCAGGCTCGCTCGCTCAGGTAGGGCCCCCAGCGCTTCCAGTGGCGCTTGCGGTCGCGGGCTTCGACAAGCCGGATCTCCTCGTTCGTCATAAGCAAAATCTGGCCGTCATAAGCAAAATCTGGTCGAAGCGGCGCGACCACTCTCGTTTCCGGGTGTTAAAGGCCCCTTGGAAATTGGGGTCATTATAGCCAGTCTATCCTGTCGGTCGAAAGGCACGGACGGTTGCTCAAGCCGTGGGCACGCGTGCCTTGAGTTGTCCTGCGGTATTCATCGAGGGCAAGAGCGGCGGCGCGGATGGGTAGAATACGCGACTGGCGCAGGCGAGTGCGGATTTTTTCGGGCGACGCTTCGGGGACGGCCTGGTCTATGTTCAGCCTGTTTTGCCCAGCAATATCTGCATCAGCAACAGCCATCGCCGCACATTGGTTGTCATCAGAAAGTTTTCCTTCACGTGCTCGCGACCGTTACGGCCCAGCTGAGCGGCGAATTCGGGATGAGTCAGCAGGTAACGCATCTGGTACGCGCATCCCTCGACCGTGTGCACAAGCACGCCGGTCAGCTTATCGATGACCTGGTTTGGAATCCCGCCGACGGCCCCGGCGATAGTTGGTTTGCCTTTCCAAAGCGCTTCGGTTACGGTGAGTCCAAAACCTTCCTTGATTGACTTTTGCACCACTAGAGTCGAAGCCTGTTGCAGAGCGTTGATCTCCAGCGCGCACCAAGGCGGGAGGTCGAGAATGATGATGTTGGGATCATCGCCTGCGGCTTCTTTCACTTCTGCCAGGACAGTCGCACCTTCGGGATCGTCGCTGGCTCCTCCGCCCGCCAGTACCAATTGGCAATCCACGTATTTGCTGGCGAGTTTGAAAGCCTGCACCACTCCTACTGGATCTTTGAAGCGGTCGAAGCGTGACACCTGGGTCACAATAGGGCGTGATCGATCAATTCCGAACTCTTCGCAGACCTTTTGAACGAAGCTGTCGTCGAGCGGTTTATTCTTTTCTGATAAGGGGTCGATACAGGGATAGAACAGATATTGAGGGATCGGCAGCTGACGGGTGAATGATTGTGAAGAAAAAATGGCCGCGTCATATTGCTCGATGAACGGCCGGAGAAACGGCCACACCTGCGGATTAGGGTTCGAGAGGTCGATGTGGCATCGCCAAATCCAGCGCGCCGGCGCATCCTGCCGGGCACGAATAAGCGCCGCAGGCTGTGGGTCGTGAATGACCACGACGTCCTCGTTGAATTGCATGCGCTGCCGATTCTGCTCGTTGCAGGTCAGGAAGATTTCCTGCGCATGCCGGGTGAGTTCGTATGGGCTGCCCTGCAGCGCATTGTGAAACGCCTTCGTTACGTCGAAGAAGTCGTTGCCTCCGGTGATGACGTCCCAGTGGGTAGCCACTTCCAATTCCCCGAGCAGCGGCACCAGGCGGTTGAGCATCTCGGCGACCCCTCCGCCGACTGCGGTGGAGTTCACCATCTTGAGCGTCTTGCCCTTGAGGTCGCGGGCCAGGAAGTGGAGTTCGTCAATCACGGCCGAACCCACCACGTTGCGGTAGTCGTCCAAATGTGGCGGCGGAACCGGTGCGGGAGGTGTCTCCCAGGTTCGAGGCGAGTTCCGCCGCTCGGTTCGCGGGAGTGCGACGTGAGCGGAAGTTCTTTCAGAGACCGTGGAGCTGGCTGCGGGTTCCGATTTCGCTGTTTGCATAAGGGTGAACGCTACGCCAACGCCCTCTCAACGATCCGCACGACCTGTTGGCGGACGTTTTCCAGCGTCGAGGTGTAAATGTCGATGCGGTTCAACGACCGCGCGACCTCCGTCAATCCGGCGTCCTCGTAGAGCCATAGGGAAAAATCATTCGACATCAGCTTGATCCGGAGCCGGGCCTCGATGAAATGATGATGGATCGAGTGCACGCTGACTTGCCTGATCCCTTCTGTGAACTCGTGCAGGGTGTGCGCCTGAAAGCTGGTCGGCATTACGACAATGTCGGAAGCGCAGAAGTAGAATGCTTCCTCGGCAACTCGACCGCCGGATTCCGGGTTGTCGTGCAGATATCTTTCCACTATCTCAACGAATCGCGCGCGCAACTCGGCCACCGATGTAAACTCGCGCACGTCGACACCCGCGAGACTTTCTGCCAGGCTGGGCTCATTGCAGTCTGCCAGCGCCCAGTGCGCGAAGTCGTTAGAAAAACCAGTGGAAAGAAAGTGATGATCCTGCAGAGTTCGGAAGGAGTGCTGAAAGATGGATTCTTCCGGACATTCGCGTAGCGCGTCGAGAAGTTCCGAAAGAGTATTCGCCTTGTACCTGGTGATGCGCAGCAGATGAGCCGAAGTGTTGAAGTAAAAGGCCTTCAACGGCCTTGGCAGGGGAGTGGTTCTGGCTGTGCTCATCATCATCGCTTACCCGATCACTTTCCCGATCCGTTACCCGTTATCCCCTTATACGTTCACTCCAAATCACCCGATGGCCGCGCTCGCGTGCAGTCTTGCGTGCTCTTCTTCCGGGGCATCCAGCCGGACTTCGCATAGTTCGGTAATTAGACTGCTTGCCCAGCGGTAAATGTTGTGCTCTTTTATTGTTCGGCGCATTCGGTGCACCCGCAACTGCTTGTCTTCCGGCTCCATCTCCAGGGCGACCCGGATGGCTTCCGCCGACTGATCGATGTCGTATGGATTCACCAGTAGCGCGTCGCGCAGTTCGCGAGCGGCGCCGGTGAACTGGCTCAGGATTAGTACTCCGCGTTCGTCCTGACGCGCCGCGAGAAATTCCTTCGCAACCAGATTCATGCCGTCGTGCAGCGATGTGACCATGCAGAGATCGGCTGCGCGATAATACGGTGTGATCTCGTTGTGGCTGTGCTGCCGTTTCAGAAACACAATCGGTTTCCATTTGTCGGACTGGAAGCGCCAGTTGATCCGCTCGGCCTCGGCTTCCACTTCGGCCAGCAGATCGTGATAACGCTTGATGTGCGTGCGGCTGGGCGCACCAATCTGCACGAATGTGAATTTCCCCTGATAGTTTGAATATTTCTCCAGGAATCGTTCAATGGCCAGGAAGCGCTCCAGGATTCCTTTCGTGTAGTCGACTCGATCCACGCCGATCCCGAGGAATGCTGTCTCGATGCCGAGACTGCGCATCAACGACGCTCGCTCGAGATAGGTGGACTCGTTGTTGGCGGCCTCCGCAGGTTCGTCGTCGGTCAAGTCCACGCTGATGGGGAAGGGGCGGACCATGGTGCGGTGGTCCTGGCGAAGAACGGAAAAGTGCTCCCAGTCCACGCGCGACTCCACCACCCGGTCCACGGTTTGCAGGAAGTTGTTGCAGTGCGACTGCACGTGAAAACCAATGAGATCGGCCCCTAACAGGCCGTCCACCAACTGTCGCTGCCAGGGACAAATGCCAAAGGCTTCGGGGTTTGGCCAGGGAATGTGCCAGAAGATAGCCACCCGCGCGTCCGGCCTCTTCTCCTTGATCATGCGCGGCAGCAACGCGAAGTGATAATCCTGGACCAGAACCACCGGGCTGGGTGTGTCTTCTATCTCCTCCAGCACCGCGTCTGTGAACTTGCGGTTGACCTCCTGATAGTGCTGCCAGTCGGACGCGCGAAAAATCGGGCGGGTGTGAGCGATATGGCAGAGCGGCCAAAGGCCCTCATTGGCGAAACCGTAGTAGTAGCCTTCCTCCTCCTGCTTGCTTAACCACACTCGTCGCAAAGTGTAGCGAGGATCATCCGGAGGAACACGGAGGCGATCGTGAGCATCTACCGTTTCCAGATCAGCATCACCGCTGCCGTGAGCGATCCAGGTACCGTCGCAGGCGTTGAGCACAGGTTCCAGCGCCGTTACAAGGCCACTGGGAGGAACGATTACATTCAGCGATTTTCCATTCCGCTGGTGAATGTAAGGCTCGCGGTTGGAGACGACAAAAAGCCGGCTGCCGGCGAGGCGAGTCTGAAGTTGCACCGAGAGCCGTTCCGCCGTCCACATGGACTCGCCGGCTTCTCGCAGCCGCGCCTCGTTTTCGGCAGCGCTGCGCGCCAGGCTGAGGCTCGCAGCCATAGTGGCAACCTCGTGGGCCAGCGGCCGGAACATGTCGAGGTCCGGCATCTTCTGGGACGAAGAAATTCTCCCGGTACGCATGGCTCGCATCCATTGCGCAGCGCGCGCGATGGGCCCGCTAATGCTCCAGCGGACGATCAGCAGCGTGATGAAGACGACTAGAAACACCTGCACCAACACGCGGAAGAATGTTTCCCGCCACACCCGCAGCATCTGCGCCTGGATGTAGTCCGCCTCATGCACAATCACCAGCCCGCCCGACAACTCATCTTCCCGGTGAAGAGGCAAGGCGAAGATCAGAGTGCGGGTGTTTCCCAACTTAACGAAGGCACTCTCATCATGATCGTCCCGGATGGCTTGTGTCAGCGGCAGCGGGCTCCCAGTAAGCATTTTCCCCAGTTCCGGGGTCATCGCCACAACCTCAGCCCGCCGGTCATAGACCGCGACGCCAATCAAGTGTTCCCGATTGCCAAAGCGCTGCACCAATCGCTGCAACGCTTGGTTCGAGCCGGTTCCCCATAATTTCTCGACATTGCCGGCCAGGCTCTCGCCCAGCACTTCGGCCCGCCGCTCCAGGTCGCCGCGGAGTGCGCGCTTCTGTTGAACCACCTGGTAATAGGAGAATCCCAGCGACACCAGCGTTATGCCAAGAATCAGAGAAACAATCAGCCGAACACTCAGCAAGCGCATGCATAGACCTCCTGCGGCGACCTAGGTTGTTCCATCGACGTAGAATGAGCGTACGTGGCTTTCATGATTGTTCCGGCGAAAGGTCTGTTTCAGATGCACTTTCTCAAAGTCCGGTTGCCCCCATCTGGTCCTGGGTGGGGCATATCGTCTAAGAGCGTGCTTGCCGCGCGGTTGAAGTCTGCGCAGCTTGGCAGAATCCGCCGATCACGGTGGATGACGGCAGCGCAAATTGCGTATTAAGAAAAACGTTGCAACTTCTCTTCCAATAGAAAGACCCCTGCTAAATCATAGAAATGCCAATTGCTTGTCATAGAGGCCAAGATTGCCACAGTGCAAACATGGTGGGTGAGAAGGAAGATTGTTCCGGTTTCCTAAGCCTTGTCCCTAAAGTAAAAAGAAGTCCCGGCAACCAGGCCGGGACTTCAGTTGATTTAGGCTGCTTACCCTTGGCTACGAGGCGCGGCGCTGCCGGTCCTGATTTTCGTTGTCCTCTTCATCCTGACCCTGACCGCCGCCCTTTTTCGGCTGTCCGGGCTGCCAGTTCTGTTGGCCGCCCTGGCCGGTCTTGGGGTTTTGGCCGTGCTGTCCGGGTTGGTTGCCCTGCTGTCCAGGCTGCTCGCTGCGCTGACCAGTCTGTCCACCCTGCTGTCGGTTTTTTTCCATATCGTCTGCCATGAAATAGTCCTCCCTTTTGAGCGCGCGACTTGGCGCGTTCTGCAATTTAATTGTTTGCCTCCCTTAGGTGCCGCACAGGCCGCTTGGGGTTGGAGACCAAAATGAACTATCGAGCGGCGATACGAATCGCCCGCGGAAAGGAAGAAAGAGCAGATGAGAGTAAGGAAACGAAGATGCGAACAAAGAAAGGAAGAAACGAACAAAGAGAAAAAAGAATTCATCCAAAAGAAGAATTCATCACGGACATACGCCATTAATCGGCTTGCTCAAGATGCTCTTTGTTGGTTGGCCGTGGATGTCGATGCCGGCCTTAGCGGGAGTTTGGCCATTACCGATGTCCCACTGCCGTTCGATTGAATGTCCAGTTCTCCACCAAGCTGTCTTAATCGCGCACGCATGCCACGGAACCCCACTCCCGACCGATCGGAACGCAACTCCATCTGTTTGTCCAGAGGGATGCCCTTGCCCGCGTCTTTGACCTCCACAACAACCGTGTGACCTTCCTCGCGAATCGCTATGATCGCGGAACCACTGCCCGAGTGTCGATGAATATTGGTGAGACACTCCTGCACCATGCGAAAGATGGTGATCTCCATCTCATCCGACAGCCGCGGAAACTCAGCTGGAATCTCGGTTTCGACTTTAATCTTGCTTCGTTCCGAAAAACCGTCGACATACCAGCGGACCGCCGAGGCCAGTCCGGCGACATCGAGCAGAGGTGGGTGCAGCAGATGCGAGATGGTGCGAATTTCCTTGCTGATTTGTTCGACGAGCACCGCATTTTCAGAGGTTGCCCTGGCCGCGGCGGGATCCAGTTTGTCGGATTGAGACTGCACCCGAGCCATGTTCATGCTCAACGCTGCCAGCATCTGTCCGACACTGTCGTGCAACTCGCGGGCAATCTGCCTGCGTTCCTCATCCCGAAGTTGCTGCAAGTGGTGGGAGAGTTCCCGCAGGCTTTCGTTGGCAATGCTCAACTCCGCGGTTCGCTGCTGAACTTTGTGCTCCAGGTCGGAGTGCGCGTTTCGCAACTGATCTTCAGCCCAGCGGCTTCTGGCGAGAGAACGGCGAGTGGTCTCGCAGAATGCGACGATGCAGCCGGAAAAGATTACGAAGCCCAGCATTCCGGCGATGTCAGTTCTTGGGTTGGCCAGCGTAAAAGAGCCAGACGGAGGCAAGAACCAGTACCAAATGCCGATCAGATCGACCAGAATGGTGACGACGGACGGGCCGACTCCGCAATACCACGCTGAAAAAACCACCGCTGCCCATGCCGTGTGGTAGGGATTCTGGTCTCCCAGTACCGGGGCCAACAGTCTGCGAAGCAACAGGGCCGCGATCGCAGCCAGCAGGGCTGTGCCGTATTGGCGCACATTCTCGGCGGATGACGTTGGTGGCATCTCCATCTAAATCCACCTTTCGGGATTCGAACAAAACGAAAACGCTGCTCTCGGAGCGTCTTGCTATGCCGGACGAATTGCTTTCAATGCGGCCCCTCTCGCGCCGCCGACCTTTTGCTTTTCAATGTTGGCCTTCAACCAAGCTAACTTCTTCGGATCGGTGATGACTTTGATCTGGGGATCTGCCCGGCCATGCTTGCGTTTCATGATTTCTGCCTTTCTGGTGGAGTCCGCCCTCAAGCTATTCGAGCATAAGCTTTCCACTAAAAATAGGCAGGAATATTTGGTTCGTCTATCGATGCAAGCGCATACGCAGCACACGCTGAACACTAACGTCTACATTGAGGTAGTAGTGGTATCGTAATCGTATTACTGTCGTAGCGCTTAATTGACACAGATTATTATCGTTTGCTATGGTGGTTGTCATTGGAGGTGGTCAAATGGCTAGATCGGGAAAATCGAATATGCCGGACGCTCCCAGATATCGGCAGGTTGAAATCTCCAAGCTCGGAAGGCGGCGCCGCGGGAAGCACCATGATCTCGTGGAAAGGATTCTGCTAGAGCTTGAGACCGTGCCTCCCGGTTCGGCGCTGGAGATCCCTTTGGCCGGCGTTGAGATTGGACTGGCGAACGTTCGCTCTGCCGTGCACCGGGGCGCGCTTGCGAAAGGACTGGAAATCGAGACGCTAGCGGACGTAAAGAATTTTTATGTCTTTAGGAAGATACCGACTCAGAAGGCGCCCAGCTCATAAATTGGTCACGGTCGCCCGCGCGGAAGAAGGGCTAAAGTGAAGGAAAGCTGCAAAATGCTGTGCGCGTGATTCTCGGGCGTGCTTTGAACTCTTGTTTTGAATGTTTGCAAAACAAAAAAGGCCAGCACAAAATGCTGGCCCAAGATAAAACTGCTGCGAAGGGATCAATTCTGCGAGCTGTCCTTCTTCATGGTGTCTCCTGCCATCTTGAGCGAGACGACGTCGACCGAGGTTTGGTCGGAGGAAACGTTGGCTTTCAGCGTGACGTGGTGGCCCTCGTGACCTTTAACGGCATCCGGGTTGTTGATGGTATAGCTCTTGCCGTCGCTGTCGCTCACGAACGTCTTGCCGTCGTCGCTGATTTTGCCTGTGATGTGGGCGGCTTTCGTTGAGGTGCCGGATTTCGTGTTGTCCTGCGTGGTGTCTTGAGCCGCCAAGCTAAAGAAAGTCAGCAGGCTAAGCGCGAAGACAATCGTCATCAGTTTTCTCATGTAAAGTCTCCTTTGCGCGAAACCAGCTCCGGCCCGGCGCCGTCAACCGCGCGTCTCCAAACCGGGGCGGGTAGTCGTGAGGGTCCGAATGCCGTAATACGACGCTAGCCCATGACTACCCAAGTCGGTTGGTTTACGCTAAGTCAAGTTAAACGTAAGCTGGCGCCGCCGCAATACAGCGATTGCCGTAGCGACGCTGTTCCCGGATCCTTCAGGCATCCGCGTACAGGATGCACTGTATGGACGCGTTTCGACACTTTGAAGAATGATCCATTCGGCCTAAGCTCTGTTCTGGAATCCTGCCGCCAGCGAGAGAAATCTCGCATTGTGTTCTTTTGAGGACTAAATGAGCGTAAGCAACGTAACCAGCAAGCCGAACCTGCCTCCGCAAATAATCACGGATCACCATTCTCATGTGGTCCAGTTCTATAGCGACGACAGATTTCTTCTGGACGAACTATGCCACTTCATCGGTACAGCCTTGGTGGCTGGCAGTTCGGCCGTGATCATTGCGACGAAGGGTCACGTGGACAATTTGTCGCAACGGCTGAAGAGTCAAGGGCTCGATCTTGCCAAAGCCACAGCGAGTGGCAGATACGTGGCTCTGGATGCGGCCGAGACGCTTGGCAGGCTCATGGTGGGCGGCCTGCCCGACGTCACACGATTTTCAGAAGTGATTGGCGGAGTGGTTGCGCGTGCCGCATCGGCCGCCCAGGACGAAAATCATCGGGTCGTGGCGTTCGGAGAAATGGTGGCCCTGCTATGGGCAGAAGGAAAGCCCGAAGCGGCGATCAGTCTGGAAAAATTGTGGAATCACCTGGCCAGAGCATACTCATTTTCGCTTCGGTGCGCATATCCCATGCAGGGATTTTGCCGGGAAGAGCATGCGGATTCGCTACTGCGGATTTGTGATGAACATTCGGGTGTGGTCCCCGACGAAACTTACAGCGAGCTTACGTCGGAGGAAGAACGCTTACGGACCGTGGTTCGATTGCAGCAGAAGATGCAGGTCCTTCTGACCGAGGTCGAAGCGCGCCGAAAGGAAGAGCAATTCCGTCTGTTCGTCGAGGCGGTACCGGATTATGCAATTTTCATGCTGGATGGCGAGGGCCGCGTCGCTACCTGGAACACCGGAGCGGAACGCATTGCGGGACACAAGGCTGCGGAGATTCTCGGCCAACATTTTTCCGCCATGTATCCCGCGGAGGAAGTTTTCTCCGGCAAGCCACAGAAGGTATTGGACCAGGCCATCAGGGAGGGACACACCGAAGATGAAGGATGGCGTCTACGCAACAATGGCACAACCTTCTGGGCGAACGGGATGATCGCGGCGGTTCGAGATGGCGCAGGTAAATTGGTGGGCTTCGGTAGCGTACTCCATGATCTTACGGAACGCAGACGGGCGGAAGTGGCCCTCCACCGGAGCGAAGAGCGCTTCCGTTTGATGTCGGAGCAGGTTAAGGACTACGCCATCTTCATGCTGGATCCCGAGGGCTACGTCAGCACCTGGAATGCCGGCGCGGAACGAATCAAGGGCTACAAGGCCGCAGAGATCATTGGCCAGCACTTTTCGTGCTTCTATCTCGAGGAGGATATTTCTGCAGCCAAGCCGATGTGGGAACTCAAAGTTGCGGTTGAGCAGGGACGATTCGAGGATGAAGGCCTGCGTCGGCGCAAGGATGGCTCGACTTTCTTCGCGAATGTGATCATCACGCCCATTCGAGATGAAACCAACACGCTGATCGGTTTCGCCAAGGTCACTCGGGATGTCACGGACAGAATGCAGAAAGAGAAATCACTTCGGGATCTGACTGCACACCTGCTGCAAATGCAGGATGAAGAGCGGCGGCGAATCGGCCGGGATCTGCATGACACTCTGGGCCAGTGTGTTACGGCGATGAAGATAAGCCTGGATACGATCGCGTCCAGCCTGGGAGCCAAGGACAGCGCGATCAGCCGACAAATAACGCAATGTGTCGGACTAGCTGAGGAGTGCGTCAAGGAAGTTCGCACTATTTCCTATCTGCTCTATCCTCCGATGCTGGAAGAGATGGGATTGAAGTCGGCGATACCCTGGTACCTCGAGGGTTTCACGGCACGAAGCGGGATCCGCGCTACCTTCGACGCCTCTGCTGAATTCGCGCGGCTGTCGCGCGACACGGAGTTGGCGCTTTTTCGCGTGCTCCAGGAGAGTCTGACGAACGTTCACCGCCACTCCGGCAGCCAAACCGCGCACATCCAGCTATCCATCAGGGGCGAATTTGCCTTTCTCGAAATCAGAGATGATGGAAAGGGGATTCCTTCGGCGGTTCTGAACGAGTCGGGCGAGTTCGGGCGGCGGGCCATCGGAGTTGGTCTTCGGGGCATGAAAGAGCGCATGGCACAGCTCGGAGGAAAGCTTGAGATATCTTCAACTGAACACGGAGCTACCGTGACCGCGATGGTTCCCGTTCCCCACTCAAAGCCTAACTTACAAATATCTGCTTAGGAACCCTAAGGGCCTTCGGTATTTGTGGATCGTTCATTCTGTAGCCTTCCACTTTTCGCCAACCTCTCCGCGGAGCTTCGATCTCTAAGCTGGCTGACCAGGGCTCGTTGCAGCCCATGGAAACACGTTGGCAAAGGCAGGAAGGAGGCCAGCGCAGCGGACGATCACTGATGAATAGAACGATGAATAGAGCGATGAATAGAACAGTGATGTATAGATCAGTGGTGACTAGAAGCGATCGTCCCAAGCAATACGTGCCGGCCAGTCCCGCAGCCCGCAGCCGCTAAGCAATATCGGGTAAGCGAAGGATTGCCGGACAGGAGAAACAAGATGCGTATTCGCTCCATTCGTGGGTTGTTGTTCGCATTCGTGGTTCTGGTTATGTCGTCGGCGTCGTTCGCGCAAGTCCGCATATCGGTCACGTTTGGTCCACCCGCATTACCCATTTATGAACAGCCTCTTTGCCCCGGCGACGGTTACATCTGGACGCCGGGCTACTGGGCGTGGGGTGACGACGATTATTTCTGGGTGCCGGGAACATGGATATTAGCTCCGGAAGTTGGTTTCCTCTGGACTCCGCCATATTGGGGCTGGGCCGACGGCGCGTTTGTTTTCTATGACGGCTACTGGGGTCCGCACATCGGTTTCTATGGTGGCATCAACTACGGTTTCGGATACTTCGGGGATGGTTTTGTAGGTGGGCGTTGGGACGGCGGCCACTTTTTCTACAACCGCTCCGTCGCGAATGTGAACATTACCAACATTCACAACGTCTACAACACGACTGTGGTCAACAACACGACCATCGTAAATCGAGTGAGCTACAACGGAGGAGAAGGCGGGGTGACTGCGCGTCCAACTCCTGAAGAGGAGGCTGCGGCTCATGATCAGCATCTCCCGCCGGCGGCCGCTCAAACGCAGCACATACAGGCGGCACGGGGCAATCCGGAATTTCGGGCCTCGGCGAATCACGGCAAGCCGCCAGTCGCCGCAACTGCCAAACCAGGAGAGTTCACCGGCCACGATGCCGTGCCGGCGCGAGAAGCCGGAGCCCCGTACAACCCTCCTGCCAATCGCGGAGCAGCCGCGCCACCGGCTGAGAAGGGCGGTCGGCCCGCGACAGCGGTTCATCCTAACGACCTTCCGGCGATGGAGCGGCCCGCTGCTCCCAACACGGGGAACGCGAACCTCGACAAGAAGTACCAGCAGCAACAGCAAAAGCTGCAGCAGCAGCAGGACAAGGAACGGCAGAAGCTTCAGCAGCAACAGGACAAGGAGCATCAGCAGTTAACGAAGCAGAATGCGAACGACCAACAAAAGCAACAGATTGAGCAGAAGCATCAGCAGCAGACTCAGCAATTGCAACAAAAACACGTACAGCAGCAACAGAGCCTGCAGCAGCGGCAAGCGCCCCCAAGCCGGCCACCGGCGGGCAAGCCAAAGGGATAGTTGGTCGATCTGATTTGTTGTTCAGCCAGAACGAGCGGGATATCTGCTAACCGGCGATATCCCGCCCGCAACGGCTGCATCGAACAGATAACTGAATCTTCAAAATTGAGCCAGTGGGGCGAGGATCGCCGTTAAGCTGATCGGCAGAATTAGATCAAACTGCAGCTTCACCCTGGAGGGATATTGCCCGGCAGTTGTTATCGGGAGGATCCTCTCCGGTCCTCCTTCGTCGTCTCTTATCGCGCTCGTCGAGCGCTCGATTCAACTCGCCAATCAAGTCCATCAGCTTTGCGGGATCGAGTTCGTTCGCGGCTGCCTTGCAAATCTCCCGCCAGTCCTTCGTGCGACTTTCAGTGCGTACCTCATTCATGAGGTGCCTCCGTTGAAATCGAGATTCGGACGAGCTGTCAGACGAACTGAGTGCAGGCGAGTTGCCAGACCCAAAAAGCATGTAGGTGGAACAGCTTAGAAGAAATCCTGTCGAGTCTGACCGGGCATTTTACCGCCCAATCCGGGTAATTTCGTGTATGCCGACCCCCATTCGCCGGTCGCGTTCCAGAACAACCTCCCGTCCCGACCGAGTCTTCAGGTTGGGCCATCACAACTCGCCTGCGTTCCTACAGGAAATACCTTAGAGCCTCCCTCCAGTGATCATGGTACCAATACGTGGTGAAGTGCCCCTTTGGGCGCGCAGAGATCCCGCAGGCTCGATAGTTTAAACTCCTCGGGTAGTGTGTCTAACCCCCGTTATATGAATTGCCTTGAACCACTCCTTACTTTCTGGGACAGACGATGAAACGATCCGCAATGAACGAAATCGTGTCCAACGGCACTGAGAACCTTCCGCCCTCCATGGCGAAGAGCAACGGTGCGAAGAACAACGGGAAATCCAAAGCGGCCGATGGGTCGCTGGACTTGACCGTCATCCTGACCAGCCTGCAGAGCATGCGCGACGGTGACTTCACGGTGCGACTTCCCGGCACCTGGGTCGGGTTGGCGGGAAAAGTTGCCGACACTTTCAACGAGATCGTCGCTGCCAATCAACATATGGCGCAGGAATTGAAGCGAGTCGGCCACGTGGTCGGCAAGCAAGGCAAGACGCGCGAGCGGACCAGGTTCCATGAGTCGCGCGGCGCTTGGGGCGAAATGGAAGTTTCCGTCAACACGCTGGTGGAAGACTTGCTCCGGCCAACGGCCGAAGTTACGCGTGCTATCGCGGCTGTCGCGCAAGGCGACCTTACCCAAACAGTGCGACTCGATGTGGACGGACGCCCGCTGGAAGGCGAGTTCCTGCGCTCCGCAAATCTCGTCAACACGATGATTCAGCAACTCGGCGTGTTCACGGCGGAAGTCACGCGCGTGGCCCGCGAAGTAGGAACTGAAGGCAAATTAGGTGGTCAGGCGCAAGTGCCCGACGTGGCCGGTACCTGGAAAGATCTCACTGACAACGTCAACCTCATGGCCAGCAACCTGACTGGCCAGGTACGCAACATCGCTGAAGTGGCCACAGCCGTGGCCAGCGGCGACCTCTCGCGAAAAATCACGGTCGACGTGCGGGGCGAAATTTTGCAGCTCAAAGAAGCCATCAACACGATGGTCGACCAGTTGCGATCGTTCGCATCCGAAGTAACGCGCGTGGCTCGCGAAGTCGGCACCGACGGAAAGCTTGGCGGCCAGGCAGTTGTGCCCGGTGTTGCCGGCACCTGGAAAGATCTCACCGACTCTGTAAATGCCATGGCCGGTAACCTCACGGCTCAAGTCCGCAACATCGCAGAGGTAACGACGGCTGTGGCTCGCGGCGACCTCTCGCGCAAGATCACGGTCGACGTGAAAGGCGAAATTCTCGAACTCAAAGACACCATCAATACGATGGTCGACCAGCTAAACGCGTTCGCCGGCGAAGTCACGCGCGTAGCTCGTGAAGTCGGTACGGAAGGCAAGTTGGGTGGCCAGGCCCAAGTGCCTGGCGTCGGTGGCACGTGGAAAGATCTCACCGATAACGTGAACTTCATGGCCAGCAACCTGACGGGTCAGGTGCGTAACATTGCGGAAGTTGCGACGGCCATCGCCAGCGGCGATTTGTCGCGCAAAATTACGGTTGATGTTCGCGGCGAGATTCTCCAGCTCAAAGAAACTCTCAACACGATGGTCGATCAGCTGAATCGCTTCGCGGGTGAAGTGACCCGCGTGGCCCGCGAAGTCGGCACCGAAGGCCGGTTGGGCGGACAAGCCAACGTACCTGGCGTCGCTGGCACCTGGAAAGATCTTACCGACTCGGTGAATTCCATGGCCGGCAACCTGACCGGCCAGGTACGAAACATTGCGGAGGTCACAACGGCCGTGGCCCGAGGCGACCTGTCGCGCAAGATCACCGTCGATGTGAAAGGAGAAATTCTCGAACTCAAAAACACCATCAATACGATGGTGGATCAGCTCAATGCGTTCGCTGGTGAAGTGACACGCGTGGCTCGCGAAGTCGGCACGGAAGGCAAGCTGGGCGGTCAGGCGCAGGTGCCCGGAGTGGCCGGCACGTGGAAGGATCTCACCGACAACGTCAACTTCATGGCCAACAACCTGACCGGTCAGGTGCGAAACATTGCAGAAGTCGCGACGGCTGTGGCGCGCGGCGACTTGTCGCGCAAGATCACGGTCGACGTGAAAGGTGAAATTCTTGAGTTGAAAGACACCATGAACACCATGGTGGACCAGTTGCGATCGTTCGCATCCGAAGTTACGCGCGTCGCTCGCGAAGTCGGCACCGACGGCAAGCTGGGCGGACAAGCTCTCGTACCCGGCGTCGGAGGAACCTGGAAGGACCTTACTGACTCGGTGAACTCCATGGCCAGCAACTTGACTGGCCAGGTGCGTAACATCGCCGAGGTATCGACAGCCATCGCCAGTGGCGACCTTTCCAAGAAAATCACGGTCAACGTGAGTGGTGAAATTTTGCTGCTCAAGGAAACCATCAACACGATGGTGGATCAATTGAACGCGTTTGCTGCCGAAGTCACCCGCGTGGCCCGCGAAGTCGGTTCCGAAGGCAAGCTCGGCGGCCAGGCGCAGGTTCCCGGTGTGGCCGGTACGTGGAAGGATCTTACTGACTCAGTAAACTCGATGGCCGGCAACCTGACTGGCCAGGTCCGAAATATCGCTGAAGTCACAACTGCCGTGGCGCGCGGCGATTTGTCGCGCAAGATCACCGTCGATGTGAAAGGTGAAATTCTCGAGCTGAAGAACACCATCAATACGATGGTGGATCAGCTCAATGCGTTCGCCGGTGAAGTGACGCGCGTGGCGCGCGAAGTCGGCACCGACGGAAAGCTGGGCGGGCAGGCGCAAGTACCCGGCGTGGCCGGAACCTGGAAAGATCTCACCGACAACGTCAACTTCATGGCCAGCAACCTCACCGGCCAGGTGCGTAACATCGCCGAGGTCGCAACAGCAATCGCAAACGGTGACCTATCGAAAAAGATCACCGTGGACGTTCGCGGTGAGATTTTGCAGCTCAAAGAAACGCTGAACACGATGGTCGAGCAATTACGATCATTCGCCGCCGAAGTTACCCGCGTAGCTCGCGAAGTAGGTAGCGAGGGCCGGTTGGGTGGGCAGGCTAACGTGCCCGGTGTTGCCGGCACCTGGAAAGATCTCACCGACTCAGTGAACGCGATGGCCGGTAACCTGACTGGTCAAGTGCGAAACATCGCCGAGGTTACGACGGCTGTAGCGCGCGGCGATTTGTCGCGCAAGATCACGGTCGACGTGAAAGGCGAAATTCTCGAATTGAAAAACACCATTAATACGATGGTCGACCAGTTGAACGCGTTCGCTGCCGAAGTAACACGCGTGGCGCGCGAAGTCGGCACTGACGGCAAGCTGGGCGGACAGGCGCAGGTGCCCGGCGTCGGTGGAACTTGGAAAGATCTTACCGACAGTTTCAATGTCATGGCAGTCAACCTGACAGAACAAGTCCGCGGCATCGTAAAGGTGGTTACTGCCGTCGCGAACGGCGACCTCACGCAGAAACTGACTGTAAACGCCAAGGGCGAAATTGCGGCTCTGGCAGAAACCATCAACAACATGACAGGCACGTTGGCCACTTTTGCGGACCAAGTTACGACGGTCGCCCGCGAAGTGGGCGTGGAAGGCCGGCTCGGCGGTCAGGCAAACGTGCCGGGTGCTGCCGGTACGTGGAAAGATCTTACCGGCAACGTCAACCTGCTGGCCGATAACTTGACCAACCAAGTCCGAGCGATTGCGGAAGTCGCCACCGCTGTGACTAAAGGCGATTTGACGCGGTCGATTCAGGTCGAAGCCAGCGGCGAAGTAGCGGAGCTGAAGGACAACATCAACACGATGATCGACAACCTTCGGCTCACCACCGACCGCAACACGGAACAAGACTGGCTCAAAACAAATCTGGCGCGCTTTACGGGAATGTTGCAGGGCCAGCGCGATCTGGCGACGGTCGGTCGCATGTTGCTCTCCGAGCTCGCGCCGCTGGTGAACGCTCAGCAGGGCGTGATTTATCAGATGGAAACCGAAGAAACGGCGGGCATGGTGCTGCTTTCGGCGTTTGCCGACGACGGCGAAAGCGGGCACCTGCGTCGGTTGAGAATCGGCGAAGGACTGGTGGGACAGGTGGCGTCGGAGAAGCGCCGCATGTTGATTTCAGACCTGCCGGAGAAAACCGTTCCGATTCGTTCCGGGTTATTTGAATCTGTCCCGCGAAATGTCATTGTCCTGCCAGTCCTTTTCGAGGACCGGGTGAAGGCGGTGATTGAACTCGCCTCTTTGAGCGCATTCACGGCTTCGCACCTGGCATTTCTCGAGCAGCTCACCGCCAGCATCGGCATCGTTTTGAACAGCATCGAAGCCACGATGCAGACGGAAGGACTTCTCAAACAGTCCCAGCAACTTGCCGCCGAGCTGCAAACCCAACAGAAAGAACTGCAGCAGACCAACGAACAGCTGGCACAGAAAGCCCAGCAACTTGCCGAGCAGAACGTCGAAGTAGAACGCAAGAACCAGGAAATTGAGCAAGCCCGCCGCGCTCTGGAAGAAAAAGCAAAAGAACTCGCGCTGACTTCCAAATACAAATCGGAATTCCTTGCCAACATGTCGCACGAATTGCGGACGCCGCTGAACAGCATTCTTGTTCTCGGCCAGCAACTCAGCGAGAATCCCGACCACAACTTGACGCCCAAGCAAGTGGAGTTTGCCCGCACCATTCACGGTGCCGGCACCGACTTGCTGAACCTGATCAGCGACATTCTCGATCTGTCGAAGATCGAATCCGGTACCGTCTCGGTCGAAGCGCAGGAAGTGTTCTTTGCCAACCTGCTCGAAATGGTGGGCCGGCCCTTCCGGCACGAAGCGGAGAACCGGAAGCTGGTTTTCGAAGTGCAGACTGACCCGCAACTCACTCGGAGTCTGGTCACGGATTCGAAGCGTCTGCAGCAGGTGCTGAAGAATCTGCTGTCGAACGCGTTCAAGTTCACCGAGCATGGGGCCGTACGTCTTGCCGTGTCGGTGGCTACAAAAGGATGGAGCGAAGATCACCCGATTCTCAGCGGTGGCGCGTCAGTGGTCGCCTTCGAGGTCACCGATTCAGGTATCGGAATCGCTCTGGATAAACAGCGCATCATCTTCGAGGCCTTCCAGCAGGCAGATGCCAGCACGAGCCGCAAGTACGGCGGAACCGGTCTGGGCTTGGCCATCAGCCGTGAACTGGCAAGCTTATTGGGCGGCGAAATTCAGCTTCGCAGCACGCCCGGCCAAGGCAGCACATTCACGCTTTATCTGCCTCTGAACTACGTTGGGCCGTCGGCATCGAAGCTAACCACCTCCGACTGGCGCGCATCGTCGACAGCTCCACTTCAACTGTCGAATATCGTCGTGTCGGAGCACCCGGTCGAGCGGATCCTGGACGATCGCGACAATTTGCAGCCGGACGATGCCATCTTGCTCATTGTCGAAGATGATCCGCATTATGCCCGCGTGCTCTGTGATTTGTCGCGCGACAAGGGATTCAAAGTTCTTGTAGCCCTGCGAGGCGCTGAGGCTCTTGCGCTGGCTCGCGAGTTCCATCCCACGGCTGTTTCGTTGGATGTGTTCTTGCCCGACATGCTGGGCTGGACAGTACTCAACCATTTGAAACAGGATCCGGCCACGCGGCATATCCCTGTCCAAATGCTGACGCTGGACGAAGACCGACAGCACGGATTGGCTCGAGGCGCGTTTGCCTTCGTGAACAAACCGACCAGTCCAGAAGAACTGGACTCTGCGTTGGGCCGTATCAAGGACTACGCCATGCCGCGCCGCAAGCGGCTGTTAATTGTCGAGGACAATCCAGCGGAGCAAATGAGCATCCGCGAACTGCTGGGTTATGACGACATCGACGTCTCTGTTGTCTCGACCGGAGCGGAAGCACTGGACATCGTGACCCGCGAGGCGTTCGACTGCCTCGTGCTCGACTTGCGATTGCCCGATATGACAGGTTTTGACATCCTGGAACGCATGCGCGATATTCCCGCGGTGAACGATCTTCCGGTCGTCGTCTTCACTGGAAAGGAATTGTCTCCCGAGGAGGACGCGCGATTGCACATGCTGGCCCGCAGCGTCGTAGTCAAAGGTGTGGAGTCGCCGGAGCGTCTGCTCGACGAGACGGCGCTTTTCCTGCATCGAGTCGTGGCAGATCTTCCGCAGGAAAAACAAAAGATGCTGGACCGGCTGCACCGCTCCGATGAGGCCCTGGTAGCGAAGAAAGTGCTGGTCGTGGATGACGACATGCGCAACATCTTCGCTCTCAGCAGCGTTTTGGAGCGCCGCGGAATGACCGTCTTGACGGCTGGAACCGGGCGCGAAGCGATTTCGATGCTGGAGTCAACTCCCGACGTGGCGATCGTTTTGATGGACATCATGATGCCCGAGATGGATGGATATGCGACCATGCAGGTGATCCGGCAGAATCCTTCCTTCCGAAGGCTGCCGATCATCGCGCTGACTGCGAAAGCAATGAAGGGCGATCGCGAGAAGTGCCTGGAAGCGGGGGCGTCAGAGTATTTAGCGAAGCCGGTTAATACTGAGCAACTGCTCTCGGCTCTGCGCATGTGGCTGCACCGATAACGGATAGAGGATTGATTTGGGGTAGTCATGTCAAGCAGAGCAGCGTGAGAGGCCGAGCTGATTGTTGAGGGAATCATGAGCATGCACGAAAAAATGAACATTCTCATGGTCGATGACCAACCGGGCAAGTTGCTCACTTACGAAGCAATTCTGGCCGACCTGGGAGAGAACCTCATCAAGGCAACCTCTGCCAAGGAAGCTCTCGAGAAATTACTCAAGACTGACGTCGCAGTCGTTTTGATGGACGTGAGCATGCCGGAGATCGACGGCTTTGAGCTCGCCGAGATCATTCGCCAGCATCCGCGCTTTCAAAAAACTGCAATCATCTTCGTCTCCGCCGTACATTTGACCGACTTCGACCGCCTCAAAGGATACCAGCACGGTGCCGTGGACTATCTTTCGGTGCCGATTGTCCCTGAAGTCTTGCGCGCCAAAGTGAGAGTATTCGCCGACCTGCATCGAAAGAAGCTCCAGCTTGAGCGGCTGAACAACGAACTCGAACAACGCGTCGCGGATCGAACCAGTGAGCTGGAGCAAAAGGCGCTGGCCCTGCAGAAGCTCAATATTGACCTTGCGCAGAAAAACCAGGAACTGGACGCCATTGTACAGACCGCTCCTGACATCATCTTTAGCCGGCAATCGGACGGTGCGAGGGATTACCTCAGCAGTAGGTTTTATGAATACACGGGTGCTCCTGAGGGTTCCGCGATTGGATTTGGTTGGATGGAATATCTGCATCCTGACGACAAAGAGAGGAGCCTGGCGCACTGGTTGCGATGCGTACAATCGGGCGCAGGTTACGAATCTGAATACCGTATGCGCGGCGTCGACGGACAGTACCGCTGGTTCCGGGCTCGTGCTGTCCCGCTTCGAGATCAGAACGGCAGCATCATTAAATGGTATGGGACTTGTTCCGACATCCACGACAGTAAGGTGCTCGAACAAGCGATTCGTGACAGCGCGATTGAATTGGAAAGGATGGTTGATATTAGGACGGTTGAACTAAGGCGTCTCTCTGGCCGCCTGATGACCATGCAAGACGAGGAGCGGCGCAGAATCGCACGCGAAATTCATGATGGTCTGGGGCAAGAGTTGGCCGCGGCTAAAATGATCATGGACGGAATCCTTTCCAGGGATTCCTCGCCTTCCATGCGACAAGCGGCTGCGGACGCGAGCCAGTTGGTGGACCGCGCTATCAAGCAGGTGCGAACAATTTCCCATCTTCTGCACCCTCCGCTGCTCGACGAGGTGGGTCTGGTCTCTGCCCTTCGCTGGTATTTAGAGGGGCTTTCGGAACGTAGCGGAATTGAAATTCACCTGACGGTCGATCCACCGGATCTCGGCCGGCTCAGGTCTGAGCTGGAGACCGCCGTCTTCCGCATCATCCAGGAAGCCTTGACCAATATGTTCCGGCATTCCGGCGCCAGGAATGGGCAAGTAAGTGTCAAGGAAAGCGAAGGCCGCATTGTGGTGACGGTACGCGACGATGGCAAAGGAATCGAGGAGCAAGTAATACAATTGCGGCCCGAGAGCGTCGGAGTAGGCATTGGCGGGATGAGGCAACGGGTCTCGGAACTTGGCGGGAATCTGCGATTGGCGAATGCCAATCCGGGTACGATCGTCGAGGTAGTTATTCCTTCCAGGCGGCATGAATCGGCGCAAGTACCTGTCACCGCCTGACCGGGTGCAATCGGAGTTTGTCTAAGAAGCGTTTCTGGAAGTAAATAAAATAAAAAGAGTTGAGACAGGGCCTCCGCTATGGAGGCCCTGTCGTTTTCTCTGGCGTTTCTAGTTCAGCGACTTACGTCCGCTTCCGATATGGACGACTAGCGAAATCAGAAACAGCACCAGGAACACAACAAACAGCAGCTTCGCGATACCAGCAGCCGCAATTGCTACGCCCGTAAAGCCCAAGACCCCAGCGATCAGCGCTACTACCAGGAACATTAATGCCCAGTAAAGCATGATTTGCCTCCGTTTGATTTGCGTCTTCCCCGAGCATAAGCGGGAACCCGTTGCACACACATCCTCGTCAGCCTGTATTTGGCGCGCTTCCTGCCTGTATCAGTTTGGACAATCTGGTTTTGGAGGTGCGGGTGCCAGTCCGTCCCAGTAGGACCAGCACCCGCTTGGGGGGCGTTGCTTTCGAGTAGAGTTCGCAGCCTAATTCGCCGCATCCGAGCCCACAATACCGTGGACCCTGTACGGCTTCCGGGAAAGAACATCACCGGTTTGCGGCGTTACGGTGGCGGACTGGTTTCTCAGGAAAGTTCTCACTCTGAGTACTGGCTCTGCTGGATAGAGCCAGTCGCACGCGAGGGTTAGCTTTGTACTGGAAGAACAATCGGCAGGTGCTCACATGGGGCACAGAAGAGGAATACGAAAATGAAGCGAATTTCTTCGATAGGGTCTAAGTATCTCCTGGTGCTGAGCATCTGCTCCCTCTTTATCGGCATGAGTTGGGCCGCCGACAAGGAACAATCCGACATCGCCAAGCGCATCGACGCGTCCGCCCAAGTCCTCAACGAGATCATGGCCACGCCGGACAAGGCGATTCCTGACAAGGTCATGCGCGACGCAAAGTGTATCGCTGTGATTCCGTCGATGGTGAAGATCGCGGTCGGCTTCGGAGGAAATCACGGCAAGGGCGTCGCCACTTGCCGCACAGAGTCGGGTTGGAGCGCTCCAGCTCCGATCACGATTACTGGAGGAAGCTGGGGACTGCAGCTCGGAGGCCAGGCAGTCGACATCGTCATGGTTGTGACCAACGAAGACGGCATGCAGCACCTGCTGTCCAGCAAATTCAAGCTCGGTGCTGACGCTTCCGCCGCCGCTGGCCCGGTGGGACGGGACGCAGCTGCGGATACCGACGTCAAGATGAGAGCGGAAGTACTGACCTATTCCCGCGCGCGCGGTCTTTTCGCCGGAGTGGATCTGAGTGGGGCGGCGATCACTCAGGATAAAGATGAGACGCGTTTGCTCTACGGAAGCTTTGCGCCGTTCGCAGATATCTTGAGTGGAAGGGTGCGGCCCACTGGTGTCAGCGAACCATTCCTGGCAGCGGTCAGAAAATATTCCATTCAAAGCAAGGAATCAAGCAGGAACGACGCGGCTGGTGCGACAACCGCTGCGTCGAATTGAAATAGGCTCGGCTACTTCGGAGCTTCATGCTGCCGGCTCCTTTGTGACCTGGCCGGCAAAATTACAACGATCAGAACGAGCTCTCAACTAAGGAGGCGGTATGTTCACCATTCTTCTAGTGATCCTGATCTTGATGTTGCTGGGCGCGTTGCCGGCTTGGCCCTATAGCCGGTCCTGGGGATATTACCCGAGTGGAGGATTAGGGCTCGTCGTTGTGGTGTTGCTTGTGCTGGTTCTTGCCGGTCGCATTTGACCGCAGGGTGTGCGTTGGTTTTTCTGGTACACGGGAAACTGTGTTCTGGCCCAAATGGTGGGAACTGGATGTATCCCACCATTTGCTTTTTCGGGATTAGTTCCCGGTTTTGAGGAGGGGTCATGTCGAGTCATCAGAATTCGGCGTTGCAGCTGCGACCGACAAGTCTGTCTGTAAGCCGATACCAAGCCAGTGTGCCCGCCAAATATCAGCAACCGAAGCCAAGCGCGCGGGCTTCTTCTGCGCCTGATGAAATCTGGGGGAAATACAACAACTACCGTGCCAACGGCGTTTTGATTTCCGCGATTGTCCATGGTGTGTTGCTTTGCTTGCTGCTCAGCGGCTTTTTTTTCGGTCATGCAATTGTGCAACAGATTGCTCCGCGGCAAGTAGTAACGCTGATTGCGCCATCACCGGATTCCTACGCACTGCCGACTTCCCACAAAGTAATCAGTGGTGGGGGCGGAGGCGGTGATCACGATCGGCTTCCTGCCCCGAAGGGACGATTGCCGAAGCTTGCAGTGCAACAGATCACTCCGCCCGCCATCGTTGTGCGAAATGAAAAACCTCGACTCGCGGTTGAGCCGACTGTCGTGATTCCGCCCCAGGTTCATCTAGCAGACAATCGCATGCCGAATCTCGGAACGGCAGCGGTAGCCATGCCATCGGCGCCGCCTTCGAACGGCACCGGATCTGGCGGCGGCATCGGTTCTGGTTCGGGAGGCGGCATCGGCGTAGGCCACGGACCTGGCGTTGGGGCTGGGAGCGGCGGCGGCATCGGCGGCGGTGTTTATAAAGTTGGGGGCGGAATTTCAGCACCTCAAGCGGTCTCTACGCCCGATCCTAACTATACGGAGGAAGCGCGCCGAGCCAACAAGCAGGGGACCTGTGTCCTCTCGCTGATCGTCGACTCCGCCGGGCATCCCAGAGATCTCCGCGTGATTCGCGGCCTGGGCCTTGGGCTCGATGAGAAAGCGATCGAGGCTGTACGGCAATGGACGTTTCAACCTGCTCTCAAAGACGGCAGGCCGGTGGACGTTCAGATCACGGTGGAAGTTCAATTCCGTCTTTACTGACGCGGCTAGCGCGTTCGGATTGTTGCTTCCTCAAGTTAAGTTACTTCAGAAAAACTAAGGCGGAGATTCGCGCTGGTTGCGGATCTCCGCCGTGTGACATCAGCCAACACTCTTACAGCGTCTCCTGCACCCGTTTACAGATGTGACCCGATACAAGGTTCCCGGTCGCTCTCCTACTCTGTCATTCATGATGAATGCTCGCGAATGTTACTGACGAGCAAAAAACGTTCAGGTACCCGAAAAGGAGATCCAACGTGGCAACTTTTGCGATTTCTGCGACAGAAGCGAACCTGATCCCCGCGACCAATGTGCAGGGCCGCGACGATTCTCAGACCAGCCTGGTCAAGCGCGCGCAGTCCGGCGACGAACAAGCTTTTGCAACTCTGTTTCAACAAAATAAAAGCCGCGTTTATTCCGTGTGCCTGCTCATGACGAAGGATGTCGCAGAGGCAGAAGATCTGACGCAGGAAGCTTTCTTGCAGGTTTTCCGCACCGTCAGCTCGTTTCGCGGAGATGCTGCTTTCTCGACCTGGCTCTATCGCGTTGCGGTGAACACCGTGCTGATGAAGCTGCGTCGAAAAAAGGCCCCGCCAACGGTTTCGCTGGACGAGCCGGTAAATTCGGAGTCTCCGTCTCTGCATCGCGACTTTGGCAAAAGCGATCCCGATTTGACCGGTGTAGTCGACCGCCTCGCTTTGCGGCGCGCATTGCAGGAACTCCCCGAAGGCTGCCGCAAGATTTTTGCGTTGCATGAGGTAGAGGGATATCAACACCACGAGATTGCCGAACTGCTCGATTGCTCCATCGGCAACTCCAAATCGCAACTGCACAAAGCCAAGATGAAAATGCGCGCCTTGCTGTTTCCAAAGACGAAGATACGGCGCCGCTCGACGAAAACCCAGGCTGGCGATCAAGGAACACGGCTTCTGGGCCTAGTCAAGTAGGAAGCAGGTGACGGCATGACTGGTCGCGGCGTTGCAGAGTTACTAAGCCTACAGGCTTCACTGGATTGTCGCTGGGCTGCGCGCGAAATATGTTTACTAAAACACAAACAAGGAATCTCGTGCCCGGAAAAAAGCATCTGCGCGGCGTAAGCCCAAAAGAACAGCGCGAATATGAGCACATCAAGGACAGCGCTCAGCGATCCGGCCGCTATGGCAGCCGGGCGAAAGAAGTGGCAGCGCGCACGGTGATGAAGCAGCACAAGGCCAAGGGCCACCGCACCGGACAGTGAAGCCGCGACCTCCCGTTGAGGTGCTTCTTCAGGGATTAGCTTTGTTCGACCATGCTTTGTTCAATGGTCTTTTGTTCAATCATGGAATTCGCGATCGTACTCTGGCCGGGGAGGGTTCGCGTGGTTCGTATTCTTGTAGTCGATGACAATCCCTCCGTCCGGCACTACCTGCGGGCGATTCTCGAGCAGCAGGTCTCATGGCGAGTGTGCGGCGAAGCGCAAAACGGAGCCGAGGCTCTGCACAAAGTGCTTGAATCTCCCCCCGACCTGATTCTCCTGGACTATCAAATGCCCGATCTGAACGGCGTTGATGTCGCCAAACAAATTTGTGAACTCTTTCCCAGGATTCCAATCCTGATGGTAACTCTTCACCTGTCCAAGCAGTTGGCTGACGCTGCTCGTCTGGTGGGCGTTCGGGGGGCATGCGCGAAGCAAGATATCGGCTCGGTCGTGGAGGCGGTGGAGGTGCTATTGCGCAATCAAACCTACTTCCCGGTGGTTCCGGCTGGGTAGCCTGGGGTGTGACAGCTAGGGTGTAATAGCTTTAGGTGTAATAACTGGGTGTGATACTAGGCGTGACAGTCCTGGTGCCGAGCTTTGACGCCAGTCCGATACTCTCAGCGAAATACAGGATTCCCTGTATTGGAGCCTGCCTATTCCGAAGATAACCTCGGCACGTGCTCATGAGGTTTACTGCATTGCTGGATGAGTATGTCCACGTGACTGGCATCTACCGGAGCATATCCCGCGGGTTGAGGTAAAATGTGGCGAATCGTCTGGTCGGTCTCCCCCAGAGAAACGAAAACTTGATGACAATTCGCATACTGCTGGTGGATGACCATCCGGTTGTAAGACACGGGTTGAAGACTCTGTTGGAAGGGCGCTCTGGCTGGGAAGTCATCGGAGAAGCGTCGAATGGCGCCGAGGCGCTGGAAAAAGCCAAGGATTTGAATCCCGATGTCATGGTGTTGGACGTTACCATGCCGAAAATGAATGGACTCGAAGCCTGCCGCCTGCTTCGGCGACAGGCGCCTGAACTTGAAATTCTGTTTGTTACGCAGCACGATTCTCCGCAAATGATGCGCGAAGCCCTCGACGCTGGAGCCAGGGGATACGTAGTGAAATCCAATGCCGCGCGCGATTTGTTAGCGGCGGTCGAGGCTGTAAGCCAACATCGAGTCTTTACGGCGCTCAATGGACGGGACGCTGCGGGATTGCGTTAAAGGGTTGAACACGAATTGGAAACTGCGGTCCACGTTATTGATCTGTGGGGGTGAATCATGAAGTTGAGAATCCTGTTAGCCGACGACCACGAAATTGTGCGACGTGGGTTGCGCGCACTTCTGGAAAAACATGAAGGCTGGGAAGTCTGCGGCGAAGCCAGCGATGGCCGCGAGGCGCTTGAGAAAGCCCTGCAGTTGCATCCTGATGTCGTCATTGTCGATATTGGCATGCCCAGCCTGAACGGCTTGGACGCTACCCGCCAACTCCTGCAGCATGATCCTCACTTCAAGGTGATCGTGCTCACGATTACCGACTCCGATCAGGTCATTCGTGAAGCTCTGGATGCCGGCGCTCGCGGCTTTGTCTTGAAGTCTGATGCGGCACGGGACCTGGTGACTGCCGTCGAAGCCCTGCAGAACAAGCGCATGTTTTTTACGCCCCGAGTCAACGATCTGGTGCTGGCCGGCTTTCTGGAAAAAGGGCAGACCGTCGCCAGAAACGAAACTCCCAAGTTGCCAACGCTAACCGCCCGAGAACGCGAGATTACTCAACTGCTGGCGGAGGGCAACAGTTCAAAAGAAGTCGCGTGTCTGCTCAACCTGAGTACCAAAACCGTCGAAACCCACCGCAGCAATATCATGCGTAAGTTGAGTTTTCACTCGATCCGGGATTTGGTCGTGTATGCCATTAAGAACAACCTAATTCAGATCGAGATCCCGCCGTCGAGAACATCCACGGGTCCTACACCAGCAGCTTAAGGTTGGCGTGGTCGTGGCGACTTCGTTTTACGACCGCGGGAGAAGTCCGTTCCGGCAGGGTTCTGAAACGGTCCTCGCGTTGAAATAGCTGTGCCCCCTGGGCTCTCACCCGCCAATTTGTAATTCTCTCCCATCAGATAGAGTGCATCGCCCCACTAATTACGGACTTTACCGGATTCATCCTCTCTGCGCTCCTGCATAGCCTCAGGTCAGAATCTCGGCACTTGCTGTCTGCCAGAAGGGAGAATCTCGAATGCTTTGGACTATCGTTGCCTTGCTGTTAATTCTTTGGCTGCTGGGAATGGTCAGTTCCTACACCCTGGGTGGATTCATTCACATACTGCTGGTAATCGCGGTGATCGCAGTGCTCGTGCGCATTATCCAAGGTCGAAACCCAGTGGCTTAGCAGGATTCCGCGACGCGGAGACGCCGCAACAAACGTAGGCCTGGCGAGCGCCGAGATTTTACTGATTCGGGTTTCCGGCACGTCGATCGCCGCCTGCGAACGGTTGTAGAAGAACTCAATTCCCGAGGAGGGTGGCATGAATAAGGATCGAATTGAAGGCAAAGTCAAAGATCTGGCGGGGCGCATCGAACGCCAGGCAGGAGAATGGACGGGCGACCCTAAGAAGCAAGCAAAAGGAACCGTGAAACAACTCGAAGGCAAATTGCAGAATGCCATCGGCAAAGTCAAAGATGCCGTTAAGAAGGAGTCCGACGGCGCGAATACCGCCCTTAAACCGCCTCAAGGAGTTCCAGATTCGACGGACTCTGAGGAGGGATTGGAAAACAGCCGGCGTTTTCGCCGTTAGGGGAGTCACAACTCTCAGCACCGCCAGAGCGCCGGAAAAGGTGGGCCAGGCCGTCCAAGTGCACGACCAGGCCGACCAGCCAGAATACCGATAGAAATATGCCAAATACCCGCAGCATGATTTCCTGACGCCCTCAGCGCGCCATCCTCAGCGGACCAGGGTGGGAGAAATATTCCAGAGCTGTGCGAGGGCTCGCGCTGCGTCCTTCAACGCCCGCTTTTCGGCGCTCTGATCGCCCGGCATTGTGGTCTGTCTGCGCGGCGCGATGGGAGTCTTCGATTGGCAACGTTCTGCCCCTTGCTGAATCTGTGCAATCGCGGTTTCGAATGTTCGCCGCAGGTCATGCGCCTCGGATGCGGATAGGGGCTTCGTCAGAATATTCGGCATTGTCGGGCTCCTTAAATCTATTGTGTAGCTCCTTAAATCAAATCTATTGATCTATTTAAGACGAACGGAGCCAGATCGAAATACAGCGTTGTACTCAATCTGCGCGGGTCGGAACCGTGTGCGGCCCGCGATAATCACTCGGCTTAGGCGTAAGGGCCATCCTGCCGAGGGAACTCGCGCCCAATCTACTTTGCTATACGGAGCCCTTGATGGATCGAGTGAGATCAACTGAGGTAAAAGTGCTATAGACGGTGTAGAAGCGTTGCATATAGTCCGCCGCCAGGTTGGGCAAGTTCCCTGCCATCAATGAACGCAGTGGCAAGCAAATTGCGCATCCGGTTTGGCGGCTGCTTCGTCTTTCGAGAGGTCTGGATTATGAATCGAACGGCGAATTGCCTCGCTGCTTTCCTTTTCGCGATGACGCCCCTTGCGCTCGGACAGGAGCCGCAAGCAACACCGCAGGTACCCGAGGATGCCCTGACATTTCAACAGCTCATAGCGTGGTCGCGGCTGCAGAAGCCACAGCCCACCCCACAGCCGCTCCCTCCTCCCGACACGCCTGTCCCTCAGCCGGACCCGCAAAGCCAGCAAGCGAAGCCGCCGGCGAGTCATCCGAATCCCGAGACCCCGGCCCAGTCATTCATGGGAAAAATTGTGAAGGACGGCGGCAAGTATGTTCTCAAGGTGACGGGTAGCACTGCTTACCAGTTGGACGCGCAAAGCGAGGTGACGCAGTACGAGAACCAGGACGTGAAGATCATCGGAGATCTCGACAGCAGAAACAACACCATTCACGTGGTCAAGATTGAATTGCTCTCCTAGGCCCGACAACCTGGCACTTTGTTTGCATCTACATGATCTACCCTAGTGTTTCGGTATCGAGAGGCTTGTAGCCTGATCGAAAGCCCAACAGTCGTGCTGCAGAAGGATCCTCTCCTTCCTCGCGATGCGGCATGGAGATCGACAAATGAGTGTAGATGGAGCCGCTGCATACGGGATGTGTCCGCGCGAGGTCGCTTTACCCGAGGTTGTCCACGCCCTGAATCGCGCAGGATTCGCAAATCAGGATATTTGCATGGTCCTGTCTCCCGCTCACCCGGTTGCGACCGTTGTGCGCGATGCCAGGATACTCGGTGCCGAATGGGCAGAGAGCGCTACCAGCGCCCGCATGATCGGATGGTTTTCAGAATTCGGTGCCGTCGTGATCCCCACGGTTGGATTCTTCATTCGTTCGCAGGCGTTTTTCCGCGCGCTGGTGAATGAGCAAAATTTCCCCGCCATGTCGCGGGGATCGCGCACCCTGATGGGCCTTGGTTTTTCTGAGGATGAGGCCAAGAGGCTCGGCCGTCAGCTTTGCGATGTGGGAGCGCTGGTATACGTGTCATGCCACGAAACCGGCAAGGCAAACCGCGCCATCGAATTGTTGCGTCGTGAAGGAGCACGAGAGGTTGCAAGCATGGGAAGGGCGAAGGCCGCGGAGGCGGCAGCCTGAGCCTGTCCTGCTTGTTAGGAGCAGAAGCTAGAGTTCGCTCAACCCCACACGCCTTCTGCTTCCCCCTCTTATCGAGAAATTTCTTCCTCGCTGGATGGCTGCCCGAGGGGCGCAGTCTGCCAATCATTGCACTTCTGGGCTATTCCTATCACCGACTTAGACCTGCCCTTCAACCCGGACACTCCGCTGGCACGCCAGTTGCAACAGCTCTGATTGCCAACTCTGCGGGCTTGGGCGGCATCCAAATGCTGCCTCGTAGCTAGGAGGCCCTGAGCCGCTATGAAAACGAACCGTGTCTGGATTGAGATCCTGGTTCTCGGCACTGCCGTCGCATGCGCGCTAGCACTCTTGTTTGCAACTCTGGGGGCTGCCGCTGGGGCGGCCGGAGAAGTGGGAGCACGACCACAGGCTCCAACCGAGCAGGCCTATAGCGGCATGGTGACCTGCTCCCGCTGCGGCGCTAAACATTCCGCAGCCCTTGGCCACAGCGCCACAACCTGCACCCGCGTCTGCGTACACGCAGGCGCCAACTTCGCTCTCGTCGACGGCGATGTGACATACCTTCTCGATGGCGACTTGAATGTTTTGACCAGGGTTGCCGGACAACGTGCCCGCATCGTCGGCGCGCTCCGCGGAAAAACAATCATGATCTCATCGGTTGCCGCGGAGAGTTTGTAGACAGAATCGGAAACCGCGGAGCGCCGGCCCAGGCTCATACGCCTGATGGAAGTCCTTTCATTCCATATTCACATTCCATATTCACATCCGCATCAACTCCCCATAACAATGGGTTCGTAACGTTGTTCGTTCTGGCTCGCTGCCCGGGTATAGCCTAGTCTCTTACGCTCCTGCGTGGCGAATTCAGCGCCGCACTCCGCCGCCGACGCTGTGCGGTCGTAGCCGTCGCTATAATTGGAGAGGCAGATTTCGGCAGAAGTGTCGCAATGTCAAGACTGAAGCGAAAGCTGCCTGAGATCATCAAACGGATATGACGAAAACTCACCCGCATCCTCTGGAAAAGATTCTCCAGAGTCGCATCGCCATCATCGACGGGGCGATGGGCACGACGATCCGCACGTACGGCATGACGGAAACGGACATCCGCGGGGAGCGCTTTAAGGATTCGAAGAAGGGCCTGTTGAACAATGGTGATCTCTTCTCGCTGACTAAACCAGAGATGATCGGCGACATCCATCGCCGGTTTCTTGAGGCGGGAGCGGACATCATCGAGACCAACACGTTCGGAGCCACCAGCATCACGCAGAGCGAATTCTTTGTCGACGATCCGCGAGAGCACGGGGGGCGAAAGGATCCTGGGTTCTACCAGAAGGTCATCGAAGATCCGTCACTTCGCAGTCTGGCTTGGGATATCAATGAGCAATCAGCGCGGCAGTGCCGTGAATGGGCTGATCGAGTGGGTGCGGCAACTTCGCGTCAACGGTTTGTGGCGGGGGCCATCGGGCCGCTGACCGTGTCCCTGTCGAGTTCGCCCGATGCCGATGATCCGGGCTTTCGCGTGGTCACTTTCGATCAGGTCAAGACGGCTTACGCCGAGCAGGTGCGCGCGCTCATGGCTGGGGGAGTAGATCTGCTGCTGGTGGAGACGATCTTCGATTCGCTGAACGCCAAAGCGGCGCTGGTCGCCATCCGTGAGGTATTCGATGCGGATGGCCACGAACTGCCGGTGATGATCTCGGCGGCGGTGGGGCGCGGTGGCGAGACGATGATCTCGGCGCAGACGACTGAGGCGTTCTGGAACGCAGTGCGGCACGTGAAGCCGCTTTCGGTCGGTCTTAACTGCTCACTTGGTCCCGATCTTATGTATCCGTTCCTGGAGGAGCTATCGGAGAAGGCGGACGTGGCGATTTCGTGCTATCCAAATGCCGGGTTGCCGAATCCGCTGTCGGAAACTGGTTTCGATTTTCGGCCGCAGGACATGGCCCGTTATCTGAGCAGTTTTGCGCAGGGAGGGTTGATTAACATTGCCGGCGGCTGCTGCGGCAATACGCCCGAGCACATCGCGGCGATCGCCAAAGCGCTTGAAGGCCAGCCTCCGCGAAAGTGGGGGACGACGCTGGTTGAGGGATCCTACGCCCTGCAAAGCGAGAGCAAAGCATGAGCTTGTCCGCCAGCACAAGTGTGCCCGAGGCCACGGAGATCAAGCCGCTGCGTCTCTCGGGCTCACAGCCATTCACGCAGCAGCCCGGCGTCTACATCATGATTGGGGAGCGGACCAACGTGGCCGGTTCGCCCAAATTCGCGAAGCTGATCAAGAACGGAAAATATGAAGAGGCGGTGAGCGTCGCTCGCCAGCAGGTGGAGAACGGAGCGAATGTCCTCGATATCTGCATGGATGAGGGCATGATCGACGGCGTCACCGCCATGACACGCTTCCTGCAATTGCTGGGGAGCGAGCCCGAAGTCGCCAAAGTGCCCTTTATGGTGGACTCCTCGAAATGGGAGGTCATCGAGGCGGGACTGAAGTGCATGCAGGGCAAGGGAATTGTCAATTCGATTTCTCTGAAAGAAGGCGAAGAAAAGTTTCGCCGGAACGCCGCTACTGTTTTGAAGTATGGCGCCGCGGTGGTGGTGATGGCTTTTGATGAACAGGGCCAGGCCGCGACATATGAGGACAAGATCCGCGTCTGCGAGCGCGCCTACCGGATACTGGTTGATGAGGTTGGTTTTCCTCCTGAAGACATCATCTTCGATCCGAATATCCTCACCGTTGCTACCGGGATGGAGGAGCACAACAACTACGCCGTGGACTTTATTAACGCCACGCGCTGGATCAAGGCCAACCTGCCGCACGCGAAGGTGAGCGGTGGCGTCTCCAATATTTCGTTCAGCTTCCGGGGCAATAACAAGGTTCGCGAGGCCATGCACTCTGCATTTCTTTATCACGCCATCTCGGCGGGCATGGACATGGGCATCGTGAATGCCGGAATGCTCGAGGTCTACGAAGAGATTGAGCCTGAGCTGAAAGTGCTGGTCGAGGATGTGCTGCTGAATCGCCGTCCCGACGCGACTGAGCGGCTGGTGGATTATGGCGAGAGGCTGAAGGGCGTCGGCCAGGCGGTAAATGAAAAGAAGGCGGAGGAATGGCGCGCCGGCACAGTCGAGGAGCGTCTTTCGCACGCGCTGGTGAAGGGGATCGACGCTTACATTGAAGTCGATGCCGAGGAAGCCCGCGTCCAGCTGGGCCGTCCTCTATTGGTGATCGAAGGGCCGCTGATGGCCGGCATGAGTGTAGTGGGAGATCTTTTCGGAGCGGGCAAGATGTTTCTGCCGCAGGTGGTTAAGTCTGCACGTGTGATGAAGAAGGCGGTAGCACACTTGACACCGTTCATGGAGGCCGAGAAAGTTGCCATGGCTGCATCCGGCCAAGTGGTCAAGGCGCAGGGAAAAATTCTGCTCGCGACGGTCAAGGGTGATGTTCACGACATTGGTAAGAATATCGTCGGCGTCGTCCTCGCCTGCAATAACTACGAGGTGATCGACATGGGCGTGATGGTGCCCTGCGAAAAGATCCTCGAACGCGCCAAGGCGGAAAAGGCGGACATGATCGGCCTCAGCGGGCTGATCACGCCGTCGCTCGACGAGATGGTGCATGTGGCTCGCGAGATGGAGCGCCAGGGCTTCAAATTGCCGCTGCTGATCGGCGGGGCGACCACGAGCCGGGCGCACACAGCCGTTAAAATTGCGCCTCACTACAGCGAACCAGTGGTCCACGTCCAGGATGCGAGCCGGGCGGTGCCGGTGACGACCAGCCTTCTCAGTGATGATGGGAAGTCGGCGTTCGTGGTAAAGCATCGCGCCGATTATGAGGCGCTTCGCAAGGCCTACTCCGCGCCGCGCCAAACCATTGTCCCGCTGGCGACAGCTCGGGCGAGGCGAATTCCGATTCAATGGCGTGCCGAGGATTTGCCCAAGCCCTCGTTTATCGGCGTGCGCGTGTTGAACGACTTTCCTTTGGCGACGCTGCGCGACTTCATTGACTGGACGCCGTTCTTTCACGCGTGGGAACTCAAGGGTGTGTACCCCCGTATTCTCGAGGACGAACGACAAGGCGCACAAGCGCGCCAGATCTTCACCGAAGCCAATGTTCTGCTGGATACCATCATTGAAAAAAAGCTGATTACAGCGCGTGGCGTATACGGATTGTTCCCCGCCAACGCTGTGGGCGATGATGTTGAGTTGTACGCGGACGACACACGAGGAAAAGTCTTGGAGCAATTCCACTTCCTCCGGCAACAATCCAATCGGGAAGGCGGCGAGCCGTGCCGATCACTCGCCGACTTCATCGCGCCGAAGGAAACCGCACTGCCGGATCACATCGGAGGGTTCGCCGTGACCAGCGGGATCGGCCTGAAAGAACTGTGCGACCGGTTCAGGTCGGAGAACGACGACTACAACGCGATCATGGCGGAGGCCATTGCAGATCGCCTGGCTGAAGCTTTCGCCGAATGTCTGCACAAGCGGGTGCGGGACGAATGGGGGCACGGTTGTGCGGAGGGCCTGAGCAATGCAGATCTCATCCAGGAAAAATATCGCGGGATCAGGCCGGCTGCGGGTTACCCCGCTTGCCCGGATCACACCGAGAAGGGTTCGCTCTGGCGCCTGCTCAACGTGCAGGCGAACACCGGGATGCTCATCACGGAGTCGTTTGCGATGTGGCCCGGCTCGAGCGTGAGTGGTCTTTACTTCGCCCATCCGCAATCGCGCTATTTCAGCCTGGGCAAGATTGACCGGGATCAAGTCGCCGACTATAGCCAACGCAAGGGGATGAGCGTGGCAGAAATCGAGCGCTGGCTCGGGCCAAACCTCAACTACGACCCTGCGGAATAGCAACTGGTGAATGGGCTGCTCTCACTTAGTCGTCATCCACGAGAGGCATGATTCAGGCGCTTTAGCTTTCTTGTCGTTGCCTTCGATGATCACAATTCTTATGACCCGCACCACCCTAGAATGTGAATCTCGCGGAGAACTGCAACACTCTGGGCAGACCGTTGGGGCTAATTTCCTGAAAAGCACCAAAGTTGCCGGGGCCTGAATTCGGCACCAGATAGCACGTCTGGTTTTGCGTCATGCCATCCCCGCAAGTGCTGCCGAATGGGTTGTATTGCAGCTGGTTGATCCCGTCGCCGTTCTGGACGTAGTAGTTGGGGTGGTTGAACAGGTTAAAAGCCTGCGCCTGAAATTCCAATTCCTTGCCTTCGCGAACTTCGAAGCGGCGCCCCAGGCCCACGTCGATCCTCTCCAGCCACGGACCGTAAAAAGAATTCAGGCCGATGCCCGGTGTGGGGCCTGCCCCGTTGATGCCGCCGGCGGTGTTGGCGGTGTCCTGGTTGAAGGCGGAGTCGTTCAGGTTGTCATTGCCGTAAGGTTGGCAGCCCAGGTTCGACAAGGCCCCGGAGTTGCCGGGAGTCGTACACGCCGGACTCAGCAATCCCGCGTAGGGCCGTCCCGAAGAGAACTCCATCACGCTGCTCAGCATCCAGCCGGAAAGGAGGGTGCGTGTGGCGCCCGGACCGATCAGGCGTTCGATTTGCGGCTGATAGACGGCTGCCAGGGTGAGCCGGTGCCGCTGGTCGAGCAGCGAAGGAGCATGGGTATTGCTGAAGTCGAACTGATTGTTAAAGTCCATGCCGTCGAGCATCATACTTTTTGCGAAGGTGTACGAAGTTTGTAAGGAAAGTCCGTGCGACATGCGGCGTTGCAGCTGCACGAAGAACGAGTTGTAGTAATTTTGCGCGGGGCTGATCAGTTCGTTGATCTCTCCCAGGTTTGGATTGATGCGGCCTTCGACGAGCAGACCATTGTCCATATTCGGCAGGACGTAACTCGGCCCGTTGCAGGGCAGCATGGCGGTGTTGGGAGGGCACACGTAGTAGGTCGTCGTCCCGGTCAAGGGCATCAGGTTTAAGTCATAGGCGCTGCCGGAGAGGATATGAACTCCGTGATTAAACATGGTGCCGA
>Ga0209274_10000160_pt1 | contig 54759 bp, 52 predicted proteins | sample HubBroMetageREF1_FD_188343 | JGI IMG/M metagenome (GOLD analysis project Ga0209274, IMG submission 188343) | Reference soil microbial communities from the Hubbard Brook experimental Forest, New Hampshire, USA - Hubbard Brook CCASE Soil... | ecosystem: Environmental > Terrestrial > Soil >...
GCATGCGCGGCCTCGGAAATCGCGCGGATGTCCACCACGCGCAGCAGCGGATTGCTCGGCGTCTCGATCCAAACCAGATGCGCTCCCTTCTCCAGAGCCGCCGCGAGCGCGGCGGGGTCGCCCTGGTCGATGAATTCGACGGCGAGATTTCCCTGCGCACGCAGCGCCGCGAGCAGCCGGTAGGTGCCGCCGTAGCAATCGTAGGGCGCGATCACCCGCGCGCCGTTCGGCAAGGTCGCGAGAATCAGGGTGATGGCCGACAGTCCGGTGCAGGTCACCACCGCGCCGACGCCGCCCTCGAGATCCGCCAGCGCGCCCGCCAATTGATCGCGGGTCGGATTGCCGGAGCGGGTGTAATCGTACTTGCGGGGCTTGCCGAACTTCTCGAATGCAAAATTCGTCGACAGATAGATCGGCGGCACGACGGAGCCGTGCTGGGCATCGGACTCGAGCCCCGCGCGAACCGATCGCGTCGCTATGCTTTTCTTTGGGGGGGCTTTACTCATGTCCACTGCTCCGCGAGGGTCGATTTGATGATGGGGGTCAGGGCGGCGCCTTCCTTGAGGAAGGCGTCGTGCCCATAAATAGAATTGATTTCGATGAGTTGGCGCGGGCCGTTGAGGCGCGCGGACAAAGCCTGCATGTCGCCGAACGGCACCAATTGGTCCTCGCGCACAGCGATCAGCGTCGCCGGTGTCTGCACCCGCGTCGCATCCATCTGGTGCAGATCGATCGACTCGCTCAAGACCAGAAAAGATTCGGCGCGATACTTCGTCACATAGTCATCGCCGCGCGCGAACAAATAGTCCTCGATCGGGAACCGAAAACGATCCTCGGTGCGCACCGGCGCGGCGCCGAAGCGCAGCTGGAATTCCACGGAGCTGCGGTAAGTGGCCATGGCCAGTGCACGCGCCAGCTTGAGGCCCGACGCTCCGTCGCCGCGCGCGATGGCCTCGCGCACGATCTGCCGTTGCACGCTGCGCCACGCGGTCGACAGCACCTGCGCCTTGTCGGCGGCGCTCAGAACCACGATGTGCTTGACCAGTTCGGCGTAGCGCTCCGCGAAACACAGCGCCACCATTCCGCCGTACGAAGCGCCGACAATGGCGTGCAGCGGCTTCAACCGCAGATGCCGGACCACCGCGCACAGGACTTCGGCCTGGTCATAGGAGCTCAGCGGCGGAAACTTGCCGCCGTTTTGCGGCGTGGAACTCGCACCGCGGCCGCCGAGATAGTCCATCCCCAAGACCCGGTAGATTTTCGTGTCGACGCCGAGACCCGGACCCACGATTTCCGGCCACCAGCCGTCGGCGCTCGAAACCACCCTGTGGGCGGAAATGCCCCCGAGAACGGCGATCACCGGCGCATCCTCGGGACCCACGAGACGGAAGGCGACGCGCGCATCCGGCAAGGCGTCGCCGTAATGCAGCTTGTGAGGCGTGGACAGCCTCAAGGTATCGTCGATTTGAATTGAAGGTTTTCCGGTCACGTTCCGCTTGCTCCATAGGTTTACATAACCCCTGCAGCGCCAGCGCTCGTAACCATTGCAGCGCGTAAACGCGCGCAATCGACGGCCTATCTATCGGATTCGGCACCGGCCCGATTCCGCAGGAGTTGGCACCGTTCCGGCCGGTTCCATCGGAACCCGCGGTGGTTGCCCCGGCTTCTAAGGGCCTTTCCCTCAGCCGGTCTAGATAAGCTGCGCGAATTTTAGGCAGGCGCCGCGCTTGCGTCAAGGCATTTTGCGTGCGGGCCGCGCTTGCATCGGCATCGATAATGTATTAATGTACTAGCGCATTAATACATTGGTATATCCAAAACGGCAATTTCTTCCATGAAAACCAACCGACCCGTCACGCAGCGCCAGGAACAGCAGCACGAACGCGCACTGTGTACCGCCATACTCGCGTTGCGCAGCGTCGAGGAATGCCGCAGTTTCTTCCGTGACCTGTGCACGCCGGCGGAGCTGCAGGCGATGGCGGATCGCTGGGCCGTGGTCGAGCTGTTGGAGCGCGGCCTGCCCTATCGCGAAATCCACAGGCTGTCGGGAGTCAGCGTCACCACCGTCGGGCGCGTCGCCCGGTATCTCACGTCGGGCAACGGCGGCTACCGCGCCGTGACCGAGCGGCTGAAGCTCGATGGCTAGGAGTCCCTCCGAAGCACAGGCGCCCCCGGCCGATCGTTTGAAGATCGCCGTGCAGAAGAGCGGCCGGCTCACCGACAGCTCGCTCGATCTGCTGTCGCGCTGCGGCCTCAAATACAGCCGCGGCAAGGATCAGCTCATGTGCTACGGCGAGAACATGCCGCTCGACGTGCTGTTCGTGCGCGATGACGACATTCCGGATCTCGTGCAGGAGGATGTGTGCGATCTGGGTCTCGTCGGTCTCAACGTCGTCGAGGAGAAGCGCCTGGCGTTTGCGGCGCGCGGCATCGAGGGTCTGTTCGAGACGGTGCAGCTCCTCGATTTCGGGCGCTGCAAGCTGTGTATCGCGGTGCCCGACGGATTCGAGTACCGCGACGCCGCATCGCTGCAGGGCAGGCGCATCGCAACCACCTATCCCAACATTCTGGGGCGCTTCCTGGCGGAACGGGGCATCGCCGCCGAGGTCGTGGTCCTCTCCGGTTCCGTGGAGATCGCGCCGCGGCTCGGCCGCGCGGACTTGATTTGCGATTTGGTGTCGACCGGATCGACGCTGGCGGCGAATCATCTGCGGCAGGTCGAGACGGTGCTCGAGAGCCAGGCGGTGCTGATCCGCACCCCGGTGCCGATCGCGCAGGAAAAGAAGGAATGGACCCGCCGCCTGCTCATGCGCATCGACGGCGTGGAACAGGTCAAGGGCAGCAAGTACATCATGCTGCACGCGCCGCGCGCGGCGCTGCCCGCCATCGCGAAACTATTGCCGGGCAGCGAAGCACCCACGGTCATTCCCCTGGAAGGCCGGGGCGACCGCGTGGCGGTGCACGCGGTGTGCCGGGAAAGCGTGTTCTGGGAAACGCTGGAAGAGCTCAAGAGCGCGGGCGCTTCGTCGGTGCTGGTTTTACCCGTCGAGAAGATGCTGCCTTAAGGCGGCCGTGCCGATCATGCGGATACTCGAGTGGAAATCCCTGTCCGACGCGCAGCGCGCAGAGGCTCTGCGGCGTCCGGCGCTGCGCGACGCCCCCGCCGTCGCCGAGGCCGCGCGCAGCATCATCGAAGCCGTGCGCCGCGACGGCGACGCCGCGGTTCTGGCCCTGACCGAGAAATTCGACGCCGTGCGTTTAGGCAAGCTGCAGGTGACGCCGCAGGAGTTCGATGACGCCGAGCGCTCGTTGAACGCAGCGCAACTCGCCGCCATCGACCGCGCGATCGCGAACGTGCGGAAGTTTCACCAAGCGCAAGGTTCGGAGCCGCTGCGCATAGAAATCTCGCCCGGGGTCGTGTGCGAGCGCATCAGCGTTCCGATCCGTGCGGTCGGTCTGTACGTGCCCGCCGGTTCCGCGCCGCTGCCCTCCACCGCCATCATGCTCGCCGTGCCCGCTTCCATTGCCGCCTGCCCGGTGCAGGTGATGTGCACGCCGCCGCTGCGCAGCGGCACGGCGGATCCCGCGGTGCTGACGGCCGCGCGCAAGTCGGGCGTGGAGCGCGTGTTCAAGGCCGGCGGCGCTCAAGCCGTCGCCGCCATGGCCTACGGCACCGCGAGCGTCCCGAAGTGCGACAAAATTTTCGGGCCCGGCAATGCCTGGGTCACGGCCGCCAAGATTCTGGCCGCCCAAGATCCTGCCGGTGCGGCGGCCGACCTTCCCGCGGGCGTGACCGAGGTCATGGTGATCGCGGACGACAGTGCGCGTGCCGACTTCATCGCCGCCGATCTGCTGGCTCAGGCCGAACACAGTCCCCAGGCGCAGTGCTTGCTGGTCACGACCGGCGCGCAGCTCGCCGAGGACACCGCGCGCGAGGTGCGCCGCCAGGCGGCGGCCCTCACTCGCGTTGGGATACTGGCGGAGTCGTTGAGCCACCTGCGCATACTCGTCGTCGACAGCCTGGTGACCGCCCTCGAGATCGCCGATGAGTATGCGCCCGAGCATTTGCTGCTCGAGTTGCGCGAACCACGCCGCTGGCTGGACCGGGTTCGCACCGCCGGCGCCGTGTTCCTCGGGCATTGGTCGCCGGAGACGTTGGGGGACTATTGCAGCGGGCCCAACCATACCCTGCCGACCTACGGCTATGCCAAAGCCTACAGCGGCTTGAGCCTCGAAGATTTTCAGAGGCGCATCACGCTGCAGGAGGTGAGCCCGGCCGGCCTTGCCGATCTTGGGGCCACGGCGCAGGTCCTCGCGCAACTCGAAGGATTGGACGCCCACGCGGCGGCGGTGAGCGTTCGACTCGCGGCCATCGAGGGAGCCGCGCAATGAGCGCCGCTGCGGTGGTGGCCCTGGCGCGGCCGGAGATCGTCGCGCTGCGCGCCTACGCGCACGCGGCCTGGGTGCCCGGACTCACGCGTCTGCACGCCAACGAAGCACCCTGGCGTCCCGCGGCCGACCCCACGTCGGCGGGCCTCAACCGATATCCGGAACCCCAGCCGCGGGCGCTGATCGACGCGATGGCGGCGCTCTACGGGGTCCCGGCGGACAGCGTACTCGCCACCCGCGGCGGCGATGAGGCCATCGATCTGTTGTCGCGCATTTACCTGCGCGCCGGAACCGACGCCATTCTGCAGTGCACACCGAGCTTCGGCATGTACCAGGTGGCGGCGCGCATTCAGGGCGCCGAAGTCCTCGAAGTGTCCCTCGACGCAGAACGCGGTTGGGCGCTCGATCCGCAGCGGCTTCTGGCGGCCTGGGGACCTAAGGTCAAGCTGGTGTACCTGTGCTCGCCCAACAATCCCACCGCGAATCTGCTCGAAACGTCGGTGCTCGACGAGCTGTGCACGGCACTCGACGGCAAAGCCATCGTCGTGATCGACGAGGCCTATGTGGAGTGGTCGCGCTCGCCAAGCCTCACGCGCTGGCTGAATCGCTTCTCCACGCTCGCCATCCTGCGCACGCTCTCCAAGGCGCACGCCCTGGCCGGCGCCCGGGTCGGTGCCCTTCTGGCCCACCCCAAGCTCATTGAACTGGCGAGGCGCGTCATTCCGCCCTACTCCTTGGCACAGCCCTCGATCGAAGCCGCGCTGCGCGCGCTCGATCCTGCCGAGCTCAGCGCCGCGCAAGCCCGGCTCGAAGCCCTGCTCGAGGAGCGCGAATACTTGAAGCGCGGCCTGGCGGCGTCTCCGTTGGTGGACAAGGTCTGGCCGAGCGATGCGAATTTCCTGCTCATCGACTGCCGCGACGCGGATCGCTTCATGAGCAACACCCTGGCCGGCGGCCTGATCGTGCGGGATTTGCGCAGCCACCCTTCCTTGACGCGCTCGTTGCGCGTCACCGTGGGCTCACGCGAGGAAAACGACGCATTGCTACAGCGAGTGGGGTCCAAATGATCGAGACCGTGACGGACATGAGCGGCCGGCGAATACTGTTCCTGGACCGCGACGGCACCTTGAACGAGGAGACCGCGGACGAGCAAATCGACAGCCTGGACAAGGTGCGTCTCATGCCCGGCGTGGTGCCGGCGCTGCTCGAACTCAAAGCCGCGGGCTTCGGCTTCGTCATGGTCACGAATCAGGACGGACTCGGCACGGCGAGTTTTCCGCAGGAGCGATTCGACCGGGCGCACCGGTTTATTCTGGAGTTGTTCTCCTCGCAGGGCATCGAATTCGAGGCCGTGTGCATCTGCCCGCACTTCCTGCGGGAGCAGTGCGATTGCCGCAAACCGAAGCTCGGCATGGTGCGCGAATTCCTCGCCGCCCACCGCATCGACAGATCTCGGAGCTACATGATCGGCGACCGCGACACGGACCTGGAATTCGCGGCAAATCTCGGCGTCGAGGGTTTCCGGATTCGGCTCGACGGCGGCCCAGAGGAGACCTGGCCGGCCATCGCCCGGCGCATTCTCGGGCGGGCTCGGCGCGCCCAAGTGCATCGCAAAACCAAGGAGACCGACATTCACATCGACGTGGACCTGTCGCGCGAGGGCCCCTGCGCCATCACCACGGGCTTGGGATTCTTCGATCACATGCTGGAGCAGATCGCGAAGCACGGCGGCTTTGCACTCGACTTGAAGTGCAGCGGCGATCTGCACATCGACGAGCATCATACGGTCGAGGATTGCGCCTTGGGGCTGGGAGAGGCGCTGCGCGCTGCGCTCGGCGACAAAACCGGCATCGCCCGCTATGGATTCCTGCTGGCCATGGACGAGGCCGAGGCTCAGGTCGCAATCGACCTGTCGGGCCGGCCTTACTTTGTCTGGGAAGGACGCTTCGATCGCGAACGCGTCGGCGAATTACCCACCGAGCTCGTGCCGCACTTTTTCCGCTCGCTCGCGCATTCCCTCGGCGCGGCGCTGCACATTACGGTGCGCGGCGAGAATGCCCATCACATGATCGAGTCCTGCTTCAAAGGCGTGGGCCGCAGCCTGCGCCAGGCCATCCGGCTCGAAGGCAGCGAGCTGCCGAGCACCAAGGGCACCCTATGAGCCGGCGCCAAGTCGTGATCGTCGCAAGCGGCGCGAACATCGCATCGCTGCAATTCGCGCTGCAGCGCCTCGACGCGGACGCGGCCGTATCGGCGGATCCGGAGGTGATACGCGCGGCCGGCCACGTCATTCTCCCGGGCGTGGGCGCCGCCGCGGTGGCCATGTCCCGCCTGCGGCAAAGCAGCCTGGACGCCGTCATTCCCACCCTGCGGCAGCCGGTGCTCGGCATCTGCCTCGGCATGCAGCTGCTCCACGAATCCTCGCAGGAGGGCGATGTCGCCTGCCTTGGCGTCATTCCCGGCGGTGCGGCGCGCTTCGCGGAAGGCCCGGACCGGCCGGTGCCGCACATGGGCTGGAACACCCTCGAGATGCGCCGTCCCTCTCCCCTGCTCGCGGGACTCACCGACGGCGACTATGCCTACTTCGTCCACAGTTACGCGCTCGATGTCGGTGCAGCCACCGTGGCCAGCGCGCACTACGGCGCACACTTCAGCGCCTGCGTGCAGTGGCGCAATTTCTACGGCGCACAGTTTCACCCCGAGCGCTCGGCCGCCGTGGGCGCGCGCCTGCTCGAAAACTTCCTGGCGATCCACTGACGATGCCGCACCCTTCGCAGTCCCGATGCGTCTCATCCCCGCCATCGATTTGAAGGCGGGCCGCTGCGTGCGGCTGCTCTACGGCGACTTCGAGCGCGAGACACGCTACCTCGACGATCCCCAGGATCTGGCCGCGAAATATCGCGGCCTGGGCGCCGACTGGCTGCATGTGGTCGATCTCGACGGAGCCCAGGGCGGCAGCCCCGGCAATCGCGCCATCCTCGCACGGCTGGCCGCGCAGCCGGCCATCCATGTGCAGGCGGGCGGCGGCTTGCGGGACGCGGCGTCGGTTACGCAGATGTTCGAACTCGGCGTGGCGCGGGTGGTGATCGGCAGCGCGGCGCTGACGAATGTCGAGACGGTGCGGGGCTGGCTCGATCTCTACGGCCCGGAGCGCGTGACGCTGGCCTTCGATGTGCGCTTGGACGGCGACGGCACGCCGTGCGTCGCCACGCACGGATGGCAGCGCCAGTCCGAACTGTCGCTGTGGAGCGCCGTGGCGAATTTCACCGGGTCACCGCTCAAGCACGTGCTGTGCACGGATGTGGGCCGCGACGGCGCATTGACGGGTCCGAACGTCGATTTGTATCGAGAGGCCGTGGCGCGCCATCCGCAGATCCACTGGCAGGCCTCCGGCGGCATCCGTCACGCGCCCGACCTCCATGCTCTCGCCGCTGCCGGCGCCGCCGCCGCCATCAGCGGCAAGGCATTGCTCGAAGGTCTCATTCCCGCCGAGGAGCTGCAGCCATTCTTGCCAAACGCATAATTCCCTGCCTCGATGTGCGCGACGGACGGGTGGTCAAGGGCGTGCAGTTTCGCGACCATCGAGTCGTCGGCGACATTCTGGAACTCGCGGCCCGTTATCGCGACGAGGGAGCTGATGAACTCGTGTTCTACGATATTTCAGCGAGTCCCGCGGGACGCTCGGTGGATCGCTCCTGGATCACGCGGGTGGCGCGCACACTCGACATCCCGTTCTGCGTGGCGGGCGGAATCCGCTCGGTGGAAACGGCCGAGGAGATATTGGCCTGCGGCGCAGAGAAAATCTCGGTCAATTCACCGGCGCTCGAGCGCCCCGAATTGATCGATGAGCTGAGCCGGCGTTTCGGCGCCCAATGCGTCGTGGTGGGCGTGGACAGCCAGACCTTCGCGGATGGCTACCGGGTGCAGCAATTCACCGGCGACGTCGAGCGCAGCCGCGACACCCAACGCAACACCGTCGACTGGGTTCTCGAAGCGCAAGCGCGCGGCGCCGGCGAAATCGTGCTCAATTGCATGTCGAGCGACGGCGTGCGCCGGGGTTTCGACATCCCGCAGCTGCGCGCGGTACGCGCGGTGTGCCGCGTACCCCTGGTCGCCTCGGGTGGCGCCGGCGCGGAGGAACACTTCGCTGCAGTTTTTCAAGCGGCTCACGTGGATGCAGCGCTGGCCGCAAGCGTGTTTCATTCGGGCGAAATCGCCATTCCCAACCTGAAGCGCCGGCTGCGCGGCGACGGCATCGAGGTGCGACTATGAAGGAACTCGACTGGGACAAGGGCGGCGGCTTGTTGCCGGCCGTCGTTCAAGACGCCGCCAGCGGTGCGGTGCTCATGCTCGGATACATGAACCGGGAAGCCCTGGCGGCGACGCAGGCCACAGGCCGCGTCACCTTCTGGAGCCGCAGCAAAGGCCGACTTTGGACCAAGGGAGAGACCTCGGGCCACTTCTTGGATCTGCGGCAGATCGCCGTCGATTGCGACGGGGACACCTTGTTGATACTGGCCGAACCCGCGGGGCCCGCCTGTCACCTGGGCACGGCCACTTGCTGGGGCGAGGACCCACCCCGATCGGCCGCGCAGCAGCACGCTTTCTTGGGAAAGCTCGAACAGGTCATCGCGCAGCGAATCGCCGAGCGCCCGCCGGGCAGCTACACCACGAAGCTCTTGGGCGAAGGCACGCGGCGGATCGCACAAAAAGTCGGCGAGGAAGGACTGGAGCTCGCGCTCGCCGGCGTCGCGCAATCCGATGCGGAGATCATCGGCGAGGCCGCGGATCTTCTGTACCACACGCTGCTGCTGCTCAAGGTCAAGGGTCTGTCGCTGTCGCAGGTGGTCGCCGAGCTCGAGGTGCGGCACGCCAAGCGCAACGCCTCAGGGAGCCCGCCGGGGCACCCCGCGTGAACCGCGTCGCCGCAGGCCGTGGCGGATGGAACTCACTGAATTTCGATTGGTCTTAACGGGTCTGGCGAGTGCCGAAATCGTTCCGGGATGGAAACCTTGCGGCGTTTATTTTCGTGGCAACTGTTAGCTTTGCTGGTCGCGGCAATGGCGGCGCGGGCACAGCAGACCGCAACACCACCCGGCACCGGTCAGACACCGGCGACCCAGCCGACGATTTCCCCGGATATTACCGTCACCGGCACCACGCCGCATGCCGAGCCGCCGCTGCCAAAGCTTGCACCGGATCAATTCACAGACTGCTATTCGAGAAATAAAACAACAGGTCCGGAGACAATGGACTTCGTGGGCATGGCGAACTGCGAGGCTCAGCTCGAAAGCGACCGGCGTGCCGTGATCGAGAAGTGCATCAATCGCGATGGCAAGAGCGCGCCGCCCGTGGTGGTCCTGGCATGCACGGAGTTGCTGGAGCGCAGGATATTCCTGGGCAGCGATCGCTTCTATGTCTATGGGAATCGCGCCGAGGCTTATTTGGCCCAGGGCGACAGGCAGCATGCGCTCGACGACTACAACGAGGCCGTCAAATTGGCTCCGCATAACGCCAAGCTCTACTACAACCGTGGGGTCTTCTACCTGGCGCAACCCGATGTCGACGCGGCCTTGCGGGATTTCGACACCGCCTTGAGCCTCGACCCTAAACTCGTTCTCGCGCTGCTACAGCGCGCGAAAATCCACAAGACTCGAAATGATTTCGGCGGCGCACTCGCGGACTATTCGGAAGCTATCCGTTTGGAGCCGAAAACGGCCGCCGCATGGAGCGGACGCGGGTATGTGTGCCTGCTGCAACATGACTTCGAGGGCGCTATAAAAGACGAGACCCAGGCGATCCAACTGGATCCGAATCTGGCTCGGGCCTACTTCTTCCGTGGCGTGGCTTTCGGAGGGCGCGGCGACTCGGCCAATGGCGTCAGCGATATCATGACTGCGGTGCGCATCGACCCTTTGCTGAACCGTTACGTGTCGACCAAGGGTAAGAATGCTTCGCTGACGCTTCCGCCTTTGTGACCGTCCTCACCAGCTCGCCGGCGCCGCGCAATCCGATGCGGAGATCATCGGCGAGGCCGCGGATCTTGCTCAGTAGGGTTGGGCGAGCACCAGGCTTCCGGAGGTGAAAATGACTTGTGATCCGGTGATGGCGCCCTGGCTCACGCCATAGGGGCTCTGGGTAAGGCTGGCGTTTCCGCTCACCCAGGTAGGCGCGCCGGTGGTCAACGACAGAATCTGGTTCAGCTCCGGCGAATAAATGGAATTGGTCGTTGCCACGTTGAATGCATAAATATCTGGAATAGGGGAAGTGGCCAGGACATTTCCGAGAGGGTCATATATGACGCTGCCGGTATAGTTAAGGTACACGCTGAAAATGATCGCCAGGAGCCGCCCGTTGTCGAGCCACCCTATCGCCCATCCCGGTACCGCGGTCACCAGGACTCCATTCTTGTAGATGTTGGTGCTGTCGGTCGAATCGCCCGGCCCTACTGGTGAGGCAATCAGAGTCCCATCAGGCGAGACCTGTGGAGCCAGGAAGGACGAATTCACACCGCACCAAATGCTGGAGCCGCTAGTCGCCGAAAATGCTTGACCCGTGCAGCTCGGGGCGGCGTTGACGTTGAGCTCCGCGAGAACCGTCCCGCCCCCTGACATCGACATGCTGGTCGCGTAAGGATAAGTATTGGTCTGACTGCCGGAAGGCAGTGAGTAGAGATTCACTATGCCACCCGTTGAGTAGTTGGTTTCTTCCAAAGCGGCCAGAACGGTACCGTCCGACGACATTGCAAGCTGCGCGCCCGAGAATGCAATCGTTCCAACCAAGGCATCGGTGGCGGCGCTGTAATTGAAAATTTCACCGGAAGCGGTGGCGATGCTGAAATAGCCCGTGCCTCCGGTGATACTGAACGCGGCACCCGGCGTGAGATAGCGCGGCTGGCCTGAGAGGCTGGCGCCATCGAGTACAACACCGTAGCTATTGCCTGTGAACCACGCTGCAGCGGTGGTCGCAGCGTAACTCTCAACGTACGCCGTAGGCACTGTGTAGGTCGCGCTCGCGGGCGTGCTGCCGGATAGATCGATCACAGTGACCTGTCCCGAACCTTGCGCGGTGAGGCCAAGGGTCGTAGCGGACGGGAAAATCAGCGAATCGGTGCTGCTGAAGTTGGCGCTGAATGCCGGCGAGGTACTTGCCCCGACCTGATAGACGTTCAATGGGCCGGCGGGGTCGAAGGTCCAGAACCAGTTGCCCTCTCCGGCCAGGTAGCTGACCGTGGATACCTGCGTGATGTCTTGTTGAGTTGCCGTGCTGGAGTAAGTCCACACCGTCGTTCCCAGACTGGTCAGGAAACGCGCGCCGTCTGAGAACCAAGAATTGAACGTGCCCTGGAAGGACGGACTCAAGGTCGACGTGCCGGTAGCCGTTGAAATCGTCTCGATCACGTTGGTACCCGCGGCCCCCAAAGCGACTTGCACCTGTCCGGGCGCCGAAAACGTCAGCGCGGTAGAGTAATTGCCTGTGCGCGAAAAAATGACCACCCCTGAGGTCGTCCACGCAGTCAGCGCGGTCGCGTTGCCGGCGGTTACGTAGCTGCCGTCGGATGCCAACTGGTACCACGAGAATTGCCCGGGGAGGGTGGCGAGCACATGGCCGTCGGTCGCTGAACGAACTTCCAATCCGCCTGCGGCAACGTCGATCATGGTGCCGCCGGCCACGTCCACGGGTAGGTGCTGGAGCGTGATGCCGTTGTTCGTGTTCTGCGGGCAGGCAGCGGTGCCGCATGCCCCATCACCACTGGCGAGCGTGGTTCCCGAGACAATGTTTTGCAGTACCCAGTGTCCGCCGAGATCGAGACTCAGCAGATCGGTCGCCGTCGTTCGCATGAGAACGACCTCGGCGGAGTGACCCAGATCGAGCAGCGGCGCCGCTGCGACCCCAAGCGACAGGCTGAAGAGTGATTGGCCGCCGGAATTGGCGGCCGTCACCACATAGCTCGAGAGCGCGGCCGCCGCCGTTGGGATGCCGGTAATATTGCCGTTGGCGGTGCTGAGCGTGAGCCCCGGCGGCAGTCCCGGAGTGACGCTCCAGCTCACGACCGCGCCGCCGCTATGAGTGGGCGTAATGGTCTGGGTGGCGACGCCCGCCGTGAACCCGTACGAGGGACTCGGATAGCTGATGGACGGCGCGACGTCGTTGACCGCCAGAGACAGACTGGCCGTGGTGCTGCCACCGGAGTTCTTCGCCGTCACGGTGTAAGTAGTTTTGGGAGCGATCGCCGTCGGCGTGCCGGAAATGGCGCCGCTGCTCGAGTTGAAGCTGAGGCCTGCGGGTAGCGCCGGGCTCACTCCATAACCGGTGACTTGCCCCGTCACCGTGGGCGTCAGAGTGTCGATGGCTACGTGCACCGTGAACGCGGGTGCCGAGGGATATTGCAGGTCCGACGGGGCCACCGTCGCCGGAGGGGGACTACTACCGCCGCCGCCGCAGGAGGCGAGCAGCAGGGAAATCAGAAATAGGATGTTTCCCCGGCTACTATGCTTAAACAGTTGCACTGAGATCTCCTTATCCGGCTGACGGTCCACGGTTGATTGTGTGCTCGAACGCGCGCCGTCTAAATTCACCGCGCACCAGCCAGAGACTCAGCAGCGCCTGCAAAGTGACGCTGGCGATCGACACGTACCAGAGCTGGATCAGCGCAAATTGGGGCGATGCGGCGAGCCACAGGGCCGGCACGACGAAGCTCACGAGGCGGCTGGCCGAACTCAAGACCGCCGGCACCGTGTGGCCCAGGCCTTGGAACACCCCGGAGCAGGTGAACACAATGCCGGTGGCTAGGAAGTTCCAGGAAAGGACCCGCAAGAACTGCGTGCCGACGGCCAATGAGGTCGGGTCCTTGGTAAATCCATGGACGAGTCCGGCCGAACTCCACTGACAAAACAAAGTAAGCAGCACCATGATGCCGCCGCCGATCAGCACCGCCAGCGCAAACGTCTCGCGCACGCGCGTGAACTTGCCCGCAGCGAAGTTCTGACCGACGATGGGCGCTGTCGCGAACGCCACCGCCATCGCCGGCAGAAACATGCTTTGCATGATTCTCTGGCCGATTCCAAAACCCGCCTGGGCGCCCTCGCCGAAGCGGCGGATGAGCATGTAGATGACGGCCATATAGATGAACATGAGCGCGAACTCTCCCCCGGCCGGAAGTCCGATGCGCAGCAACCGTCCCCATGTGGCAAGGTGCGGCCGCCAGGCGCCGCCGTCGAACGCGACGTACTTTTCCAAATGATGAAAATAAACGGCGAGCAGCACCACACCGACGCCGACCGCCAGGGAACTCGCGAGCCCCGCCCCTGCCACGCCCATCGGGCGGCCGGTGCCCCACCCGGCGATGAGCACCGGCGCCAATACCGCGTTGAGAATCACCGTGAGCACCTGCACGATCATGGTCGGCTGCACGATGCCGGTGCCGCGCAGCGCGGATCCCATCGCGACCAGAGCGAACTGCAGCGCCAGGCTCGGCAGAAACCAATACAAGTAGCGTGTTCCGGCGAGTGCCGTAGCCGCGTCCGAGCTCAATGTTTGGACGTACGCCGGCCCGAACGCATAGCCGAGCACCAGAGTCACCAGCGCGCACCCGGCCGATAGGACCAAACTCTGGTTGAAGACCAGGGTGGCGTCGGCGCGATCCTTGCGCCCGACGGCGTGCGAGATCAGCGCCACCGTCCCCACGCCGAGCACCTGGGTCAGCGCAAACACGATGAACATGATATTGCCGGCCGCGCCGACACCGGCGATGGCGGCCGGACCCAAGCCGGCGACGAAGTACAGATCGATGAGAATGTACAGAGTCTGAAAGAACATGCCGGCGGTAATGGGCAGCGCCATTTGAAAAATGTTGCGGGCGATCGAGCCTTGCGTGAGGTCCTTCATCTCTATGGCGCCGCGGTTCGCCTCAACGACGCCGCGTCCCGTGCGAGCGCCTCGATGCCGCTCCAATCGCCGGAGTTCTGCATCCCCAAGGGCGCCACCCACGAGCCGCCGACGCAGGCCACGTTGGGCAGCGCCAGGTAATCCGCCGCCGTCGCGCGAGTGATGCCTCCGGTCGGGCAAAACAAGACGTCCGGAAATGGGGCGCCCAGCGCCTGCAGCATCGCCAATCCGCCTGCCTGCTGCGCGGGAAACAGCTTGAGCACGGTGAATCCGGCGGCGCGCGCCGAAATCAACTCGGTCGGCGTCATGACGCCCGGCAACAGCGGAAATCTTGCGCCGCGCGAGGCGCTCGCCAACTCCGGGGTGAGGCCCGGAGTCACGCCGAACTGCGCACCCACCCGGTCGGCCGCCGCGAAGTCCGCCGCGCGCGTCAGCGTGCCGACGCCGACGATCGCGTCGGGCACGGCCCTGCGCATGGCCTCGATGGCCGCGAGCGCGGCCGGCGTGCGCAAGGTGATCTCCAGCACCCGCAATCCGCCGGCCGCCAGGGCGCGGGCCAGCGGCACGGCATGATCCAGTTCGGTCACGGTGAGCACCGGAATGACCGGCGCGAGTCCTACTATTTCACGAATATTCACGGCATCCTCGGGTGGATCACATCAGCGACACGGCGCCGGTTTCTGCATCGCCGGCGGCGCGGCGCAGGCTCGCAAACAGCTCGCGCCCGCAACCGTGCTCGTTGCGCGCGTGATCGAGTCCCGGCAGTTCTCGCTCACGCCAGATGTGCTCCGGAACCTTCGCCTCGAGCACGCCCTTGTGGCAATCGAGGAGAATCACGTCGCCGTCGCGCACTTTGCCGAGCGGCCCGCCGCTGAGAGTTTCCGGGGACACGTGAATGGCGGCCGGCACGCTGCCCGATGCCCCGGACATTCTGCCGTCCGTGACCAGGGCCACGTGATGGCCCTTGCTCTGCAGCGAGGCCAGGGAGGGAGTCAACTGGTGCAGCTCAGGCATCCCGTTGGCACGCGGTCCCTGAAAGCGCACGACGGCGACGAAATCCCGTGCGAGCTTGCCGGCCTTGAATGCGGCGATGACCTCTTCCTGATCGTTGAACACGAGCGCGGGCGCTTCGATCACGTGATGCTCATGTTTCATGGCCGAGGTCTTGATGACGGCGCGCCCGAGATTTCCCGACAGTACCGACAATCCTCCGTGACTGCTGAAGGGCTCCGACGCGGGCCGCAGGACGTCGAGATCGCCGCTCGCGGCGGGCGCATCGCGCCAGGCCAGCCGCCCGGCGTCGAGCCACGGCTCTCTCGCGTACGCACCCAGCCCCCGCCCCATGACGGTCATGACGTCGCCGTGCAGAAACCCACCCTGCAGCAGTTCGCGAATCAGGAAGGCCATGCCGCCCGCCACCTGAAAGCGGTTCACGTCGGCGCTGCCGTTCGGATAGATGCGGCTCAAAAGCGGCACGACCGCCGAGAGATCGCTGAAATCATCCCAGGTCACGGTGATTCCCGCGCAGCGCGCGATCGCCACCAGGTGCATTGTGTGGTTGGTCGAGCCGCCGGTCGCGAGCAGCCCCACGATGGCATTCACCATGGCCGCCTCGTCGACGATGTGCGCCAGCGGCTGATACTCCTCGCCCAACGCGGTTGTCCGCGCCGCGCGCTGCGCCGCCGCGGCGGTGAACGCATCGCGCAACTCCGTGTTCGGCGGCACGAAGGCCGCCCCCGGAATGTGCAGTCCCATGACTTCCATCAGCATCTGATTGCTGTTGGCCGTGCCATAGAACGTGCAGGTGCCCGCCGTATGGTAGCTGCCGGCTTCCGATTCGAGCAGTTCGTCGCGCCCGACCTTGCCCTCGGCGTAACGCTCACGGATGAGCGCTTTCTTCTTGTTCGGTACGCCCGAGGGCATCGGGCCGCCCGGCACGAATATCACCGGCAAATGTCCGAACGCCAGCGCGCCCATGAGCATGCCGGGAACGATCTTGTCGCAGATACCGAGACACAGCGCCGAGTCGAACATGTTGTGCGACAGCGCAACCCCGGTCGCCATCGCGATCACGTCGCGGCTGAACAGCGACAACTCCATGCCGGGCTGTCCCTGCGTCACCCCGTCGCACATCGCCGGCACCCCGCCGGCAAATTGCGCCACGGCGCCGGCTTCGCGCGCCGCCCGCTTGATGAGCGCCGGATAGCGTTCCAAGGGCTGGTGCGCGGACAGCATGTCGTTGTATGACGATACGATGGCCACATTGGGCCAGCGCATGAGCTTCAGCGCCTCCTTGTCGGCCGCATCGGAAGCCGCAAAACCGTGCGCAAGATTGGTGCATGACAACCCCGCACGCGCGGAACCGCGGCGGCGCGCGGCGTCCATGCGCGCCAGGTAATCGGCGCGGCCGGGGCCGCTGCGCGCCCGAATCCGCTCCGCGACTTCGCGCACGCGCGGATGAACGCCAGGGTGTTCCTTCAGCATGTCTCATTGTGCCATACGGGCCGCGGGGAATACTCGGACGGCTCTTAATGCTACGCTTGGACGATGGACACTGAATCGCTTGCGCAGCGCTACGCCGACATCGAGACCTTGTCGCGAGAACTCGCGTCCCGCATCACCGCAATCTTGGGCGCTGCGATCGCCGCACGCGGTCTCGCGAGTCTGGTGGTATCCGGCGGCCGATCGCCGCAGAGACTATTCGAGATTCTGCACAGTCAGCCGCTCGATTGGTCACGCGTCTGCATCGCCCTCGCCGACGAGCGTTGGGTTCCTCCGGAGGATGAGGCGAGCAATGAGCACTTGGTGCGCAGCTCGCTGCTTAAAGGCGGTGCGGCGGCCGCGCGCTTTCACGGCCTGAAGAACGGCGCGCCGACACCCGATCTCGGCGCCGTCTCCGCCTGGGAGACCTTCGCGCGCGTGCCGCGTCCCTTCGATGCCGTCATATTGGGGATGGGCGACGACGGGCATACGGCGTCGCTGTTTCCCGGGTCGCCGAATCTGCCCAGCGCGTTGAATCCGGCCGCCGCCGCGGGGTGCGTGGGCATGTGGTCGCCCGTGCCGCCGAAAGCCAGGCTCAGCTTGAATTTGACGGCGCTGCTCGACTCGCGCCGCATCACGCTGCTGATCACGGGTGATTCCAAGTGGCGCACTCTGTGCGCCGCCCGCGAGCCGGGACCCGAGCAGGACATGCCCATCCGCGCCGTGCTGCGCCAGTCGCGCACACCCGTCGAGGTTATGTGGTCGCCGTGAGCCTGCCTGAGTGCCCCGTGGCCGCAGCCTGCAGATGCGGCAGCAGGAATCGCATGGTCCGGCGCAGCGGCTCCGCAGCGCCCCACAGCAGCTGATCGCCGACGGTAAAGGCGGATAGATATTCCCCGCCCATCGCGAGCTTGCGCAAGCGGCCGATGGGGATGTTCATCCCGCCGCTGACGGCCGCCGGCGAGAGTGCGCGAATCGAGGATTCGCGGTCGTTCGGCACCACGCGCACCCAAGGGTTGCCGCCGGCAATCAAGCGTTCGATCTCCGCAAGCGGAATATCCCGCTTCAGCTTGATGGTCAGCGCCTGCGAGTGGCAGCGCATCGCGCTCACCCGCACGCAGATGCCTTCCATCGGAATGGGCCGCGCCTCGGTTCCCAATATCTTGTTCGCTTCGGCGCCCGCCTTCCACTCCTCGCGGCTCTGGCCCGTGCCCAGATCCTTGTCGATCCAGGGGATCAGGCTCGCCGCGAGCGGCACACCGAATTGTGCCCGGGGAAAATCCACGCTCGCGAGGGCGGCGCTCACGGCCCGATCGATGTCGAGAATACCGGAGGCCGGATTCGCCAACAGAGAGGCTGCCGCACCGTGCACTGCGCCCATCTGCTCCAGCAGCTCACGCATGTGCTTGGCGCCGGCTCCGGACGCGGACTGGTAGGTCATGGCGGTGATCCATTCAACCGCATCCGCGCGCAGCAATCCCGCGACGGCCATGAGCATCAGCGATACGGTGCAATTGCCGCCGATGAAATCCTTGATGCCGCCGTCGAGCGCCGCCTGCATCACCGGCAGGTTCACGGGATCCAGGACGATGACGGCGTCCTTGCGCATGCGCAGGCTGGAGGCGGCGTCGATCCAGTAGCCCCGCCAGCCCGCGGCGCGCAGCCGCGGATGAATCGCTTCGGTGTACTCGCCTCCCTGGGCGCTGATGAGCATGGGCAGCCGGGCGAGCGCCGCGATGTCGTTGGCGTCCATGACCCGCGGCTCGAATCCCGCCGCGCCGGCGACGGCCGGAGCGGCCGCTCCGATTTGCGAGGTGCTGAAGAACGTGGGGCGAACGAGCTCGAAGTCGGACTCCTCGCGCATTCTGTCGAGAAGTACCGATCCCACCATTCCGCGCCAGCCGATGATGCCGATGTTCGTCATGACTCGATCATAAACTCCGCCGCGGGGGGACGCAGATTATAATTCGATGCCATGGCGTAGCCGTAGGCTCCGCAGTTGGCGATGAGAAGCACGTCACCTTCGTGCGTCTGCGGCAACCACCGGTCCGACCCCAGCTGGTCCGCCGTCTCGCAGATCGGACCGACCACATTGACCTGCGTGGTCATGGGCTCGTCGAGGCGCGTCAGATTGCGGATGTCATGATGGGCTCCGTACAGCGCGGGCCTGATGAGCGAATTCATGCCGGTCGCGATGCCCACGTACTGAACGTCGCCCTTGCCCTTCAATTGGGTCACGAGGGCCACCAGCACCCCCGCCTTGGCCACCAAGAACCGGCCGGGCTCCATCCAAAATTCGACGTGCGGAAAGTCCTTGGCCAGCGCCGCGACGCCGCGATCGAGCAACCCCAAGTCGATTTCGGCATGCCCCAGTTGTTCGGGCACGCCGATCCCGCCGCCCAAGTCGACCACGGTGACGTGCGGGAACCGCGCCGCCAGTTCCGCCAGCAACGCGCCGGTCTCGGTCCAGTTGTCCACGTCGAAGACGCCGCTGCCGGTGTGGGCATGCAGTCCGGTGACCCGTACCGAGGCGCTGTTCGTCAACGCCACCAATTCGTCCGCTTCGGACAGGGGTACGCCGAATTTGGAGTGGACTCCGCCGGTGCGCACGTGCTGGTGATGCCCGCGGCCGAATCCCGGATCGATGCGCAGAAAAATCTCTTTGCCGCGGAATAGTTCCGGCCACATCTTGAGCGGATACAGGTTGTCGAGGGTGACGCGTACCCCAAGGCTCAAACCGTATTCGTATTCGGCGCGCGGGGCGAAGTTGGGAGTGAACAGCACCCGTTCGGGATCGAGCGCGGGCACGACGGCAAACGCATGTTCGAGCTCGCCCCGCGAGACGCACTCCAGGGTGAGGCCGGCGGCATACAACCGCCGCAGAATCTGCGGATGCCAGTTGGCCTTCATCGCATAGGCCCAGCGCTTCACCGAACGCACGCGCTGCACCGCCGCCACGGCCTCATCCAGCGCCGCCGCGCTGTAGACGAAGGCGGCCGATTCGCGCGTCGCGATCTCGATCAGCCGGCGGCGATTGTGCGGCTCCTGCCACCAATTCACCGGTGGTGCGGAGGCCTTCTCCTCGGAGAACAGCTGCTGCCAGGTCGGCCCCAAGACCTTGTCCGAACCGATGCTCTGAATCAGCCGCTCGTGCAGCTGCTGCACCAGGCGGTCGCCCTGCGACTCGTCGATGACGAAAGTGAAGTTCAGGTCGTTTGCAGCCTGCGTCACCAGATAAATCTTCTGATCCTGGAACAACTCGAAGGCCGACCCCAGCTCGTGCAGGATCCCGCGAATGTTGTGGCCCAGCAGACTCAAGGAGGCGCAGGGCCCGAGAATCTCGACGCGGCACAGCTCTCCGAGCGCCGCCGTCAGGCGATCGAGCGCCGAGGAGTCCAGGGTGTTGGCGGCGGGATCCAGGGAGACCGTGACATTGGTCTCCGACGTGGACACGAGGTCCACCGACAGTCCTTCCTGCTTGAAGATCTGGAATGCATCCGCCAGAAATCCCACCTGATGCCACATCCCCGGGCTATCCATGGAAACGAGGGTGATGCCCTTCTTGATCGCAATGGCTTTCACCTGCGCGGCGCTGCCGGCGACGTTGGCCGATACCACCGTGCCCTCGAGCCCCGGCGCCTGCGTGGCGTACACATGCAGGGGAATCTTGTATTGCCGCACCGGCAGCACACAGCGCGGATGCAGGACCTTCGCGCCGTTGCTGGCGATTTCCTGCGCTTCGTCGTAGTGCAATGCGCGCAGCAGGCGGGCGGTCGGCACGGCACGGGGATTGGCGCTGAACATCCCGGGCACGTCGGTCCAAATCTCGAGGCGCGCCGCGTTCAACTTGGCGGCGAAATAGGCCCCGGAGGTGTCCGATCCGCCCCTTCCTAAAAGTACGGTGTGTCCGGCATCGTCGGCCGCAATGAATCCCTGGGTGATCACCACCTGATCGAGCGACCGCCAATGCGCCTGCAACCGCTCATCCGGCGCGAAATCGCACGTCGCGGACAGCACGCTCGACTTGAGCGTGGCACCGGGACGCGCATCGGCCCGCAACACTTGGCGCGCGTCCGCCCAGGCCGTGGCGATCCCCTGGGCGTTCAAGTAGCTCGCCCCCAGGGTGGTTGCCAGCAACTCACCCATCGCCATGATTCTTGCACGCGCGGTATCGCTGATCTCGCGCTGCCCCGCCACCGCGTCCGCCAACTGCCGAAGCTCGGCGGTGAAGCCCTCGAACAACGGGCTCGGTACGATGCCAAGGCTGCGTGCAAGGGAACGGTGCTGAGCGTCGATGCGTTCGAGATCGCCGCGGTGGCTTCCCGCGACGGCAGCCGCCAACAGTGACTCGAGACGATCGGTGATGCCGGACAATGCCGAATGGACGATCACCGGCCGAAGGTGGGCGGCCATGCGCGCCCGGATCACATCGGCGATATTCCGCCAATTGCCGGCGGAGGACACACTGGTCCCGCCGAACTTGAGGACGACCCAGGCTTGATTAGATTCCAACTAGTCGTCTTCGAAGATGTCGCGCAGTTCTTTTTCCAACTGGCGTTCGGCGAGTACGTCTTCCACCCGGCTCCAGGCTGCCTTGCCGCGTTTGTTGGCCGCCGCGGCAGCTTTGGGGCGCCGTTCGGTGCGCTCCAACAGGGGATCGAAGTCGTGCGATTCTTCGGCTTCCCCGAGAAACTCATCGTCGATATCGAAATGTTCGTCTTCGCGTTCACTCATTGTTCGAGAAAAGCCCTTGAAATCAATAGGATCGATCAGCTTAAGTCATGAAGTTGCGCACTATATCCGATTCTGTCCGGCATTCAATAGCGCGCGCCAAAAGACCCCTCCCAAGACCCCTTGGCCCGGGCAGCGGCAATTTGCGGCTCCCTAGGTTCCGGTTCGTGCCTTGTCGGCGCGGGCCGGCAGCGCCCCCGCGGCAACGGCCCGGTTGACTGCCGACAGGATGGCCAGCAGCGAGGCTGTGATGATGTTCGGGTGCATGCCGGCGCCGAACAGGGTCCGCCGCGACCGGGTGGTAATTTCGATATAGGACACGGCCTTAGCGGCGCTTCCCTGACCGCGAGAGTGCTCTTCGTAGGACAGCACATCGAACGGCAGCCCGATGGCGTCGACCATGGCATCGATGGGTCCGGATCCCTGGCCGTGCCAGGTTTCGAGCCGCCCGGCATTCTCGATCTGCAGGGTAATGCGTTCGCTGTCCGCACCGTCCGTCGAAGCCGCCAGTTGGTGGGAGCGGTACACGAAAGGGGTGCGCGGGTTTAGGTATTCGCTGCTGAACAGATCCCATATCTCTTTCGAAATCAATTCCTTACCCGTGATATCCGCCTGCGCCTGCACCACCTGACTGAACTCGATCTGCAGCCTCCGCGGCATCACCAGCTGATAGTCGCGCTCGAGCAGGTAGGCCACGCCGCCCTTACCGGATTGGCTGTTGACGCGGATGATGGAATCGTAGGAGCGGCCAAGGTCGGACGGGTCGATGGGGAGATAAGGAACGTCCCAGATGTCGGCCTCGCTTCGCGCAGCAAGGCCCTTTTTGATGGCATCTTGGTGGGAGCCCGAAAACGCGGTGAACACCAGGTCCCCTACATAGGGGTGCCGGGGGTGGATGGGGAGTTGATTGCAGGCTTCGGCACAGCGTGCGGCTTCATTGATGTTGGCAAAATCCAATTTCGGATCAACGCCTTGTGAATAAAGGTTAAGAGCCAGCGTTACAACATCGACATTGCCGGTGCGCTCGCCGTTGCCGAACAAGGTTCCTTCGATCCGCTCCGCACCCGCCATCACGGCCAATTCCGCCGCCGCCACCGCCGTGCCGCGGTCATTGTGCGGGTGCACGCTCAAAATGAGCGAATCTCGCCGGGCGACGTGCCGCAGAAACCACTCGATCTGATCCGCGTACACATTGGGGGTCGCCATTTCGACGGTGGCCGGCAGGTTCAGGATGGAGCGGTGCTGCGGCGTCGGCTCCCATACGGCATTGACTGCATCGCAAACCTCCACCGCGAAGTCGAGCTCTGTGCCGGTGAAACTCTCCGGGCTGTATTCGAACACCCACTCTGTGTCGCGGTTGCGCAGCGCATGCTCGCGCACCACTTCCGCGCCGCGCACGGCGATGTCCACGATGCCCGCACGGTCCAGCCGGAAGACCACGCGGCGCTGTGCGGCCGAGGTGGAGTTGTACACGTGCATGATGGCGCGGCGCGCGCCTTTCAGGGATTCATAGGTGCGCGCGATGAGTTCCGGGCGTGCCTGCGTGAGCACCTGGATGGTGACGTCGTCCGGCACCAGTTTCTGCTCGATGATTTCGCGCACGAAGTCGAAATCCGTTTGCGAGGCCGCCGGAAATCCCACCTCGATTTCCTTGAAACCGATTCTCACCAGCATGTCGAACATGCGCCGCTTGCGGGCGGCATCCATGGGTTCGATCAGCGCTTGATTGCCGTCGCGTAAGTCGACGCTGCACCACTGCGGCGGTGCGGCGATGACGCGGCCGGGCCAGGTTCGATCGCTGAGGTCGATGGGTGGAAAGGGACGGTACTTGGTCGATGGATTACGCAACATGGTGTTCTCTCGGCCGCTTTACGCGGGTGACTTTCAGCTCCAATCTGTATTGGCGCATTTGAGGGATTTATCCGGTCTTGTAAGCGCCGACCGATAGCGCGTGTACGTTGCGCCTAGCGGCGCAGCAGCAGGGGCAGCCCAAGCAAACCCGGCAGCGCAAAGCTGCGGAAACGGCCGAATGGGTTGCTGGCTGAGACGCGCATTTACCCCTGAATCTAGCACTGGATCGCCGTTTCGCGCAATAGCGCGCAAAATACGCCGATAATCGCCGGGCTTTCCCACCGCAACGAGGGAATCCCTATGGAACCCATCCATGCCGCCGACGCGGTTTTCAATCAAACCCCGCCGCTGACGCAATACAACCTTTTCACCACCGACCTGGCGCTGCAGGAGGCGGTACGGCGCGAAGGCGCGCCGCCCGCCGCGGCGGCAGCCCTCGCCGACGCCGGCGCCGCACTCGGCACGGCGGAGAACTTCGAGCATGCCCGCCTCGCCAATCGATACACCCCGGTGCTGCAGTCGTTCAACGTTCAGGGCGAGCGCATCGACTCGATCGAATTTCATCCGTCCTGGCACGTCCTCATGCAGGGCATCGTGGCGCGCGGCTATCACACCGGCCCCTGGGCGACGGTGGAGGGCCGGGCGACCCCCGGCGCGCACGTGGCGCGAGCCGCGGGCTACTTGATGCAGGCGCAGGTGGAGTGCGGCACGCTATGCCCCACCACCATGACCTACGGGGCGATCGCGGCCATGCGCCGCGACGCGCGTCTCGCGCGCGATTGGGTGCCGCGCCTGCTCACGCGTGAATACGATCCGCGCGACATCCCCATTGCGCACAAGCGCGGCGGTCTCATCGGCATGGGCATGACGGAAAAACAAGGCGGCTCGGACGTGCGCGCCAACACCTCGCGCGCGCAGCGCTCGGCCGACGGCACATATCGGATCACCGGTCATAAATGGTTCTTCTCCGCGCCGCAATGCGATGCGCACCTGGTGCTCGCGCAGACGCAGGGCGGCCTGTCATGCCTGTTTCTGCCGCGCCGCCTGCCCGACGGCACGCGCAACGGCATCCGCATCCAGCGCCTGAAGGACAAACTCGGCAATCGTTCGAACGCCTCCTCCGAGGTCGATTTCATCGATGCCTGGGCGCAGCTCATGGGCGAAGAAGGCCGCGGCATACCGACCATCCTCGAAATGGGCACTTACACCCGCCTCGACTGCGTCACCGGCACGGCGGGGATGATGCGGCACGCCGTGGTACAGGCCGTGCACCACGCACGCCACCGTAAGGCCTTCGGTGCACTGCTCGTCGATCAGCCCCTGATGCAAAGCGTGCTCGCCGATCTCGCGATCGAATCGGAGGGTGCCGCCGTGCTCGCAATGCGCCTGGCGCGCGCCTTCGACAGCGACGCCGAGGGTGAGATCGCGCTGCGCCGCGCGCTTACCTCGGCCGCGAAGTTCTGGGTTTGTAAGCGCGGTTGCGAGTTGGCCGCCGAAGCCATGGAGGTGTTGGGCGGCAACGGCTACACCGAGGAGATGCCGCTCGCGCGGATCGCGCGCGAGATGCCGGTCAATTCCATCTGGGAAGGATCCGGCAACATCATGTGCCTGGACGTGCTGCGTGCCTTCGCCAAGTCCACCGCGACCCGCGATGCGGTTCTCAACGAACTCGAGGGGGCGCGCGGGCGCCATCGCAACTACGATGCGGCGCTCGATCGCTTCGCGGACACTGTCGGCGCAGCGACGCCCACGGAGGCCGAGGCACGCCGCTTCACGCAGCGATTCGTCACGCTGATGCAAGCCGGCTTGTTGCTGGGCGCCGCCGCGAATCCGGGCGCGAGCGCGGTTGCCGAAGGTTTTTGCGCGACCCGGCTGGACGCGGATTCGGGATGGGGCGCGGTTTTCGGCGGCAGCGGCGCGGCGCTCGACATCCGCGCCATTCTCAGCCGCGCCTGGGATGAATAGGAGCGCTACTTCTTCAGCGTCACCCAGATCAAATCAATCGGTGCCTTCCCGATGTTGCCCGACTCGTGCCCGACGCTGATGTCGATGGTGGGCATCCAGCCGACCTCTCCGTCCGGCGACGGCTCGGGGTACGGATGCTCGGGCTCATGCTTGGAGCGGGCGGCCCACTGACCTCCCTTGATATGAATGTAGAGCATGTCCGGATGGTGCGCATGCACCCCCTCCCATTGGCCGGGATTGACGGTGAAGCGCTGCACGATGACCAGATCGTTCTCGAGCAGATCTTCCCCCGGAATATTCGGATAGTTGAGGTGCCGGTACTTGGGCGGGGAGCCGGGCACCGGCGGCGCCGACGGCGCGGCAACCGGCTTGAGCGTCACCCAGATCATCTCGATGGGCGCGGTGCCGGTGTTGGTGCTGCCCGGATCGGCATCGTCGACCGCGCCCCCGGCGGCGTCGCGCCACATCACCCGGCCGTCGCGCCACAGCGTCGATCGCCCATTCTGAGAGGTGAGCACGCCGCCTTTCACGAACACCAGCAGCTGATCGCCGGGCTGCATGCGCCGGCCCGTCGATTGGCCCGGCTGAATCACGAATTTCTGAACCAACACGCGTGGGTTGTCCAACAGCACGTCGCCCTGCAGGTGCTCGTAGAGAGGTCCGTATTGCATGGCGCTCGCGGCAGCGCGGGCGCCTTGTGGCCCCATGGGAACCAACGGCAGCAGCGCGAAAGCCAAGGTGGACGCGGTGGGTAACTTCAATGGAGATCTCCCTACACGAGTTTCAGATCGAGCGGTGCGACTTGTTGAAATACACGGGCGCATTGGTCGGGCGACAGACCCCAGAGCGAGCGGAACAAGCCGCCCAGCACGGCGCGATAGTCGTTGAGCACGGGGTAGTCCCGGTCTTGAAACAGCGTGCCGCGGCTCACCGGCCGCTGCTCGCCGAGGATGGCGCCGCCGTTGACGGTGCCGCCCAGCACCCAGTACACGGTGCCGTGACCGTGATCAGTACCCTTGTTGCCGTTCTCGCGAAACGTGCGGCCGAATTCCGAGAGCACCACCACGACCGTGTTGTTCCACTCGGCACCGAGCGACTGCGAGAACGCCTGCAGGCCGCGCGCAAGGCCGGAGAGATTGGTGGGTAAGGCGCCCTGGGCGCCGCCCTCCCCGACATGAGTGTCCCATCCGCCGACGTCGATGAATCCGATGCGGTACTTGTCGCGCATCAGCCGGCCCATGCGTTCGGCTTCGAGTTCGAAGCCCTTGGGGGTGATGGCATCGCGATTGGCGGCTTTCATTTCGTCCGCCATCTCCTGCGCCACCTGTTGCCGCAACTCCAGGCCGTCCTTGACGGCCGCTTCCAGGTGATGCCCCGCATACATATCGCTGAGTATCCCTGCCTGCCGCTCATCGAAGGGCGGCTTGCCGACGTTCTTGAGCGAGAGGTTGGGCACGGTCGTCGCGCCGGCAAATGCCAGCGGCAGCGAGTCGGTGAAGGCGATGGACGCGGTGCTCGCGCCCGCGCCGAGCACGGTATCGGACAGCCGGCCGAGAAACCCCGAGCGATAATTGCGTGCGGCGTTCGAGGACTGACCGAGTTCGATGCTGTCCTGGGTTTCGAAATGGCTGCGCGACAAATCGTCCGTGCCCGCAAAGGGGATGAAGGCCACCTGCCGCCGCTGATACATCGCGCCGATCGTGTCGCGCACGGCGGGAGCCAGCGCCCAGTCGGCATCCAGGGCCAACGCGCCGGTGCTCGATGCCGCGTCGGGGCGCGCGATGGCGATGCTGGGACGAGCCTCGTAGTAGTAGCTGCTCGAATAGGGAATCAACAGATTGGTCGAATCGTAGCCGCCGCGCAGGAACACCAGCAGGAAACGCGGTCCGGAGACCGGCGCGGCGAACAGGCGGCCGGCGATGACGCTCGCGCCCGCGCCCGCGAGAGCGGCGCCGCCCAGCTTGAGTAAACGACGGCGATTCACTGTCGCGACCTATTCATAGCTGAACTCCGGGGATGACAGCAGAAAGGTGTTCCACTCCTGCTGGGAATTGGCACGATCCAGAGCGGCTCGCGTGCGCGCGGCGAGAAACGGCTCGACGGCCTCGTAGTACAGTCGGTTCGAGAGCTGAGGGAAGCCGCTCATGGTCGACGTCCCTCCGTCTTCCCGGTCGAAAAGCCCGGCATTGCCTGAACCGATGAGCCGCGCAATCTCGAAGCGGCGGCTCATCTGGCCGGAACTGGCCCAGCTGACCTCCGTCAGCGGATAACCGTCCGGGGTCTGCCGGCCGAACGGTGCTTCGCCGAGGCCGTTGAGCCAATTCAGCATCGGCCGCGTGTTGCTGATGGGCCGGCCATCGTAGGCAAAACGCACGGATGAGACCACGAAGCGCATCGGATCCTTGAACTTGTCGCCGAGCGAGGCGTTGAATTCCCGCGCCAGGAACATGGTTCGAAGCACGGCGGCAATGTCGCCGTGGGTGCGCTCGAAAGTCTGCGTCATTCGCTCGACCAATTGCGGAGGGGGGTTGTCGGCTACGAAGTAATTCGCGATCTGGCGCGAAATGAATCGGGCGCAACTGGGCTGCTCGACGATCAGTCTCACCGCCTCCTCGACCTCTGTGAAGCCCCTACCCTCGATGGTGTGGCCCAACAGGATCTTGGTGCCGAAATCGTGGCGGGCGGGGTTGAATTCAAACGCCCCGCGGCGAACGTACAGCCGCTGCCATTCGGGCTTGAGTTTCGGCGGATCGCCCGTGTTGATGCCGACACCGGTGAGCACGCGGGCGAGCTGCTGCACGTCTTGCTGCGTGTAGCCGGAATTCACGCCCAAGGTGTGCAGTTCCATGAGCTCGCGGGCGTAGTTCTCGTTGATGTGCCCGGCCGCATTCTGGTTGTTGTCCAGGTACTGCAGCATCGCCGGATGTTCGAGGGTCGCGATCACCAGGTCCTCGAAGCGTCCGAATACATGCGGCCGGATCGCACGCTCCGCGTAATCGCCGACCAGCCAGCGCAGATTAGCTTTGTACTGGTGCACGCTGAAGTGGTTCAGCCAGAACCAAACCATCTGCTCCTGCAGCTGCGACGGGGAGTACACCGCACGCAGCAGCTCGCGGCGAATGGCTTCATAACCCAGCTTGTTGCCGCGCTCGTTCAGCACTTTGCGTGCCTGCTCCTTGTCGGGTCCGTCGGGCAGCGCGTTGATGGTTTTGTATTCCGCGTTGACGTCGGCAAGCCATTTCACCGGGTCGGCGTGCGATACCTCGAGAGCGCCGATCTGTGCGGCGATCGGCGCGGGCAGAGCCGCGTCCCGGACGTCGAGCTGCTGCTCGAGGAATCGCTCACGGCCCAGCCGCCGATAGTCGGACACACTGGCGCTGTCCAGGCCGAAGGTGACCCGCTCGAGCCACAACATGTCTTCGCGATGCAATACCGGCAGCGCGGCCGCCGCGGCGTGAGCCGGATCCGGCGAACTCGCGCGCGGCGCGGCGCCCGTGCAGGCGAGCAACAATCCGGCGGGCAGCGCGGCGAGAGCCGCGCCCAACCTGGCTCGAATTCGGCCCTGCACGACTGTTGTCATATTTACATCATTCTTGCGGCTGGTCTTTATGAGAACGGTTGCCTTACGAAGGCGTTGACCGCCCGGCCCAGTCCTTGATCCGGCCGGCCGCGATCGCGGCCAGAACTGCCGCGTGACGATCGCCGTCGTTCAGCGCGGGCACCAGCGTCAATCGCTCGCCGCCGAATGCCGCGAACTTGTCGCGGTATTCCAGCGCCACTTCTTCCAGCGTCTCCAGACAGTCGACCGCAAACGAGGGCGACACCACGGTGAGCTTGCGAACGCCGCGCTCTGCCAATGCCCTCAGCGTGTCTTCGGTATAGGGCTGCAGCCATTCCACGGATCCGAAGCGCGACTGATAGCTGTGCGACCACGCGCCGGCCTCAAGCCCCAGGCGCTCCACGACCAGCCGGGTGGTCGCCTCCGCGTGGGTGCGATAGGGATCGCCCTCGGCAACATAGGAGGCGGGAATCCCGTGATACGAAAACACCAGATGCGAGGGCTCGCCGGCCTCCGCCCAGTGCTCGAGGATCCGCGCCTGCAAGGCATCGATGTATCCCGCGTCGTGATAATAGTCGTTGACGAAACGCGTCTCGGGCAGCCACCGCCAACGCCGTAGCGCCTGGGTGGTCCGATCGAACACCGAGCCGGTCGTCGAGGAGCAATATTGCGGATACAAGGGCAGCACCAACAGTTTCCTGACGTTTTGCGCGGCAAAGCGCTCGAGCGCGCCGGCGATACTCGGATTTCCATAGGTCATTGCGAGCTCGACGCGTACCCGATCGCCCAATTCGGCGTGCAGGGCGGCGCCGATCTTCGCGGTCAGGCGCCTGGAATACACCGCCAGCGGCGAACCCTCGGGCAGCCAAATCCTGCGGTATTTCCGCGCAGTGCGCAGCGGGCGAAGCGGCAGGATCACGCCGTAGAGCAACGGCAACCAGATCAGGCGGGAGGTGTTGATGACCCGCCGGTCGCCCAGGAATTCGCGCAAGTAGCGCTGAACGGCGAAGTACGACGGGGAATCGGGCGTACCCAAGTTGACGGCCAACACACCGATACGTTCGGGCGTCGGCGCCGCCGCGGCATCCGTGGGCGCCGTGGCGCGATAATAGGCCATTGATCGGATCCTTAGAGCTTGTCGCCCCTTAGTATACTGCGTGTCGAATGAAGCCCCGCACCGTGTACACCCTGCCATGATCTGGTTGAGCCCCAGCGAAAGCGAGGCGCTGTCCTTGAGCCTCAGCATCGCGGCGCGCAGCGTCGCTCTCAGTTTGCCGTTGGGCATTCTGGCGGCGTGGGTGCTGACCCGGCGCCGGTTCTTGGGACACACCCTGCTCGATGCATTCGTGCACCTGCCCATGGTGCTGCCGCCGGTGATGGTGGGGTATCTGCTGCTGCTGTTGTTCGGGACCCGGGGCCCGATCGGCTCTTGGCTGCAGCGGGCATTCGGTGTTGAACTCATCTTCACGCGCAACGGCGCGGCCCTCGCCACCGCCGTGATGTCGTTTCCGCTCATGGTCCGCGCCATGCGTATATCCCTGGAAAATGTCGACCGCGGGCTCGAGGAAGCGGCGCGCACCCTGGGCGCCGGCGCAATCGACCGCTTCGCGAGCATCACTCTGCCGCTGATGCTGCCGGGAGTGTTGGCCGGCGCCATTACCGCATTCTCCGCCGCGCTCGGCGAATTCGGCGCCGTCATCACCTTCGTGTCGAACATCCCCGGAGAGACGCGTACGCTGCCGCTTGCGCTCTACACGGCGCTGCAGACACCGGCAGGCGACGGCGTGGCCGCCCGCCTGGCAGTGATTTCGTTCCTCCTGGGCTTGAGTGGCCTGATGCTGTCGGAATGGTTTGCACGCCGCGTGCGCCGCCTACTGGGCCGTTGATGCTGAGCGTAGCCGTCAAGAAGGCCCTCGGATCCTTCTCACTGGACGCGGCGTTCGAGCTGCCGACACCCGGAGTCGTGGCGCTGTTCGGCCGCTCGGGCAGCGGCAAGAGCACCCTGATCAACCTCATCGCGGGACTGCTCGACGCGGACGCGGGTCGAGTGGTGCTGGATGATCTGGTATGGCTGGATACCGATGGGCGGCTCAATGTACCCCCCGAGCGGCGCCGCATCGGGTATGTGTTCCAGGACGCTCGGCTGTTCCCGCACCTGAGTGTCGAGGGCAATCTTAGGTACGGCGAAAGGCGTGCATCGTCGCGCGCCTTCATCAACCTCGACACCGTTGCCGGTCTCTTGGATCTCGGCTCCCTCATGCAGCGGCGTACTCACCAGTTGTCCGGCGGCGAAAGGCAACGCGTCGCCATCGGCCGAGCGCTCCTGTCCCAACCCAGTTTATTGCTGCTGGACGAGCCGCTGGCGTCGCTCGACAGCGCACGGCGCGAGGAAGTACTGCCGTACTTGGAGACTCTCCGGGATCAGTTGGCGCTTCCCATGGTCTATGTCAGTCACGACTTCGATGAAGTCCTGAGGCTCGCGACCTACATCGTTCTCATCGAGCAAGGCAGGACCATCGCGCAAGGCGGAATCGGCGAGATGAGCCTCAACGAGAACCTGCGCTCCATCATCGGCCCGGACGCGGTGGGAGCCATCATCGACGGCACGGTGCTCGGTGTCGATGAGTCGAGCGGATTGACGCGCGTGAGCGCAGGCCGGGGTGAACTCAAGGTCCAGGCTCCCCATCTCACCGCCGGCGCGACATTGCGGCTTCAATTGCTGGCCCGCGACCTGATCGTCGCCACGCAGCCCCCGCAGAACTTGAGCGTGCGCAACAGCTTAAGCGGAGTCGTCGCGTCGCTGAGCCGCGACGCTGCGGACTCCGAGCTGATCGCCATCGATATCGGCGGCACGCTGATCATGGCGCGCGTGACCACGGCGGCGGCGCGCGACCTTCGTCTCGCGCCCGGATTGCCCGTCTGGGCCCTGGTGAAGTCGGTGTCGCTGCGCAGCCACGCCCTCGGGGCGCTGCCCGCTAGGTCGATCGCGCGCCCAGGTGCATGATGGCGATGATGTGGTCCTCGTGCCGAAGACCGAGCGTGGCCTTGACCTTGGGATCGTAAGCCGCCGCGCCGGTTTTCCACATCACTCCGTAGCCCATGTCGTGGGCCGCGAGAAATAAATTCTCCGCGGCGGCTCCTACCGCCACCACCTGTTCGATCTCGGGAATTTTTGTCTGTTCGCGATTCACCGCGCAGCCGACGACGACGATGGTCGGCGAGCGGTTCATTTTGTCGCGCTCGGCCGCCAGCTGCTCCCCGGTCATGCCCGGCAATCGCACGCGTTTGGCTTCCGCCGCGGCGGCCGTGAACGCTTCGCGAAGGGCACCCTCCAAGACGATGAATCGCCAGGGCCTCAAGCGGCCGTGATCCGGAGCCCGTTCAGCCGCCTTCAACAGCCTGGCGAGATCCTCGGCGGTAGGCCCGGGCTCCGACAGGCGGGCGGCGGATGAACGGGACTGAACGGCGTCGAATAGTTCCATCGTGGGGTCCTTAACTAGATGCTCGGTATATCGGCTATGATTTGCGGTAGAGATCGCCGATCGGCGGCGCCTCGAAATTATACCCATAGAGTCTTCCAAGGAGCCTTCAATGAACCGTATCGTTTTGGCATCGATGGCCGCGCTGGTGAGCGCGGGCACATTCGCGGCGCCGGTCACCTACGTCCTGGATCCCAGCCACACCTACCCCAGCTTCGAAGCGGACCACATGGGCGGCTTGTCCGTCTGGCGCGGCAAGTTCACCAGCACCTCGGGCAAAGTCGTATACGATAAAGCTGCCAAGAGCGGCTCCCTCGATGTCACGGTGGATATGAGTTCGATCGACTTCGGCATGCCGAAGTTGAACGAGCACGCCAAGTCGGCCGAGATTTTCGACGCGACGAAATATCCCACGGCCACCTACTCCGGCAAGTTCACCAAGTTCAATGGGGATGCTCCCGCCGAAGCACAGGGAACACTGACCATGCACGGGGTGACCAAGCCGGTGACTTTGACCATCAATTCCTTTCTGTGCAAACCGAACCCGATGTCGAAGAAAGAAGTGTGCGGCGCCGATGCGTCGGCCACCTTCAATCGCAGCGATTTCGGCGTGAACTTCGGCGACAAGTACGGCTTCAAGCAGGAAGTGAAGCTGCAGATCCAAGTGGAAGGCAGCCCGGCCGGCCCTGCCGCCCCGGCCGGCTAGCTAGTAGCGCACCCAGTGCGCCGGTACAGCCCGTCCCGCTGCGGCGAGACGGGCTGTCGCACTGACGCGGCGCCGACAATTCGGGCAACCTGATCGAGTTCGTGAAACTGGCCATGCGCGGGCGCTGTTGCGTCGCACCAACCGGCGAAATGCGGCTCAAGGCAGCCCGGGGGGTGTCGATAAGGGCTATAGATCCAAGGCATCTATGACCATAGCCCCTGCCCGTCCACCCGCAGAGTCTCCCGATTTCAAACACAAGCTGTTGGCGGTGACGTGGCCGTTGATCGCCATTGCAGCACTGATGCTCTCGCTGTGCGTGGCCAGTCTGAGCACCCTCTCCTCGATACGGGCCTTCGTCAACGGCGAGGGAATGTGGTCCAAGGCCGAGCGCCAGGCGCTCGCCGAGTTGCACCGTTTTGCGCAAAGCGGATCGCCGAATGACTATCTGCGATACCGAGTGGAACTCGCCGTCACTCTGGGCGACCGCGCCGCGCGGCTCGAGCTGCAGAGTTCTCGTCCCGACTACACGCAGGCCCGCAATGGATTCCTGGCCGGACGCAATCACCCCGACGATGTATCGGGAATGATGCTGCTGTTTCGCCTATTCCGGCACTCCGCGCTTCTCGCCCGGCCCATCGACGCGTGGACACGTGCCGATGAGCTCATACTGCAATTGGACGAAATCGGCCGGCAGATGCGCTCAGCTGTAGCGACCGCCGGTACCGGGCGCGGGCGGGTTGAGCAATTGCTGGCCGACGCCGAGAACATTCACGCCGAAGTCGCACCGCTGGAGGATGAGTTCTCCGCTTCGCTCGGCAGCACATCGCGGCAGGTGATGAAGCTGCTGTCGCTGTCTCTCGCGCTGTGCAGCATCGTACTGGTGGGCATCGGCGCGGCCATCTCGCGCAACATGATCCGGCGCAGCGAACGCATCGCGGCCGCACTCCGCGAGGCGGAACAGGAGTTTGCCGCGCAGCTGCTTCACCAGGCGACGCACGACGCCCTGACCGGACTCGCCAATCGACGCGATTTCGAGCAACAGTTGGGTTGGGCGATTCTCGATCAGAAGCGTACGGGAGCCGACTATGCATTGCTGTACTTGGACCTGGATCAGTTCAAAGTCGTGAACGACACCTGCGGCCACGCCGCCGGCGACGAGCTGATCTGCCTGGTGTCGTGGGCTGTGAAACAGGAGCTGCGCGCCGGCGACGTGCTGGCGCGTTTGGGAGGCGATGAGTTTGGCATATTGCTGGCGAACTACCCGCAGCAAGCGGCCCTCGAGCTTGCGGAATCCGTTCGCCACCGCATATCGGCGCTGCGCTTCATCTGGGAGGGCAAGGTGTTTTCGACCAACGCCAGCATCGGCGTGCTGTCGCTGACGGAGAGCCTGTCAACCGTCGGCGATGCGCTGAGCGCCGCTGACCAGGCTTGCTACATGGCCAAGGACAACGGCCGCAACCGCGTGCAATTCTATCGGCCGGACGACCAGGAGATGCGCGCGAGGCATGGGGAGATGCGCTGGGTGGAACGGCTGAATCGCGCGATCGAGCTCGACCGGTTCGCGCTCTTCGCCCAGGAAATCCGTCCCGTCGGGCACCCCGCCGGCACCGTTGAGCCGTCGCGTTTCGAAGTTCTGATCCGCATGGTCGACGCGGACGGTACGCTGATCGCGCCCATGGCCTTCATACCCGCCGCCGAACGCTACGGCCTGATGCCCCGAATCGACCGCTGGGTGATCGCGAAAGCCTGCAGCAATCTCGCGGTGCTGCGCGAACGGCACGGCGCCATTCCGATGTGCATGATCAATCTGTCGGGAGCCTCCGTCACCGATCCCGGGATGGTGGATTTTGTCCGTTCCCAATTGCAGAAGTTCGGCTTGCCGAGACAGAGCATCGGCTTCGAGTTGACCGAGACGGCAGCCATCTCGAACTTGGCGAACGCCTCGCAGCTGATGCACGGCTTGAAGGAGATCGGCTGCCCGATGGCGCTCGACGACTTTGGAAGCGGCATGGCGTCGTTCGCCTATCTGCGGGGCTTCCCGGTGGATTATTTGAAAATCGACGGTGAGTTCGTCAAGGATATGACCACCGACTTGGTCGACTACGAAATCGTACAGGCCATCCACAGTGTCGGGCGCGTCATGGGAGTCAAGACCGTCGCGGAATCGGTGGAGAACGCCGAGATTCTCGCCGCGCTGATGCTGGTGGGCGTGGATTTTGCGCAGGGCTTCCACATTCACCGGCCCGTCCCGATGATGGATATCGCCTACCGGGTACCGCGTCGCGATGCGCTCCCGCCGCCCCGACCCGCCATGATTGCCTTCAAGTAATCGGCGCGCGGATCAGCCGGGAATGCGCACCGGAAGGTGGCTGAATCCACGCACGAAGGACGACCGGACGCGCTTCGGCTCCCCCACCACCTCGATGACCTCGAAGCGGCGCAGCAGCTCCTCCCACAAAATCTTCAACTGCAGTTCGGCGAGGCGGTTGCCGACGCAGCGGTGGATGCCGAAACCGAACGACAGATGCTGACGAGGCCGTTCTCGATCGACGATGAAGCGATCTGGCGAAGCGATAGCCGCCTCGTCGCGGTTCCCGGACAGATACCACATCGCCAGCTTGTCGCCCCTTTTTATCTGTTTGCCGGCCAACTGGGTGTCGGCGAGCGCCGTTCGCCGCATGTAGGCAAGCGGCGTCTGCCAACGGATGATTTCGGGCACCAAGCTGTCGATGAGCGCAGGATTGGAACGCAGCTTGACCATCTCCTGCGGATGGTCGTGCAAGGCGAGCAGGCCTCCGGTCATCGAGTTGCGCGTCGTGTCGTTGCCGCCGACGATCAGCAAGGCGAGGTTGCCCATGAACTCGGCGGGTCCCATGTTTCTCGTGGCGGGTCCGTGAGCCAACATGGAAATCAGGTCGGTACGGGGCGGCGCGTTGATGCGCTCGTTCCACAGCCGGGTGAAGTACTGCAACATCTTGCGCAGTTCGGCCATGCGCACCTCCGGTTCGGGCGCATCGGGGTTGGTCAGCTTGTTGGCAGTGACCATGTCGGACCAATACGGGAGCAGGCGGCGGTCCTCCAAGGGGAAGTCGAACAGGGTTGCGAGCATGTAGGTCGTGAGCTCGATCGAGACCAAATCCACCCAGTTGAATGTTTCATTGCGCGGCAGACTGTCGAGAACCTTGACGGTGCGCTCGCGTATCAGACCCTGCCAGTTGTTGAGGTTCGCCGGCGCAACGATGGGACTCACCGCCATGCGTTGTGCGTCGTGCTTGGGGGGATCCATCGCTATGAACATCGGCAGCTTCTGTTCATCGCCCGGCGGGAAGTCCATCAGCGTGATCCCCTCCTCCGACGAATAGATGCCGTGGCTGGTATCGACCTGCATGATGTCTTTGTAGCGGGTCACCGACCAGTAGCTGTCGATACCCGGTACCGGGCTGCGCGAGCGGTGCACGGGATCCTCGCGGCGAAGACGTTCGAAGACATAGCCCGCCGTATCGTCGACAAACCATTGGGGATCGGCCGGATTCAGGCCGTCAATGGGCAGCGCGGCTATGCGGGCGCGCGCCGCGGCGTGCAAATCGGCCGACTCGATCGTATCCATGGCGTTCACCACTACTCCTTGCGCGTGCGGCGCTTCAATGCTGAGCTTCGGGCATATTGACGACGAGACCGTCGAGGGCATCCGTCAATGTGATCTGACATGCGAGACGCGAACCGTCCTGGCGCTCCGCCACGCAATTGAGCATTTCCTGCTCGGTCGCCGTGCGCGCTCCGAGCCGTTCGAACCAAGCCTGCTCCACATAGACGTGGCAAGTGGCACACGCGCAATTGCCGCCGCAATCTCCGTCGATGCCCGGCACCCGATTGTCGGTGGCGGCGCGCATCAACGTTGTGCCCGGCGGCACGTCGACGGTGTGCGCCCCGCCCGTGAAGCCGATGAAGGTGACTTTGGGCATCCCTACTCCCTGCGTTCAAGCTGCATTTTCATCCCATGGCGGGGGCGAAGGGTGATCAAACCCTGGGGCTCGACCGGATGCCCCGACAGGAGTCGCAGGCGGAAGCGCTGCGCGACGGTCGCGAGCAGCAGCGTCGCTTCGGCCATCGCGAATGCCGCTCCGATGCAGATACGGCGGCCGCCGCCGAAGGGCAGGTAGGAGAAGCGCGCACGCGCGGCGGCCTGCTCCGACGAGAAGCGTTCGGGTTCGAATCGCCCCGGGTCGCGCCAAAGGCGCCGGTGGCGGTGAAGCACCCAAGGAGAGATCAGCACCGCCGAACCTTTGGGCACCCGCAGCCCCGCCAGCGTGTCGTCGGCGAGCGCTTCGCGCGCGATGGTGTGCACCGGCGGATACAGGCGCATGGATTCCTCTATGACCATTCGAGTGTAGGTGAGTTTGGCCAAATCCTGCGAGTCGGGTTCGCGGCCGCCGAGCACGGCGTCGAGCTCGGCATGCAACTTCGCCTCGACCGCGGCATGTTGCGACAATAGATACCAAATCCAGGTCATCGCCATGGCGGTCGTCTCGTGTCCCGCCATGAAGATCGTGATGACGTGATCGCGCACCTCTTGCGCGGTCATGCCGATTCCCGTTTGCTCGTCGCGCGCGGCGATCAGGCGGGCCAGCAGATCCTTGGGGCCGCTGTCCGGGTTGCTCGAACGCGCCGTGATCAGACGATCGATTTCCGCGTCGAACTCGCCCAGCGTGCGATCGGCGACCCTGATTCGGCCCAACCCGGCGAGCCATGCAGGGAAACCGAGAAAGTCCAGCATGTTCGGCCGCATTTGCGCCTGATAACTCCCGGCACTGCGCTCCATGATGGCGACCATGCGGTCGGAATCGGAAGAAAACATGGTGCGGGAGATGATGGTGAGCGTCGCTTCCATCATCGCGGTGCCGACCTCAACGGGGGTATCCGCAGCCAGCCTGTCCCACTCGGCCAGCAATTCCCGCGCGGCGCCGGTCATGACCTGAGCATAGGACGCGATGCTGCGATGGTCGAAGGAGGGAGACATGGTGCGGCGATGTTGGCGCCACGTCTCGCCCTCCGAGGTGATGAGCCCTTTGCCGAGGCCCGGCTCCAGAATGCGGCGCGTGATCTCGGTCTTCTGGTAGTTCGCCGCGTTGTCGAGCAGAACACGCTTGATCGCGGCCGGTTCGTTGACCAGGAACCGGCGGCGCCCGAGCATCGTCCTTTCGATGATGTCGCGCTCGTAGGCCTCCTCGCCGTAGGTGGCGACCATGTTGTCGCGCAGGATGCGGAAGAACTCGAAGAACGGCATGCGGCCGCGGCGCGGTACGGGGGCCGGCAGTACCGGAGCTATGACGGAATCATCCGGGCTCATCATGATCGGCATTGTACCCAACGCCTTCGCCTCAGCCTAATCGCGCTGTATCCGATCCACCGGCTGATCGTTCATGTAAGCCATCGCAGCCAAACGAATTGCGTCGGACTGCGCCGGATAGGTATGCAGGATGGCCGCCAACCCGCGCATGCCGATGCCGGCGCTCATGATGACCGACATTTCGTTGATCAGTTCGCTGGCCCGGGAAGCGACAATGCTGGCTCCGAGGATTCTGTCCGTTCCCTCTCTCACATAGATTTTCACGAAGCCGTCGTCCTGCTCGTCAGTGATGGCACGATCAACGTCCTGCATCATCACCGTGAAACACTTGACCGGGATGGATTGCCGCCTGGCCTCGCGAAGGTGCATGCCGATGTGGGCGATTTCAGGATCGCAGTACGTGCACCAAGGAATCATCAGCCGGCTATGGCGTTGCATCTTCGCGCCGAACGCGTTTTGCACCGCCAATCGCGCAGTGGCTTCAGCAATGTTGGTAAATGGATACGTACTGGACACGTCGCCGGCCGCGTACACATCGGCATTGCTCGTGCGCAGAAAATCATCGACATAAATCCCTCGAACCGCATCGAAATCGATGCCTGCCGACTCGAGCCCCAAATCCTCCACATTCGGCGCGCGCCCGATGCTGAGGAGGACTTCATCGACAGCAATCGAGGATTTGAGGTCGTCGTTCACTGTATCGAGCAGTTTCTCACCGCCCTGCATACGGGCGCCGACCACCGTCGTATTCAGCCGCGTTTCCACGCCATCCCGCGACATCGACATCGACAGCAGCTCGGCCGCATCCCTCTCTTCTTGGGGAAGAAATTTCGGCTCGTTCTGCACGATCGTGACTCTCGATCCCAATCGGCAAAACGCCTGCGCCAGTTCGCAGCCGAGCGGGCCGCCCCCGATCACGCCCAACCGCCGGGGCAATTCGGTGAGGCCGAAAATCGAATCGCTGGTCAAATACCCGATTTTCTCGAGACCCGGGATGTCGGAGGATTGAGGCCGCGCACCGGTGGCGACGATCGCCTTCCTGAACGATAACCGGGTTTCCCCCGCATGCACTGTGTTGGGCCCCTCGAAGCGGGCGCTGCAGAAGAATACGTCGATGCCCTGAGCGGACAAACGCTCGGCCGAATGATACTCGGCGATACGGGTGCGGATTCGCCGCATGCGCACCATCGCGGCGGCAAAATCAATGAGAGGACGGTTCGACTCCGTGATGCCGAACTCCGCGTCGTCGCGTATGAATGCGAAAACTCGAGCGGCTCTGATGATTGCCTTGGAGGGGATGGAGCCTGAATTCAGAGAGTTGCCGCCGAGGTGGCCGCGTTCAACGAGAGCCACGCTGCGGCCCTGACGCCTGGCGGACTCCGCCGCGGCCAAACCCGCGGGGCCGCCGCCCACAACGACCAAGTCGTAGAACTCCTGGGGCTTGGGGTTCTGCCAATTGGAAGGGCGCACCCGGCGCAGAAACTCTTCTTGATCGACCTGGTCCGATTCGGACGATGAAGTGCCGGCCGACACGCTATAGCCATCCGCCTGAGAATCCTGCGCCTATCAAACCTGCGCGGATCGGCGGACAGTTGCGCGTCATGTCCCAGATCAATCCGCTGCGGTAATTCTCCACCATCATGACCAGCAGGCCCTGATCCAGGCCATACCATCCTTCGGATAACCAGCCGCCTCGCTGGGTTTCCAGTGTCGGATTGAAGCCGCTCGAGAACCGGTCCCGGGTGCAGACCTGCGGATATCTCTCGAGCAGGCGTCGCGTACCCTGCAGCGCCGCCGCGGCGCCGAACGGCACCGTGGCGAGCATGGCCCAAGGGGCGATCGTACCGTCGTCCGGCCCGAACGGCACCCCGCGCGACATGTAGCCAAAGCAGCGCCGGTCTCGGCTGTTTTGCTGCATCTCTCGAGTGCCCGGGCCGTCGCCCGCCGTAATGCCCCAAAGATTCCGATCGTATCCAACATAGCTCCGAGGATTGCGAGCGCCGTACTCCCGATGGACGGCGATTGCGCTCTTGCTGTTCTCGAAATAGTCGCTGTGTTTTTCCCGCATGAATCCGTCCTGAATGCCGCGATAATCGATCCAGGCGTGCGAGAACAGATGGGTGAACAGCGGGCCGGAATACAAGACGTCGTGGCCGAGCAGATTCTCCCATTGGTAGGTTAAAGTCCAATCGTTGAAGCTTGACCCGTGCAGGGAATGCGTCGGCGATCCGATGCCGAGGACATAAAGGATGGTCGCTTCGTTGTAGCCCTCCCAGCCGTAATGCAGAAAGCCGCATTCCGGCTTCCAGCCTTGGGATACCGTCTCGAGACCGTGTCGCGCCCACCGCCAATCGACCCGCCGATAGAGCGCGTCGCTCAGTCCGCGGATTTCAGCCTCCTCGGCGGCGCCGTCGAAATAGCACCCGGCGGTCAGGATACCCGCCATCAACAATGCAGTGTCGACCAGGGACAACTCGCAGCGCCACACCCGACGACCGCTGTGCATGTCCAGGAAATGATAGTAAAACCCCTTGAAGCCCGTCGCATCGACTTGATCGCCTTGGGGGCTTTGCCAAAAAAACTGCAGCGTCTTCAGCGTGAGCGCCGCGGCCTCGGACCGCGGCATCCAGCCGCGCTCAACCGCAATGGGATAGCACGACAGGGCGAACCCGACGACCGCGATGCTGCAAGGGGACCCTGCTCGGGACGTGTCGGCAACCAGCCCGTTCTCTGGATTGCCATATTCCGAAAGATAAGTGAAGGCGCCCCGCTGCAGGCGAGCGAGCAACGCGTCGTCCGCCAAATCACACAGTTCATGCATGGGAGTACTAGACATACGACGGCCAGGTCGGTTCCAACTGCAAGCGTACGCCAACGTACCGACAACTTATCGCCGAATCGCTAGCCTCTGCCAACCATCCCAAGGCCACATCAATATGGACACGCGAGGCGCTTTCTTGAGGGACACGTCCGCGGCGAATCCGTTCGCGCTGCAGCCTCTTCCCTACGCCGAAAGCGCACTCGAACCGGTGATATCCGCGAGGACTCTTCGGCTTCATTACGGCAAGCACCACAAGGGATATGTCGAGACCCTGAACGAGCTCGTTGCCGGAACACCGTTCGCCGACATGTCGCTCACGCAGCTCGTTCTTTCCACCGCGAAGGAGCCCGAGCACGCCGCCATCTTCCACAATGCGGCGCAGGCGTGGAATCACGCGTTCTACTGGCGCAGTTTGAGCCCCACAGGCGGCGGCTTTCCATCGCACGCGCTGAAACTGCGCATAGATTCGACGTTCGGCCACCTCGAAGCGCTCAAGGAAGAACTCAGTACCGCAGCGACGACGCAGTTTGGATCCGGCTGGGCATGGCTGGTAGTCGATGGAGCCAAGCTGCGAGTCGTGAAGACGGATAACGAGGAGAACCCTCTCATCGCGGACATGAAGCCGTTGCTCGCGATCGACGTATGGGAGCACGCCTACTACCTGGACTATCAGAACAGGCGGGCGGATCACGTGCAAAAAGTCTTGGACAAGCTGATCAACTGGGATTTCGCCGCTGAAAATCTGGGTGCAGCCTGAATACCGGCCGAGCTGAGGCGGGTGACGTCCCGGCCGAATCGCTGTCCGATCACATCACCGAGAATATCGAAAATATCGCGGCCTTTCAGCTACGCGAGCAGCAGAAACTAGGCGACTCGCACCGGCGTCTTGGATGGATCGGTGATATTGCGGGCCGCCCCGGCTACTTGCTGCTTTTGTCGGGGCTGGTCGCACTTTGGATCGCCGCCAATGCGCTCGGTCCGCGTTTTGGCTGGTCCTCGCCGCTCGACCCGCCGCCGTTCGCCTGGCTGCAGGGATTCCTCACGCTTGCGGGGGTGTTGACGGCAACGGTGGTTCTAATTTCGCAGAATAGGCACGCCCGACTCGACAGTCAGCGCGGACACCTCGCTCTACAGTTGACCCTGCTGACAGAACAAAAGGTGACCAAACTGATTCACTTGCTCGAGGAATTGCGGCGTGACTTGCCGATGGTCGCGAATCGGCACGACTCGGAGGCGGTTGCCCTGCAACGGCGCACCGATCCCGCACAAGTCCTGTCGGCGCTCGAAACCGTCGTGTCCGGTGGGGAGCGGGCAGTGCCGCCCCCACCGATCGCATAGTCTCTCAGGGCCGGGGCGAGCGCCTGGCGACCAAAAAGCCCAGAAAGAGGCCTACGGCAGCGGCGACGCCAACGGCCTGCCACGGCCGATCTCGAACATAGCCGTCTCCCGTGGTCAGAATGTCCTTCGCCTGGCGCTGGACCCGGTAGGTGCCGTCCGCAATGGTCTTCTTCGCGGTCGCCAGCCCACGTTCGATTCTCGTCCGGAGCCGCGCGATCTCAGGATCGGCGACATGCGCAACTCTGCCGAGAAGGTTCTGCACGTCAGCACTCAGGTTGGGAACGTCCTGGCCCGAGCCAATAAGCTCAGGTGCGGCGTCACCGGCGCCCGTCTTGCGCAGCTTGACGTCGGCGCGGGCTTGGCCGCTATCGTTGAATGTTGATTCCATTGCACTACTCCGCTGAATTGATCGGGCCGCGTTGACATCGGGCTGGTACCACAATGACCCTCCCACGTCCCTGCGTCGGTGCGCTGTCGCACGCTGCCTGGGATGCTATGGCGCACCGTCAGTCGTCACTGACGTTCGAATCGGAGTACTTCGTCTATCGGGCGCGGTTTGCCGGCGGTAAAACACCCGCTCCGAATCCTTCATCCGCACTGCAGTCATGGAGCCTCATCTAATGTCACGCATCAAAAAAGTCGTCACTGCGCTCACGCCATCCGAGAGCCACGAGGCGCGCAAAGCAGCCCGCGTCAGGGCGCAAAGTCTTGCCGACCCTGACGATTGGCTGTCAAACATACTGGCCCATCATCGGCAGATCGAGGCTGCATTTGCCGATGTGAAAGCTTCCACCACCGAGCCCGTCCGCCTGGAAGCGCAAAGGCGGCTGGGCGTGATCCTCACCGGCCACGCCAACGCCGAAGAATCCGTGTTGTACCCCGCGTTGGCCGAGGTCGGGGACAAAGGACACGCCGCCACAACGGCCTACGCCGAACAAGCTGCCGCGAAAACCCAGATGGGCCTCCTCGAGAACCTTGCGCCGATGAGTCAAGCTTATCTCGAGAAACTCGATCATATACGCGACGCTGTGGCGCATCACATGTATGAGGAGGAAGGTACGTGGTTTCCGGAATTGAAGGGAAAGGCTTCAGCCGCGGACCAAACCAAGCTGACCCGGCGTTACGCGGAGGAATTCAATCGCTACGTCGGCGACGATGCGGCGGGTTTCAAGTCGGCGCGATACGCGAGCGGGGGGCGCTGAGAAAGCAACGAGCGCAGCGTGCGGTCCAGCCGAAAGCCGGGCCGCGCGCTGCGCAGATCGATTCAACGGTGCACAGGCGCTGCCGGCGCATGGCGCGCTCTACGGATTCAGATGCCGCCTTGCTGTACTTATTCGCCATGACAACCCCCCTACAACATACAACGCCTACCCTCTCCCGCGACGGCCATTCAAGAGAAATGCGATCACAAGGACGGCGACGATCAGTCCAATGGGACCGATTCCCCATCCGGCGCCTATTCCCCAATAGAGCCCTCCCCCACCCCCGAACAGCAGCAATAGAAGAATTAGAATGAGCACAATATCCATGGCGCACCTCGATTTTATGTCCTCGCGTAAGGACTTGGGTTCCTACGGCTTTCTGTTGGCATCCTTCGCCTGCTCAGCGATATCGCCCAACTTCGCCTGGCCGGCGCCGATGTTCTTCTTGATTGCGCCTTTGACTTGCTGCGTTTTATTGCCGGTCAACTTGCCGAATTCCTGCTGGATTTTTCCACCCACTTCTCTCGCGCGCCCCTCAACCTGATCTTTGTTGATACCCATTGCCCGACTCCTATTGCGTGAATTCTCGGCGAGCGGCCGAATCGCGTATGCCAAAGTGCAATGTGGCCTACACCGAACCACGGCGATGTCGGTGCAGTGACTCAACGGATGTAGGACAACCGAGTGTTGAGGGCGTGTAGGCGCAACTCCTACATGACCTGGGGACGGCTTGCCCTTGTAGCCGCCGCGGTGCACGACATACTGCGAATCTGAACGTCCATGGGAGAATTCCTATGAATCGTTTGTTGACCGTAGTTGCTGCGGCGGGCGCGATATGCGTTGCAGCGCAAGCGCCTGCTGCCGATACCGACAATCAGTCGACGATGAGCGAGCGGCAGTTGATCTCCCAGATCGCCGGCTGCATGAGAGCGAGAATGTCGGCCAACAAGGACGGCTCATACAAAGACGCCTTTAAAGCCTGCAAGAATCAACTGACCAAGGGAACGCCCGACACCGTAGTCGTATCGGGCACTCAGGCAAAACCATGACCGCCTACGCAGAAGGAAGCTGCGCGGGTGGTTGCCCAGGACCCTGCCAGACCTCCTGCCGCACCAGCCATCCATCAGGCTGACAGCGAGCCGTTGGCTTAACTGTGGTACCATTGTACATTGGTACCATCTACTGAGCGATACCCCATGCCGAAACCGTCCAAGACAATCGAGATCGTTCGCGTGCAGACCGGAGTCCGCGTGGAACGCAGGCTCCTCAAAGTGCTGAAGGCGCTGGCCGACTACAAGAATATGACGCTTGGTGATCTTCTCGAAGGCATCGTGCTCCACGCCTTCGAGGGCAAAGCACCGTTCACGGCTGAAACGATGCGGAAGATCGGCGAACTCAAGGGAGTCTACGACCTAGATCTTGATGCGAGCGCGAGTCATCGTCTCAAGGAGCGGTCGTGACCGACCATGAGTTTCTTCAGGCGCTGGAGAACTGCACTCTGCCGGAAAGCCAGTTCGGCCATGCCGCCCATGTGCGCGCTGCATACCTGTATCTCCGACAGGCCGACTTTGTCGGCGCATTGGATCGGATGCGCCGCGCGATCCGCAACTTTGCGGCTCACCATGGAAAGCCGGAGCGCTACCACGAGACGATTACCGTCGCCTACGTCGCACTGATCCAGCAGCACATATGCGAACGCGGCCCCAGCGACGGCTGGGAGTCGTTCACACACGACAATTCGGAACTCCTTGATCCTGAATTGCTTACTCGATTCTATTCCCGGGAGCAGATCGAGTCCGCGATAGCTCGAAAAATCTTCCTGCTGCCGCGCACGCAGCCAACGCCAAATGCATGCGGGCGTTCATGAGATAGGGTATACCGGAGGCGACGGCATCAACATCGGCTAAGGGGCTCATTCGGTTTGGAGATCGACGGGGAATTGGAACGCGCCCGAGCGTTGACTGCGAAGGCGCAGGACGCAGCCGCGCGCCAGGCGTATGTCGATGTTTTGCGGCGTGATCCGACGAATTTTCATGCACTGAACGAACTCGGCAATCTCGCCTTCGCCGGCGGGTTTCGCTCGGCCGCTCGCACCGCATACCAAGAAGCGGTCAAACATCACCCCAACAATCAGATTGCGCGCGTCAATCTCGCCAATTTGTTGCGCGAGGAGAATGATGCGCCCGGGGCCAAACTTCATTATCAAGCGGCGCTTGCAATCGATCCCGACATGCATGAAGCCCATCAGGGGATGGCCTGGGTGCTGCGGGATTCCGACCATGAGGGCGCCGAACGGCATTTGCAGAAAGGATATTCGGGACATGCGACCGTAGCGAAACCGCATCGCGGATCCGGCGATGGCGTACCTCTATTGATGCTCGTGTCCGCACGCGGCGGTAATATTCCGACGCAGCTTTGGATCGATGATCGCCGCTTCGCGATCAATGCGATCTATGCGGATTTCTACGACACAAGCTTGTCATTGCCGCCTCATGAACTGGTGGTGAATGCCATCGGCGACGCTGATCTTTGCGACGTCGCCCTGTCTCGAGCCGGGGAAATACTGACCCGCACTTCTGCTCCGGTGATCAATCGGCCGAACCGAATACAGACCACGGGACGGGCCGAGATCGCGCGCCGACTGGCGGCGATTCCCGGCGTTATCACGCCGCGGATCCTTACATTGAAACCGGCGGCGATCCTTGATGCAGATGATCTTCGCTTCCCGCTGTTGCTGCGAAGACCGGGCTTTCACACCGGCGAGCACTTCGTCCATGTCGCGAGCCGCGACGGGCTGCCGGAGGCGATCGCCTCCCTGGCGGGCGAGCAATTACTGGTCATTTCATACCTGGACGCGCGCGGCGCGGACGGCATGTCTCGGAAGTACCGTGTGATGTTTGTGGATGGCATCGTTTACCCCCTGCACCTTGCGGTCTCTGCCGATTGGAAAGTGCACTATTTCTCGTCGAATATGGCGCAAAGCGCCTCATTTCGGGAGGAAGAACGCCGATTTCTCGAAGACATGCCCGGAGCACTCGGCACAAGGGCGATGCAGGCGCTGAGGCTGATTTGTACGACGCTCGATCTCGAATATGCCGGGGTCGATTTCGCACTCGCTCCCGACGGATCGGTCCTACTGTTCGAGGCGAATGCGACCATGGTCGTGTTTCCGCCGGGCGCTGATCCAATTTGGGATTATCGCCGCCGCGCGATTGACGACGTTCTGCAGGCTGCGACACGCATGCTTCTAGATCGCGCCGGGCGGGATTTTCGTCCTAGGGACGGACGACGCTCGACGACGGAGCCTTGAGGTCCGCCACGAGTTGCCGGAATTTCGGGTTGCTGCGCATTCCTTGCAGATCCGCGTCGAGCGACAGCTTGTCGAGGTCGCGATACCCGGCGTTGACGGCCTGATGCAGGTAGCGAAGTGCGCTGTCGACATCCTGCGCCGCCGCCGCTGTGCAAGCGTATGAATACCACATCGAGGAACGAAACTCGGGTGCGCCGTGCTGTTCGAGCATGTCGCGAAACAGCTTGTCAGCCTCGGCATAGCGATTGCCGTGTGCCAGCGATACGCCGAGCGCGCGCATGGCGTCGGCCGTGGCCAGGGGGTTTCTGCTGTGCGGTGCCTGCGCCAACGAATCCCTTGCCAGCGGTTCCGCTTCCGCCCACCGGCCTTCACGGTTCAGGATTTCCGCCAGGCCGGTCTGCGCATCCACGGTGTCGGTATCCGCGGCGCCCGCCACGCGGCGCAGCCCCGTCATGGCTTCTCGCTCCAATCGCTCGGCCGCGGCCAAGTCCCCTTCCAGCAACAAATCGCGCGCCACCGAGGATTCAGACCACATGGTCCTCGAGTCGTCCGGCGCCAGAATTCGGGCGCGTATGGCCCATGTCTCTCTATCCAGCTGTTCAGCTTCGACGCCGCGGCCTTCGTTTCGCAATAGGTACCCCAAATGAGCCCGGGTCATCAGCGTAACGTCGTGTTCCGGCCCGAATACCCGTTGTTCAAGCGACAGCGCGTTGCGAAATAGCGGTTCGGCTTCGGCGCGGCGGCCCTCGAAGTTGATTACGATGCCGAGATTGCTCATCGATTTCAATGTGTCGGGGTGGTCCGGACCCAGCACGCGGCGATCAGCGTCCAGCAACTGGCGAAAAGCCTGCTCTGCTTCGGGCAACCGCAACTGAATGAATAGCGATCCGGCCAGCAGACTCCTGGCCTGCAAGGTCAGCAGACTTTCCGGCGTGTTTCGTCGTGTGGAAATTTGAATGACCTCGCGCGCCAGCTCTTCCTCGCCGGGATAGTCGCTCCGGCGTTGCAACAGGGTTGCCAAATGGATCATGGTTTCCAGCGTCAACGGATCTTCCCGGCCGAGAATGCGCCGCTCATCCGCCAATACCGCGCGTTCCTGTCGTTCCGCTTCCGCCGGCTGTCCCGCGCGCGACTCGCTCCAGGCGACCAGCTCGCGCGAGGTCAGCGTCTCGCGGTTCTCAGGTCCCAGCAGTGCCAGCTGCGCCTCCAGCGCGGCCTTCGCCAGATCGTGGGCACGAGGGTACAGCCCCAAATTCATATAGGTGCTCGCCATCACCTGCATCATTTGCGCTTGCACCTGAGGGTCCTGAGCCAGTCCGGTGCGAATGTTGGTGGACGCCTTGTCGAGGATTTCCCGCACTGTGACGCTGTTGCCACGTGCCTCGGAGGGGTCGGCCACTTTGAACATGCCGGTCATGAATTCCGTGATACGCGTGGCGCGGTCGCGTTGTTGCGCCGTGCGCCGCAACTCCACTGCCTGCAACACCGAGAATACGGCCAACAGCACCATCAGACCGACGGTCACGCCGACTGCCACGCTATGGCGGCGAATGTACTTGCGCACCCGGTAGGCCGTGCTCGGCGGCCGGGCCAGCACGGCTTCGTGATTGAGATAGCGCCGCAGGTCCGCCGCCAATTCGGCCGGCGTGCCGTAACGGCGTTCGCGGTCGCGCTCCAGGGCTTTCGTGGCAATCCAGTCCAGATCGCCGCGCAGCAGGCTGACCAATTCCGCGCGATGGGTACGGCGTGCTTCGGCGGTGGCGCTCGAAGTTTCGCGATCGCCGTTGACTTTGCCGCTGGGTTTCGGCGGATCCTCTTCGCGCAGGCGGCGCAACAACTCATTCATGCGCGGCTGCTCGCGCGGCTTGATTTCAAAGGGCTGCAATCCCGCGAGCAATACATAGAGGACAACGCCCAGCGAATAGACATCGGTGCGTGTATCGATGTCCTGCGCGCCGCCGTTGACCTGCTCCGGACTCATGTATCCGGGGGTGCCGAGAAATTGGCCCCATCGGGTGTACTGCAAAGGATCGTTGGCCTGAGCCGCGATGGCCTTGAGCGCGATGGGCTTAACCGCGATCGCCTTCGCCAGACCGAAGTCGATGATGCGCGGCTGTGGGCGGCCGTCCACTTCCACCACCAAAATGTTGGCGGGCTTCAGGTCGCGATGAATGAAGGCCTTCTGATGCGCATGCTGAACGCCGTCGCAAGCCTGGATGAACAGTTCAAGCCGCTGGCGGATGGTGAGCTTGTTCTGATCACAGTATTCCGTGATGGGTGGTCCCGGCACGTACTCCATGACGAAGTAAGGCTGCCCCTGCGGTGTTGCGCCGGCGTCGAACACCTTGGCTATCGCAGGATGATCCATGATGGCCAGTGACTGCCGTTCCGCCTGGAAGCGCTGCGCGACCGCCTCATCGTACATGCCCGGGCGAATCAACTTCAGGGCCACCCGCCTCCAGACCGGGGAGATTTGCTCGGCCAGCCACACCTGCCCCATGCCGCCTTCGCCGAGCTTGGACACCAATCTGAAGCGTTCGCAGAAGATTTGTCCCGGTAACAAGTCGCCGGCTGCCCCATCGGGCGCAACGCTGGGCGAGGACGTCTCCAGAAACCCGGAGCGCGTTCGGGCGTCTGCGTCGAGCAGCGATTCGAGCTCCGCGCGCAAATTCGGCTCGCCGGCACATTCGTCATCCAGGAATGCGGCGCGCTTTGCCGGCACCAAGTGCATGGCCTGGTGGAGCAGTTCCATCAGCCGCTGCCAACGTGCGTCGCTCATGGCGTCACAGCGCTCATCCCCGCGACATCCCCATCCGTTATCCCCTACTTATAATCGTCTAGAGCGATATTGTGCCCCCCGACCCCGTCAATCCAACACGGTTTTACATATCCTCAAGTGTTTTTTCCGGCCCAATGAGAGCGCCGCGGAGTTCCGCATTTGCAGTTCGTGCCTGACGTTTCCGCGGAAACGCACATTAACGGTTATTCTTGATATGCACCGTACGTTATTGTTTTATATACATTAATATAAATGCTACCAGCCGACTCCGGGACCATAGACAAAGCCGTACGGCCCTACGGGACCCCAAGGACCCCACGCGTTCCAGTTCCATGCGGCATCGGAATACGATTGCGCCGTCATTAGTTGCTCGTCAGCCAGATTTTTCTGTTGCTGATCGCGCTTATATTGGTTGTACGCCTGCTGTGTCCCCACATAGAGGCAGCCACAAACCAAGGGGTCCGCGTAGACATAGTGGACCGTATCGCCGTTCACCCGCTGTACAAATTGATGCGGCGGTAGGCGATGGAGCATCGCTTGCCGTTCGGGGTTATTGGCGGGACGGATGACGAAACCGGCCGCAGCCAAATTATCCTCGCGCGCCGAAACAATCTGTTGCTGTGTTTGGCATGCGGCGAGTGCGCCGATGCTCAATAGCAGACTCAGTACTGTCGAAGGTGAGAATCGATTCAACATGTTTGCTCCCTATTAGTGACGGCCGCCAAAGCATATCTTCTTGCGAATTCCTGCAAATGCCCAGCTCTTTTCACCGCGGCGCTGCGAATGTTGCGTTCAGCGTCGCGACAAGCGACAACTCATTGATTCACGCGATACCAGAAGTCGACCCGAAAACCTCGATGATCGATTTTCGCCAAGCGCTTTCCCGGTACTGTGTTGCCGGCCGAACAGCTCCAACTATAGATGCTCGCATGGCCGGTGGCGTACGCCGGGACAAGTGTTGCATCGCGGTTTTCACGGCAATAGTGCTCGGCGCCTAAATTCCGCCTGGAGCGATCGGCCTTGGCGTCGCAAGGAATATTGGCGCCAACGGCGCAGACATACACCGCTCCGCTCATGCATCGCCAGTAGTAGTTCTCCGGCGCGATTGCGGAATCGGCCGGCAACCCCAGAGCCTCTGCGACATGCGGCTTCAGAGCTGCCGGAATCGGTGAGGCACCACCGACCGGCGTGTTGATATTGCGAATCGCAGCGCAATAGGCGAAAGGATCGCCAGGTGCAGTCGATCCCATGTCGGCAGCACAACAGTGCCGGCCTGCATCGAGGCAAAAAAGAAAAGCCAGGCAGCTGATCGGCAGCCCACGTGTCATGTCGAAAAGTCCCGCGTCCTCGGCTAATAACGTCGAACGGATGAGGGTATTATCGCCGGACCTAAATGTTTACGCTTACGCAAAATGTCTTAATCATTATCCTGACGATGGGCGTGTCCCTGCTTTTCATGGTGGGACTCAATCGCCTGTGGCCGATCCAAAACCGTCACACGGAAAACGATCTTGTTGGGTGGCAGCTAAGTGTCTTAGGCACGACTTACGCGGTTACGTTAGGCTTCATGCTGTATACGGGCTGGACCAATTTCAACGCCGCGTATCTCAATGCTGAACTCGAGGCGAACTCACTAAGAAACATCTATCGCCTGGCGGAGGGCCTGCCGCAGCAGCGCGCAGAAATCCAGAACTTAACCCGCGCGTACGCCGATGCCGTCGTCAATCACGACTGGTCGGACATGGCTGTAGGCCGGTTACCGGAGGACAGTCACCTCATCAACGAGCAGATGTGGAAGACTTTGATGTCACTCAAGTTGGCATCGCCATCCGAACTCATGGCCGAAGATCACGCGATCTCGGAACTCAGTTCGTTGACCCTGCACCGCCGCACCCGGCTGCTGCAAAGCACCTATAAGCTTCCCAGTATTTTTTGGTGCGTACTGCTGACCGGCGGAGTGCTGACGGTTCTTTCCGTGTCGATGTTCGGCTCGGCAAAACCCAGGGTGCACACGTTGCAGGTCTTTTCCCTGACTCTTCTAGTGACGCTCGTCATGTTGGCCATCGCCGATGTTGATCGACCCTATCGGGGTTGGGTGCACATCAGCAGCTATGCCTTCGAACGCGCGCAGGAGACGATGCGGGAACTCAAATAGGCAGGTGACATCACACGGAGGAAGACCCAATGAGTAAACATTTTTTTATTTTTGGACTGCTCGCAGCTTTGTTCACTTTCGCGAATCCCGGGCACGCTGCTCAGTTGGTCGGCAGCGCCAGTGGCTCCTGCGTCAACTTGCCGGAACATGGAGGCAGCGCACCTGACGGCACGATCGTGCGGCTATTTCATTGCCACGACACCTCCAATCAGGTGTGGACCGTGAGCAACGGCCAGATCAACTCGAGCTTCGGCAGCTGTCTCGATGTGCAAGGCAGCACGCCCACCGACGGCGCGCAGATCATCATCGTGGCATGCAACGGCAGACCCAGTCAGAAATGGAGCATCAGCAACGGCCAAATCGTCGGCATTGGAGGCAAATGCCTCGATGTGCTGGGCAGCGGCACGGCCGATACCACGCCGCTGATTATCGCGACCTGCTCAGCCTCCCCCAGCCAGCAGTGGTCGGTACTGTAGCCGCCGCTTCAATCCCAGATCGCGCTGGTAATCGTGCCATCGCGGCTGAGCACAAGCGTCAGGCGGTTTGGGTTCGACTCCGCGCTCGGAATGCCGTCGGAATGCTTGATGACACGCGACAAAGGTGGTAGCTGCTCTTCTTTAACGACCTCGGCGGCCGATTTTCCTGAAGGCACCGCGGCACCCTTCGCGACAAAGGCTTTGCCGACACATTTGCTGCAATCCTCACCAGGGCCCTTTCCCTCCGCGTAGCCCGGCAGCTGCGTCAGCGTCACCGATTCTACAGCGCCGTGCACATTCACGCCCTTAAACGGGTGGCTGCCCTCGATCGGGAAAATGGCTTCGATGGGTTCGAACCCGGTTGCCTCCATGGCTTCAGCAGGAGCTCGCGCCACGAATATCAGTTCCAGCATTCCGTCCTTCGGAGTGCCGCGCGTGAGTGGCACCAATTCCGCTTCTTCCCAACCCTCGGTACTCGCAAGCCCGCGCACTCGAACGATGTCCAGCGGAGTCCCGTGTGTGCTTCGAATCACTTCAACGCTGAGCACTCGCAAAACCGGCGCCCGCACCTCGGATTGATTGTCCTGCGGCGGGACCGCACCCTGTGCGTTGGCATGCGCAGGCGACGTGGTCGTTTGAGCCAAGGCCGCGCCGCCAACGACAAGCCCCAAGCCGACCGCGAACAGCGCGGCCGTAGCGGTTGATTTCTTCATCGAATTCTCCATTGGAACGTACGCGTTCTCCGTGTAGCAAGTATTGTCACAGCCCCGACAGCCCAGAAATTGGACGACTTCCTCTATTCTCCGTCGCACTGTCCGGCGCCCTGCCCGCAAAACCGTCGCACAGGGCACGCAGGGCATTTGACGACTCGTCCCCGTCCATCGTGACCTTGAGCCGCGCAAACGCGTCAAGAATGAGGTCTATCGGCACCATTTGGGTTAGGCCGCAATATGCTGTGCGAGTGCTTCGAAAGGTACCGTTCTCCGCCAGTTTGTTTACCGGCGCCCCACCCCCGCATACGGAAAAGTACTCACAGTCATTCCGGCACGCCTGCACTCCGACCGCGATGTCGTGGCTCATGGCAATCATCGATTGACTGCGGCGCATGTCCTCGAGAGAGTCCGTATTGATGTTTCCGATGATAAAGTCGTTGTAGGCTGCATTCCTGAGGCCGAGTAGCTCGGGAGAGAAACTGGAAGCATTGCCTAAGCAATCAACATTCAACATGGCGAAGGGCTCGACCTGCGAATTTCTCATTGCGCTCTGATCGGTGCGAAAAACCCTCGGCAGCATGCCGTCTATTTCGCGAATGAGGCGAATTTTGCCGCTGTGTCTCGACAGCTGCCAAAACTCACCCAAGAAACGTTTGAAGGCGCCCTGCGCATCATCACCGGCAAACAAGCCTGATACATGATCGCCCTCCGATTCCTCGACATTGAAACAAATGTCGTCGATGCCCTCGGAGAGATAGAAATCCAACATCTGCTGCGGCGCCTTGATGCCCTCCTGCGACAGAACCGAGATGACGTGGAAGGGCACTCCCTCTTGCTGCAGCACGTGAAGGCCGGCAATGGTCTGATCGAAAGTACCCCGTCCCGTGCGTGTCACACGATGAGCATCGTGCAAATGCTTGGGTCCATCGATACTCACGCCCACGCCGACGTCCCACCTCTTGAAGAGCTCACACCACGCCGGAGTGATCAGCATGCCATTCGTCTGAATCGAATGCCGCAGTTTCAGGGAAGCGGGCCGCAGCCCTTCGATCGTCTCGAAAGCCTTCTCGTAAAAGGAAATCGGCACCACCAAAGGTTCGCCGGCATGCCAGATGACGGTAAGGCCGTCGCACGTCCAGCCGGAAGCAAATATTTTCTCGAACAGATTCGCGACCGTGCTTTGCTCCATCACCGTCGTCACGCTTCGATGCGGCAGATAACAATAGTTGCAGTTGATATTGCAGAAAGGAGTCGGTTGCACGACAACGATGTCCATAATCGGAGCAGGGTCGTGCGGAGAAGCTAGAGTCGACATCGGGCGCTCAGCGGTTCTGTTCGCCTCTGCTACCAGTTGTGCCAAAAATTATGCCAGCCATTGTGCCAGCCGCCATTACCCCAGCCACCGTTACCCCAACCGCCGTTTCCCCAGTTGTGCCAGCCGCCATTGCCCCAACCACCGTTACGCCAACCGAGATGCCAGCGGCCCCAGCCACCATTGCCCCACCAAGCAGGTTCAGCCTTGGCACCGTTTTCCGTCGGGTCGGTCGCGGATCCGGTCATATCGGAGAT
>Ga0209274_10000161_pt1 | contig 54720 bp, 44 predicted proteins | sample HubBroMetageREF1_FD_188343 | JGI IMG/M metagenome (GOLD analysis project Ga0209274, IMG submission 188343) | Reference soil microbial communities from the Hubbard Brook experimental Forest, New Hampshire, USA - Hubbard Brook CCASE Soil... | ecosystem: Environmental > Terrestrial > Soil >...
TTGAGCAGCGGCGGCAGCTTTTCGGCATCGGCGGGCTCGGCGGGAATGTCGATCACTTTCTTCACTCCCCATTTGCCATTGTCGCGATGCCAAAGCCAAATGGAAGCGGACAAATCTTTCAGCGATACCACTACGCCAACAAATCCATAGGCGCGGCTGGGATCGTGGGCTGGACGAAGCTCGAGAGCCATTTGGTACTCGGCGCCCAAATCCAATGTCTGAAGGTGACGACGCTTTTGCAGATCCCACACATGCAGCGAGTGCCCGTAGCCGCCCTTCAAAAGAATCTCAGGATTCACGCCGGTTTCCACCATGTTTGGCGTTCCCCACTCGCTGGTAATCATGGTGTCCTGGCCCAGATGCCACCAGAAATCGTAAGCGAGATATTGCGGCCCACGGTCGATTTCCCATTTCCCCAAAATCTCAAAGCTGTCCGGATCCATGACGAAAATTCCGCCCGGTCCCTCTCCCGTAGCGGAGCCAAGCGCGCTGCAGTAGATTCCTTCAGGACCGCAATGCACCGTGTGCGGCCGGCTGTAGCCCGCACGTTCAGCGAGGACGCTGGGCTCAATCACCTTGATAATCTTCGGCTTTCTCGGGTCGGGCTTCGTATCCACAATATGGATTCGCGAGGACTTGATGCCGGGGACGATCAGGTAGCGCCGCTCGGTGTGCGGATGCGGCATGTAGGGACAGAGGCAAGCGCTGCAAGCGTTCCAACCGAAGTGGTGCAATTCGTCGCCGGGGTTGGGCATATCCAGGCGGCCCACAAGACCGCCGTAAGTCCTGGACGCCGGGTCCACATCGACGACACCCAGAGCGTCGGGACGTCCATTATTTTCCGCGTTGAGCAACGACACAAATGCCAGCTTTTCCGCGGGCGCCTTCATCGCCATTCTCGGTGAAGGGTAAAAAGTGGGATCAGGTTTCCAAAGTTCCACGTGCGGTCTCCTCTGAAAAGGTTTATGGTTTCAAATTCGTTTGCAGCGGCGGATGAGCATGTGCGTCCAGGCAATTGGGGAAGATTGTTATAGCCCATGGCCGCGGGCGCCGTCAAGCGAGGTAGTTCTTGACAGCGTCAGCCAGCGCGCCTCGCCTGTAAGCCTCCACGTGAAGAATCGACAAAGCCTCGGACCAACGCGGCAATTTCGTCCGCGGCCGTATCTAATGCGAAATGACCACCGTCGACAACGTGAACTTCGGCCTTGGGAACATCTTTACGATAGCGTTCCGGCTCGCCGGAGTCGAATGAGAGCTCGTACCTGCCCCAGATCACCAGCAGGCGCGGCTGTTTCTCGCGCATCCATGCTTGCCATTTCGGATAAGCGTCGACGTTGGTTCGATAGTCGTAGAACAAATCGCTTTGAATCTGCGCCTGACCGGGCTGACTCAGGAACGCGAACTCGTCCGTCCACAGATCCGGATCGTAGCGTTCCGGGTTGGGATCGTTTCCGATATGTCGGGTGCGCGTCGTCGCCAGCGACAGCAGGTTGGTGCGAAGCGCGCTTTCGTTGGCTGCGCGATCGGCCCAGAATGCCCGCCGCGTCTTCCAATTCGCCCCCAGGCCTTCGTTGTGCGCCACCGCGTCTTGAACGATCAGAGCCTCGATCCGGTCCGGGTGCGTTAAGGCCATGCGAAAACCTACGGGGCCGCCGTAGTCCTGCATGTAAAGCGTGTAGCGCGAGAGCCCGAGCGCTTCGGTGAAATGATCCATGATCCCCGCGATGTGATCGAACGTGTATGCAAATTGTTTTGGGTCCGGCCAGTCGCTGTGTCCGAAGCCTGGATAATCGGGCGCGACCAGGTGATAGCGGTCGGAGAGCCGGGCAAAGAGCGGCTCGAACATGCGCGACGAAGAGGGCAGTCCGTGGAGCAGGAGAATCGTCGGAGCATCCTTCGGTCCCGCTTCCCGATAAACAATTGAGAGTCCGTCAACTTTAACCGTGCGATAAAAGACCGGTTGTGACATGGGTGTCGTCATCCTTTCTTGAGCTTCGAGATGACCGCTAGCAAGGCCTACTAAGAAGAGCACCACCGACTTGATAGCGGTTGTTGTGATGTTCGTTGTTCCGACGTTCACGGCTCCCTCAGAAATGCCCTTTTTAATTCCTGGTTCCTAACGCTCAGGCCGGCTTGGTAATTGGGTTCTCCTGGAAAAGTCTAGCCACCAGAGCGGAATCTAGATATGCCCGGACCTCAACAATCGTCGCCGCTGAACCGGCACAAGTTTGCGCTCCGGTGGCAAATCTTGTCAATCAACATAACCGGATCGTGCCGATCATCGGAGAACTGCCGAATCCTCGCAGGCCACAGTGCAACTGGCGTTAGGAATGCCCGGAAGCGGATGGGCGCCGATACGCATCCATCAACCTCGAGATCAATACAGCGAGATAAAGCACGCCGAGAATGGATTCCATCACAGAGAGCGATCGGACCGGTGCCGAGACGGGGGTGATGCCTGCCGCACCAAGGGATGTCATGGTCGCGAAGCTGTAATAAATGAAGTCGAACTTGTCGGGGATCGCGTGGAGGTTGGTCAGAGGGTTGAGATAGAACGCTTTTGGCTGAATGGCAGCCGCCAATCCATAGATGCTGGCAAAAGTAAACCCTACCAGCAAGTAAATACAAAGCGCCCCGAAAACTGTTTCCGAATTAGGTTGGTCCTTGGTAAAGACGCGGCGGAAGATAACCACCACAATAAATACATCAAACACAAAGCTGAGGACGATGTTGAGAATGGAAAGAAACCCTGGGTCCGGCTGACGAAATCGCATGTGCTCCAACACAGCGGGGATGGCCAGCAGGAGCGCAACGAACAAGAGTGTTCTGCGCAAGCGGATCGCGTACACAGCAACTAGAATTCCGGCGCTCCCGGCTATACGGAATGCAAAATATCCGAATCCACCATTTTCCACGAACGGATAGAGGACGAGCGACGCCAACAAGAAGAGGAAAAGCAGAAAAAACTTGTGTCCAGTCAAAGCCTGTAGCTGCGTGGAGCGGGCAGAAGCGTGAGGAGATGTTTGGGCCATAGGGTGATCAGGGACTCCCGCCTAGCGATGGTACACCTCTTCTCCAGAACCTAATGCACGCGGTTTGGAGCGCTACGCCGTTGTTGTCGGGAGTGCAGGGACGAAGCTTATGTTCAGCCTGGTCAAGCCGCGCAGGCCGGCGTTGTCCCGCCAGTCCATTGTTTGATCAAGCAGAGCAGGCCGCGAAAGCGCGCGGAGAAGCTTGTTGAAAGCGATTTGGCCCTCCATCCGAGCCAAAGGTGCGCCAAAACAGAAATGAGCCGCCCAGCCAAACGCCAAATGCCGGTTGTCGGGCCGAAGCAGATCGAGACGGTCGGGATCGGGGAAACGATTTGGATCGCGGTTGGCAGCTGCCAGAACCGCCACCACCCTCGAACCCTTTTGGATGGTCTTTCCACCAAGCTGCATGTCAGCAGGCGCAATTCGGGCGGTGTGTTGGACGGGCGATTCGAAGCGGAGCAGTTCTTCAACTGCGGAGGCAACGATCTCAGGACGATTACGCAACTGTTGGAGAGACTCCGGGTTGCGAAGCAGCGTCAGAAATCCACTCGCGATCAGGTTGGTGGTTGTCTCATGACCACCGATCAAGGTGATGATGACATTGGCAATCACCTCTTCGTCGGAGAGCCGGTGGCCGTCAACCTCCGCCGTCATGAGCGAGTAAATCAGGCCGCTATTTGGGCATTTGCGCTGCTCCTCCATCTTTGCCGCAACGTAGCTCTTCAGATCTTCGAGACTCTGCACGATCTCGGCCACGCGATTGGGGTGATGCTGAAAATTGCCGAGCACTTCAGCCAGATCGAGGACCCAGGAATGGAGCTGTTGATGATCTTCGATGGGCACACCCAGTAGCTTTGCCGTAACAATCGCAGGTAAAGGGTTGGCAAAGTCAACGATCATATCCATGCGTCCCGAGGCGATGACTTTGTTAATCAGTTCGTCGGCTATGGACTCGATCACGGCGCGCAGTTCCTGCACCTTGCGCGGGGTGAATACCGCCGCGCAGATGCCGCGCAGAACGGAGTGCCTGGCCCCATCCATGAACATCATCTGCTGCAGCATGACTTCGGCAAACGGCTTCATTAAGGATAGTCCGAGGCGATCGAGGTAAGCCGGTGCGGGAGTGCGGTCAGCCGAATAATTCGTCAGCACGGTAACAACTTCCGGATAACTGGTCACGACCCAAGCGTGCATGTATGGGTCCCAATGCACGGGACTATGCTCGCGTAAGACGCGATAAAAGATATAAGGATCGGCTACCACCTCTGGTTTGAGCAGCCGGAGGAGACTTAGGTTCGCATCGTTTACCTTTTCCGCCGCAGTCGCTGGTGGAACCTGCATCGCCTTGTGCTCCGTCACCGTGTTTTCGATTCCTTGCTAGTGACGTTACCCTTTGACGCAATGGAGTCGACGTTGTATCGCTTCTTGTCTTCATCCATCATAACTCTGTGGTCCTGAGTCCGTGGTCCCAGGTGACTTCGCCATTTCCTGTTAGAGTCGTGGATGCAGAAGTGTTGTTGCAGCAAGATGGCGACTCATGGGTGGTTCCACTTGTAAGTTGAGAGGCAATGGCGTCGCCCACAGCCCGCACGTTTTGTGTATTTATTAAGTCGTTGTGATGCCCGTGCAAATCTTGCGCATGCAAATCGGGAACAATCGCCTGCCATCCCGGAAGCCGGTCCCGATGAGGAGCATGCTCGGAAGCCAGCAGCAATAGCATCTTTCCTTCGTATTTTTCGGGGCGATACCCAAGAATACCAGCAACAACCATCTGTTGAGCTGCTCCCATTTCCGTTCTGTCGGATCTTATTTTTAGCGTAAGGTCCAACCGGCTGACGAGATTCCTGCGAAGGAAAAATAGAGTTTTCCGCGGACCTAGCCGCGCAGCTCTTTTCAGTGCGTAGCGTAAATAGCTCAACTTTTGTCTCAGCGAGCCGCAGGCCTCTAAGTAAGATGGGTTCGGTGCATCCACCATGACCAGGAGTGACACCTCGTGTCCAGCAGCCCGCAACTGGGAAGCGATTTCGTAGGCGAGGACTCCACCAGCACAAAACCCGCCGACAACGTAGGGGCCCTCAGATTGCGTCGCCAGTATCTTGCGCATCAGGCACGCTGCGATGCTTTGCAAGGTGGGTGTTTCGCCTAACGACGGGAAATCCTCTGCGGTAAGCACGACAAAGAGTACCGGCTGATCGTCTCCCATCACCTTTGCCAGGTTCACATTCAAGTAATGAATCCAGAATACCCTGGGACGGCTTCCATCCGGGTGGAGTGCAAGAACTCCGGGCGGCAGAAGCGACTTAACATTGACAGTTCCCTGCAGCAGCTCTGCTTGCTGCCGAACGGTGGGGCTCTGAAATAGTTGGGAAATCGGAATGTGCTGGCTGAACTCCGCGGCAATGCGCTTCTGTAGAGCACCCACTAGCACGGGGTGACCGCCCAGATCGAAGAAGTTGTCGTCAAGGTCGACCTTTTTCAGCCTGAGCAGATCCGACCAAATCGTGGCGAGACGCTGTTGGTTGAGCCGCCGTTCCTTGAGCATGGTCTCGACCACCAGAGCGAGGCGCTCAATGGTGGGCGCTTCAAAGAGCTGAGCCAATGTCAGGTCCAGACCGAATGCGTCTTGCAGGCGCATCACGAGCTGCATCCCCAAAAGGGAGTGGCCACCCGCCAGGAAAAAGTTGTCCTCCGCCACAATCGCGTCACTTTTGAGAAGCTCGCGCACCATGGTGAGTAGCTTTGCCTCGATCTGTGTAGCGGGCGGCTTCGCGGCTGTTCTTTCTGGCAGATTCTCCAGCTGATTCGTGTCTGTTGGCTGCGGGAGTATCGTCAGATCGAGTTTCCCATTCGGCGATAAAGGGAGCGCGTGCAATCGGACAAAGACGGCTGGGATCATGTAGTCCGGCAAGCTGTGCAGCAGATGGTCCTGGAGTTCGCGCGCGGTGGGCACACACGCGTTCTTCCTGGGGAGCACATACGCCACAAGTTCGTTTTCCCCCCTCTTCGAGATGTTGACGGTCGCCGTGGCAAAATTGATGCTCGGGTGCTGAGCGAGAACGCTACCGACTTCATCCAGCTCGACTCGTTGCCCACGGATCTTCGTCTGCCGGTCGAGACGTCCGCGAAATTCGATCTCACCGTCCGGCCGTCGAACGCCGCGGTCGCCGGTGCGATACATGCGGGTTCCTGATTCTCCTGCGAAAGGATCGGGTAGGAAGCTGCGCTCGGTAGATTCGGGCAGGTTGCGATAACCACGCCCCACTCCGCCGCCGCCGATGTAAATCTCGCCTGTATTGCCGTCGGGAACCGGCTCACCACGCTCGTTCAGCAGATAGATGCTGGCTCCGGTTATCGGACGACCGATGGGTGGCGCCCCATGGGCCCTCGCTTTGAGCACAGAGGATGTGGCAACCACAGTGCATTCCGTGGGTCCATAGTTGTTGACGACCTCGAAGGGTAGCTGGACGGCTGGACCATGGTGCAGCACATCACCACCAGTTAGCAGAAGGCGCAGTGCTGTCGTGGCCGGCCATTCCATTGCCATCAAGGGCGCGGCGTGAACAGTAGGAACGAAGCCAATCGTCACGTGCTCGCGAATCATCCACTGCTGCATCAACTCCGGCGACGAGCGCACGGCATTATCGACGAGACACACGGTCGACCCGGCGCAAAGATGCGGCCAAATCTCCCAGACAGCTGCATCGAATCCAAGACCCGCGAGATGACTCGCGCGATCTTGCGGCGTGACGCGAAAGGCATCCCGGTGCCATCGGACGAGGTGAGACAGGTTAGCATGTGTAATCTCCACTCCTTTGGAGACTCCGCTCGACCCCGAGGTGTAGATCACATAGGCAAGACTCTCCATCTCGACTGGCCTATGTGCCAGTCCAGAAGTTGCAGCGATAGCCGCAGCGTCACGGCAGGGATCGACGCCGCGGGCCTTGACTTTGAGGCGATCAAGCAGCGCTGCTCGGGCCACGAAAACAGTTGCGCCCGAGTCGTTCACAGCAAAGCGCAAACGCGCATCTGGCCAAGCGGAATCCAATGGCACATAGGCGGCACCGGCGCGCATAATGCCGAGAGCAGCGACGATCCAGTCGAACGACCGTTCCATGCAGACGGCCACCGTGTCGCCGGACACGATGCCAAGCTGCGTCAAATGTGAAGCAAACCGATCTGCCTTGCGATCGAGCTCTTGATAACTCAGATGTCGATCGCCACAGCTCAGAGCGACAGAATGTGGATAGACGTTCGCTAACTCTGAGATCTGCTCCGGAACAGGTCGAACATCCCTCACCGGTTGCATCCGTCCCTCCGCTTCACCGATCCTAAAGGAACACACGAACAATGCTGACTTACTCAAGCAGCGGGGGAGTTATAAACAATTATTGGCTCTTTCTGTGGGCAGGGCAAGCTGAAAGTTTTTATGAGGGCCATCATCCCGGTCTTCTCGTGTGATGTTTGCAAGTGTTTGCACATTCCGAGTGGCGGATCTCCTACGATCCCAACGGAAAGTCTCGGAGGTGTTGTTACTAAGCTCGGGTTACGAAAGTTTCAAGAGGAGAACTCTGCTGCATTACTTCCGTGGTGGGGCGGACGCGCAAATGGAGATAGCAGAGTTAGTTCCAGGCATAGGTATCCAGACGCGAATAGGAGTGCTCACTAGCCACCGTGGCACGGTAACCATCGATACCGCTGAGGTCTGCTAAAGACCATTGTTTTCCTGCTTCCGTGTTTCCGTTGATTTCTTCAAGCTCGGGATCGAGATCGGGATGCGTGGTAACGGAAAAATCCGTCAACGGAAAAGAGAGCCCGGTGCCGGTGGCCTTCAGGAAAGACTCCTTACGCGTCCAGCAGGCATAGAAGCCCGCTACGCGGAGGGGGGCCGGCAACGCGCGGAGTCCGGCGCGTTCGCGAGGGGAGAAGAATCTCTCGGCGAGGGCAGTTACGTCTACGTCGCCGCGGATCTTTTCGATGTCGATTCCTAGCTGGTGTTCACTGCCAACCGCGATCAGCGCCATGCCTGCCGAATGAGATACATTGAACCGAAGCGCGCGTGGATTCTGTTCCGCTGCGAGGTAAGGCTTGCCGCCGGCCAGATATTCGAACCGAATCTTGTCCGGGGGAATCTTAAGGTAGGCGGCAAGCAGGAAGCGCAGCGCCGAGCGACATCGGGTAAAGTGAATTCGGTCTTGCTCGAAGTGAAATTGGCTGGCGCGCGCGATCTCATCGGGAGAGAGAAGGTTAGCGTCGGAGCCTGCTTTCGCGGGCTCGTCTTTCACCGGTTCTTCTTTCGTCGGCTCGTCGAGGCGCACCCTCCAGACGTCAACGCGGCTGGTTGGAAACGCCGGCATCAAAGAAGCTTGCGACCACGAAGTCTGCTGCCCGGACCCAGTCGCTGGCATGATCGTCATTGTAAAGCACGCGCCGCGCTCTCGGATTCGCACATCGGCGAGATCGACGTCAAATGCCTTTCGGGTCGATGATGTCCACATCGGTGACGTCCGCCCGAAGAGTTCCGCGTGACATCACTCCGAAGAGTGCTGCGAAACAACCGCGCGCGTTGCGCAATGGGGCGGAAGGCGCAGTCGGAAGCCGGTCGTGAGCGCGGGCAATGCATTGCCCGCGCGGTCAAACAGCACATAGTTGTCGACGTTGTCGAAAGTGTGGGGGGCCGGAATCCAGGTTGCGTCCCAGTAGGAGAGGCCGATCACGTTGCCTTCGTCCGCACTCTGGATCGCACTGATTTCGTCATTCAGAAAATCAAGTTGTCCACGCGGAGTCAGCGGATAGGGCTCGGGCCCGCCGTTGTTCATGTTATCCGCGCCCGTGGCGGGCGCCCACGGGTATCCTGTTTCCTCGAAGAACACGGGCCGGTGGTATCGCGCCGTCACATAGTTGGCGAAATCCTGAAACTGGCGGACGGTTTGGCGTGACCAGAACGGGTAGGCGGAGTAGGCCAGCACATCCACATGCGCGCCGCGCGATAACATGGCGTCGATGTAGCGGCGCGTTTCGGCGTAATGCCCGATATTTGCCAAATGCCACAGCACGAGCGTGTGCGGCGAGGCCGCGTGGACGGCTTGGTATCCGGCTTCATAAATGCGGGACAGAAGATCCGGGTTAGTGGTTGCGTCCGCGTTCACCGGCAGCAAGGAAGACTTGCACTCCAGGGTGCGCAACAGGCCGGCATCGGCTTCGTTGCCGATCGCGACATAATCCACGGGTATGCTTATTCCCTGCTCGTTAAACGATCCGAGGACGCCGCTGATGTAGCCACTTACCCGATCTACGAGTGCGTCCGCAGACAGACCGAGCCAGGCATGCGGCATAGTTTGGCAACCGCCATCCGCCCAATAATCGCTGAGATGCAATGACAGCTCGATCCGCATGCCCGCCGAATGTGCGCGCGCAGCAAGGCGCAGCACGTCGGCCAGATTGTCATAGGAGCCTCGCATGTTGTGCGATGGTGAAAACGCACGATTGCCGGGATCCACAAACAGATGCAAACGCGCCAGATTCATTCCGCTGCTCGCCAGGATGTGAAAAGGATCGGCGGGGGCGTCATCCAACTTGTAGACGCCGCCATGCTCCTCAACCATGTCAGTTAGACTTACATCCCCACCCGCGATCATTTCGTACGACTGGTCGTAAGATTGCGTGTCGGGTTCGAGCGTCAAATTGGAAACCCGAAGCCATTGTTCTGACGAGGACCCAGCTGCGGCGTGCACATGCAGTCCCATGGTGCAACTCGCGTTGCTTACTCGAATGCCGCGAAGCTGCGCGCGCCGATATGTGTTTCCAAAGTGCGCCGGAGCAAGATTGAGTATCGCGTCTTGGGGGCCGCATCCATTGGCCTCCAGTCGCGCCAAACTCTGTCCACCGCTGGAGCGATAACTCGCCGACAGTGTGTAACTGCCCGGTGGAAGATGCACAGTTTGGGACAACCACGACTCGTTTCCAGATTCGACGAAGTTATTGCCGAAGTTATTGCTATTGAGGAGCAGCGGCGGCTCTGGGACGCGCGGTGCACCCACCACTTCCCATTCCTTCTGTTCGTCTAGCAGCTCAGGATTGCGCAAAAGATTCTGATGCCGAGTCAGGGACAGGCTGTCTACGAGAGTGTTCGCAGTACCCTCTCCCAATACCTTCACAGTCACCCGGCAGGACGCAGAGTGTGGGAGAAAAAGCACTGGCGCATGCAGTTCCCTCCAGTCGCTGTCGCTATTGTTATTCCTCGTCTCGACCGACGCGGGCGAACTCGGATCCGGTGTATCCGCGGAGACTTCCGATTGCAGCCCGTGCTTGCACGCCAACCTGAGTTGCGCGGTCTGCCTCACCGCTGGACGGACAAAAGCGCGCAGCTCGTATACTCCGGGGCCGAGCGAAACCGGCTGCGAAACCGCCCCGCCGGGGGACAACGCTAGCGCCCGCACGCCCTCTACAGAGTCCGCCTGCGTTACCGCGGTCGCAATGTTTCCATGCGACAGTTGCCACGGCACCAGGCTTCCATTCTCAAAACTGGCGTTTGATACAAGGTTCATCGACTGCGCGCCGGCAATGCTGGAGACAGCCGTCCACAGCAGCGCCGCTTGCGCGCACAGCCGCGTCTTTGACCGCAAACGGCGAGCAATGCGGTCCGAGATTGATTCCGCCACGCCTGGCTGTGCCATGTTCGCAAAGTGCTGGAGGGAGCGCGTATCCGTTAACGATAACGGAAATTATAGTCTGTTTGATATATGATCAGTGCGTCAAACTGGTCATAGTGATTCGACCATCATAGTGATTCGACCGTCATGGTTGACAGTCCTCGTCATCGTCATTGTCATTATCACCATCGCTGTGCCACCGCCGCGCTGCTGTTAATGCTGGCAGTGGCTCCCGCCTCGCCTCAGCAAGCGAACACCCCTGCCGGTGCAACGGCAGAGCCTCTATCCGCGCCGGTCGAGATTGACGCGCGTCTCCCCGCTCAACAACCGTTGCCCTTACTGCCCATGGGCACGGCCACGAATCCTGCAGGCCACTCCATCACGGTGAACAGCGGCTATCTAATGCAGGACGGAGAACCATGGCTACCTGTGATGGGCGAGTTCCACTTCTCTCGCTACCCGCACCAGTATTGGGAAGAAGAACTCCTCAAGATGAAGGCTGCGGGCGTGCAGATCGTTTCTTCTTACATCATCTGGATCCACCACGAAGAGGTGCAAGGCCAATTCGACTGGAGTGGCGACCGGGACCTGCGCGAATTCGTCCGCCTTTGCGGCAAGCATGGCCTGCTGGTGATCGTTCGGATCGGTCCATGGGCACATGCGGAGGTCCGCAATGGCGGATTTCCTGACTGGGTGCAGCGCATGCCACACTTGCGCAGCAACGACCCGCACTATTTAGCGACGGTTGACACCTTCTACCGTCAAATTGCGCAGCAGCTCCAAGGCCAGTTATGGAAAAACGGCGGGCCGGTAATCGGAGTCCAGCTTGAAAATGAGTACGCTCTGCAAGGCCCTGGCCAGGGCGCGGCGCACATCCTGAAACTGAAGCAACTGGCCATCGCAGCTGGATTCGATGTTCCTCTCTACACAGTCACGGGATGGGACGGAGCAGTGTTCCCGCCGCGCGAAGTGCTTCCCGTGTTCGGCGGTTACACCGATTGGCCCTGGGACGATTCGCTCCAAAAACTGCCTCCCAATGAGGTCTACAGTTTTCGCTTCGAGAGTCGCGAAGGCGGTGACATGGGTGCGCCCGGAGGCCGTCCCGCGTCCCATGCCACCCAGGCCGAGCTCGCGCCCTACCCATTCCTCTCCGCCGAATTTGGCGCCGGTATTGAGGACACGTACCATCGTCGGCCTGTCATCCACTCGTCAGACGTTGCCGCCATGCTGCCCACGCAGCTCGGCTCCGGCGTCAATCTTCTGGGCTATTACATGTTCCAGGGCGGCGCGAACCCGGAAGGCAAACTCACCACCCTGCAGGAATCGCAGGCGACTGGCTCGCCCAGCGATCTGCCGGAAGTCTCCTACGACTTCCAGTCGCCGCTGGGGCAGTACGGCGAAGAACGCGAGTCTTATCGCAAGACAAAACTCTTCCATTACTTTCTGAATGAGTTTGGGCCCCAACTGGCGCCCATGGTCGTCCACGCTCCCAGGAAAACTCCAGTCAGTCCCAGCGATTTCTCAGTGCCGCGCCTCGCCGTGCGCAGTCTTGGCGACCACGCTTTTCTCTTCGTGAATAATTGCGTCCGCGGCTACAAAATGCCGGCGCGAAATAATTTTCAAGTACAGGTTCGGCTTCCGGGCGGGGATGTCATGGTTCCGGAACAAGCCGCCACTGTTCCCGATGGAGCTTATTTCATCTGGCCTATCGGCATCACGATCGAGGGTGTGAGTTTGCGTTACGCTACTGCGCAACTCGTCACCACGCTGGAGCGCGAAAACGAAGCGTATGTCTTTTTCGCCGCGCAAGATGGAATCGCTCCTGAATTTGCTCTTTCGCTTCAGCCTGGGCAGTCGGTTGAAGGCCCTGCGCATAGCGGAGGCAGGGGAGCCAATACAGTTGTTCATTCAATTCCCGGCACCGACATCGCTTTCACAGTTCGCTCCGCAGCCAGCAAGCCGACACACTTTGTCGTACTCACACAGGAGCAAGCTGAACGCCTCACTCTGCTGGAGATTCGCGGAGAAAAGACGCTGATCTACTCCGGCGCCTATGCATTCTCGGACGATGAAGCCATCCACTTGCGTTCGGCTGGCCGTGCTGACATCTTCTTCGGCGTGCTCAGCGCGTCTGATGTCGCGGCCGCATGGCAAAGCGATGCGCCGCTTAAGCCGCAGCCGCCCGAAGGCGTCTTTCAGGTATACGAAACCAGCGTCGCTCCGCGGACGATTGCCGTGGAGTTCACCCAAACTAAACCAGCCGGCGCCGCGCCCGGCATCGAGCGCGCCAACCCTGCGGGCTGGCGCAAGCAGCCGGTGGCGGTGGCTCCCACCGACGCTACCATGCGGAAGTTCGCCGCCCAATGGAGTATCTCCCTGCCCAAAGACGCCTTAGCCGGGACGGAGGACGTCTTTCTCCAGATTCACTATGAGGGCGATGTCGGACGCCTCTATGCGGGCGGCTCATCGGCAGACAGAGTCCTGATCGATGACAACTTCTACAACGGCGAGCCCTGGGTCATCGGACTGAAGATCATCGGACTCAAGATCATCGGACTCAAGCGTTTTGCCGGTCGCCTCGACGCTCCGCTGCAACTGCAAGTTCTACCTCTCCGTGACGACGCGCCGGTCTACTTCGACGCTGGCGACAAACCGCAATTCAGCGGGAAGCAGGCGGCAACCGTGACGTCGATCACTGCCGTCCCGGAATATGAAGTTGTCGTCCAGCCACAGCCAGTTGGGATTTCCAAAATCGATGTTCCCAAATGAAGATTCTGAGAACAGTCTGCCGGCAATCTACGCTTGCGGCCTTCGCTGTTGTTGCGCGCTCCGCGCGGTCAATGAGTGTAATCGGGATTTATCGCCAATTGACCAAACCGTATTCAGTTTTGATGGAGTCGCTGCAGCGGTCTGCCATGAGCGTCGAAGAAACAGACCTTGGCCCAAGTATGCGCGCCGTCATCAGTCTCGAAAATTGCATCTTCAGAGACGGCCCACCCGCGCAACGTACCAATAAGATACAGCTGGTAAATATAAACTCGTTTTCTTTTCAGGGCGTCCATGGGCGACGGACGCGACCCCCACGTTTGACCACCGTCGTTCGTGCAATAAATCTCGCCGCCCGCAACACAGCCGAACGTGGAGTCAACAAAGCTCATTTCGCGAAAGGTCGAGTCAGAAGACTCAAGGACCTTCTCCCATGCTGGAGATTGACCAGCCCGCCGGTAAACAGCGAATTGACTCGCCGACAGAATCGAATCTTCTGAGATAAGGGCAAAGCTCATCGTCTCAAGGGTGGAAATTTGCTTCGGCAGAACGTCGCGGCGCAGTTCATAGATGCCGCTGCCGCCCGCTCCGCCAGACCATGTCAGACCGTACCCATCGTGAATACGCACCCCGTATAGGCCGGATGCTGGCTGGGTTTCCCAACTTAGGCTCTTCCATTGCTTTCCACCGTCTGAAGTTTCCAACACGAACGCAAGTCCACCATTCTGCTTTCCGCCGACGACCCAGCCATGTTCTCTGGTATCGAACGCGATGCCCGTTGGTGTTTCATCATGCTGCTTGATAGCGCCGAGGCGCTCCCACGTTCGACCGGAATCTGACGTATGCGCGCAAAAACTTTTGGCATTTGACCCAATTCCTTCGGCGGCAATTCCCCACCCTTCGTTTCGGTCAGCGAAGAAAACTCGCCAGATCGAGAAGGGCAGCGGCGATGCCGTCCAACGATCCCCACCGTCACTCGTGCTAAATAGGAACTCCCTATGATCCTTGTTGTGAACCAATACCCACAGGTGCTGGCGGTCCAACGAGAAGAGATCTCGCATCGGCGGGTCGATCAAAGTTGCGGTCGATGTCGAGGCAGCAATGCCGACCGATAACATCAAGAAAACGCACAGGGCAAGCGGCATCCTAGGCATGGTGCTCACACAGTACTGTACGTCGAATGCGATGAGATCGCCATAGGTGTTGTTGACAGGCGATTGCCCTCACAACCCCAGTCAATGCGGTCAATTCCTCAAAAACGAAACTCCGGCAGCGTCCGCGCAGGCTAGAATAGGCTCGCATGATTCGGCTGGTTGATATTGCCAAAGCGTTGGAAATCTCTATCGGCACCGTGGACCGCGCTCTCCACGACCGGCCGGGCGTTAACGCGGTCACCAAAAAGCGCGTCCAGCAGATGGCCAAATCCATGGGCTATCGGCCCAATCTGGCTGCGAGCGTGTTGTCTTCCAAGCGCAGGCTCCGCATCTCCGTGAACCTGCCGGAAGAGATTGCGTCGTTCTTCAATCACGTCCGCGCCGGAATCGAATCCGAGCACATGGTCCTCTCCAAGGGCTCCATCGATCTTGAGTTCCGCAGCTTCCCGCGCCTCGGCGTAGGTGAGGTTGAGGCATTCGATGACGCGGTCGAAGCGCGCGTCAACGGGATCATCACCGCCGTCGGTCACCCCGGTCAGTTTCTCAGCCGCGTGCGGAAGGCGTTGCGCCGCAACATCCCCGTAGTCTGTGTCGTAGCGGACGCCACCGGTTCGGATCGCATCGCTGCCGTTACGATTGATACCCGCGCCAGCGGTGGCTTGGTCTGCGACCTCATGGGCCGCTTCGTGCGCGAGAGCGGTGAGGTAGCCGTCTTCACCGGCGAGCTCACCACGGCCGATCATGTGGAGAAAGTAGAGAGCTTCAGCCGTGGAATCTCGCGTCATTACCCGCATCTGAAAGTGCTGCCCCCAATTGAGACCCACGACCGCGCGAAAGAAGCGTCTGACAAGGCTCTGCGCACGCTTCGGAATCATCCACGCCTGGTCGGCTGCTACATCACCACCGCCAACTCCATCCCCGTACTGCGTGCTCTCCAGAGCCAGAAAAAGAAGGGCCAGAAAAAAACCGGAAGCGTCACAGTCATCACCACGGATTTGTTTCCCGAGCTCGTGCCCTATCTCCGCTCCGGCGCCGTAGCGGCCTCCATTCATCAGCGCCCGCGCGCGCAGGGCCAGCTCGCGCTTCGGATTCTGCAAGGCTTTCTGCGCGACGGCACCTGCCCCACTGACCGCGTCACGCTTGCGCCCCATGTGGTTACCCGCTCTAATCTCGACTACTTCCTCACCCAGCACTCCCTGGTCGAAACGAATATCCGACCGTAGGGCGATAGCCACTAAGGTCGGAGAACTTCGATTTTCTGGAAAATTTGCTCGCTCCCGAACCCCCCGCGCCTCGCCCGCACAGGGTTGATCGGTTGATCAATCGTCGACCTGTGAGATTTGCCTCTTGACAGCGTTTTTTCAGAGGAATATGTTTCGTTAGCGTTAACGGAACCGAATTTCGTTGATTCTCGACTCCTCAACCCGTTTTGACGGGCACCTTGCAGGGTCAAGAAAGCGGAACAATCGCGAGCGGGAATGCGAGCAATTTCCCGCGCAACAAAAAGTTTCAGGAATGGAGAGCACAAAATGAAGAACACCACGCTCGTGATCTTCCGCCAATCCCTGGTTGCAATGTTGTTGGCGTTTGTGGCCTGCGTTACACTCCCCGCGCGGGCCCAGGTCGGTCAAGCGACTCTGACGGGCACCGTCGAAGATGCGAGCGGCGCGGTGGTTCCCGGCGCTGCCATTACGCTGACCAACACCAACAACCAGACGCAAAGGACGGCAACGAGCGACTCGCACGGCTTCTTTTCCTTCACCGGATTGGCCGCCGCCACCTATGAGATGAAATTCGAGAAGTCTGGCTTCACGGAGTTGAAGAAAACCATTGTTGTACACATTGCCGACCACCTCGAGATTCCCAACATTCAGCTCGCGGTGAAAGGCGTGGGTCAGTCGGTGACGGTCACGGCGGAGCAGACTTCCATCACGCCCCAGGATACGGGCGAACTCTCCTACACCCTCACCGCGAAGCAGGTGCAGAACCTGGACATCATGGGACGCAGCGCCGTCGAATTGCTCGGCCTGGTGCCGGGCGCTGCCGATTCCGGCAACTTCAACAGTGACACCTATACCGGCCAGACTGCGGGGTTCACGCCCAACGCCAGCGCCTACAGCGTGAATGGCAACCGCTTTGACCTGACGCAAATTGTCAGCGACGGCGCCCCGGTCACGGACGTGAACACGGCCGGATCGGCCGCGATAACGCCGAACATCGACATCATTCAGGAAGTCAAAGTGGAAACGGCGGCCTTTTCCTCGGATCAGGCGAGCGGACCCGTCGTGTTCCAAACCGAAACCAAATCTGGTGGAAGGGATTTCCATGGCGAAATCTACGGGACGGTCCGCAACAACGCGCTGGACGACATCGACTGGCGGGTGAAGAGCCTTGGGCTACCCAAGCCGGATGATGGCTACTACTACGTGGGGGCCAATATCGGCGGTCCTGTGATCATTCCGGGGACTGACTTCAACAAGAAACGCGACAAACTCTTCTTCTTTGCCGCGTTCGAAAAGCAACTGCAGTACGTGCAGGACCCGACACTCGACATCCGCGAGTCGGTCACGCCGACAAACGGCGCAACCGTCGCCGGACAGCCAACGCCCAACATGCGCGCCGGCGACTTCAGCAATACTGCGTACCTGCAGAGTCTCAACGGAACCACTGCATACTGGGCAACAACTACGCCATGCAACGTCGTTACCGACAGCAATGCCAATCAGGGACTTTGCACGAGTCCAACTAGTGGGATCGTCAACCCGGCGGCGATCGACCCCAACGGCCGGGTGCTGATCAACGCCCTGCCACTGCCGAATGCCAATCCGGCAAACACGAATGGCTACAATCTGGTCACCGCTGTTACTCCGTATCAGCCGCGCGACCAGGAAGACCTGAAAATCGATTACAACGTCAGCCAGGCGAACCACTTCTCCGCTCGCTATAATCACGAGCACGAAGTTGTGCCCTTCCCGTTTGGCTACTTCAACAATTTCACGCCAGACGCGTTCCCCGGCGGTCAGGTCGACCGTGACGGCTCACACTCCATCGTCGGCAACCTGGCGACTACGTTCTCGCCGAGTTTGGTCAACCAACTGACTTTTGCCTATACGCACCTGAGTTTCCTTACCTTCATGGAGGATGAAGCAGCGGTTTCCCGCTCCGCACTGGGATACACCGCACCTGACCTGTATCCGGATGATTCCCCGATTATCCCCAACGTGCAGCCGGGTTATGGCGGAGCCGGTTATGCCTCGCTCTATATGCGTGGCGGCACCTTTCCGACCACCAACGCGCCGCAGCAGATTTACACGGTCAATGAGAACATCACGAAGATCCTTGGTACTCACATCCTCAAAGCCGGCGTCTACTTCGCTCACCAGCAATTTGGCATGCGCACACAGGGCTCTGACAACAGCACGATCCAGACGGGCGAATATAACGGTTCCTACAACACTGGCAACGCGTTCGCCGACCTGCTGACCGGACAGCTCTCCTACTATGCGCAAAGCACGCAGAACTTCGTCGGCAATATGCGCGAAAAACGCACAGACTTCTTCGTGGAAGACCAGTGGAAGGTCTTGCCGCGCCTAAGCGTTAACTACGGAGTACGCGTGAATCACATTGGCTCGTGGTTTGATCCCCAGGGTCAGATGGTGGTTTTCGATCCCGCCTTGTACAACCCTAGCGGGAGCCTTGCGGATGCTCCCGGCCTGGTCACCCATGCCACTACTCCCGGTATTTCCATTAGCGGAAGCCGCCCGCAGGGATTCCAAGTCGCACCATCCGGCGGATTCGCGTGGGATTTCCGGGGGACAGGCAAGACCGTTATTCGTGGCGGCATCGGCACCAACTATTACGTTGACCCCGGCGCCAATGCCTTCTCCACCGTACAGGCCCCTCCCAATGAGAGCTTTCTATCGGGATACTTCAGCCCGAATGGCCCCACCAGCGCGAAAACCATTTCACTTATTCCAACCCTTAACACTTATCTCCCCCTCGGAGCCTATGGCATCGCCGATATCAACGATCACCGACTCCCTATGACTTACTCATATACGCTCGCGGTGGCGCAGGCTCTCGGACGCTCACTCCGGGTTGAAATGGCTTACGCTGGCAACTCTTCACGCAACCTTACCGGCTACACGGGGTCGAATCTGGTTCCGGAGGGATGCCCGTACGAACTTGACAGTATTGAAGGCTACACGACCGGCTCTTATAACGACACGCTTTGCCGTCCGTATCCGCTGGATGGCGATCTGAGCACCATGACGCACAACCTGAGTTCCTATTACAACTCGGCGCAAGTTACCGCCTCAAAACAAACCGGAATCGTGAACTTCTGGGCGACTTACACTTTTGGCAAGACTCTCGACTATAACTGCGAAGATCCGTTCGTCGAACGCCGTTGTTATGGACCGGCTCCCTTTGACCGCAGCCAAAACCTGAATATCTCTTATTTGATCAATCTGCCCAACGTCAGCGCGAAATATCTGGGGAACAACAAGGTGCTCAACGGAATCCTCGACGGCTGGCAGTTTAACGGCATTGAGCAATTCGCATCGGGCACGCCAATGGAATTTACCGCGGGCGCCAACGCCAATGGCGGCGGAGGCAATGAATACGATGGCGTTTTCAACCGCACCATCAACTTCTACAGCGACGGTCCGGACATGAGCAACCGCAACGTTCTGGGCACACCCGATGAACAGGCGGTGCCTACGCTGGTTTGCAATCCTACCGCCGGCCTGCAAAAGGGCCAGTACTTCAACGCCAACTGCTTCCAGGCGCCGCAGGCGGAAACAGTGGCCAATGCTCCCAACATTGGCACTTACCGGCTGCCTTATATCCACGGCCCGCGGTACGAGCGCGACGACATCGGGCTCTACAAGGCTTTCAAGATCACCGCGGCGAAAAGCATCCAATTCCGCGCCCAGGCGTTCAACTTCACCAATCATCCTCTTTATGGCTTCTTGCCGTACGATCCCGGTTTGTACCTGGCCTTTCCGAACTACGGAAGCTTGCCCACGAACACAAACACGGCGGGCTACGCGAAAACCAAATTGGGTTCCCGCACGATCCAGCTGGCGATGAAATTCTACTTCTGACGCGAACCTTTTCTTCCGCCCGGCCCGCGAGCCACAGAGCCGGGCGGTGTGGCTTCCGCGAGGAAGTCAATGATCGATGAAATCCGTGACCGATAAAATCCGTGATCGATGAAATCACCGATTGATAGAATCCAGGATTAACCACGTGACCCCGCTCCTTATCTCCGCCAACGACACGAGCCGCTCAGCGGATGGGCGGCCATGATCTCCAGTGTCTCCAGCTCCGAATCCGCGGGCAATTTGCTGTTGACCCGATTCCGGGAACTGTTCGGAGAGTTATCGGACAAGAGCACGAGCACGCGGATTTTTCGCGCACCCGGCCGCATCAATCTTATCGGCGAACACACCGATTACAACGACGGCTTCGCGATGCCGATGGCAATCGCGTTTTACACCTGGGTCGCCGCGGCCCGGCGCGAGGATCAAACCCTCGAAGCTTACTCCGAACACTTCAATGAGAAGATTGTTTTGTCTCTCGATGCGCTGTCCGGCCCGCCCCGAAAGCACTGGAGCGATTTCATCCGCGGAGTCGCAGCCAGCTTGCAGGACGCGGGACACACGCTGTCTGGCGCCAACCTTGTTATTCATGGCGAGGTTCCTCTCGGTGCCGGGCTCAGTTCCTCTGCTTCTCTGGAAGTCTCCGTAGCCTTGGCTCTGACGTCCCTTGCCGGGATCGCTATGCCTCGTCTGGACCTGGTGAAACTCTGTCAGGCAGCCGAACATAAGTATGTGGGCACGCGCTGCGGGATCATGGACCAGTTTGTCGCCGGTTTCGGTGCGGCCGGACACGCACTGATGCTCGATTGCCGTTCCCTCGAGTATCAATTGCTTCCGATCCCACAGGATCTTCGCCTGGTCGTATGTAACAGCATGGTGCGGCACGAACTGGCATCGGGAGAGTACAACCTTCGCCGCGCCGATTGCGAAGCGGGGGTAAGAATCCTGCAGCCGTTTCTTCCAGCGGTTCGTGCCCTGCGCGATGTTGGGATCGCCGATCTTGAAAAATACAAATATCTGCTGTCGGGAACCGTCTATCGTCGCTGCCGCCACGTGGTCACCGAGAATCAAAGAGTCCTTGCGGCCGCCAAGGCTCTTCAGTCGCGGGACGCGGACCGGTTTGGTCACGTGATGTACCGCTCCCATGCCAGCCTGCGCGACGATTACGAAGTGAGTTGCAGGGAGCTTGATCTTCTTGTCGATCTGGCTTCGTCGAGGCGAGGCGTCTATGGCGCGCGCATGATGGGTGGCGGGTTTGGCGGATGCACGGTGAACCTGATACGGTCGGATTGCGCTGCCGCATTCCAGACTGATATGGCACAGATGTACGCGGAGACAACCGGCACTACTCCTGAGATATACGTCTGTGAGCCCGGCCAAGGGGCGGAGGCCTGGCCAGTCGGAGGGAGCGTTCGAACTTGAAGACTCCCCTCGGTCTCAACGATGTTTACGATCTTTACAACGAGCCCCATCGCCGTTTCAATCCTCTCACGGGCGAATGGGTCCTGGTGTCGCCACATCGCGCCGAGCGGCCATGGCGTGGACAAACGGAAGCGGCCATTGTCCCCGCGAGCCTCGCCTATGATCCCAGTTGTTATCTCTGCCCCGGCAACGAGCGAGCCGGCGGCGCGCGAAATCCCAACTACACCGCAACGTTTGTCTTCACCAACGACTTTGCGGCGCTGAAGCCCGATCTTAACTTCGAAGTTAACTTCGCCGGACACCCCGCCAGACAAGATGAGTCGGGGCGCGGGCTGATGCTCTCCGAGTCGGAAGCCGGAACCTGCAGGGTTGTCTGTTTCTCACCTCGCCATGACCTGACCCTGGCGCGCATGACGGTCCAGGAAATTCTGAGCGTGGTCGACACGTGGGTCGAACAATATGCTGAAGTTGGCTCCCTGCCCTACGTCAATTATGTGCAGATCTTTGAGAATCGCGGGGAGATGATGGGCTGCAGCAATCCCCATCCCCATGGCCAAATCTGGGCCAACCAGACTATTCCCAATGAGCCGCACAAAGAGCGGGAGTCGCAGCGCGCATACGCAGAAAAACACGGGGCTTGCTTGCTGTGCGAATACCTGCAAGTGGAGGCGCGCGCCCAAACGCGCGTCGTAATCGAGAACGAATACTTCGTGACGCTGGTGCCCTTCTGGGCAGTGTGGCCTTTCGAAGTGCTGGTTATCTCGAAGCGGCACGTTGGCGATGTGCTCAGTCTTGATCGTCCTGCGTGCGCCAGTCTGGCCGAAATGTTGAAAGCGCTCACCACGCGCTACGACAATCTCTTCGAGACCTCATTCCCATATTCGATGGGGTTCCACCAGGCGCCGACCGACGGCCAGGCGCACCCGGAATGGCATCTGCACGCCCACTTTTATCCGCCACTGTTGCGTTCAGCCACCATCCGCAAATTTATGGTTGGATATGAGATGCTGGCCAGCCCGCAGCGAGACATCACTCCCGAAGCGGCCGCCGCCACTCTCAGGAATCTTTCTGGAATACACTATGCCGACCGAAAACGGTGGCTAAGAAAACAAGGCTAAGAACAAGCGCGCTTGCGGGACGAGCCCTCCGTTCAGCGTCGCACGGAACCCGCGTAAACAATTTGGTAGATGGTGCCCGGAGACGGAATCGAACCGTCACGTCCTGTTACGGACCCGGGATTTTAAGTCCCGTGCGTCTGCCAGTTTCGCCATCCGGGCGAATAGGTTAACTAATTGATTCTATTGATTACCGCCTTTGGCGCAGAGCGGCAGCCAAGTGCTCGCCATTCTTAAAAACGATCTTCACCATCCGCGCTTCGTACGATGGTGTCTGGACGAGGTTGAAAAGCCAGTGTGGCCGGATTCGGATCATTGCGCATCCAGTCGGGATTTCTTTTCTCCCTTGGAAAAACAGCAATTATTGTATACCTGTTGCGAACAGGCGATTATGCTCATTGAGAACTTCAGCCCAGCGCTCCGTGTACCTCAGTTTCGCGTTTCAGGCCGTCGCGCTTGTGGTGAAAACGACTCCGCACTTCGGGCAACGCATTTGGGTGAAATTGACGCGACGTTGTTCCGCCGGTGGAATCTGGTATCCGCAGCGTGGGCAAGGTGTGGCGAGTGACGCCCGCACTTTTTCCAGATTGATCTTTCGGCGGGCGGCCATTCGGAGATTCTATCGAAGCCGTTTGGAGCCGGGGGTCAATTAGTGTAATCGGGATGTTACAACAATTACCCTCCGTTCAGTTTTCGTGTACCTGATTCACGAGATCATCGCGTCCTTCCGTTAGTGGTGGAGCAAGGCGGTGTCCCCACCGGATGAAGCGGCGCTCGATAAAGCGATAGCTCAACCACGCGCACAGGAAGATCATGGCCGTGGCCAGCGGTGGCTTCTGGAGAACGGAGAAGTTCGACCCGGTTTGGGAAACCGAAAACAACTGCTGCCACAAGTACAGGCTATAGGAGAGTCGGCCAATCCATTTCATGCCGCCGGACTCTAGCAGTACCGTGACGAACGTTTTCGGTCCATACACCGTGCCCACCACTACTAGTGGTAAAAGCGCCGACTCGAACAGCGAGTAGCTTCGTGATTGCTGGGACAGATATACCAACTGCGCCACCGCATAACCTGCGACGCACAGCCACCACATCCACGGCTTGAAGCGATGGATAAACGCGAATCGAGTCGAGTCGTCGTCCAGAACAAGAGCAGCTACGCAGCCCATCAACAACGCATCCAGCCGTGTGTCCGTGCGGCAGCCGAATAATAATCCCGGAATCAATCGGTCGAACCAGTGGTGATGAAGATCCCAGGTGCGCCACAGGGCAACGGTAACCGCCAGCGAAAGGGCAAACCATCGCGCCCTCGCCTTGCCGAAGAAAACCAGCGCCGCTGGCCACAACAAGTAGAAATGTTCTTCCACGGCCAGCGACCAGTAGTGAATCGTGTAGCCGCCCCATCCCCGGCTAATCCAGCTTGGAGGCATATAGTTGCGGAAGAAGAGAACGGAACTCCACCAGTCCCACGGACTGACAATGATGAGTCCGCACATAGAAAAAGCCCCGATCACAATCAGGTAAAACAGTGCTGGTGGCAGAATTCGGCAGCCGCGCCGAATGTAAAAACCGCGCAGGCTGATCCGCCCACACGCCCGGTCTTCCTCCAGCAGACGAGAGCAGATCAGGAAGCCACTAATTGCGAAGAAGAGACTCACACCGTTCGGCCCGGTATGTGAAAACCGCACCAGCTTCGGATAATGATTCAGCCATGAATATCCGACAGCGTGATCAAGCAACACGGCGACAATAGCGATCGCTCGCCAGCCATCTAGTGTTGGTAGATACCCGCTCTTGGGTGTTGGGGTCAACGCTCGCGCACGAACTTTTGGTGCCCCATTCTACCCTTTTCGACAATCGCAAGACTGAACAAGCCCAGCATCGACTCGGTTGGAGCGCGGGCTTACTTTGCCACTTGCTTTGTCTGTAAGTTATTGTAAGTACAGAAAACAGGAACTTAAATTTTGGGTGTGACGGTCTTTAAGTCCCGTGCGTCTGCCAGTTTCGCGGCCGGGACTGCTCAACGCGCCGGTCTGCGTTCGGCCACGCTGCGTTCAAGAGCGGTGCGGTCCCAGCCTGCCAGGTTCGCTCCGGCTTCATAAGTGCTCTGCGCAAATTCCAGGATCTCATCGCGTGGAGAAGTTGCGCGGCGCACGTCTTCGTACATCAGCACGAACTCGCCCAGCTTGCTTTTGTACGACGCGCCAACTGGCCGAACCGGCTGCTCGCCGTAGCCTGCCGGTGCAGGAGCCATGTAGGCGTAGAAGGCCGGTCCGGCCACATCTCCGCCGCCCGGCCACCATCCTACGCTGCTGCATTCACATGAGTAGGATTCCGACGTGATGACGCCCTTTCGGGGCGGAGCGGCGCGGCCGTTGAAGCGCGTGCAACACAAATCGAAGCTCCCCCAAAAAAAGTGAACCGGACTCGCCTTGCCGATGAAGCGCGCGCGAAACTCCTGCAATACGATGTCGGTCGACCGCAGAATGCGCCATAAACGGTTGGCATACTCCGGTTTGTAGGATGCATGGGTGTCATCCTGATCCAGGGGAATCGGGTTGGGAACTTCTTGCGGCTTGGGATTAATTTGTATGTCGATGCCAACCTCACGCAACAACGAAAACAGTTCTCGATAAAAAGCGGCGACGGATTTTGGCGAAAGCGCCAGCGCACGATCCGTGTCCGCGGTTCGCAGCTCCAGGCGGTGGTCGACGAGGTTGAACTGGATTTCAAACGAGCGTCCGCGGTACGGGATCGGCGAGGTGGTCAAGCCTCGCGTGTTTACATACAGTGCAACATTCCAGAAATGGTTCACCAGCGGCGTCAGGCCCAGACGGATTTTCCCGACAATCTGGGTCCACAGCTGCAGGGTGCGATATGTGCTTTCCCATTCTTCGAGCGGCAGGGCGGGCCAGTATTGGTCGTTCGTATTAATCGCCGTATTCATCGTCGTATTCATCTTCGCATTCATCGCAAGGTCCTTGGGAGCAGTCGCGCGCTTGGCGGCTTCGGCAACCACGTCCGATTATGCACCCTGAATGTCAAGATTTGTCTGTCACATATGGTGGCCGCGGTGGCTAGCGGATTCGGAACATTCTATACAACTTTTCAGCCGCTTCCGGGTTCAATAGAATGTAGGGGTGTGATTGCGAGGAGGAGATCTTGAAAGCATCGCGCTGGTTTCGTAGGGCTATCGGTTTCGGGTTGACGGCGAGAGCCGTTTTTTTGTCTTTTTTGATTGGCGCAGCTGCATTGGCTTGCGCCCAGGGTGGCGCCATGAGTCCTTATCAGGGCGAGCAGGACGGCGTCAGCGCCGGTGGAAATTGGCTGGAGTTTGCCTCGACCGACAAGATGTCGGGCGCGAAGAAAGTGCGCTTCGAGCTCCAATCGAATAACTATTTTAAAGAGGATTCTGAGTACAAACCCAGAGTGAACCTGTATTGCAGTAACGGCAAGCTCAAGCTGGCCGACTTCAATCCGGGAGTCAGACTGCTTCCGCCGAACCGCCCCGGCTGGTGGGGACAGCCTCAGTTGGAAGTTGAGGTGCGCGTTGACGACACCCACTACTTCAAGGGCTGGAACTGGATGCGCGGCCATTTCCTCTCCATGGATAAGGGCACGGTTCGAGGCTTGATGGGGGCCCAGGTTTTCAACATCGCATTGCCCACGCGCAGTGGCCGGCAGATCGCCGAGTTTTCTCCCAGCGGTCTGAACGTCGATCGGGTCAGGCAAGCTTGCGATCTGACGCCGAAGAAGCCGAGCTCAGACTAAGGAACAGAGCTGTCGCCGCTAAAGGCCACCTCATCATCCGCAGAAAAGTCGGTGATAATTGACTTGACTCATCCACGGTTAAATGCTACATTCTAAGGCATGGAGAACAAGGCCATGCCGGAAATGCTGCCAGAACCTAAAAGCCTTCAAGAGGCTATTGTCTACTTTGCAAACCCTGATAACTGCATTGATTACTTGGCGATACGGAGATGGCCGGACGGTCGCGTGCTCTGCCCTACTTGCGGCTCGGACAAGGTCAAGTTCCACGCCGAACGGCGCATCTGGCAGTGCAGCACCCATCACCCCAAGCGGCAGTTCTCCATCAAAGTCGGAACCGTCATGGAGGATTCGGCCATTGGACTGGATAAGTGGCTCACCGCTGCGTGGCTCATCACCAACTGCAAAAACGGAATCAGCAGTTACGAGATTGCGCGTGACGTGAAGGTTACTCAGAAGTCGGCTTGGTTCATGCTTCATCGGATTCGCTTGGCGATGCAGGATGAAACTCTCGGATCGAAGTTCTCCGGCGAAGTCGAAGCGGACGAAACTTTCATCGGTGGTAAAGCACGCAACATGCACAAAGACGTTCACGCCCGCCGCATCAGTGGAATGGGACGTAACACCGAAGACAAGATCATGGTCATGGGAATTTTGGAACGCGGCGGAAAAGTGCGAACCAAGATCATCGCGGATCGCAAGCAAAAGACTCTCCACGGCGCAGTGCGGGAAAACGTGAAGGCCGGAGCGGAACTGTTTACCGATGAGTTCGGCGCATACAAGGGACTGGAAAGCGAGTACGAACATCAGATCGTTGACCACGCGGTTCGATATGTAGATGGCCGCGTGCACACTAATGGCCTTGAGAACTTCTGGTCGCTGCTTAAGCGCGGCCTTGATGGGAACCTACGTTGCCGTAGAACCGTTTCATCTTTTCCGTTACCTAGATGAGCAAGCGTTTCGTTACAACAATCGTGCGACCAAAGAAAACAAAGTAACCGATGCGGCCCGTTTCGATATGGCCGTTTCTAACATGGTTGGTAAACGTCTCACCTTTTGCTCAACTCACTGGCAAGGTGGGAGAAACGATTAACTAAGCCTTGGTCTTTGAAGCGCGGGAAGCGGGCGAAGTCTTAGCCCGCTTTTTTCGCGCTCGTTTGCGATGCCATTCTTTATCTCGCTTCTGAATTTCTTCGTGTGAGACAGAGAGCATCGTCCGCACAACCGCATCGAATTTTTCTGCTTCCGTGCTCATATCTATCCCGCCTAGCCGAAGTAGTTATCCCAAAATCTCGGGAATTGATGATTCAACCTCACGTGAATCACAACAAAAGAATCATTTGGCCTCAACTGTTTTTCATGCGGAAGCAACAGCAGTTCGTCAGAGGTGACCTTCACTTCAGATATGAGTCTGTCATCTTCTAACAAACAATAGAGCGGAGTCTCGTCATCTTGGGGGCCAATTCCTCCCGCTTCACCGAGACTGCTGGGTATCCGGAGCGCGTCGAATAATGTTTTAAGCTGACCGTCAAGATCGCCTTGCTTGAAAATGAACTGCCTGTCGCTCGGTCGAAGAATCAATATGTCAAGATGGCACCGCGCGGTCATTTGAGGAGTGACAAGCGGAACTAGGTCATAGCCTGCCCTGTTCCACTCCTCGCCTATGGCATTAATCCCCAGTTCAAATCGTTCGCCACCGTCCTTCGATAAAATCTCGGGCGGAGGTTGCCCCCCTTTTAGCGAACTGATATATGCGTTCTCTGCTAATGTTCGCAATTCTGGCCTCATACTCCACAAACGCCGCAATTGCGGATGGAATGCCCTGCGGATTGAGTGTTTCTCCGGTGCTCTACTATTTGTGCCACCGGAGGGCAGAAGTTCGCCCTCGTATAAAAGACGAAATTCCATTAGATTTTCACCTTCAATTGGGTCACCTGTCCCAACAATGATCTTTTCTTGGGGCAAATTTCGGGAACTCAATCATGTCACTTTCCCGTAATAATCGATTCCATGCTCCCCACCGTACAACCCTACCGTGGATGAGTCAAGTCAATTATTACCGAAAAGTCTTTGGGAAGGCGCTCTCTGGAACCCGTCTTGACCACAGCCGTTCAGAGCGGCGTCCTCCCCAGGGCAACGATGAACTGGATGCCGTCAATGTGCCTGCCCTGGAGCCGTTCGTCGTTCGTGACGAAGAGATCAACCTTCGCGCTTGCAGCACAGGCCAGTTGAATGGCGTCGGGCGCCTTGAGCGACCTCTCCGATCGCAGCGCCGCATAGAGCTTGGTCGCTTTCACGTCGAAAGCAATGATGGTCGCGGTGGTCGAAATGACGTGCTCGTATCTTCTGCAAAGCTCAGCCTCTCCCCGCTCTATAGGTTTAACCAAAATCTCACCCAGCGTAAGCGTGGACGTAAGCAGTTGATCGCCTCGGTCCAGCATCCGGGAGCGAAGCTCGCCCACGGCCTTTGAGAGCGACCCGTAGTCTTCGAACAGATAAATAAAGAGGTTGGTGTCCCAAAAAACGCGGCTCATTCCCATCCTTCACGCAAGCGTCGCACGTAATCGTCGGCGTGCTCGTCCGCCCAAAGATTCTTTCCCGATCCACGCAGAGCCAGTAAGGGATCGTCTTCCGACGCTCGCTCCGCCGTCCTCGCGCACCAATCGCTATACCACGCGAGGACTCCTCCAAACCGGTTTTCCGGCAACTCCTCGGGTTTAGGCGATACCTTGCCCCCCTCCCGTTGCGAATGATAAGCGTCGCCTGGCCGAAACAGGCGGCGGCGTCCCGGAGATGTTTCAAAGAGCATTCTGTAGCGTCCCGGGTTAGGAGGTCGATTGGCGACGCAATGTTGCACTACATGGACATAGAACCCAGGCCGTATTGGTCCGATAAACCTGAGTTCTTTCGCGGATCGGGCGAATTCCATAATTTCTTCGATCGAGAAATCGATGCGCGGTGGATGCCGCTGGTGAAGCATGAGGGTAGCCAGCCATACCTCGTCCGCTACTTTGATGGTTGGCTTAATCAAGATTGGTTGGGTAGTCGTCATAGCGACACCTCGTTAAGGTACATACATTATTACTTAGTATTATGTAATTGTCAAATATAATTGTTCCTTGGCTGGATCCTGCGCTGCAATACTCCATCTCTAGCTCGCTGATTTTGGAACACTTGTATGGGTCCGCCCACCTGCATCCCTACGCGTTCCCGCGAATCCAATGGGTGGTATCGTTGGATAATTCGATCGGCGAATCCGCACCGGAGCCACATGAAGATTGGCATCACCTGTTATCCAACCTACGGCGGCAGCGGAGTGGTCGCCACTGAACTGGGTCTGGAGCTCGCGCGCCGGGGCCACGAAATCCATTTCATCTCCTATTCGCAGCCCATTCGCCTGACCGGCCCGGAACCCAACATTCATTATCATGAGGTTGAGGTCACGCGCTATCCGCTGTTTGAGTATCCTCCCTACGATCTGGCACTGGCCACGCGCATGGCCGAGGTATCGCAGCTCTACGAACTCGATCTGCTGCACGTGCATTACGCGATTCCACACTCGGTGAGCGCCATGCTGGCCAAGCAGATGCTGGCCGCCACTCCGCCTAGGCGCAAGTTGCCGTTTGTGACCACCCTGCACGGCACCGACATCACTCTGGTCGGACTTGACCGTTCGTATCTTGGGATAACGCGCTTTTCCATCGAGCAGAGCGACGGCGTAACCGCGATCTCGCAATATCTGCGCAACCGCACCCTCAACGTTTTCGACATCAAGAACCACATCGAGGTCATCCCCAACTTCGTGAACTGCGACGAATATATGCGCAAACCGGAGTGGCTGGAAAAGCGCACCGAGTATGTCTCCAACGAAGAGCGGCTGCTGGTGCACCTTTCGAATTTCCGCCCAGTGAAGCGCGTTCTCGATGTAATCGAGATCTTCGATCGTGTGCGCAAGAAAATTCCCTCCAAGCTGTTGCTGATTGGCGACGGGCCCGATCGTTCGCAGGCAGAATGGCTGGCGGTGCAGAAAGGCATCCACGAACACGTGTCCTTTCTTGGAAAACAGGATCAGGTCCGCGACAAGCTGGCCATTTCAGACGTGATGCTGATGCCAAGCGAACTGGAAACCTTCGGACTCGCCGCCCTCGAAGGCATGGCTTGTGAGGTCGTGCCGATCGCCACGCGCACGGGTGGAGTGCCGGAAGTGATCGAGCATGGAGTGAGCGGATTCTTGGCCGACGTCGGCGACGTGGAGACCATGGCGCGCTACGCCATCGAGCTGCTGGGAGATGAATCCGCCCTCCGCGCCATGGGAAAGCGGGCGCGCGCCGCGGCCCAGGCAAAATATTGTTCCAGCCGGATTATTCCGCTTTACGAAGATTTTTACCGAAAGGTGCTGGAGCAATCGTCGAAGTCGTCATGAGTTCTTCCGGATTGGGCAGAATCGGCAGCCGCAGCCGGATCAGCGTGCCGCCGCGTTCACGGCTTTCGATGATCATCTTCGCGGCATCGCCGTAGAGTACCTTCAACCGCTCGGCAACGTTCGCCATGCCGATGCCGCCGCTGCCAAAACCGTCGGGTTGCTCGAGCAGTTGCGCCGCGCCCATGCCCACGCCGTCATCTTCTACTTCGATCACGAGCCGCGATTTGATCACCCGGCTGCGCAGCGTAATGCTGCCGCCTTCCACCTGGGGAGCGAGCCCGTGCTTGATGCAGTTCTCGACCAGCGGCTGCAGCAACATGCTCGGAACCATGGCTTCGAGAGAAGCGGGATCAAGATCTTTGATCACTTTGAGCTTGTCGCGGCCAAAGCGGACGACTTCGATGTCCAGGTAATTGTCGATGAACTCCACTTCCTCGCGCAGCGTCACGAACGAATCCGTGCTGTGCAGCAGTCGGCGAAGAATGGTAGCGAGTTTCAGAATCATCTCCCGCGCCGTGTCGGGATCGAAGCGCACCAGCGACGAAATGGAATTTAGCGTGTTGAAAAGAAAGTGGGGGTTGATCTGATTCTGCAGCGCCGCCATGCGCGCCTGCAGCAGCATCCGCTCCTGCTCCTCCAGCTTGATCTGGATACGAACGCTGTTGAAGATCTTCAACTCCGTGCCCACCACCATGACTACGGTCAGGTAGATGGCGCTCTCCACCAGATACCCGTTCAGAGTTGCACCCGCGCTGCCCGGCCACAGGCCAGGGCTCTCCAGGCTGAAAATGGAGTTCGGCCAGAAGCGCCAGATTTCCGTTTGTAGAAAACGCAAGCCCACGATGGTCGCGAAAAAAGCGACCTGCCAATCGAACACGCGGGGCCGCGGCATATTGCGGCGAATCATGCGATAGAGGGTGAGATCGATGAACGGCGAGAACGACCAGATATCTTCCTGTTCGGGCGCGAACCGGCGCAACTGCCCGGCAATAATTCCGGCAAACACATTCAACGGCATGGCCGCCCACTCTCCATGCAACGCCGCGGGCACCGACAGCAACGCTCCGCCGAGCCCTCCCGACAGGCGTCCGCCGACCACGCCCAGCAGCAGTGCGGTTTCAAGCGACAGGTCGCCAGCCAGAAAGCTCCGGGCGCTGAATCGTATCCAGACGCCAAGTGCAATGGGGATTGCCATCCACAATGCCAGATAAATCTTCTGTCGGGTGGTACGCTGCTCACGGAAGATCAGGTTCTTGAATTCCTTGGAGCGCACCAGGGCGCTGGACAGGGCCACGGCCACGCCCAGCTTGATCAGGAGGTTGACGAGTATCAGCCGCGGTTCCAGCATGGAAAGAGTTCAGCCCCGTAGGGGCGGCCTAACTTAGCCCAGCGCTTCAGCGCTTGGGAAGAACGCATTCAAAGATTCAAGTCCCTGTGGGACGACTGACTCCGCAGTTGCACGTTTTTACCGGCGACCGCTGCATCACGCTCCGATTGTACCCGCTGCCTGCTGCAAAACCTGCCCAACGTCAATGCTCGATCCCGCCGGGACTCCGCCCTGTGCGAAATCGCGGCTGCCACCGCCGCGGCCGCCAACCGACGACAACACTTGTTTGAGCAACGCGCCCATGTCGGCTGAGCCACCGGGCGTCGGGGCCGAAGTTTGAGCCGAAGTCTGAGCCGCAGTTTGAGCCGCCGTCTGAGCCGAAGTCTGAGCGAAGACCAGACCCGGAGGATTCATCGTGCTCGCCACCAGCGCGATGGCGGGCACACCCGCCCGCGTCACTTTCTGCGCAAACAATTTGGCGAAGCTGACGTCACGGTCGGGAAACGTCCGCACGATGATCTTCCGCCCGTTCGTTTCCGGTTGATGCTGATCCTGAAGCGCGGCTAAAGCCATCAGTCCTGCGAGTTCGTCGAGCGCATCTTCCCTTTGTTTGCGCATAAGCTTGTTCTCTTCGAGACTCTTGCGGATCTGCTCCGGCACATCCCAGAGCTGCGCCGAGAATAGCGCGGCCGCCTCGCTGAGCGCGCTGTAGTCGCGCCGCGCCATGCGGACCGCGCGATCGCCGCAGACAAATTCCACGCGAGTTCCCTGCCGCACCCTTTCACTTTTTCGAAGAATGATCGAACCAATCTGCCCGCTAGCGCTGACGTGCGTTCCGCCGCATGCTGACAAATCAAAATCCGCAATCTCGATGAGCCGGAGCTCGTCGCGCTCGGCCGGAGGCAGTTTGCGCAGACCAAGCTTCTCCGCTTCCGCCCGCGAGACATAGCGAACCCGCACCGGACGATTCTCAAACACAATCTGATTCGCCCGCTTCTCCGCTCCAACAATCTGCTCAGAAGTCACCGACGGCGTCGCCAGATCGATCGAACAATAGTCTTCGCCCATGTGGAACGAAACCGTCGGCATCTGGTAAAGCTCGATGAAAGCCGCCGATAGAACATGCTGCCCGGTGTGTTGCTGCATGTGGTCCCGGCGGCGTTCCCCGTCGATGCTGCCATGCACCGCTGCGCCTGCCAGCGGCGGTTTCAACGGCGCGTCCAGGTAGTGGACGATCCTGCCGTCTTCCGTGTCCGCAACTTCGGTGACGCGCAGGCGAGCGTCTCCGCGACCACTTCCCGCGCTATCGCCTGCGTTGATCGTCAGCCATCCGGTGTCGTGGACCTGGCCGCCGCTAGCGGGATAGAACGCGGTTTCGCGCAGGATGACGGCCGGGCGCGGTTGCTCAGGCGATGGTGAAGTCACATCCTCGACCACCGAATCAAATTCGTGGAGTTCAGAACTGTCGTAATAGAGACGTTTGGTCATGACAGAAGCGGAGTGCGGTGGAAAAACAAAAGCCAGGCACCGGCGCTCCACTGCACACGAAAGAGCCCGTTACCGTTGCTTCCTTCCGGACCTGGCGGGGTTGGCGGGAAAACGTCGCGCGGAACCGATGCCTGACTCTACATCTTAGCAAGAGATCGCCGAAAACAGGAATGGAGACTCGGGCTCGAGAGCGTGCTGTTTAGAATTAGCGGCGTCCTTGAGAACGCAGCCAATCATAAAATTGCTTGTTTCTTCGAAGGCGTTCCGCGCCACTAGTTGGGAATTTCCGGTCTAGTTCGTCTCTTCGATAAAACCTCCAGACTCCCGCAAGACAAAACCCTGCCCAAAGGCAGACGAATATGAACGAAATCGGTGCTATGTGCAACTCCGGCCAAATCCCATGGACCACAATTGTTGCTAGCGCTGCATAGATCGTTGCAAAGATTACGCCGTACGCTACTGCGGTGGTGTTCTTGTTCATCATGCGGCAGTCAGAGGTCTTACTGTCCAATAATCCCACTAATTCCCTCAAACTCCAATGTGGTCCGCGAAACGCCCACTACGCTCGGTCTTTCGTCTATCATCAAGTCATGATGTCCGATTCAGAATGCCCCGCCTACAAAAAGCTGAAAGATCGCGAGGCCCGCGCCCACGCGGCCTGGACTTCTTTTCTCTACCGCAACGAAGTCAAGCCAAGGCTCTCGGAGAAAGCAAAACGGAAACACCAGAAAGAAGAAATGGAAGCGTATCAGCAGGCTCACAAAGCCCGCCTGGCTCACGCAAAGACTTGTCCGGCCTGCATGTCCAACCGATAGGCAGTGCAGCGACCAAATGCATAAATCCTTCGCTTCGCTCAGGATGACAGGGGATTAATACCAAACGGTCTAGCGCACCACCAGCACTTCCCGAATCGCATCGCGCGCCAGGAAAAATTTAATCGACGCGAAATCGCGGAAAAGATTTTCAATGTGCCGGTTGTTGAACACCCGCTGCAGCCGCGGAGACTGCTTCTCAGACGCGGGACGCCCAGGCGGTGCGAACTTCACTTCCTGCATTTCCAGCACGTCGCTCCCGGTCACGTGATAGCGATAGCAGACTGAGTCGGGGCCGGCGTCGCGGGTGTGAAAAAAAGCCAGCAGCACCGCGCCCGGCTTCATCACCGACCACAAACGGTCGATGGTCGGTTTCACCAGGCTCTCTTCCATGTAATCCGGCAGATTCCAGACCAGCACCACGTCGAACTTGGCGTTCGTATATAGCAGGTTCTCTTCCAGAAACTTCTTGCTGTCCACCGCCGGGTTTCCGGCGGCGTCCTGAATGCGCAGCGCCGGTTCGAGCGACGAGCGCAACAGATCTTCGCTGTAATTCTTGTGTCCGTTGCTGGTGAAAAAGCGGATGTTGCTGGCCGAGGTCGAGCCCATATCGAGCACGCACAACCCCTCCTGCGAATTCAGCAGCCGTGAAATCTCGCCCATGCCGCTCGACCGGCGGGTTAACTTCTGCGGGACGGCGGAACGCGCAGCCTGGTTCGAGGTGCTCCGAAAGAATTTCATCAGGTTGTCAGAAACAGATGCCATAGAACTACTGATATCCATTGATCAAAGACGAGCGCGCCCGGACGCGGGCCATCCGCCCGACTTTACAAAGACGCGGGTGACGCCGCCTTTCCGGCCTCTTTCTGAACATCAACCTTCCCTTTCAGGAAGGCGCCCTCTTCAATGGCGATGCGCTGCGTGGTCAAATCGCCGGTTACCACCGCCGACTTTCGCAGCTCCACGCGCTCAGAGGCGTTCACCGTCCCCTCCAACTTACCCTGAATCACCACGGCCTTGGCGCTGACGTCGGCCTTGACGTTTCCGTTCGGCCCCACGGTAAGGCGGTGGTTGCGCAGTTCGATTTTGCCCTCCACGTTGCCATCAACGTACAAGTCTTCGGAGCCCGATAGCTCTCCCTTGATCACGACCGACTTGCCGATGTTGGCGCCATCTCCGGTTTGCGGAGCATCCATCGCTTTGGCCTCCATCTTTCCTCGCGCTCTGTTCGCCGCGAATAAACCGATTGTAAATCATCCGCTCGATTGCGGCTCGGCCTCGCAGCCGGAAATCATTCTCCATCAGGCGGTTACGGCAGCGAAAGGGCGCGTCCCCCCGACCCAACCTTCGGTTTGCTACCATCGTCTAACGGGAGCAACGAAGTCCACTCATGGCACTCGTCCACTGCATTGACATCTCGCGCGCGGCAACAACCATTATTCATACGACCGCCTGGATTCTGCTGCTCGCCGCGGCCTGTTTGGCCGGGGAGCCAGCGACCGTCTCGTCCGATCACGATCCGGCGGAACTGGTGCGCAAAGCAGTAGAGAACGAAATTAAAGCCGCCAAGGACGACACTGCCCACTTCCTGTTTCGTGGCATCAAGACTACACCGAAGGGATCCACCACAAGACTGTACGTCGAGACCAAGGACGCGACCGCCGGATTGGTGGTCGCCTACAACGGCACTCCTCTGACTCCGGAACAACGCCACGACGAAGAGGCGCGCGTCGAACGGTTCATCAGCAGTCCCGAAGAACTGCAAAAGAAGCGCGAGCAGGAGCGCGCGAACGCCGAGCACACTATGCGCATCGTGCGCGCTCTGCCCGATGCCTTCCTCTATGAGTACGCCGGAGAAGTGCAGGCATCGGACGGCATGGGCCGGCCCGGCGACCCTCTTGTCAAATTGAACTTTCGGCCGAATCCGAACTACCAGCCGCCTTCGCGCGTAGAAGAGGTGCTGACCGGGATGCAGGGTTATGTGCTGGTGGATGCCGTCCGTTGCCGCCTTGCCACCATTGACGGCACACTCTTCAAGCCGGTTGGTTTCGGGTGGGGAATTCTCGGACACCTCGATCGGGGCGGCCGCTTCGTAGTTCGGCAGCAGGAGGTGGGCGACAATCTCTGGGAAATTTCGAGCATGACCCTGGACTTCACCGGAAAAATATTGCTGGTGAAAAATCTCTCGGTAACCTCCACGGAAACTTTCAGCGGCTTCAAGCGCGTTCCCTCCGACCTGACCTTCACCCAGGCTCTGGAAATGCTGAAGAAAGAGTCCTTCTGAACCCGCAAAAGGGCCTTACGGCTCGTGTGGTGGCGGGGCTTTGCCCCGCTCAGTGAGCTTCCGCGTTCCTGAATCGAAAATTCGCAAAAACCATCTAAACCGCATTGCTTTTGTCTTTTATTTTGCGCCGCTGACGCCTATGAATCTTCTTTACCAATATTCCAAGCAATACTGGAGACTCTTTGCAGCCGCTCTCTTGCTGGCGGCGACCAACCAGATTTTTTCACTTCTCGACCCGCTGATTTTTCGTCACGTCATCGACAGCTACGCCACCAGACCCCATCAATATACGCAAGCGCAATTTGTTCGCGGAGCGGGGCTTTTACTGCTGGCAATGGCAGGAGTGGCATTTGTGTCGCGGGTGGCCAAGAATTTTCAGGACTATTTTGTGAACGTGATTGTCCAGCGATTGGGCGCGAAGATGTACTCGGACGGAATCCGGCATTCGTTGGATCTGCCGTACCAGGTGTTTGAAGATCAACGCAGCGGCGAGACGCTGAGCAAACTGCAAAAAGTTCGCAGCGACGTCGAGCGCTTTATTACCGCCGCTGTCAACGTGCTCTTTATATCAGTCGTCGGCATCGTTTTTGTGATGATCTACGCGTTTTACGTGCACTGGTCGATTGCTCCGGCATTTCTGCTCACAGTCCCTCTGCTGGGCATTATCAGCTCCGTACTGAGCAAGCGGATCAAGAGGATGCAGAAGACGATTGTCGCCGAAACCACCGCGCTGGCCGGTTCCACAACCGAGTCGCTGCGCAATATCGAATTGGTGAAGAGTCTGGGCTTGGCGCATCAAGAAGTACAGCGCCTCAACGGAATCACGGGCAAGATTTTGAACCTCGAACTGAAGAAGGTGAAGTACTTGCGCAGCCTGAGTTTTATCCAGGGGACGGCAGTCAATGCGCTCCGCACCAGTATTTTATTTTTTATGCTCTATTTGATCTTCCGCCAGCAAATATCGATTGGGCAATTTTTCTCGCTGATGTTTTATTCGTTTTTTATTTTCGGACCGTTGCAGGAGTTGGGGAACGTCATCAATATTTATCGGGAGACAGAAGTCTCGCTGCAAAACTTTCAGCAGATCCTGGACACCCCTCGCGACCCGAAGCCGGCCGATCCCGAACCGGTCGACGAACTCATGACGCTACAGTTTGAGCGCGTCAGTTTTCAGCATCAGAGTTCCTCCATGCTGGCCTTGGACGAGATCGGCTTTAGCACGGCTCGCGGAGATACGATTGCGTTCGTGGGACCGTCGGGTGCGGGGAAATCTACGCTGGTGAAGCTGCTGGTGGGTTTGTACGCTCCTAAATCCGGTGAGATTCTTTACAACGGGATTCCATCGCAGCGCTTGGATCTGGATCTGCTGCGAGAAAAGATCGGATTCGTGACCCAGGATACGCAACTGTTCTCAGGTTCGATTCGCGAGAACCTTCTATTCGTGAATCCGAAGGCCACCGACGAGGAATGCATGGAGGTTTTGCACCAAGCCGCCGCGCACAGCCTGCTTTCCCGCGCGGATCGCGGATTGGACACGCTGATCGGTGAAGGTGGCGTGAAAGTTTCAGGAGGCGAGAAACAGCGCCTTTCGATTGCTCGCGCGCTGTTGCGGCATCCGCAGTTGCTGGTGTTCGATGAAGCCACGTCTTCGCTCGACTCGCTGACCGAGGAAGAAATCAGCCGCACCATCCGCGAAGTAGCGACGAATCAGGAGGCGATCACGATTCTGATTGCGCATCGTTTGTCCACGGTGATGCACGCCGACCGTATCTACGTGCTGGAGCGCGGACGCATCGTCGAATTTGGACGGCACTCCGAGTTGCTCGATCAAAAGGGGCTGTACTATGCGATGTGGCGGCAGCAGGTTGGCGAACGCGAGGCCGTCGCGCAGGGGAAGTAATTGTGGCGACCTTGCTTGGGGAGGGCTCATGTGGGGACGGGCGTCTCGCCCGTCCAAGCCGAGCACAGCTCGGCGGTTGCCGGCCGCTGCAACAGTTCCCGCGTCAGCGCGCCAAAGACTCGATTGCTTGTAAGCTTTCCGGTGCAAGCGTTAAATCGCGGCTGGCGAGGTCGTCTTTCATGTGTTCGGCATTGGTCGTGCCGGTTAGCGGCAGAATCCCGATACTGCGCGCAAAGCTGAACACGATCTGAGCCGCTGTGGCTTTGGCGCTCGTGGCCAAACTGGCAATCAGCGGATGATGCACCACCTCCTGATTTGCAGTCAGCAGCGAAAATCCCTGATAAGTGATGTGGCGCTCGCGGCAGAACTGCCGGACAGCGCGGTCCCAGCCGAGGCGGGCGTAGCAGCGGTTTTGCACAAACGCCGGAAGCTCGGAGCGCGCGGCTGCCATCTGCTGCAAGTGGAGCAGAGAAACGTTGCTCACACCGAGCAGACGAGTGCGTCCGGCATCGCGCTCTTCGCGCATGGCGCCCCAGACTTCAGCGTCAGCATCGGTCCAATCGTAGTTGGATGCGGGCCCATGCAATACGTAACTGTCGAGGTAATCGGTCCCAAGATGATCGAGTGAACGGGCCATCGACTGCGCCACCTGAACGGAAAGAGAAGCTTCAGGATCGTACGGCAGGCGATGGTCCTGTCCGCGTTGATAAGTAAACTTTGTTTGCAAGAAAAGATCGTCGCGCGTAACCACGCCTGCGCGATAAGCGGCGGCCAGCCCTTGACCTACTCCTTCTTCAAAGTAATGCCTCCGCTGGTTCGCCGTGTCGATGGCCCGAAAACCCATGCGCACAGCGAGTTCGACAAGAGCGGGAGTGCGATCTTCTTTCCATGCGGTGCCGTATAAGAAACTGAAGCCAAGCGTCGACATCGATTTACTCACGCGACCACAGGAATGTTACTCATTCCCCTGGTGCCGAACACTCGGCGATAGCGTTCGATTTCTTCCGGCGTGCCCAGCGCCTTGGCGTAGTTGTCGGAGAGTTTCACCGCAGGCTTACCGTCCACCGTGGATACCTTGCAGATCAGACTAACGGGGTCAAAGTCGCTGCCGCCGGCGGGATCGCAACCACGGAAATCATTGGTCAGAAACGTTCCCCAACCTGCGCTGAAGCGAATGCGCCGGCCCGGGGTCCACATCTTGGCGTCGAGGAAATCGGCGGCGCTACGCAAGTCGTTAACGGTCGCGCCACTGGCCAGCACGCCACCGAAATAGGCATGGAGGCCGAGAATGTCATCGACGTCGAGCGCGTCGCTCGCGATGATGAGCTTGTCTTGCGGATTGCGACCGCGCGCCTTGAGCCATTCGATATATTCGTCGCCAGCGATGTAGGGATCCTTGCTGTCGATGCGCTGGCCCGTCCACTCGGCGGTCCAGTCGGGGGCATTTTCCAGAAATTGCGAGGTGCCGAAAGTATCCGGCAGCATGATGCGGAGCGCGCCTTCATACGTCGCCTGCCACAACTCGAGGACGCGGTACTGCGAAGCTTTCAACGCCTTGTCATCAGGCGCGAGCGCCGCCATGACCATGGGGATTTCATGCGCATTGGTTCCAATGGCTTCGAGATCGTGCTTATGGGCAAGGAACGCGTTCGAGGTTCCGGTAAAGGCGGAGCCGAGATTCGCTGCCATGGCGTTGACCACGTATTCCTGCCAAAGAAAGCTGTGGCGGCGGCGGGTTCCGAAGTCGGCCACAGCCAGGCCGGGGACGCCGCGCAGCCGCTCGATCTTACCCCACAGTTTTGTTTTTGCGCGGGCATACAGGATGTCGAGACCGAACTCGCGCAGTTTTTTCAAGCCGGCTCGAGTCTTGAGTTCGTCGAGAATGGAAAGCGCATAGAGTTCCCACATCGTCGTTTCGGTCCACAGGCCGTCGAACGATAGATGAACCTGTCCATCCTTGACCGATAGTTCATAGTCCGACAATCGAAAATCGCGCTCCAGCCATTCCAGGAAGGCGGGCTCAAAGATTCCGCGGTGGCCATAGAAAGTGTTGCCTGCGAGCCAGACCAGTTCCGACCTGCGAAACTGGAGTTTTCGAACGTGCTCCATTTGGTGGATAAGCTCCTCGCGGTGAAACATGTCGGCGAGGCGCACGGATGCGGTACGGTTGAACAGAGAGAACGAGACCTGGGTTTTCGGGTAATGCTTCCAGATGAACTGGAGCATCAGCAGCTTGTAGAAATCGGTATCGAGCAGCGACCTGGTGACCGGGTCGAGTTCCCAGTTGTGGTTGTGCGCCCGCTCGGCGAAGTTCACGATCATTGCGTGCTTTCTCGCGTGCGATCTCGCGTACTATCCTCTGTGACAGTGCTGAGAAAAGCAAACCGGAATTGAACGAATGAAGCGACCGAATGGAGTGACCGAATGAAGTGAACTAGTGAGGTACATTATCTTGTGCTTGGGCTGACTTCGGGACGGCAAACACGATACTATCGAATTTCTTCATGAAACTGCCTCGGACCTTCACTACCGCTCGAAGTTGCTCGTCCTTAGTCCGACACTGCTCACCGCTATTTCTGGCCACGGGACAGGCTTTCGGCTGGACCGAGTTTTCCGGCCGCGCGCTGCACGCCCTGGCAGTTGGGATTGTGCCGGCGATGTTCCTTCTGCGATCGACCCGGGAGGAGATTTACAACATCCTGTGGGCGCTGGTGTTTGGCTTTGCCACGCTGAATATTTTGACCCTGGGCGCGCGGCGTTTCGAGGAGCAAAAAAGTGGCCTGAACTTTGGCGAGATTCTGGCAGTCTTGGTGGTGCTGGTGTCGATCGTCCTGCTGGGTTGGGAGATGCTGTATCTGTTCCACATTTTGCCGATTCGCCTCACGCCGCGCTGAGGCGGATTGCGGCCACTTGCGATATGATCGCGGTGTGGCGAAGCGCGAATCCAATCCTGGTGCGACTGGTTTTGACGTGACTTGCCCCTGCTGCGGCGCGGTCATGAAAATCGACGCGGCCACGCGCAGCATCATCGCGCACACCGCGCCGGTCAAGCCAAAAACCTTCAACGACATGGAAGAGGCGGCTCGCGCCATGAAAGAACAGGACAGCCGGCGCGATTCGATTTTCCGGCAATCAATGGAAGCGCAAAAACATGCCTCGGAAGTGCTGGAGAAAAAATTCCAGGCGGCGGTGAAGAAGGCCAAAGAAACGCCGGATACGGGAAGGCCGATCCGGGATTTCGACCTGGACTGAGCCGTGCTGTTGGGGTCGCCGAGGCGCCGGGTTCGCCAAGAAAAACGGTGACGGCGGTAGTGTAAGTGCGGTTCGTATCAGGGCACCCCGGGTTCGTGTTAGGCACGCCGGGTTCGTATCAGGACACGCCTTCAGGCGTGCCGCAAGTGTCACGTTATTACCGCGCCTTCAGGCGCTGAGGCGCTGGCGATTGGAGTTCCGTCACAGTCTCTAGAATAACTCGACCTCTTCTCCTCGGGCATCGCGGGGCTCGCGCTTCCCGCCACACTCCTGAAAATACCCTGGCATCGTTTGAGCTTTGTTTGCAGCAGGGCTGCGACGGCTTTGAGTTTGACGTGTGGCTTTCCGCGGACGGTCAAGCGGTGATTTGCCACGATGAGGCCATCGGCGGGATGAAGATCGAGCAGACCGATTCGAAAAGCCTGTCGTTACCCACACTGCAAGATGTTCTGCAGCAGTTTGCCGAGCGCGCGTTTCTCGATATCGAGTTAAAGGTTACGGGGTTGGAAGCGTTGATTCTCGCGGAGTTGCGCGAGCATCCGCCGCAAAAGGGATACGTGGTTTCTTCGTTTCTTCCCGACGTGCTCGCCGCCATTCGCGATCTCGATCCAGCGATTCCGCTGGGATTCCTTTGCGAGACTCCGGATCAACTTCGAGGTTGGCGTGAAACCCCGGCGCAGTGGGTGATTCCACGGTTCGATTTGGCAGACCAGGAATTGGTCGAACGGGTTCATACGGCAGACAAGAAAATCATGGTCTGGACAGTGAATCGCGCCGAGCGCATGCGCGAGTTTGCTGAGTGGGGCGCGGATGCGATCATTTCGGATGAGACGGAATTGCTGGTGCGGTCGCTGCGGTAGCTGCCATAGAATTGCTACTGCCATTGCTCGCGTAATTCGCGTCATTTACATTGAACACAATGTCCACCACCGGCGAACGATTCGAGCGAGCGGTTCAGATCATGGCGCGATTGCGGGCTCCGGGCGGATGTCCCTGGGATCGCGAACAGACCTTCGATACCATCAAACCCTACACGCTGGAAGAGACTTACGAAGTCCTCGAAGCGATCGACAATCGCGACTGGCCGGAACTGACCGGCGAACTGGGCGACCTGCTGTTGCAGGTGCTGTTCTATTCGGAGATGGCCCGCGAGGCCGGCCACTTCTCGGTGGATGATGTGCTCGAACGGCTCGCAAATAAATTGGTGGACCGGCATCCGCATGTTTTTGGCGACGTGAAGGCGGACACTCCGGCCGAAGTTTTGCGTAACTGGGAAGCACTGAAAACGCAAGAGAAAGAAAAAAAGAAACGGCTGGCGGCGAACGAAGGGGAAAACACGAAGCAGCCGGAGCAGTCACAATCAGTGTTGGCCGGTGTGTCGTCGAAAATGCCGGCGCTGATGGAAGCCTATAAACTCAGCTCGCGAGCAGCAGTCGCCGGATTCGACTGGCCGGAAATGGAAGGTCTGTTTGCCAAGCTGGAAGAAGAGACGGTGGAGTTGCGCGAGGAGCTGAAGGCCGCCCCTGTCAAGAAACCGTCGAGTACGGGGATTGCTGGGTCGGGAAAGCCGCAGATCGCGCCGGAAGTGCGCGAACGTCTGGAAGATGAAGTCGGAGATCTGTTTTTCGTGCTGGTGAACATCGCGCGCTTCCTGTCGCTCGATCCGGAGTCGGCATTGCGGAAAACGAATCGCAAATTCAAACGGCGGTTTCAATGGATGGAGGAACGCCTGCGCGCCAGCGGACAAACACCACAGCAAGCGTCGATGGACGAACTGGAAGCATTATGGCAGCAGGCGAAATTGCAGGAAAAACAGGCATGACGCGACCGATTGGTGGGATACCCGCCGCAGCATCCTCCGGAATGACGAGCGGCGAAGTGACCATTCGCAAGTGCGAGACGCTGTCGGAGATGCAAGCCTGCTTTGCGCTGCAGAAGGAAGTGTGGAAGTTTTCGGATGCGGAGCTGGTTCCGGTGCGGATGTTCGTTGTAGCCGCGAAGATCGGCGGCCAAGTGATTGGGGCCTTCGTTCAGAAGGACGAGAATCGAAACGACAAAAGCGACGACAAAACAGACGACGAAGACAATGCCGAAAACGAGTTGATCGGCTTCGCGCTGGCGATTCCGGGAATGCGCAACGGCCATTGCTATCTGCACTCGCAGATGGTTGCCGTCCGCCAGCAATATCGCAATGGCGGATTGGGACGGCGGCTGAAGCTCTATCAGCGTGAAGATGCGCTGGCCCGCGGTTTCGAGCTGATGGAGTGGACGTTCGATCCGCTGGAGATCAAGAATGCATACTTGAATATCGAGAAGCTGGGTGCGATCGTGCGCCGCTACAACGTGAATCAGTATGGGATTACATCGTCGCCATTGCAGGGCAGTTTGCCTTCCGACCGCCTGATAGCGGAATGGTGGATGAAGTCAAAACGGGTCGAAGCGGCGCTGGCGGATGCTCCGCGCGCGGAGTTCGAATGCCGCGCACGCATCGACGTGCCGGCGGAGATCTACGAATGGAAGGCCGATGCGGCTACCCGTGCGCGGGCGCTTGCGGTGCAGGAAAGTAACCGCGAGCGGTTCACAAGCGCGTTTGCGGGAGGGCTGAGCGTACTCGGCTATGAGCGTGACGAACGCGGCAATGGCCGGTTCCTGCTGGGTGCGTGGGACGAGGATTGGGGGTATTAGTGCGATGGCCATCACCGCGAGCAGGGCCTACGGTTTCATTCAAACTGCTCTTCTCTGCGTTTTTGCTGCGGCAGTTTTCTTTGGACCAGCTGCGCCACTTTTGCTAACCGGGAGAGCTCCAAGATTGATCGGTGATGTCTTTTGCTTCGCGGGACTTTTTCTCTTGTTTGGAGGTATAAACCGGCTCGGACGGGCAATTCAGGTTGATCCCGCTCCTCGTTCCGATGCTACGCTAGTGACCGCTGGAATCTACAAATGGTTCCGGCATCCGATCTATACCGCCATCGTCGTCATCGTCATTGGGATTTTCTTGCGCAGGCCGACGATTGCCGTCGCAATCGCAGCCGCCATCGTGATAGTGTTTCTCGCCATCAAAGTGCGATTTGAAGAGAAACTGCTGATGGCACGCTATCCCGATTACTCGAACTACAAGCAGCGCAGCTGGGGTCTATTGCCGGGACCACGTTGGCCTTCGAGGAGCTCATAAGCCACGAAACCACCGTTTTCAAAATTGGTCGAGGTCTGGTTCTAACGACTTACTATGAAAATTGACTCCATCATCCTCCGTGAAATTCACATGCCGCTCGTGCATTTTTTTGAAACGAGTTTTGGCCGGGTTTACAGCCGCCGCATTCTGCTGGTGAGTGTCGAGGCCGATGGAGTGCGCGGGTGGGGCGAGTGTGTCGCCGGTGAAGATCCGTATTACAGTTCGGAATGGACCGAAACCGCGTGGCCCACTATCAAGCATTATCTGGCGCCCTTGTTGCTGCAAAGCGAGCTGGATGCCGGCCGGGATTGCGCTGCCCGGTTTGCCAGGGTTCGCGGCCACCGCATGGCCAAGGCCGCGCTCGAAAACGCAGTATGGGATGCGGAGGCGCGGCAGAAGCAACTGCCGCTCTGGACATTACTCGGCGGAACGCGGCGCGAGATCGCCTGCGGCGTTTCGATCGGCATTCAAGACTCACCGGAACAACTTCTGCGGAAGATCGAAACCGAGTTGGCGGCGGGATACCGGCGAATCAAGATCAAGGTGAAGCCGGGATGGGATCTAAATGTGCTGGAGAAGATTCGCGCGCGCTGGGCAGATATTGTTCTCAGCGTGGATGCGAATTCGGCCTACACGCTCGACGAGGTTGAGCACCTGCGCAAATTCGATGCCTTCAACCTGCTCATGATCGAGCAGCCGTTGTGGAATGACGAAATCTATCTCCATGCGCGGCTGCAGAAAGCGATTCGAACGGCGATTTGCCTGGACGAATCGATTCTGAACGCGCGCGACGCCGATTTTGCGCTTGAGATCGGCGCCGCCCGCATCCTTAATGTTAAGGTAGGCCGCGTGGGCGGCTTCAGCGAGGCGAAGAAGATTCACGATGTCGCCGTGCGGCACAACGTTCCGGTGTGGTGCGGCGGGATGCTGGAAACGGGAGTAGGGCGGGTGCACAACATCGCTGTATCGACGCTCGAAAACTTCCGCCTGCCCGGAGATGTGTCGGCCTCGAAGCGCTATTGGAAAGAGGACATCATCGAACCCGAGGTAGAGGTCGGCGCCGATGGCATGATCGCGATCAGTGACGCGCCCGGAACCGGCTACCAGGTGCGCGAAGACCTCGTGCGGAAATTCACGGTGCGCGAAGAAACTTTTCGCAGCGGAAAATCTTAGGTAGGAAATCTTACGCGGGAGATCCCCGGGCGTCTCAAGCCGTCCCGGTGTTCGCCAGCGCTTCCACCGCTTCCCACGTCGTGCTGAAGGTCAAGAAGAAGTCGCTGACCCTGGTAATCTCCATGATCTTGCGCACCCGCGGCTTTACCGCCGTCAGCACCAGGCATCGGCCCGTCTTTTGATGCGACACATAGGTCGCCACCAGTGAACCCAATCCCACCGAATCGATGTAAGGCACGTCCGATAAATCCAGAATCATCGTCTCCGCGTTCTCGTGGCGAACCGCGCGTTCGAATTGCGGCGCGGTGTCGATGGTGATCGGCCCGCGCAACAACAGAATGCGTTGATCGGCCGCCACTCCTTCATAACGCTCGACGGTTAGTTCCTGCAATGCCATGGCAGCCCGATTGTAGGACAACCCGCCGTCCATGTCACCTGCCACAACTACACTTTCGCATCCCGGCTTCCCGCACTCACACTTCCCGCATTCATTCCGGCGCCGTCGCCTTTATTGCGGTTTCTTGTCGTTCCCATACGTCGTGTACTGATCGCCCGGATGCTTCAGCTTCACCGTAAGCTCCATCTCCGGCTTGTTGATCTCGTAGTCTTCTCCGAAGGTCTGAAAATGCGGCGCCAGCACCTGCACCCGCAGCGGACCATACGGAATCCCGTCAACGTTCGCGTGTCCGTCGGCGTCCGTTTTCAGTTCCGTCTCTCCCTGCGCTTGCTTGCCCTTGCGCTGCACCGGATGCAGCACTACTTCCGCATTCCGCACCGGCTTGCCGTCGGAGTCGCGCACCACCACAAACTTTAAACTCGACATCGGCCCCTCATCGTCCTGAGCCCATGCCAATCCAACCGTGCCGCAACCAAGCACGATCGCCACTGTCATCACCATCAAAACATTTCTTCTCATAGGAAATCTCGCCTCCAGGCAAACTCTGCTCACGGGAACGGGTGACATCGCTGAAGCGATGCCACGATACGAATCACGACGTCTCACTATTGCGGCTTCGGTTCCGCCGGTTTCGCGTCGTCATCTTTCTTCGCGCCCACCTGATTCCCCTCAGTGTACTGTTTCGCGGGACGCTTCAGCTTCACCGTTATCTGCAACTCCGGCTTATTGATCTCGTAGTCCTCCCCAAAAGTCTGGAACCCCGGAGCCAGCACCTGCACTCGCAGCGGACCATATGGAATCCCGTCAATATTGGTCCGCCCGTCGTTGTCCGTCTTCAACTCCAACCCACCCATCGCCTGCTTTCCATTCTTTCTCACTGGATGCAGCACCACAGCCGCATTTCTCACCGGCTTTCCGTTGGAGTCCTTCACCACTACAAACCGCAGATTCGACATCGGCCCTTCATCGTCATCCTGAGCCCGCGCCAACCCAGTCGCGCCCAACCCAAGCGCGAGGATCACAGCACTCATCATCAGAAAACTCTTACTCATAAGTGTCCATTCTAGAGCCAGCCGGATAAACAAACTACTGCGCGTTGCCTGCGGATTGCGCGACGATTGCGCCAATCGAGGATTTGCTATTGCTTCGGCGTCTCCGCCGCCTGTAGCTCCCGCGCCCGGCCCACCAACTTCTTTAGTTTGCCTTCAATCGATGCATCCCCGATGTGTTGATCCTGCAGCACTCCATCCGAGTCAATCGTAAAAGTCTGCGGGATCGAGCGCACACCAAACAATGGGGCCATGGTCCCGGTAAATTTACCGTCGCGATATTGCAACCAGGTCATCTCATTCTTCGCCACGAACTCTTTCCACTTCTGCTCATCCTCATCGAGGCTCACGCTCAGTATCACCAGCGGTTGGCCCTCGAACTTCTTTGCAATCTCCTTCATGTGCGGGAGCGCTTCGCGGCAAGGTCCGCACCAGGTGGCCCAGAAGTCGATGAGCACTGCCTTCCCTTTCAGTTCGTCCAGCGCGACACGCTGTCCGTCCGTGGTGGTTACGGCAAACGCCGGAGCCATTCTCGCCCGCGCCAAATCGGGGTCGCTGATATAGCGCAGGGCGCGCTGCCGGACTGGATCGTCCTCCGGTTTCATTCTTACAAATTGCTCAAACTGCTTTTTCGCCGCATCGTCCTGCTTCAAGTGCGCGAGAATCTGTCCATCGACAAAAACCGCATCGGGAAAATTTGGCGCCGACGTCAGCGCCTTGGTCATCTCCTCGTGCGCGCGAGCGAATGCCTCGTCCTTTTTCTTGTCGACTCCCTCGTCCTTCAGTATTAAACCGAGCTGATAGTGCGCGAGCGCCATATCTTTGGCGCCCTTCGTCGCTGCTACTTCCTCTTCCGCGGCGGTTTCCGCCGTCTTCCACTCCCCAAGTTCGATTCCGTACTTGATCATCTTCTTCTGGCAGGCCAGGCAGTGTCCGTCGTCTTGCTTATCCGCTTTCTTGAAGCTATCGAGCGCAGCATCGTTCTGGTGTTGCTCGGCGTACTTGAGACCTTCCTTATATGTCTTCTGGGCCTTCTCGTTGGCCGGACCCCCTGCATCATTTTGTGCAAGCGCGAAGATCGCGAGGCATGCCGCCATTACTAGTAATATGGAATACCGCATGACACCTCCATAACTACTTCATCCCCCGCACCACATACACCTGCGACAGCGTCTGCATGTAGCGATAGGCATAAGCGCCTCCGTTGCCCAGCATATAAGAACCTCCCATGCTCATCGTTCCAGCAGCCAATCCTTCTCCGAAGGTTTTTAGTAACTCCACTTTTCCGGTAACTGTGTTCACCAGATAGACGCTCCCGGTCCTCCCGCTCTGGTGGGCGGGGAGGGCTAAGACCGATGCTCCATCCTGCGACCATCCGCACACGCGGTAGCTTGAGTCCAGGCCCTGGATCGGCCGTAGACTCCCGTCCAGCGACCAAATCCCCCACTTCCCATCCGAGTCCTGCACCGCTGTGCTCCGGCCGTCTGGAGCCGGGATTACGCCGACCACCCCCTCCGGAGTAATTGCCTTCGATTTGCCGTTGCTCACCTCGATCAAATAGTCCCGCGCGCCGTGCCCGGACTCAAATCCGCTTGCCAGCAACTCTTTGCCGCCAGCCAGCCATCGAACTCTCTGGTAGTTCACGTTATCATGCGTCAACTGCCGCGCTTCACCGGCTCCAGTCGGCACCAAGTCGAGCGGCCCACCCTGTGCTGCCTGCGTGATCACCCATTTTGCGTCGGGAGAGATCGCCAAACCTGATCCGCCGCTTATCCGCACCGGAGGAGACCCGTCGCTGTCGCGCACAAACACCGTGTAGTCCGGTCCACCGCCACTGCCCGCTTCTTCGAATAAGACCTTGTGGCCATCGGGCGTCAGATCGTCCAGAACCGACCAGTCCAGCCACCCTAGCTCGCGCTCCTCTTTTCCACCCGGCGCCATTCCGCGAATCCCGATGCGCCGGTGATGGGTCGCTATCAGCACCACACCGTTCCGCATATCTTCCAGCCACATTCCTTCCGGCACATTGGTGATGCTTCGAACTGTGCCCGACAGTGTTACCGCGCGGGGATCTGCGCCGCTCCCGCCGTGGGTGGATGTGAACCAGATCTCATGGCCGGTTGGGGACCAGAGAATTCCCTGCAATGAGGTCCATCCCGAAGAGAGTATCTTCTCCTTGTCTTTGCCATCCGTGCCAATCACCGCAACCGAACCCTCGTCGTCACCAACCGCGTTTTGATGGTCGGCAAACGCCACCCACTTCCCGTCCGCCGATATCTTCGGATGGCTGATCCAGTTCGGGCCGTCGAACAACACCTTTCCAATCGGATATTCCAAATGCCAGTGCTGGTTTTCGGGCAGGTACCGAACCACCGCCATATTCTCGCCATCCGCCGCCCAGTCCGCGTCCTCCACATTGTCCAGCACTTCTCGCGGGGCTCCCCCGCTCATCGAAATTCGCGCCAGCGTTCCCGCTTGCATCCACCCGCCGAGATTCACCGATTTGAGCCGCACTGCCAGCTCTCCGCTCTTCGAGATCGACAACAGTTCAGCATCCTTGATCCCCAGTTCGCGCGATCCGGGATCGTCCGTGCGCCCCACATACAACTGGCTTGCACCGCCGTCCCACGATGCGCTGTAGACAATACTTCCGTCCGGAGTAAAGCGCGCATTTCCAATCGAACCCGGACGAAACGTGACCGATTGATACTCGGCCAGCGGCGCGTTCCCACTGCCCCGACCCAACCACCAGCCCAGGCCCAACATCAAAGCTGCCAGCCCCAGTGCTCCGGCCAAGTCCAGCAACTTGCGGCGCGAAGCAGCTTCTTTTTTCCGCGCGGTCGCTTTTTCGGTACTCGCCGACTCTGCAATCGCCGCCTGCGCGCTTGTCTTTGAGACTACCGAACTGTCCGTCAGTGCTTCGAGATTGAACGCCAGGTCTCCCGCCGATTGGAAACGCTGCGCCGGATTTTTCTCCAGACAATGCCGCACCATGCGCTCCAGCGCCGGAGGAACATTGCGCGCCGTCTCCGATAGCTCGGCCGGCTCTTCTTTCAGAATCGCGCTCATGGTATCGGCCGCGCTTTCTCCCCGAAACGCGTGCTGCCCCGAAAGCATCTCGTACAGAATCGACCCAAACGAAAAAATGTCCGAGCGATGATCCGCCGCCTTGCCCCGCACCTGCTCCGGCGACATATAGCCGACCGTTCCCATAATCTGGCCCGGCTCCGTGTTCACCTGCACCGTCGGGTTTTCTTCGCTGGCATCCGTTTCTGGACGCGTCAGTTTCGCCAGGCCGAAGTCGAGAATCTTCACGCGATCGTCATGGGTCAAAAACAGATTTTCCGGCTTCAGGTCGCGATGCACGATTCCCTTTTCGTGCGCCGCCGCCAATCCCCGCGCCACCTGCAGTGCGTACTCAGTCGCCTTCCGGCTGGACAGCGGTCCGCTCCTGATCCGCTCCCGCAGGGTTTGTCCTTCCAGCAATTCGGAAACGATGTAGGGAGCCCCGCGTTCCTCCCCAATGTCGAAAATCGAAAGAATGTTGGGGTGATTCAAGGCCGCGGCCGCGCGCGCTTCCTGCACAAAGCGCTGCAGCAGATCCGCATCCGCCGAGTAGGATTTGGGCAGAACCTTGATGGCCACGATGCGATTAAGCCGCGCATCGCGCGCCCGATACACTTCGCCCATTCCTCCCGACCCGAGGAGCGATTGAATGTCGTAGGGGCCTAGCTTTGTGCCGGAAGTCAGCGCCATTTGAGGTGTGGATTATATCGGACTTGCCTGAACTGAGACGGAATTCTGATCGCGGCTTACAGCTTGGCTCCATTAAAAAAGGCCTGCCAATATGTCGCCTGGCAGGCCGTGAGTGCGAAAAAAAGTCAAACTAAGTTGTGCGACTACGGCGTGCAGCCTCCGGAATACGCGCAGTTCTCATCCGTCATCCAGATGCTGTACCGACCTTGGAATCCAGCGGTTCCGTAACCTTCAGGAGCTGAAATGTTCTCGCCGCATCCATCATCACACATCGTTATGATGTAGGTCGAAGTGGCCGCGCTGCCGGGATAGAACAGCGTGCCGTTACCGTCATAGGCGAAGCTGTCGTTGAAGAACTCCCAGACATAGTTGCCCAGAGGAAAGAAATTGTCGCCATTGCAGCAGGGGCGTTCAACAATATACTCCGCGCTGTTTCCAACCAGCCCAGGCCCGCTCTGGTAGGTAAGCCCCATCGTGCCGGACCACTGTTGGGTGACGTCTTCAACAAACACAAATTGCTCGGTCGTTCCCGCCGCACCATAGGTGATGACGTAAAAGTCGTCGCCTGCGCCCACGGGACAGAGGGTGGTTCCACTGGTGCTCGCCACTCCATCATTGCAGTAGAGCGCCAGGATCGAATAGCTTGGATACCATTCGACCCATCCGTAGGTGGCAACGGATCCCTTACAGCCCCCGCCATCCCAATAGTTGGCACTGCCGCCTTGTACCACGTCGCCATTGCTAAAACCGTCGATACCGTTCCAGGTCACATCAAACCACGGACCGTCGGCGCAGGGGATGTTGCCAAAGGGGTGGTTGGAAAGCGGCACGTTCCAGATCGACACAACTTCATCGAAGGAAGTCTTATTGCTCCACGCCTTGAGCTTGTTGGTATTCGCAATACCGCTCCAGTTGAGGTACGTAATCGACGAAGTGCCGTCGGCATTCGCTGTCGCCGCCTTTCCGGCCGACCGCGCATTCACGCTCGAGTACGGCTGCGCTTTGACATCGGTGGCATGACACGCTTGGTGCGCCGCGGCGGAGGTCGATGAACCTTGTTGAGCGTGCTGGTTGCAAGACTGCACCGCCAACATCGCCTTTTGCCAATGTTCATAGGCTTTTGGGTCGGCCGTCTTGTCGGGAGCCTGCGGCAAGCCGTAGCTGAGCAGCTCACGGTTGGTTGCGGTGAAGGGATTAAAGTCCTTCGGCGGACTCGCAATTGCGGTCACTCCCTTAACGCTGGTTTGTATTCTGGGTGCCGCAGCGAAAATGGCGCTTCTCTCCTCTCCGCTTATGCGCTGGGCCACCGCTAGGGTAGTGAAGCTCACGAACAATAAGGTCACTGCTGCGATAGCGATTGTTCCATTCACAAATCGCCAATTCTTATTCTGCATAAAGTGGTTTCTCCTTAACCCCATAGGGGAGGTTGTGCACCAGCAAGAAATCCCGCGACGAGCGGAGACCGTCGAGGGCCGCCGCTAGAGGGATTTCCCCCGGAGCGTTTTGGTCTTTTGCCTATGTACTTGGGAAGGCGGCGAGGCTGGGGAACTAAGGACGGCCGTACACCGACTGTCGGATATTAGCGCATTTCCAAATTAAGTCAAGTCGATAATCGTGTTCCCGCAAAAGAAAATAACCGCTCTGAAACGAAATGTTCCTCCAGTGCACTAACACTAAGTAGGGTTATCTTAGCCGCGTTTGGAACGGTCTCAACATAGCGTTTTCCGCGTTCATCATTTGTGCAAAATTTTGCGCGGAACGTAGCTGGCCTGTGTCAAGTTGTTCTCCTCGACTGCCGCGTCGGCCCAGACGTCGCACATTAAGACGTCGCGCATTGTCTTTCTCCAGCAGACGTCCGGTTGTGGTCCGCCAGAACCAGCAAGGTATCGAAGACCCTACCAATCCCGTAGGGATACTCCAATTGCGACTCAGACTCGCTAAGCCCCGACCAAATGTTTCAGCGCCGGGCGGTTGTGGATAATCAACATTGACCCCTTCAATTCCGCCAGTGCGTTTCTCCTGAACTCCGACAGCAGGCGCGTGATAGTTTCGCGGCTGGTGCCGACCAGTTGCGAGATTTCTTCGTGGGTCATGGCCAGTCGGACGCTCACCTTTCCGTGCCTGACCTTGCCATCGGCCGCAGTTTCGAGCAGGAATCTGGCGAACCTCTCCGACACCGAGTGGCACAACCCGATCGTCCGCACTACTCCATAGGAGTCCGAACAATCCCTGGCCAGATGCTGGATGGCATGGAGAGCGGCGTCAGGGTGCACCTTGAGGAAGTGCAGCATGTCATCGCGTCCCACAAAGTTCAGCTGACAGGGCTGCATGGTTTCAACCGTCAATTCGTATGGACCGCCGGTAATCACGGCGTGCAGGCCCAGAACTTCGCCGGCTTCCGCGATGCGCACAATTAGCGTCTTGCCTTCGCGCGACGTGGTCGATAGCTTGGCTCGTCCCTGGCAGAGAATAAAGATTTGCCCGGCACTTTGTCCTTCGACCAGAACCACCGCATGTTCAGGAAAAACCGCGGCATGTTTGATCTTGTTGAAATCCTCGATCGAGTCCGGAGCAAGGTCGCAGAAGAAATTGCGGGACCGCAGATGGCAATTAAGGCAGCTTTCAACGCAGTGCAAGCCAGACACACTCATAGGGCCTCCCTCATCGCCTCGCAGCAACACGCGTGCGTCGGGTTGGCGAACAACGATTAAAACGCAGCCAATATTTGGAAATCGTGGCCTGCCAGACCGCCCCTGCGGAAGGTGATGACGGAGTGATTGCACTCCGGCTGCCACGTTGGTTCGTTCCATTTTGGGTCTGAAACTCAATGCTTGCAGCGTTCATGCCGTACAAGGCAGCCAACACTAGCCGGGAGTCGGGCAGGGCTGCCGTCAGTCGGGCAACGCTGGCAGAAACAGCTTCGCAAGAAAACCGAAACGGGAGCGCGCCTCAAGATCACAATCCTTTTGTGGTGAGGGAGGGCGGCCCAGCAAAGCTGAGGTCCTCCAAACAATCTGAGAAACTGTGCAATTTTGAGCAGTCACCTTATGGTCGGGAGATTAATGTACGAGACTGGTTAATGGCGTCCCCCTGAAAAGTCGGACTCCTTCCCCCTTTGGGGCCAGGCATAGGTCATGTCGACCGGTCGGCGACGCTCGACTCATGCCTGCCTCAATTTTTAGAGCCGACAGTGAGCCAGTGGAACCAACCCGGCCAACTGCCGCAACATCTCAGAAGCGTCCCGAGAGTGAAGGGTGATTTGATGACTGGAAATTCGACATGCTAGCTTTTCATTGCCGGGACTGCAGCCGCAATAACGCTTATCGTTCACGAACCCGCAGTGTGTTCGAACGCGTGCTTTTGCCATTGTTTTTGCTTCGCCCGGTGCGTTGTGAACACTGCTTCCGGCGCCAGTATGTGACGGTGTTGCGCCGGGTGCCGGAGCGGCCGCGGCATCCAGAGCATTGCCAGTCGCGGCGGATGGCCGCCTAGCCGCGGGCTCGCCCATGGCAGGTGTGTAAAGACAGGGCTGAGAAGTCAGCCAATGCAATAAGAATGAGAAAGAGCTGATCCAAATGGACTCCCTCAGATATCGGTACATGCCCACAATTTTGCTGCTGGCTGCGCTCGCGGGCTGCACGAAACCCCAAAATGCGCAGCAGCTGCAAGAGAAAAC
>Ga0209274_10000162_pt1 | contig 54693 bp, 42 predicted proteins | sample HubBroMetageREF1_FD_188343 | JGI IMG/M metagenome (GOLD analysis project Ga0209274, IMG submission 188343) | Reference soil microbial communities from the Hubbard Brook experimental Forest, New Hampshire, USA - Hubbard Brook CCASE Soil... | ecosystem: Environmental > Terrestrial > Soil >...
GTCGGGCCGCCGCCCTCCCCGCCGCCGCCTCCACCCCCTCCGCCGACATCCACCGACACGGCCGCCCGTGGCCCCCGATCATAGCCGCCGCCGGAGCCGAGTGCACCGAACCTGGGAGGCATGAACGTAATGCCCGTTGTCATTCCGCCCGCTCACCTCGATGTCCCGGCGATCGTTCGCAGTGCCGCCCGCGCCCCTGCTGCCCCGGCCGCAGTGCCGCGCCCGGCGACCCCGCCGCCGGGGGTGACGCGCCCGGCTAGTGGCAGCGAAAACCCCGACAACATTGGGCCGCCGCCCTCCCCGCCGCCGCCACCGCCGCCACCCACAACCTCCAACTCGGCGGCGCGTGGCCCCCGATCTTAGGCACCACAGAACCGGTCACCCCGAACCTGGGAGGCATGAACGCAATGCCCGTTGTCATTCCGCCCGCTCACCTCGATGTCCCGGCGATCGTTCGCACTGCCGCCCGCGCCCCCGCTGCCCCGGCCACAGTGCCGCGCCCGGCGACCCCGCCGCCTGGGGTGACGCGCCCGGCTGGTGGTAGCCAAAGCCCGGACATCGTCGGGCCGCCGCCCTCCCCGCCGCCGCCTCCACCCCCTCCGCCGACATCCACCGACACGGCCGCCCGTGGCCCCCGATCATAGCCGCCGCCGGAGCCGAGTGCACCGAACCTGGGAGGCATGAACGCTATGCCTGTACTCATTCCACCCGTCTTCCTCGATGTCCCGGCGATCGTTCGGACTGCCGCCCACGCGCCTAGCGCGCAAGCAGCCGTACCGCGGCCTACGACCCCGCCGCCGGGGGTGACGCGCCCGGCTAGTGGTATTCAAAGCCCCGGCGTCGTCGGCCCCGCACCACCCACACCGCCTCCGGTTCGAGAGCAAGCGCAGTAATTCCGTTGCCGGCACGGTCGGATCCAGCGCGAGCAGCAACGGCGAGAGCTTACGGAAGATGCTCGCCGGGGCGGTCTTCAAAGATCTTGAAATCGACCTTGAATCGGTCCAATTGCCGAACCTCCGCAGGATCAGCCCGCCTGCCCGGTACGAGCGCCGCCTTCCCTCGAGCCCGGCTCCGCGGGCATCGGGTGCCGCTCCGGTGATCGACTCGTCAGCAGGCGAGAGTCGGGCACTCGCGACCGGCCGGTAGCACCGTCGGAGTTGCCGCCGGGACGACGAATGCGCGGGTTGCGGCGAAGGCGCGGACGGATCGGAGCAGGGTGCGTCGATACCGTCATCGGGATCGCAGTTTCGGCGACGGGCACGAACGACGGCATCATCGAACTGCCGAGCGGCGGCGTCGGAGCCTTCGCGGGTCGCCGGCACCAATGTCGGGGCGACGGTGGCGATCACGGTCTCGGTCGAGGAGGGGGGGCCGCACTGCCCGTCGCAGCGTCGATCTGCCAGACCAATCCTGCGAACGGGCAATGTCTCGCAGTCGCGGGGGGCCCGGCGCCGGTCTCAGAGGCCCGCCTGGCTCACGAACTTGCCGACGAGATAGGCTTCGATCGCCTCGGAGCCGCCTTCGGAGCCGTAGCCGGAATCCTTCACCCCGCCGAACGGCACCTCGGGCAGGGCCAGCCCGTGATGGTTGATCGACATCATGCCGGTCTCGACCGATGCGGCGATCGCGTTGGCAGTCTTGGCCGAGCGGGTATAAGCGTATGCCGCGAGGCCGTAGGGCAGGCGGTTTGCTTCCGTCACCACCTCGTCGAAGGTGCTGAACGGGGCGATCACGGCGACCGGGCCGAACGGCTCCTCGTTCATGATCCGCGCGTCCTGGGGGACTTGGGTGAGGACGGTCGGCTCGAAGAAATTGCCCTTGTTGCCGATCCGGTGGCCGCCGGTCTCGAGGTTGGCACCCCGGTTCAGCGCGTCGCCGATCAGGGTCTCCATGGCGGCGATCCGGCGCGAATTGGCGAGCGGCCCCATCTGCGTCCCGCTCTCCATGCCGTCGCCGACCCGCGTCGCCGCGACGGCGCGCGTGAACTTGCCGACGAAGTCGCCATAGACCTTCTCCTGAACGAGAAAGCGCGTCGGCGAGACGCAGACTTGGCCGGCATTGCGCAGCTTGGCGGCGGCGACCAGGCGGCTGGCGAGGTCGACATCGGCGTCGTCGAAGATGATGGTCGGCGCGTGGCCGCCCAGCTCCATGGTCACCCGCTTCATATGGGCGCCGGCGAGGGCCGCGAGCTGCTTGCCGATCACGGTCGAGCCGGTGAACGAGACCTTGCGGATCACCGGATGCGGGATCAGGTATTCGGAGATCTCGGCCGGCACGCCGTAGACGAGGTTGACCGTGCCGGCCGGAACACCGGCATCGACGAAGGCGCGGATCAGCTCGGCCGGCGAGGCCGGCGTCTCCTCGGGCGCCTTGACGATGATCGAGCAGCCGGCGGCGAGGGCACCCGACAATTTGCGCACGATCTGGTTGATCGGGAAGTTCCACGGCGTGAAGGCGGCGACCGGACCGACCGGCTCCTTGACCACCAGCTGATAGATCCCCTCGGCCCGCGCCGGGATGACGCGGCCATAGGCGCGCCGCGCCTCTTCGGCGAACCAGTCGATGGTGTCGGCGGCGGCCAGGATCTCGCCTTTCGCCTCGGCCAGCGGCTTGCCCTGCTCGAGCGTCATCAGCGGGGCGATCGCCTCCACCCGGTCGCGCAAGAGGTTGGCGGCCTTGCGCATCAGCTTCGAGCGGTCGAAAGCCGATACCTTGCGCCAGGCGCGAAAACCCTTGTCGGCCGCTTCGAGGGCGCGGTCGAGATCGCTGCGCTCGGCATGGGCGACGGTGCCGACCGGTTCGCCCGTCGCCGGATTGAGCACCGGGATCGTACGGCCCGCGGCAGCCTTGGTCCAGGCGCCGTCGATGAACAGGGAGACGTCGGGGTACATGGCGGTCCTTCTCGATCAGAGTGGAGCACGACGCGAAATCTGTGGCGACGGCGTAGCACAAAAGCAAGCGAGCTTCGCCACGCGCAATGGCACCGCAGACCGGCGTTCCGAGCACGAAAAGAGCGGCGCACCGGGGAGGAACTTCGGCGTCGAGCCCCGTCGCGGAGCACGCATGCTCCCGTGAAGGGCGGCGGCGGTGCCGGGCCGAACAGTGCGTGGACGAGCCCCGTCAGGCGGCCACCAGCACGCTTGAAGGATAGTTCGAAGCCGCGCCGTTCCGAAACGCAATATCTGCGCTGCCGGCGTTCGCAGGTTGCATCGCAGCGCTGATGAAAAAGGGCTGAAAACATGGCCCTCTTGTCCCGCTGGCGCGAGTGTCCGATGTCGGAAACCTCAACCTCACCCGGTCAATTCCTCCGAAGGCGCTGGAATGCGCCGGCCGCCCGCGGCTTGCGCCTGGCTTTTGCCGTCGGCGGCTGGCGGTCCGGCGCGGTCGGATTGCTCGTGCTCGTCGGCGCGGTTCTCCCGGCTCTGGAGTATCTGGCGCTCGGCGCCTTGATCGGATCGCTGCCGGCCACGACCCGGGGCGGTTTCGCCTCTGCCTCGGGGCATTACACGGTCCAGGCCCTCGGCGCCTGGGCGGTCCTCGTCCTGCTCCTGCAGATCGTCCCGCGTCTGCGCACGGCGGCTGCGACATTCATGGGCTGGCAGCTCGACAGCAGCCTGCGCCAACGCGCGATGGCGGCGTTGAACCGGCCTTGGGGGATCGCGCATCTGGAGGATCCGGCCGTCGCCAACTTGATCTCGCAGGCTGCCGGCATCGGGATCGCCGGCCTCACGCCGGGTGCGGCAGCCGGTCAGCTGATCGGCACCCGCATCGCCGGCACGCTGACGGCGGTCGGGTCGGGGTCGTTGCTGCTCTTCTATCACTGGTGGGCCGCGGCACTGCTGTTTGCGGTCACGCTGGGGTTCTCGGTCGTCAAACGGCGCAGCTTCGTGCAGCAGACCGCCACCATTGTCGGCCAGACCGAGGCGGTGCGTCGGGCCCGGTATTTCCGCGACCTGGCGCTCGAGCCGGCCGCGGCCAAGGATGTGCGCCTGCTGGGCATCGGTCCCTGGATCATCGAACGGGTGCAGCAGGAGTGGCAGGCGGGCCTCGACGAAAAGCGGCGCTCACAGGCCGGCGCCTTTCGCGCCACTCTCCTGGCGACCATCGTGGTGATGCTGGCCAATGCGCTGGTCTTTGGCCTGATGGCTGCAGACGCGGCCGCAGGCGTCATCGGGCTGGGCGCCCTCGTCGTCTATTTCCGTTCGGCGACGGCTCTGGGGACGCTGGCCGCGCTGAACCCGGCGGACCATATCATCGCCCACGGTTTCGCGTCCCTGCCCGCAATTCTCGAACTGGAGCGCTCGACCGCACCCGCGCCGAGGCCGGCGCTGGCCGAACTCGCGCCCGGAACGCCGCACCGCGACATCAGGTTCGACTGCGTGAGCTTCACCTATGCCGGCGCCGCCCGCCCCGTCCTGCGAAACCTCGAGCTCACGATTCCGGCTGGGACTTCGATGGCTGTGGTCGGCCTGAACGGCGCCGGCAAGACGACGTTGGTCAAGCTGCTGGCGCGGCTCTACGACCCGACCGAGGGCGCGGTCAGAGTCGACGGCAGGGACATTCGGGAAATCGAGCCGGAAGCTTGGCACAGGAGCATCGCCGCCATCTTCCAGGATTTCCTGCGATACAGCCTCCCGGCCCGCGACAATATCGGCTTCGGCGGTCTGGCCATTGCCGGCGACCAGGCGGCGCTGGAGCGCGCGGCCGCCAAAGCCGGTGTGCTGGAGCGGATCAGGGCCCTGCCGAAGGGCTGGGACACGCCGCTCTCGCGTCACTATACGGGCGGGGTCGACCTTTCGGGCGGCGAATGGCAGAAAGTGGCGCTGGCCCGGGCGCTGCTGGCCGTCGAGGCCGGCGCCACCGTGCTCATCCTGGACGAGCCCACGGCCAATCTGGACGTTCGCGCCGAGGCGGAACTCTACGACCGCTTTCTCGATCTGACCAGGGGCCTGACGACGGTTCTGATCTCGCACCGCTTCGCCACTGTCCGACGGGCCGATTGCATCTGCGTGCTCGAAGCGGGGGCCGTCTGCGAGATCGGAACGCACGACCAACTCATGCAACGAGGCGGCAGGTACGCCGAGATGTTCACCCTGCAATCCTCCCGCTTCGTCGACGCCGAGGGAATTTCGCCATGAACCCGATCGAGGTTATGCGCCGGCCGGTCCGCAGCGTCGCTGCACTCGTCGCTCTGGCCTTCGCGGCGAGCCCGGGCCGGGCAGCGGCTTCGATCGCCGGCCAGACGCTGGGTGCGGGGCTGTCGCTCATGCTCTCCTACCAGATCAAGAATGTCGTCGAGGCGGCGTCGAGCGGGAGTTCCGAGCGCGCCATCGCCAGCGGTATCCTGTTCGCGGCGCTGGGCGGGGCCGTCTGGATCAATCAAACCTGCTACGTGCAGATCCTGCCGCGGATGATGGAAGCGCTGACCGTGCATCTCGACGCCGAGCTGATCCGGCTGACCACCCGCATCCCGACGCTCGACTATGCCGACCGACCGCTCCATGCCGACAAGATCGCGCTGATCCGCGACAGCAGCCGGCAATTGGTCGGCGGGCTCGAGGCCGTGGTCGCGAACTTGCGCAGCGCGGTCATGCTGGGCGGGACGTTTCTCATCCTGATCGGCATCGATCCTTGGCTGGCGCTGTTGCCGTTCTTCGCAATCCCTCGGGCGCTGGCCGGACAGCGGGCGAGACGCCTCGCCGTGCGCGCGCAGGAGACCAGCGCCGAGCCTCTGCGATTGCGCGGCCATCTCTTCGATCAGGCGACTTCGCCGGTAGCCGGCAAGGAGCTGCGCATCTTCGGCCTCGGCGACGAATTGGCCCGGCGCTTTCTCGAGATCACGCGGCTGTCGCGGCGATTGAATGTCGGGGCCCTCTGGGCCGGTGCGTTCTGGGCCACCTCGGGCGACCTCGCCTTCACGGTCGGCTGCGTCGGTGCCGTTGCCTGGGTCGTGGTCCGCGCCGCCTCCGGCGCGGTCAGCCCGGGCGGAGTCGTGCTGGCCGCGACCCTGACGATGGGCCTGGTCATCCAGATGACGGCGGCACAGGAGTACGCCCAATACCTCCAGGCGATCATGACGACTGCCGAACGCTATCTCTGGCTGGTGGACGTCTCCAAGGCGGCGACAGACGTACGGTCCGCCGGCGGACCGCCGCCGGCGCGGCTCGACCGGCGGATCCGGATCGAGGCGGTCTCGTTCCACTATCCCGACCGCGACACTCCGGTCCTGACCGACATTTCGCTCGAGCTGCCGGCCGGCAGGGTGATAGCACTGGTGGGCGAGAACGGTTCCGGCAAGTCGACCCTGATCAAGCTGCTGTGCGGGTTCTACCGGCCTTCGGCCGGGCGGATCCTGATCGACGACACCGATCTGGCGGAGATCGATCTGCCCGGCTGGCGCCGGCGCATCGGCGGTGCCTTCCAGGATTTCACCAATCTGGAAGTCGTGCTGCACGAGAGCGTCGGTCTGGGCGAGATCGAGCGGCTGGGCCGGCGCGATTTGGCGCACGCGGCTCTCCAGCGGGCGGGTGCGGCAGATCTCGCCCGGCTCGCTCCCGCGGGCCTCGACACCATGCTGGGCAAGAGATGGGGCGGCACGGAGCTCAGCGGCGGCCAGTGGCAGAAGCTGGCACTCGGGCGTGCCCTGATCCGGGAACGGCCGCTTCTGGTCGTGTTCGACGAGCCGGCGGCCGCATTGGACGCGAGCGCCGAGCATGACATGTTCGTGCGCTTCGCCGCCGAGGCGCGCTCGGCGGAGTCGGCGGGTCGAGCGACTCTCCTCGTATCGCACCGTTTCTCGACGGTTCGGATGGCGGATGCCATCGCTGTCCTTCATGGCGGCCGGATCGTCGAATTCGGCTCGCACGAGGCGTTGCTGGCCGCCGGTGCCAAGTACGCCGAGTTGTTCGAACTGCAGGCGAAGGCTTATCGCTAGGATTCGGCCCCCCTTGCAGGAGACCGGTGCCGCCGACCGGCGTCCAGCCGAGGTCGAAATCCGCGCCGGTGCAGTGACGGGAGCGCGTCGCGCTTCCGCCGAGACCTGGCCGAACAAGAGGAGAGAGGGATGTTCGCAGTCGTCTTCGAAGTGCAGCCGGCCGACGGCAGGAAGGACGAATATCTGGCGCACGCCAGGGAACTGAAGCCGATCATCGAGACGATCGACGGATTCATCGACAACGAGCGGTTCGAGAGCGAGCTTCGGCCGGGTTGGGTGTTGTCGCTGTCGACCTGGCGAGACGAGAAGGCGCTGATCCGCTGGCGGGTACAGAGCGATCATCACGGCATCCAGGCGCTCGGCCGGAGCGGCATCTTTGCCGACTACCACCTGCGCGTTTGCGAGATCACGGCCGACACACACCCGCCGGCGGGAGTTCCCGTCCGCGAGCAACGGTTCGACCCGACGGAGGTGGGTAGTGCGCGGGCGCTCGCGATCACCGAACTCTCTTGCTCGCCGGGATCGGCACCGAGAACCGACGCCCGGATCTCGGCCGGTGAGTTCGGACTCGATCGCGGGCGGTGGGGGTTGGTCGACCACGACGTCTATGAGAGCATCTACAACCCTGGAAAGCTGTTGCTCTTGACCGCCTGGCGCGACGCCGATCAGGCTGGAAACTGGTCTCCCGCGGATCGGGATGGCCAGCTGCGCCATCGCACGATGCGCACCATCCGCGACTACGGCATGTTCGACCGCCGCGAGGCGCCGCAATACTATCCGCCCGTTCCGAGCAGAGCGCCTTTGCAGCGGTGACGAGGGCTGCGACCACCCCCCGCGACCGGCCCGAGGCACCGCGACACCGTTCCGTTGGAGATTTCCCGTGACCCACGCCGAACCGCCGACCGAGACCATCCTGGAGCCGGACCTGCCGATCGTCGATCCGCACCATCACCTGTGGGACCGCCCGGCTGCGTCCTTCGCCAATCTGCCGACCCCCGTGCACAGCTTCACCGAGGTCACCCGGCGCACGCCCCGCTATCTGCTCGACCAGTTGCTCGCCGACTTCGGGAGCGGCCACAATATCCGCGCCAGCGTCTTCGTGCAGTGCGGGTCGATGTACCGTGCCGACGGGCCCGAGGCCTTCAAACCGGTCGGCGAGACCGAATTCGTCAACGGTGTGGCGGCGATGTCGGCCAGCGGCGTCTATGGCGAGGTTCGCGCCTGCGCCGGCATCGTCGGGCATGTCGATCTGACCCGCGGTGCCGTCGTCGCCGAGGTGTTGGAGGCCCATATCCGCGCCGGCGGCGGGCGCTTCCGCGGGATCCGGCACAGTGCCGCCCATGATGCCGACCCCGACGTGCTCGGCCCCGTGGCGCGTGTCGGTGCCGGGCTCTACGAGTCGGCGGCGTTTCGCCAGGGATATCGGCAGCTGGGCGCGTTCGGCCTGTCATTCGATGCCTGGGTGCTGGAGCCTCAGCTGGCGGAGGTGATCGCCCTCGCGGAAGCCTTTCCCGGTACGCGAGTCATCCTCAATCACGTCGGGACACCGCTCGGGCTGGGGCGCTATCGCGGCCGGCGCGAGGAGCGGTTCGCGCTCTGGCGCCGGAGCATCTGCGGACTCGCGACTCTGCCGAATGTGATGGTCAAGCTCGGCGGGCTGGCGATGCCGTTCTGCGGCTTCGCATCGTTCCTGGCGTCGCCGCCGGCCCCTTCATCCCAGCTGGCGACAGAGTGGAAACCCTATATCGAGACTTGTATCGAAGCGTTCGGCGTCGAACGCTGCATGTTCGAGAGCAATTTCCCGGTGGATCTCGGCAGCTGCAGCTACGCCACGCTGTGGAACGCCTTCAAGCTTCTGACCGCCGGCTGTTCGGCGGCGGAGAAGGCGGAACTCTACAGCGGAACGGCGACGCGGGCCTATCGGCTCGACCTCTGAGCCCGAGCGGCTCCGCCCTCAGGACGATGCCAGGGTAAACCCGCCACAGGGCGCCATCGGCTCGCCCGCCGCCGGCAGGAGTTCATCGATCGGCGCCGGCCGGTGGATGTAGAATCCTTGGGCGAAATCGATCCCGATCCGCCTCAGCTGGTCGAGGATCAGGGGATGGTCGACGAATTCGGCGACGGTCTTCATCCCGACCACTTTGGCGACATCGGCGAAGCAGCGGACCGCCGCCTCGTCCAAGGCGTCGCAACCCAGATTGCGGATGAACTGCCCGTCTATTTTCAAGAAATCGACGGGCATGTTCTTCAGATAGCCGAAGGACGATGCGCCCGCACCGAAATCGTCGAGCGCCACCCGGACGCCGATGCCGCGGATCTGTTCGATGAACAGCGCGGCGTCGGCGAGATTGGTCACCGCCGCCGTCTCGGTGATCTCGAGGCACAGCCGATGGCAGATCTCGGGACCGGCCGCCGCGAGCAAGTCGATCGCCCAGCGATGGAAGGCGCGGTCGCCGACCGATTGGCCCGACAGATTGGTGCTGAGATTCTCGAGGAACCCCAGCGACGGCACCGTCTTCATCCAGTGGACCACGCGCCGCAGGACCCAGCGGTCGATTCGCGAGGCCAGGTGAAAGCGTTCGGCCGCTGAGAGAAACGCGCCCGGCAGCACCGGCAGATCGTCGCCGTCCAGCATCCGCAGCAGCACCTCGGCATGCATCCCGGTGACGCCGCCGCGCAACGCCGCGATGCGCTGGGCAAAGAGCACGAACCGATCCTCGTCGAGCGCCTGTTCGAGGCGGGTCGCCCATTGCGTCTCGCCATGACGAGTGCGCATCGCCTGATCGGTGTCGAACCAGGCATGGACCCGGTTGCGCCCGGCTTCCTTGGCGGCATAGCAAGAAGTGTCGGCAGCCTGCAGAATCGCCGCCATCGTCGTCCAGCGGCTGTCGACCGGCACCAGGCCGATGCTGGCGCCGACGCGGAAGCGTTTGCCGTCATGGACGAAGCGGAAATCCTCCATGCGATCGCAGATCTGCTGGCCCAGCCGGAGCGCCTGATCGCCCGAGCAATAATCGAGAATCACTGCGAATTCGTCGCCACCGAGGCGCGCCAGCGTGTCCCGGCTGCGCACGATCTCGGAAAACAGCTTCGACACTTGGATCAGCAGCTGGTCGCCGACGGCGTGGCCGCAGGAATCATTGACGATCTTGAATTGATCCAGATCGATGTAGAGGAGCGCGTTCAGGCTTCGGTCGGCATGCGAGCGGTGGAGCAGCCGGCGCAGCCGGATTTCGAACTCGGCGCGATTGACCAAGCCGGTGAGAGCGTCGTGCGAAGCCCGATAAGTCATCTCGCCCGACAGCCGGCGCTGTTCGGTCACATCGTGAAAGACCAGAACGACGCCCAGCATTTCGCCGCGGTCGTTGCGGATCGGGGCCGCGGAGTCCTCGATCCCGAATTCGCCGCCGTCGCGCGCGATCAGCACCGTGTGGTTGGCGAGACCGACGACCTGGCCCTGGGCCAGACACATCGCGACCGGACTCTGGGTCGGCTCGCGCGTGTCCTCGTTGATGATCTGAAAGACCTGAGTCACCGGACGACCGGCCGCTTCCGCCGTGCCCCAGCCGGTCATCCGCTCGGCCACCGGGTTGAGCCAGACGATGCGGCCTTCGGCATCGGTGGTGATGACGGCATCGCCGATCGATTGCAGGGTCACGCGCAGCAATTCATGCTGCCGGGCCAGTTCCGCCGCCAGCCGCCGGGGCTCGCTGATGTCCCAATTGACGCCGACCATCCGGACCGCCCGGCCGGCCGCGTTGCGCGTCACCCGTGCAGCACCGCGCAGATAATGCACGCTGCCATCGTCCCAGCTGACCCGGAATTCGGTGTCGAAGGGCTTCGATCCCTTCAAACCGGCGCGTATGTCCCGTTCGACCCTCGGCAGATCGTCGGGATGGACATGCCGCCGCCACAGCGCGAAGCCAGCCGACTCGGAGTCCGGCTGCCGACCATAGAGCCGGTACATCCCGGCATCCCAGACGAGCCGGCGATTGGCCAAGTCCCAGTCCCAGATGCCGATCCCGCCGCTGTCGGTGGCGAGCGTCACGCGCTCGTTGGCGCTCTGCAGTGCCCGCCGTTCGGCGACCCGCTCGGTCACGTCCTGGATCGCTCCGGTCAACCGGGCGGGCCTTCCATCGGCGAACGTGACGGAGCCGACGCTATGGACCCAGATCGCGCAGCCATCGGCACGGATGAGGGGCAGTTCCAGGTCCCACCCGCCGCCGCCGGCACTCGCCTCGGCGATGGCGGCGCGGATCGCCGGCCGCGCCTCGGGCGCATGGAAGCCGATGGCCTCCTCCAGGGCCGGTTGGTAGCCGGGTGCCACGCCGTGGAGCTGGCAAAGTTCGGCCGACCAGTAGATCTCGCCGCTCTGGAGATCGAGCTCCCAGCCGCCGACTCCGGCGAGGCGCCCCATCCGGTCGAGCAGATCCCCGCTCTTGCGCAGCAGTTCCTCCTGCTGCTTGCGTTCCGAGATATCCAGCTGGGTCCCGAACATCCATTCCGGCTCGCCATCCTCGGTCCAAGTCATGACCCGGCCCCGATCCAGCACCCAGACCCAGCGTCCGTCTCGGTGACGCAACCGGGTTTCGCACTCGAATTGCTCGCTCCGCCCGGCGAGATGTTCGGCCAGCAGGGCCTCGCAACGAGTCCGATCGTCGGGGTGGAGGCGCGCGAACCAGGTCTGGTCCGAGAGCGGCTCCAATTCGGCTGGAGTGAATCCTACATGCTCGGCCCAGCGGTCGTTGAATCGAGCGGTGCCGGTCTGGAGGTTCCACTCCCAGGTGCCGGCATTGGTGCCATCGACGATATTGGCCAAGCGCTCGCGCTTCTCGCTGAGTGCCGCCTCGGCGCGCAGCCGCAGCGTCACGTCTTCGATCACCGTCAGGCTGCGCAACGGCTCGCCGTCGCCGTCGCGTTCCAGGATGGCCGAGAGCCGGACGTCGATGATCTCGCCGGTTTTGGCCACGATCTGGTACTGGATGTCGTCGCAGCGCCCCGATGCGAATAAAGTCGGAAGAACCGTCAGGCGCGAATATTCCTGTGAGCCGGGGGTGAGGAAGTCGGAGAAGCTGCGTCCGAGCACCTCGTTCCGGGTGTAGCCGAGCTTGGCCAGCCAAGTGTCGCTGACCGCGAGCAGCCTGCCGGAATCGTCGATCGAATGCAGCATCGCCGGGGTCGATTCGTAGAGCCGCCGCAGGCGATCCTCGCTCGCCTGCAGGGCCAGCGCCACCTGCTGCTCGAAATGCCGGGCGCGCCAGCTCTCGAGCGCAGAGGAAGCGGTGCGGGCGAGACAGCGCAGAACCTCGCGCTGAGTGTCGTCGAGATGTCGGGGCTGGCGATCGATCACGCAGAGGGAGCCCACGGCGCAGCCGTCGCTGAGGCGCATGGGTGCTCCGGCATAGAACCGGATCCCCATCGGCCCGGTGACCAGCGGATTATCGGCGAAGCGCGGATCCTCGGCGGCGTCGGGGATTTCGAACAGATCGGGCGCCAGAATGGCGTGAGAGCAGAACGCCAGGACGCGGGGCGCTGCCGAGATCCCGGGCAGACCGACACTGGCCTTGAACCATTGCCGTTCCGCGTCGATCAGGCTGAGCAGGGAGATCGGCACGCCGCAGACCAGCGACGCCGCCCGCACCAGGGCATCGAATTCCGCTTCCGGCGGCGTGTCGAGAATGCCGAGCGCACGAACGGCCGCGAGGCGGGAGGTCTCGTCCGGGGGAAGCGGCGCCATCAGCATCTCGAAATTCCATTCTGCAAGGGTCTGGTCGGCCGGGGGGCGGCGGACGAGCGACTCACGGGTTTGGGCGGCACGGTGCCGGGCGTCCCCGGCACCGAACGGAAGAGGTCACCGATTTCCACCAATCCAGTCCCCCGATACGGCGCTATCGGCCCATCTCGACAATTCCGGTCGCGCTCGATCTTGGTGTCCGGGCTGTCGTCCCTCTCGGGCCGGCTCGACGGTACGGCCGCACTTCCTGACTGGAGGTTAAACTTGGAGCGGTCCCGGCCGAAGTCGTCACCCGCACGGATGCTCGGGTTTTGTCGGTCGCCTTTCAGGCGCCGAAGGCCATAACCAACCGGCGATTGTCGCACCGGACCGACATCATGGGTAATCTCCCTCGGTGTCGTCGGACGCCGGGCCGACTGCCGCTGCACCTTCTTCCAGATAGTCGGCCAGCAAGGGAGTGCCGATCAGATGCTCCGCAGCGGATCGCGTCTGCGCACGGCGCGCCTCCTGTAGGGCCGCCGGCCACTCGGCGCGGCTGAAATCGCCGCGTCCGACCCAGACCAGGGCGACCAGCTCCTCCTGCTCATCGGCATTGAGGCACTCGATCGCGCCGCGCAGCTCTTCCAACGTCGGATCGAGCCCTGAATCCTCGAGGCTCTCGCGCTCGTCGTCAATCGCCGGGTTCGGCGCGAAAGCATCGGTCCCGACTGCCAGCTCGGACTCCAACTCGCGTGCTTTTTCAATAATGTAACCAAGCTTCTCTGAGGTGATGTCGAGCATGGTCGAACCGCCTCGCTGTTGTTCGATGAAACGATGCCCAGCCGTCCGCGTCGCCGGAGACGACAACCGAGCGCAAGCGAGCCGGTCGCGTAAATCGGTCTCCGGCAGTTCGGCCAAGTCATGGGGCCCCTGCGTGACCAACCGGGCAGCGGCCAGATGGTTCAGCCTCTCATTTGCAGCGCGGATCGTTTTCTGCAGCGCGACCAGGGCCGGGGCGGTGAAAACAGCCCGGGCCTGGGAACGCTCACGGAAATGACGCAACCATGCGATCGAGCCGCCCGTTCCCTCATCGGGGCAGCCGCGCTCTCCTGCGAGGAGCTCGACTCGAGTCGAGAACCGCCGCAACGGGGGGGGCGCTGGTGACTTCGCGCGGAGGCTCGGCTCGATGCCGGCGCTCCCAACCCAGGAGGACGACGATGAAGGCACTCGTTTATCAGGGGCCGGGCCGCAAGGCGCTGGAACAGCGCCCGATGCCGGAGATCCAGGCACCGACCGACGCCGTCGTGAAGATCACCAAGACCACGATCTGCGGCACCGATCTCCACATTCTGAACGGCGATGTCGCGACCTGCAACCCCGGTCGCATCCTCGGCCATGAAGGTGTCGGAATCGTCGAGCAGGTGGGCCTGGCCGTCACGACCTTTCACCCCGGCGACCGGGTTCTGATCTCCTGCATCTCGTCCTGCGGCCGCTGCGACTATTGCCGACGCGGCATGTATTCCCACTGCACCACCGGCGGCTGGATTCTGGGCAACGAGATCGACGGGACCCAAGCGGAATTCGTCCGCATCCCCCACGCCGACACCAGCCTCTATCCGATCCCCGCGGGCGCCGATGAAGAGGCGCTGGTGATGCTGAGCGACATCCTGCCGACCGGGTTCGAATGCGGCGTCCTCAACGGCAAGGTCGAGCCGGGCGGCACCGTGGCGATCGTGGGATCCGGCCCGATCGGGCTCGCCGCATTGCTGACCGCTCAATTCTATTCGCCGGGGCAGATCATCATGATCGATATCGACGCCAACCGCCTCGCGGTCGCCCGGCGCTTCGGCGCCACCGCCACGGTCGACGCCGGCGCCGGCGACCCGGTCGAGGCGGTGATGCAGCTGACCGGCGGCCGCGGCGTCGATACGGCGATCGAGGCCGTCGGAGTGCCGGCGAGTTTCATCACCTGCGAGAACATCGTCGCCCCCGGCGGTGTAATCGCCAATGTCGGCGTGCATGGCGTCAAAGTCGATTTGCATCTGGAAAACCTGTGGTCGCGCAATATCACGATCACGACGCGCCTCGTCGACACGACGACGACGCCCATGCTGCTGAAGACGGTGCAGTCCCACAAGCTCGACCCCGCGCTGTTGATCACCCACCGCTTCACCCTCGACCAGATTCTCGACGCCTACGAGACCTTCGGTCACGCCGCGGCCGCTCATGCGCTCAAGGTGATCATCGAACCGTAAACGCGACGCCGCCGATCCGCGCGGGGGCACCGGGGCAGGCGGAACATGCCCGCGAACCGCCATCTCTAAAATCAATTTCATAAAGTGAAATCGTCTTCACACATTGAAACGCTATTTAATCGAATCCCTCCCCACCAGTAACCACGTTTCTGTTGTCGAACGACCGGAGCTTCCGCCGAGCAGAGTTCGGGATTGCTGCAAGTCTCGTGGCAATCTCGACCGGCGAATATGGGAGATCCGACCGCCGTGTAACGACAGGAAAGGACGATGCCATGTTGACCCAAAGACTCAAAGCCGCGCGCGCGGCGCTGGTCGTGGTGGCGGTGCTCGGGAGTGTTGCCGCCTGCGCCGGCGCCGGAGCCGGCTACCATCCGGCGCCGTATCTCCAGCCGGGCGTGACCTATCCGCAAGATAGCCCGGCGGGTGGCGGCTGACCGCCTTCGCCACAGCCGCGGCTGGTGAACCCTGAAACCGGCTCGACTAGGGTCCCGTAGTTCGCACCCCGTTCCGCCCGTCGACCGGCGCTCAGCACATCGCCGGCGCCGGTCGGGGCTCGAACCTGGTCGCAGCCATTGCCAAATTGCACGACATTCGCATCATACCGGGCGACGCCGGGCTCGGCTGCGTGGTCGAACTGGTGTTCGATGACCCGGTCGATCGAGCCGGAATACGCGGATTGCCCCGCCCTGAATTTTGCCCCGGGTTCGAGAGTGCCGGCCCCCGTCCCGCCGTCGGACCGGTTCGAGACGGGGGGCCGAGCCTAAAAATTGTAGCTGATCCGAACGTGGTAGAAGCCGCCCTGGTAGCCAAAGGGCGAATTGAAATTGTAAATCTCGGTGGTCGGCGAGGTCGTGGCTGGATTGACCTTGTTGGGGAAGGTGTTGAACAAATTGTTGGCACCGGCGACGAAGTGCCAGTTGCCGAGGGTGTAGCCGCCTTCGAGATCGACGATGAAGGCGGGATCGATCTGATTGGTGACGAAGCCGAAGGTGGCCTCGTTCTGATCGACGGTGTGGGAACTGCCGTAGAACGTGCCGCGCAGATTGACGTCCCAAGGATTCTTCTGCCAGAAGCCGTCGAGGATGATCTTTTCCCGCGGGGCAGCCGTCGTCAAATAGGATATCACCGATGAATTCACCCCGAATTGGGTTAGGTCGTTGGCCGTGATCAGCGCGATCGTATTGTTGTAATTGCCGGTGATCGTGGCTTCGATCTCACCATTGTCGCCGAGGTCGAACGGATACGAGGCGGTGATATCGACCCCGCGGGTATGGGTCGCGGCCGCGTTGGCGAAGAACTGCGCGGAGACGGCGTCCCCGGGTTCGACGACATTGCCGTTGAGCGCGATCGCTTCGGCCACGTTGGGGGTCGTCACCAGGCCGGAATCGATGATCCGATTGCGGATGTCGATCTGGTAGGCATCGAGCGTGACATGGAGGTTCGTCGCCGGCTGGGCGACGAAACCGAAGCTGTAATTGGTCGAGATCTCGGGCTTCAGCGGCTGGGCCCCGAGGAAGGCGGCACCGGGCGAATTGACCGGCAGCTGCGCCGAGGCGAAGCCCGGACCGACATTGGTCGCGGAGAAGAACTCCTGGGCCAGCGACGGGGCGCGGAAGCCGTTGCTGACAGTGGCACGCAAGCCGTAATCCGGGGTGAAATCGTACCGGGTCGAGATCTTGCCGTCCTGAGTATCGCCGAAATCGCTGTAATGCTCGAACCGGCCGGCGACATCGACCTTCAAATGCGGGATCGGGTCGGTCGCGAGGTCGGCATAAACCGCTTCGTTGTCGCGCTCGACATTATGTGCGTCCGAGAGGCTGAAGCCGGGATTGGCCTGGGAACCGTCGAGAAACCGGGAAGCCGGATCGCCGGCCACCAGTTGGAACGTCTCGAGGCGGTATTCCGCACCATAGGCGACGCTGAGCGGGCTCGCCAACCCGATCTCGAAATCGCGCGTGACATCGAGGTTGTTGGTCCATTCGCCGTCATTGAGGTTGCCGGTCCGGAACACGTGCGGGTTCGAGTTGCCGGTCACCTGGTAGAGAGCGATGTTGAGGCCGCCGACATTGCCGATATCTTCGAGATCGGCGCCGTAGGTCGAACTGAGGTCCCACCGCCAGGCACCGACCACGCCCTTGAGGCCGATGGTCTGGTCGTAATCATATTCGGTAATGGTCTCGGCCGGCTCGAATCCCAGCGGATAGGGGTTGGGCAGCGGGGCACCGGTGGAATCGAGGGTGAGACCGGCCGCCTTGGTCTCGGTGCGGTAATTCTCGAACGCCTTGGCGTGGCGATAGGAGACGGTGCCGGTGGCATAGAAGTCGAAATCGCCGAACTGGTAGCCAGTATTGTAGACGAACGATTCGAGCGAGCTTTCCGGATCGCCGTCGATCCGGCTCTGGAACGGATCGGGCGGAATGCCGCCGGCCGCACCGCGCGGGTCCGGTCCGGTGATGTTGCTGTTGTCGTGGTGCTTGTATTCGGCGCTGAGGTTGAGGTACCCGCTGGTCCCCAGCGCGATGCCGTCATTGCCCTGGGTATCGATCGTGAACCCGTCGCCGCCCTGATGGACCTCGGAGAACGGGCTGCCGTAGTAGGCGCCGGTGGTGCCGGTGACCGAACCGCCGTGATCGGCGTTCTTCAGGATGATGTTGATGACCCCGCCGATCGCGTCCGAGCCGTATTGTGCCGCCGCACCGTCGGTCAGAACTTCGACGTGGTCGATGGCCGATGCCGGAATGAAATCGAGATCGACCGGATTGGAGCCCTGCTGGGGTCCGGGATCGGCGAAGAGATTGGCCGAGGCGTTGCGCCGCTTGCCGTTGACGAGGACCAGCACGTCGTTCGGGCTCAAGCCGCGCAAGACTGCCGCGGTGGTCAGCGCCGCCGTATCCCCGCCATAGGTGGGTGATGAAAATGACGGCACCACCAGGGTCAGTTCCTGGCTCAAATTAGGCAGACCTGTGGTCGTCAGGGCTTCGGACGTGACCACCTCGATCGGCGTCGAACTGTCCCGCGCCTTGACTCCGGCCTGACGTGTGCCGGTGACGATGATCGTTTCGTCCTCCGCGTCGCCGCCGGGAGCGGCCGCCACCTGCTGCGCCTGCGCTGTTTGACCGAGAACCGCCAGCGCCAGTACCGACAGACTCGCGCCCCAAATATTCAACCGCATTTGCCCCCCTCCAGTGCTCATGACAGGGTCAGTCCACACCGAGGCTGTCTGTGCACCGCGATGCAGACGGCTCCTCGTGAAGAACAAGCGTTATTCCGGACTTTTGTTGGTTATGCCCCCCAGGCCCATAACCCGCAGAGGAGTCAAGGGCCGCCGCCCCCAGCAATCGGCGAATCGAGGTCATGCAATCGCTACGCCATCCCGCGACCGCCCGCTTCAGCCGGCAGCCGGGCCGCCCCGCTCGGGAGCGTCATGCGATCGTGCCCAGATGCCGCCTTTCGACCGAGTAGAAATCGCGATGGACCGGATGCCGGCCGGATCGGCCGGTGCCGTCGCGATCCAGGCACGCGATATGCAGCCCGGAGGCGGCGGCCGCGTCGAGTTCGCCCTCATGGTCGGACAGGAACAGGATCCGGCCCGGCGGCAAGGCGATGGCATCGGCCAGTTTCCGATAGGAATCCGGCTCGAGCTTGCCGCCGAGGCGCGTGTCGAAACAACCCTCGAGCAGCGGGGTCAAATCGCCGTACGGACTGTGCCGGAAAAGCAGAATCTGGGCTGCCACCGACCCCGAAGAGTAGGCGAAGAGACGTAAGCCGCCTTCCTGCCACTTGCGCAAGGACGGCGCCACGTCGTCGTACAGCACGCTCTGCAGAGTTCCGTCGGCATAGCCCTGGGCCCAGACCAGGCCTTGTAGCGTTTTGAGTGGCGTCGCCTTGCGGTCTTCGGCGATCCAGCGCAGCAGGAGATCGACGACGGCCGCCTCGGACAGATCCGGCGCGCCGGCGAGCGTCCGGGCCGCCGCCAGTTGTTCCGCCACCTCGGGCCGCGCGCTGCCGGCCCGGATGAAGCCCGGCAGCGCCCGGCTCGAATAGGGAAACAGCGTCTCGGTGACGAAGGTGACCGGTGTGGTCGTCCCCTCGATATCGGTGACGACCGCCTCGATCGCGTCAGCCATCGATCTCCGGGAGCTGTCGCGCCACCGGATCGCCGGTGAACCGAGCGACCCAGCCCGCCGGGTCGGTGAACAGGCGGATCGCCGTGAATTCGGGATCCGGCCCCATATCGAACCAGTGCCGGGTTCCGGCCGGCACGCCCAGAAGATCGCCGCGCTCGCACACCACCCGGTGCACGCCGCTCTCCGCGCGCAAATAGAAGGCGCCGCGCCCTTCGACGAAGAACCGAACCTCGTCCTCGTCATGGATATGCTCGTCCAGGAACTTCGCCCGCGCCGCTGCCGCGTTCTCGGCGCCGCGACGCAGCCGGACGACATCTGCCGCCCGATAGCCGCACTCGGCCTTCAGCCGCCCGACTTCGGAACGATAGGCATCGAGCACGAGCGGCTCGCTCGCATCCGCCGGCAGCGCCGTCGCCGCCGCCCAGCGCTCGTAGCGGATCCCGATCCCCGACAGCGCCCGTTCGACGCGCCGAGGATCTTCCGTGTCCTCGAGCCGGCGCACCGGCTGATCGAGGCCGAATATGGTGAGACGCGTCATGATTTTCCTCCTGCGAGTTCGCAGCCGAACAGGAATTCGAAGGCCTCGGTATGGCGCAGCGCGTCGCGCATCGTCGCACCCCAGGCATAGAGGCCGTGACCGGCGATGAGATAGCCCGGTGCCGGCGGTGTCGCCCCCAGGCGCGCATCGACCGCCTCGGCCAGAGCGGCGATATCCTGGCTGTTGGCGAAGATCGGCACGGCGAGCGCGGCCTCGTGCGTGCGGATGCCGGTGAACGCCTTCAACAATTCCCAGCCTGCCAGTACGACAGAATCCGCACCGGCGAGGCGGCGCGACAGGACCGTCGCATTCGGCGCATGGACATGCACCACGGCACCGATGCCCGCGTGCCGGCGATAGAGCGCCAGATGCAGCCCGGTCTCGGCCGAACTGCCGGGCGGCGGCGGGGCATCGAGCAGAATATCCAGGACGTCGTGCGGCTGGAGGTCGCCCTTGTCCGCGCCCGACGCCGTGATCGCGATTCGCCCGTCCGGCCCGCGCGCCGAGAAATTCCCGCTGGTCGCCGGAACCCACCCGGCAGCGGCGGCAAACCGCCCGGCCGCGATGACCGCGGCGACGGCGTCGGCGCCGATTGTCGCTCGGGCGAGAGGATTGCCGCTCGCCACCTGCCCAGATTCGTCACGGGATGCGAGGTTCATCGATCAGACCCGGCCCGGCGGATGGAAGCAGCAGCCTAACGGGCGCTCGGCGGCTCGTCAATATAGCGCTCGTATATCTTATATGGCAGAGTCGATTGGTTCGCAGACACGGGCGTCGACGAGAGACGACGGATCCCGCAGACCGGTTCGGCCGGGGCGGGTCGGCACTGGTGCCGGAGCCGTCGGGTGAAGTGGCGTTGCCCAGGATGCCTTCGCCTTGTACGATCGGTTCGGCGAGGGTGGCGTTCGATGGCGAGCAGTGTCCATCGATTGGAACGGGCCTGGCGAAGCGGGGGCGATATGAGGTTGAAGGGCATGATCGGGGCAGCGGTGCTCCTGCTCGCGGCGGGGGCCGGCGCCGCCGCGGAGCCGCGGGAGATCGATCCGGCTCCCAGTGCCGCGGATTGGGCGGCGCTGGCCAAGCTGCCGGATTGGAGCGGCGTCTGGACGCCCGGCATCCGCGACCAGAATGCGCAGATCACCACGAACCCACCGCCCTGGACGCCCGATGTCGCGGCCCAGATGGCCGAACTGGCGGCCCAGGAGAAGGCCGGGCATCCGCGCGGGCTGTTCATCGACTGCCTGCCCGAAGCGATGCCCAGCTGGATGCTGATCTCGCACAATGCCGTCGAATTTCTGTTCACCCCCGGCCGCGTCACCTTGCTCGGCGAATCGGACGGCAACCGGCTGCGCCGGATCTATACCGACGGACGATCGCATCCGGCCGATCCGGATCCGTCCTTCCATGGCAATTCGATCGGGCATTGGGAAGGCGATACGCTGGTGGTGGACACCATCGGGGTGCTGCCGCAAACCTATATCGCGGTCAGCGAGGCCGTCGGGATCCCGAACAACGGCGATCTGCACGTCGTCGAGCGCCTGCATCTGGCGGAGCCCGATGTCCTGCACGACGATCTGGAGATCACGGCACCGCATGTACTGACCGCGACCTGGCACACGACACGGATCTATTTCCGCCAGCGTGCCAAGAAGTACGAAATCATCGAGGGTGAGTGCCTTCAGGGCAGCTTCAAGGATGGCGTCGACGCCAAGGGCAATGCGATCTTCCTGCCGCAGCCGCTGGTCGATGGCAATCCGCGAGCCCAATAAGGAGATCGGCATGACGTCTTTCCGGGCCATCGCCCCGATCCTGGCGCTCCTCGCCGGCCTGGCCATTCCGGTCCGGTTCGGCCTCGCCCATCATTCCTTCGCGATGTTCGATCCGAGCAATCCGGTGACCATCACCGGCACGGTGAAGGAGTTCCAGTGGGTGAACCCGCATGTCACGCTGTGGGTCTATACCGCTGCGAAGGAGGGCGAGACGCCCGAGCTCTGGAACATCGAGCTGACCAGCCCGGGCAACCTCACCCGGATCGGCTGGACCCGGCATACCTTCAGTCCCGGCGACAAGGTTGCCGTCGAGATCGCCCCTCTACGCGACGGCACGCATGGCGGCGGCTTCCGCAAGGCGACACTGACCGATACCGGCCAGGAACTGACCGCGAATTTCCAGGCCCAGGAGAAGCCGGATCTGCAGTGACCGGGTTTGCCGCATGGAGAGCGGGCCGGGGACGCCTCGTGTCGGTGATTGCCGGCATGCTTCTGGCGGTCGGTGTCGGCGGAGCGGCGGCGGGTTTCGCTCTCGATCAGATGAGGCTCCGGAACGCGCTTCTCGGGCGCTTCGCCGATGAGCTCCCGGCCGATCCCGCGCTCCACGCCGATGCCCGGCGCCTCGCCGAACCGGCCTATTCGGCGCATTGCGCAGCCTGCCACGGGGCGGCCCGGGAAGGCGATCCCGCTCGCGGCGTCCCCGAGCTGCGGCGCGGAGTCTGGCTCTACGATTTCGGCCGGGTCTCGGATCTCGAGCGGACCATCCTCTACGGGATCCGCTCGGGCCACGGCAAGGCGCGGAACACCACGGATATGCCGGCGCTCGGGCTCACCGGCGCGCTCACGCCCGAAGAAATCCGCGACGCGGCCAGCTACGTGATGTCGCTCTCGCGGCCGGGCGGGGATCCGGCCGCCATCGCCCGTGGCGCCCGTCTCTATCAGGGCAAGGGGCAGTGCTTCGACTGCCACGGCGCCGACGCCGCCGGCAATATCGATTGGGGCAGCCCGGGCTTCACCGGCGGCCACTGGCTCTACGGCGGCGATCCCCAGACGGTCTACGCCTCGATTCATGACGGGCGCCATGGACGCTGCCCGGCCTGGATCGGCGTCCTCGATCCGCTGGCGATCCGGGCCCTCGCCGTCTATCTGCACGATGTCACGGCCGAGAGCGCACCGGGATGAGGCGCGCTCGCTCCTTGTCGTCCCCCGGCCGGACGCTCGGCTTGAGCGCTGCGGGTGCCGTCGCCGGGCTGCTGCTCGCGGGCTATGCGCTGTTCACCGCCAAGGGAACGGAGGCCGACGCCATTGCGCCCGAGGACGTGGCCCTGGTCAATCAGCGGGTCATCCTGCAGAGCGACTTCGTCACCCAGACTCAGATCGAGACCGGCGCGCCCTTCCCGCTGACGAGTGCAGCGGAACGGCGAAAGGTTCTCGACGAAATGATCGACGAGGAGCTGCTCGTCCAGCGCGGCCTCGAAATCGATCTCGCCGCCTCCGACCCGGATGTCCGCACCGCGCTCGTCGCCGGCGTGAACCTCCAGGTCGATGCCGAAATCCTGGCGGCCCCGCCGGACGAGTCGGCGCTCCAGCAGTATTTCGCCGATCATCGCGACCGCTATGCGATCGACGGGTCGATGGATCTGCGCGATCTGGTCCTCCCCGCGAGCGCCCGTCCGGCGGCCGAGGCTGCAGTCGAAGCGATCCGGGCCGGGACATCGCCGGACGAAGCGGCATCCCGCTGGGGCCTCGCCGATTCGGGGAAAATCGGCCGAGGCGACAATTACGATTTCGGCGTGAAGGCGAAGCTGGGCGAGTCTCTCTACACTCGCGCGGCGACCCTCGCCGATGGCCAGGTGGCCGATCCGGTCGAAGTGGCGGATCAGATCCACGTGCTTTTCATGGTGAAGCGCAAGCCGATCGTCCGACTGGATTTCGCGCAGGCGCGCGATACGGTCTGGCAGGATTTCCAGCGCGAGGCCCGGATGCGGGTCGAGCAGGCCAACCTCGATTATCTGAAGAGCCGGGCCGAGATCCGGGTGGCACCGAGGCTGCAGCCATGATCCGGCTGGTCGCTGCAGCGCTGCTCCTCTGTCTCGCCGGCCCGGCTCTGGCCCATACCAAGAGCGAGAGCCATTCCGACTGGCGAATCGCCGGGGACACCGTCCGTGTGACCTTCACCATTCCCGAAACCGAAGCTCGTCGCTTGGCCGCACCGGGCGAGGCCGAAGCCTCGAACGATATCATCGCCCGCTACCTTGCCGACCATCTGGGCGCCGCCATCGGCGATCATGCTTGCCCGGCGGCAGCACCGGTTCGGCCGATCTCGTCCGTCGCCGGATTCAGGCGCTTCGAATTGGGATTCAAATGCCCGGGCGCCGAGGGGATCGCGCTCCGTTCCGACGCCTTCTTCGATCTCGTCCCTTCTCATGTCACCTTCGCGCAAGTTACCGATGCGCAGGGCCGGATCGCCGAGCAGCTGTTCACCCGTGACCATCGGACCCTCGCCGGCGCGGACGGCGACAGCCCGCTCCAGGATGCGGGGTTCCTCGATTACATCGGGCTGGGCGTGAACCATATCCTGACCGGGATCGACCATGTGTCGTTCCTGCTCGGGCTGGTCCTGATCTCCCGGCGGGTCAGGGATCTGGTCTTCGTCGTGACCGGGTTCACGCTCGGCCACAGCCTGACGCTGGCGCTGGCCGTGACCGGGATTCTGCGCCCGCGGGCCGAATTCATCGATGCCCTGGTCGGGCTGACCATCGCGCTCATCGGTGCCGAGAATGTCGCCGTGGCCTCGCGCCGGCCGGGGCTGGTGGCGCTGGCGGCCGCGGCTCTGTTGGGGGCGATGGCGCTCGGCGATTGGTTCGGAGTGACCGGCCTGCCGCCGCTCCTGCTCGTCGGCGCCGGCCTCTTCGCCGCCAATTATCTCAATATTTCCGGGCATCTGACCGATGCCGCGCGGTTGCGGCTGGTGGTCACGCTGGTGTTCGGCCTGATCCATGGCTTCGGCTTCGCCTCGGATCTGCTCCAGATGCGCCTGCCGACCGGCAAGCTCGCGGAATTGCTGGTCGGCTTCAATCTCGGAGTCGAACTGGGCCAGCTTTCGCTGGTATTGGCGATGCTCGGTGCCGCCGCCTTGCTGGCGCGGATCGGGCTCGCCCTGCCGCGCCGGCTGGTCGTCGATCTGGGCTCGGCCGGCCTGGTCGCCTTCGGCCTGTTCCTGCTGATCACCCGCGCTTACGCCTGACTCGGAGGAAAGCGAATTCGATGTTCCATGAGCTCGATGTGTTTTGTACCTGGCTGCAGAACACCCGGTTCAGCCTGGTGATCGCGAGTGTCGCCTGGATGATCCCGGTGCTGCAGACCATCCACATCCTCGCCGTGGCCCTGGTGATCTCTTCGGCCTTTCTCCTGCATCTGCGGCTCATCGGGTTGACCCGGGGCGACCAGAGCCCGGACGCGATGGCTCGCCGGTTCCTGCCCGTCATTTGGGCAACCCTGCCGGTCCTGCTGTTGACCGGGGCCATACTGATCTCGGCCGAGCCGGCGCGGTCGCTGGAAAATCCGTCCTTCGGCCTCAAGATGCTGCTGCTGCTCGGTGCGATCGGCCTGACTGCGCTCTATCAGCTGAAGCTCGCCGGCGATTGCCGGGCCACCGGCGGACGCAGCCTCACGGTCAAAGTCGTCGCCGCTTCGTCGCTGGCACTCTGGACCGGCATCGTGCTGGCCGGGCGCTGGATCGCCTATACTCAGCCCTGAGGGACCATGGATCCGACGCCTTTCTTCATCTGGCTCCAGAATGGCGCCGTCCCGACCGCGATCCGCGAGGGCGAGACCCTGTTCCCCTGGATCGAATCCGTGCATGTACTGGCGATCACCTTCGTAGTCGGATCGATCGCCGCAGTCGATCTGCGACTCCTGGGCCTGGCCTCGCGCAGCCGCGCCGTCTCGCGCGTGGCCGCCGAGATCCTGCCGCTCACCTGGATCGCCTTCGCCGCGGCCGCCGCGACCGGCGGATTGCTCTTCAGTTCCAAAGCCGTACAATACGCTGCCAACCTCTCCTTCGAGCTGAAGATCGGATTGTTGCTCCTGGCCGGGATCAATATGGCGGTGTTCCAACTGGTGACGTTCCGGAGCATCGGCGATTGGGACGGGGCGGCGACCCCGCCCCGTGCGGCCCGTCTGGCCGGCGGATTGTCACTGATCTTGTGGATCGCGATCGTCGCCTGCGGTCGCACCATCGGTTTCACCATGGTCGAAATCGCCGATTGATTTTCCCGACCCCTCTCCCCTCTGCACGAAGGAACCTCGCCCATGTCTTTCCGTCCCCGCTCCCTCGCCGCGATGTCGGTCCTGCTCGCTGCTCTGGTCGCCGCAGCCGCGGCCTGGGCCGTCGAAATCACTCATGTCCCCCTGCCGAATTCCAACTTCCCGATCGCTCTCGCGGTCCGAGTCCCGGCCGGCGCCGAGACGATCTATTTCAGCGGGCTGACCCCGCCGGTCGCCAAGCCGGACGCCCCGAAGGAAACGCCCGAAGCCTATGGCGGCGATACCGAGGCACAGGCGAATGCAGCCTTCGAGCGCCTCGGCGGCGCATTGAAGTCGCAAGGTCTGGGATTTGGCGACGTGGTGAGCTTGCGCGTCTATCTGGTCGGCGATCCGGCCAAGGGCGGCAAGCTCGATTTCGCCGGCCTGCAGAGCGCCTACACCAAATTTTTCGCGACGGAGGCCCAGCCGAACAAGCCGGCGCGCACGACGGTGCAGGTGGCGGCCTTGGCCTCGCCTGGAATCCTCATCGAAATCGAGGCGACCGCCGCGAAATAGCCGAGCGGTACCAGGGCGATCGGCCGGATGCGGAATCCGGCCGATCGTCGCGGTCTCAGCGTTTGCCGCCTCTGCTCGGCGCCGAATGACTAGGTGCGGCGTGACTCGCCGCCGCCGGGGCGCGGCTCGGCGCCGCCGGTCCATGGCTGGCCGGTGCTACCGGGCGCGAGGGGGCCAGTCCGTGCGGCGCGCCGCCCGGACTGGGTCCGCCGTGAACCGCCGGGCTGGGTCCGCCATGAGCTGCCGGCGCGCCGCCCGGATGCCCGGCCGGGCTCGCGCCATGAGCCGGGGCGAAGCCGTGGCTGGGTGCGGGTCCATGAGCCGCCGGAGCACTGTGGAAGCCGCCGGCCGGACCGCGCGGACCTGCTGCCGGCCCGTGGAAGCCCGGCGCCGCACCGTGAAAGCCGGGTCCAGCACCGTGGAAGCCCGGCCCGGGCCCGTGGAAACCGGCCCCCGGGTGGAACCCGCCGACGAACCCGACCGGCCCGACATGATGCCAGGTGGCACCGCCGACGAACCCCGCGTGATTGTAACTTATACGCGAGTAGAACTCGTTGTTGACGACGACGGTGCCGCCGCCCCAGGCCGGATGGCCCCAGCCCCAGAGCGGACCGATCGCCGCGACGCCGAATCCGACGCTGAAGCCGATGCCGACCCCGACCGGCCCGACGAAGAAACCGACCGGCGGCGGGAAGTAGAGCGGCGGATACTCGGCATAGGCCCAGGGCCCGTAGACTTCGACCGGATTGTACACCGGGACATAGACCACGGCCGGATTGAACGGCTCGATGACCACCGCCGGACCCTCGTGGACGACGCGGATCTGCGGCGTCGTGACCAGCTTGCCGGCATTCTCGGCCTGGACGCGCAGCACCTGCACCTGCGCCATCACGTCCGCTTGCTGGTTGGTGAATGCAGCGCCCAAAGATTGCGTCCAATCGAGCTGGTCGTTGAGCTGCTTCAGGATTTGCGGGAACGGAACCAGCGACTTCACGCTCGGGTCCCAGGGCAGCGGTTGAAGCACTGCCACCAGCGCGTCGCCCTGGTAGCCGGCATTGCCAGGAGCCTGCAGCCAGCGCTCGGCCTCGACGACCTGGATCGGATAGGTCGACGCCATCAGGATCTGCGTCAGCAGCGCATCCGGATAGAGTGCGATCGGCGCCAGCATCTGGTCGAGCTGCCCGACGGTATAGAGCGGGGCGGCCGGTGCCTCCTGCAGACCAGACGGCGTGGTGATCTGAGCGAACCCAGCCACGGGGGCCAGCCCCAGCATGGGCAGCAGCCCCGCCAACGCCACCATTCGAATATGCGTCATTCCCATCCCCTCCGTTGCCATCGCCGGGCACACTAAAATCCGCGGTCTCGCGCATTACGTCCGCGCCGCGACAATTCACCCCAAAGTGGCGTCACCATAGCTGGAAGGCAAGCCCCTGGGAAGCGATCGAAACAATAAGATCCGGGGATTATCTTCTTGTCCTACCGGGCTCCGCTGCCGCTCGACTGGTCCGCGGTGGCAGCGTTCGGTCGGGAAGTCATCGGCCGGATTTGGGGTCCGGCCGATGAGTGTCGTCGTCTAGCGGTGGTGCCCGCCGCCGCCGTGGCCGGCTCCGGAGGACCGGGCTGCCGAAGCGTGGGGGGCCGAGGCATGCGAAGAGAAACTACTGTGCTGGGCGGAGAAATGCGACGCTTGGCTCACTCGCGACGCATGGCTGGCAGCCGGGGCGCTACGAGAGGCAGTATGGCTGGACGCCCGCGAGGCCCCCGACCGCGCCAGACTGTGGCTGCGGCCGGCCGAGTGCGATGCCGAAGCATGGGCGGCCAGCCCGTGCGACCCGGCGCTGCCGACTCGGCTGGCGGCACTGCGGGACGCGGCACCCCGTGCCGCCGCCCCCGTGGCGCCTCGTGCCGCCGCCGCCGTGGCGCCCCGGCCGGCGAGGGCGCCGGCTGCGCCCGGTGCGTGGAAGGCCGCGGCCCCGACGCCGCCGACTGGCCCGACATGATGAAAGGTCGAGCCGACGACGCCGACATGGTTGTAGCTGATCTGCGAGAACCGGCCGCTGTCGATGAAGACGTTGCCGGCGCCCCAGACCGGATAGCCCCAACCCCAGAGCGGGCCGACCACGCCGAACCCGACGCTGAAGCCGATCCCGATCCCGACCGGTCCGACGAAGAAGCCCGGATAGGGCGGGAAATAATAGGGCGGATACTCGGCATAGGGCCAAGCGCCGTAAACCTCGGTCGGGTTGTAGACCGGCACATAGACCACTTGCGAACTGGCCGGCTCGATGATGATGGCGTTGCCGTCGTGGCGGACGCGTTGCTGCGCCGTGGTCACCAGCTTGCCGTTGGCTTCACACTTTTGGCGCAGCACCTGGACCTCGGCCATGACCTGCGGCTGCTGATTGACGAAGGCGGTGCCGAGAGTCTGGGTCCAATCGAGCTGATCGCCGAGTTCCTTCAAGATCTGCGGGAACGGCACCAGCGACTTCACGCTCGGGTCCCAGGGCATCGGCTGCAGCGCCGCGACCAGTGCGTCGCCGGTGAGGGCGGCATTGGCCGGGGTTCCCAGCCAGCGTTCGGCCTCGACGATCTGGATCGGATAGGTCGACGCCATCAAGATGTCGGTCAGCAGCGTATCCGGATAAAGCGCGATCGGCGCCAGCATCTGGTCCAGCTGCGCAGTAGTATAGGTCACGGCTGCAGGCTGCGCCGCCGCCGGCGGGGGCGCGGCATCCTGGCCGAAGCCGGCGACGGGCGCCATCGCCAGCAAGGGCAGCAGCCCCATGAGCCTCACCGAACTAGTACGGGTCATTGCAAAATCCTCCAACCCCGCCGGCTCGTATGAACCCCGGGGCATAGGGAGATACGCTCCAGGAGGCGATTCCTATCCCGCTACGCGGCGCATAGCCGAGGGGTGAGCCGTGCAGGGGCTCCTTCCGGGCCTACCGCGGCAGATCCGACGCCCCCATCAGGAACTCGTCGACTGCCCGCGCACATTGCCGGCCCTCGCGGATCGCCCAGACGACGAGTGATTGGCCGCGGCGGGCATCGCCCGCCGAGAACACCTTGGCCACGGACGACGCATAATCCCGCTCGCTCGCGCGGACATTGCCGCGTGGATCGAAGGCGACGCCGAGCGTCTCCAGGAGCCCGGTCTTGACCGGATGGACGAACCCCATCGCCAGCAGGACCAAGTCGGTCTCGATGTGGAAGGCGCTGCCGGCGATCTCGGTGAGCGACATCCGGCCGTCGGCGCCTTTCTGCCACTCGACCCGGACTGCATCGAGACCGGTCACCCGCGCCCCGGATCCGGTGAAGCGTTTGGTGGCGACGGCGAAATCGCGCTCGCAGCCTTCTTCCTGGGAGCTCGAGGTTCTGAGCTTCAGCGGCCAGTTCGGCCAGGTCAGCAGCTTGTCCTCCGCCACCGGCGGCATCGGCATGATTTCCAGCTGGGTGACCGAGCGCGCCCGCTGCCGGGTCGAGGTGCCGATGCAATCGGAGCCGGTATCGCCGCCGCCGATCACCAGCACGTCGCGATTGGTCGCGACGATGCTGCCGGCCGCCGGCACGATTTCGCCGCCGACCCGCCGATTCTGCTGGCCGAGGAACTCCATCGCGAAATGGATGCCGCCGAATTCGCGCCCCGGCACCGGCAGGTCGCGCGGCGATTCCGAGCCGATCGCGAGCACGACGGCGTCGTAATCGCGCAAGATCCGTTCGGCCGGGACATTGACGCCGATGTGGCAATTGGGGTGGAACTCGACTCCTTCCGAGCGCATCTGAGCGATCCGTCGGTCGATGACGCTCTTTTCCAGCTTGAAATCTGGGATGCCGTAGCGCAGCAGGCCGCCGATCCGCGGCGCCTTTTCGAACACGGCGACGTCGTGGCCGGCGCGCCCGAGCTGCTGGGCGCAGGCGAGCCCGGCCGGACCCGAACCGATCACGGCGACCCGCTTGCCGCTGTGGCGATGGGCGATCTGAGGCTCGATCCAGCCCTCGCGCCAGCCGCGTTCGACGATCGCATGCTCGATCGTCTTGATCGTCACCGGTTCGCCGACGAGATTGAGCGTGCAGGATTCCTCGCACGGCGCCGGGCAGATCCGGCCGGTGAAATCCGGAAAATTGTTGGTCTGGTGCAGGATCTCGAGGGCGGCGCGCGGGTCGTCGCGATAGATCCGGTCGTTCCATTCCGGGATGATGTTGTTGACCGGGCAGCCCTGGTGACAGAAGGGTACGCCGCAATCCATGCACCGGCCGCCTTGGCGTGCGAGTTCGTCGTCGGGCAGCGGCTGGACGAATTCGCGCCAATGCCCGATGCGTTCGCCGACCGGAGCATAAGCCCGATCGCGCCGCTCGAAATCGAGAAATCCCGTGACCTTGCCCACTGGTTTCAGCCGCCTGCCACGAGGCTGATTTCCGGTCGTTCCGCCAGGCGCGCCGGCACCTGAATCTGTTGCAGCGCGCGGCGATATTCGACCGGCATGATCTTGACGAACAGGGGCAGGAAATGGTGCCACTCGGCCAGGATCGCCTGCCCCTTCGGACTGCCGGTCAAGCGCACGTGCCGGGTGATCAGCCGGTGCAGATATTGGGCATCGCCACGGCCGAGGTTGCGGACGACATCGACCAGCCCATGGGATTCGAGATCGCCGCCGCGATGCTCGCTCGTCTCCAGCGCCAGATCCTCGTCCGCGACCGGCTCCAGTTCGACCATCGCCTGGTTGCAGCGCTCGGCGAACCCGCCTTCCTCGTCGAGGACGTAGGCGACACCGCCGCTCATGCCGGCCGCGAAGTTGCTCCCGGCCTCGCCGAGCACGACCACGGCGCCGCCGGTCATGTATTCGCAGCCATGGCTGCCGACCCCCTCGACGACGGCGATGGCGCCGGAATTGCGCACGGCGAAGCGCTCGCCCGCCACCCCGCTGAAATAGCACTCGCCCGACGTGGCGCCATAGAGCACGGTATTGCCGACGAGGATGCTCCGGTCGCGTCGCAGCGTGCTCGCCGCATTCGGGTAGATGATCAGCCGCCCGCCCGAGAGACCCTTGCCGACATAGTCGTTGGCTTGGCCTTCGAGCTCCAGCGTGACGCCATGGGCGAGAAAAGCGCCGAAGCTGCCGCCCGCCGTCCCGGTGAAATTGACCCGGATCGTTTCGTCCGGCAGCCCGGCCTCGCCATATTGCCGCGCGATCTCGCCCGAGAGCATGGCGCCGACCGTGCGATTGACGTTGCGGATCGGCCGCGCGATCGTCACCGGGGTCAGGTCTTCCAATGCCGGCGCTGCCGCGCGAATGAGATCGTGATCGAGGGCACTTTCGAGGTGATGGTTCTGTCGCTCACAGTGATGGCGCGCCACCTCCGGCCCGGCATCGGGGACATGGAGCAGTCGCGACAAATCGAGATGGCGTGCCTTCTCGTGGCCGGCCCCATCGCCGGCGCGCAGGCGGTCGGCCCGGCCGATCATCTCCTCGAACCGGCGAAATCCCAGCTGCGCCATCAGTTCGCGTACTTCCTCGGCGATGAACTGGAAGAAATTCGTCACGTCTTCCGGCTTGCCGGTGAAGCGATGGCGCAGTTCCGGATTCTGGGTCGCGACCCCGACCGGGCAGGTGTTGAGATGGCATTTGCGCATCATCAGGCAGCCGGCCGCGATGAGCGCCGCGGTGGCGAAACCGAATTCGTCGGCGCCGAGCATCGCGCCGATCACGACGTCACGGCCGGAGCGGATGCCGCCATCGACCTGCACGGCAATGCGGCCGCGCAAGCCGTTCAGCACCAGCGTCTGATGAGTCTCGGCGAGCCCGATCTCCCAGGGTTCGCCCGCATGGTGGATCGAAGTCAGGGGACTGGCGCCGGTGCCGCCCTCGTGGCCGGAAATGGTGACGTGATCGGCGTAGGCCTTGGTGACACCGGCAGCGATGGTGCCGACGCCCAGTTCCGAGACCAGCTTGACGCTGATCCGTGCCCGCGGATTGACATTCTTCAGATCGTGGATCAATTGGGCCAGATCCTCGATCGAATAGATGTCGTGATGCGGCGGCGGCGAGATGAGGCCGACGCCCGGCACCGAATGGCGCACCCGGGCGATCCATTCATCGACCTTGTGACCGGGCAGCTGGCCGCCTTCGCCGGGCTTGGCACCCTGAGCCATCTTGATCTGCAGATCATCGGCATTGACCAGATATTCGGCGGTGACGCCGAACCGCCCGGAGGCCACCTGCTTGATCGCCGAGCGCATGGAATCGCCGTTGGCGAGCCTGATGTAGCGCTGCCGGTCCTCGCCGCCTTCGCCGGTATTGGATTTGCCGCCGATCCGGTTGAGCGCGATCGCGAGCGTGGTGTGCGCCTCCCAGGAGATCGAGCCGAAGGACATGGCGCCGGTGGCGAAGCGGCGCGTGATCGAACCGGCCGCCTCGACCTCGTCCAGGGGAACCGGGGTCGCAGCAGGAACGAAATCCAGGAGCCCACGCAGCGAGATCAGCCCCTCGTCCTGTTCGCCGACCTTGCGGCTATAGGATTTGAAACGCTGGTAGTCGTTGGCGCGCACGGCATGCTGCAGCAGCGACACGGTGTCGGAATTCCAGACATGGCGCTCGCCGTGGATCCGCTGGGCGATCTCGCCGCCGACATCGAGGGAGTCGCGATAAGTCGGCGAGTTGCCGAAAGCGAGGCGGTGGCGCCGAACCGTCTCCGCGGCGATCTCGTCCAGGCCGATGCCGCCGATCGGCGAGACCGTACCGGAGAAATACCGATCGAGGAAATCCTGCGAGAGACCGACGGCGTCGAAGATCTGGGCGCCGCAGTAAGATTGGAAGGTGCAGATGCCCATCTTGGACATGACTTTCATCATGCCCTTGATCATGGCCTTGAGGTAGCGCTTGTGGAGCTCGGCCTCGTCGATCTCGGCCTCGCCGGTGCGGCGCAGCACCGACAGCGTATCGAGGGCGACATACGGGTTGATCGCCTCGGCGCCGAAACCCGCGAGCAGGCAGAAATCATGGAGCTGCCGTGCCTCGCCGGTCTCCACCACCAGGCCTACCGCCGTCCGCAGCCCGCCGCCGATCAGGTGATGATGGGTCGCCGCCACCGCCAGCAGCGAAGGAACGGCAATATGCTCGGCATCGAGGTCGCGGTCCGACAGCACGATGATGTTCGAGCCGTTGCGCACGGCCCGCTCGGCCGATCTGCAGATCTGCTCGAGGGCGGCCGCCATCCCGGCGGCCCCGTCGACAGCCTCGTAGCAGACCGACAGCGTATATGTCCGGAAGGCGCGATTGGTGTTGTCCTCGATCCGCCGGATCTTTTCCAGATCGACATTGTTCAGGATCGGGTGCTTGAGTTCGAGCCGGATGTGCTTTCCGGCCGTGTCGAAATCGAGCAGGTTCGGGCGCGGGCCGACGAGCGAGACCATCGACATCACCAGCTCTTCGCGGATCGGGTCGATCGGCGGGTTGGTGACTTGGGCGAAACGCTGCTGGAAATAGTCGAACAAAAGCTTGGCGCGGTCTGAGAGTACGGCCAGCGGCGTGTCGCGGCCCATGGCGCCGACGCTGTCCTCACCGGTGACGGCCATGGGCTTCAGGAAATATTTGATGTCTTCCTGGGTGTAGCCGAAGGCTTGCTGGGCATCGAGCAGGACGGCCCGCGGCGGCGCCATCCGGGCGATCTCTTCGGGCAGACTCTCCAGCCGGATCTGAGTCTCGTCGAGCCATTTCTGATAGGGCTTGGCCGTGGCGATCTCGTGTTTCAACTCGGCATCGTCGATGATCCGGCCGGCTTCGAGATCGGCCAGCAGCATCTTGCCGGGCTCGAGCCGCCATTTGCGCAGGATCTTCTCTTCCGGGATATCGAGCACGCCGGCCTCGGACGCCATCACCAGCCGGTCGTCGTCGGTGATCAAGAATCGGGCCGGGCGCAAGCCGTTGCGGTCGAGCGTGGCGCCGATCTGCCTGCCGTCGGTGAAGGCGACGGCGGCCGGGCCGTCCCAGGGCTCCATCAAGGCGGCGTGGTACTCGTAGAAGGCGCGGCGCTCGGGCGCCATCAAGGCATTGCCCGACCAGGCCTCGGGGATCATCAGCATCAGCGCGTGCGGCACCGAATAGCCGCCGGCGATCAGGAGTTCCAGACAATTGTCGAGGGTCGCCGAATCGGAATTGCCGTCGCCGATCAACGGCCACAGCTTCTCCAGATCCGCCCCCAGGACCTTCGAGGTCATCGAATGGCGGCGCGCCATCATCCAGTTGATGTTGCCCCGGAGCGTGTTGATCTCGCCGTTATGAGCCAGATAGCGGAACGGATGGGCCAGCTCCCAAGACGGGAAGGTATTGGTGGAGAAGCGCGAATGCACCAGCGCCAGGGCCGACTCGGTCCGCTCGTCCAGGAGATCGGGGTAATAGCGGCCGAGCCGCTCGCACAGGACCAGCCCCTTGTAGATGATGGTCCGGGCCGACAGGCTGGCGATGTAGAAATTTCGGTTCTCGGGAAGGTTGCCGGCACGAATCTTCTTGTGGCACTGCTTGCGGATGACGAAGAGCTTGCGCTCCAGCGCGTCGATATCGGCGCAGTCGGCGCCGCGGGCGATGAAGACCTGGCGGATCACCGGCTCGCTCGGCTTGATGCTCTCGCCGAGCAGGCTGGAATCGACCGGCACGTCGCGCCAGCCCAGGCAATGCTGGCCCTCGGCCCGAAGATACTCCTCGATGACGGCGATGCAGGCTTCACGGGTCGCGGGCGAGCGCGGCAGGAACACCATGCCCACGGCATAATCGCCGGGCGGCGGCAGGTCGATATTCAGGGACGCGGCCTCGGCCCGGAGCAATTTGTCGGGCAGCTGGATCAGAATTCCAGCGCCGTCGCCGGCGAGCGGATCGGCGCTGACGGCTCCACGATGGGCTAGATTCGACAGGATGCTGAGGCCATCCGCGACGATCGCGTGGCTCTTGGCGTTCTTGATCTGGGCAATGAAGCCGACGCCGCAGGCGTCGTGCTCGTTGCGCGGATCGTAGAGCCCTTGCATCCCGGCCATCATCGCTCCCACAATCTCCTTTGCCGCCCCACGCCTGGAGGGCGATTTTGAATTGCCCCGCGCACCCGCCGGGAGAGAGGGCGGCCGCTGCCGCGGACTCCCCTAGCTTGGTATAAATAATGCGCGGATGGCCCGCAACCCTGCTGTTTATTGACTGAACCCGCACAAGCGCGAAAGAATGTTACAAGGGGCGGTTCCGGCTGTTCCCCGGCCCGGTTCCCTCGAACAGCAACGCGGTTGCTGCCGCTTCGGACGACACGCCGCCGTCGCAAAACTTTGATAAAACCGTCCATGATGGCCAGCCGTTCCCGGGCGCGGCTGTTTCCTTGCAGCGGTCGGGACCCCGTAGCCGCAGCCATCTTCTACCCAGGAGCAAACTGATGAACCTGCCGGTCAACCCGGGTCTGCTCGCCGTCCTCGCCGGCCTCGTCCTGGTCGGCCAGACCGGCCCGGCGGCGGCCGATCCCGCGCCGGACGCCGCCGACCCGCCCGACCAGCCGGCAGAGCCCGAATGGTACAGTCTGCACGGCCAGCTCACCAACGTCACCCAGTTCCATCCCGCCTTCGACTCGGCCATCCGGGGAGCGAACAGTCTCGATCCGGGCAATCGCGGCGACGAGACGGTTTCGCTGACGCTGTTCGCCGGCATCCGGATCGCCGATGGGCTGGAATTCTATGCCGACCCGGAAATCGATCAGGGTTTCGGCCTCGACGACACGCTGGGCCTCGCCGATTTCACCAGCGGCGAAGCCTACAAAGTCGGAGCGACCCTGCCCTATGCCCGCCTGCCGAGTGCCTTCGGACGCTATACCATCGGGCTCGGCGGCGAGCTTCTGACCGACGCGCCCGACGCCAACCAGCTCGGCGGCAGCCACCTGGCCGACAACGTCACCCTCACCTTCGGCAAATTCGCCGTCACCACCATCTTCGACACCAACACCTATGCCCACGATCCGCGCGGCGATTTTCTCAATTGGGCGGTCGTCGATGGCGGCGCCTTCGATTACGCCGCCGATGCCTGGGGCTACACCTATGGCGGGGCGGCCGAGTGGACCCAATCCTGGTGGACACTGCGCACCGGCATCTTCGATCTGTCGCGCGTGCCCAACAGCAAGCAGCTGGAACGCGGTTTCGGCGAATTCTCGACCATCGCCGAATTCGAGATCCGGGAGAATTGGCTGGGGCCGCCGGGCAAGATCAAGTTCCTGGCCTATCAAGATACTGCCGACATGGCCGATTACACCGCCGCCGTCCGGGCGGCCATCGGCACCGGCCAGCCGCCGAACGTCGCCAATGTCCGAGAATACAGCACCAAGCCCGGCGCCGAGATCAATACCGAACTCGAGATCCTGCCCGATCTCGGCGCGTTCCTCCGCGCGAGCCTCGATGACGGCCACAAGGAATCCTACGATTTCACCGATATCAACCAGTCTCTCTCGGGCGGGCTGTCGCTCGCCGGCGTCCCGTGGGGCCGCCCGAAGGACACGGTCGGGCTCGCCGGCGTGATCAGCGGCATCTCGAAGGATGCGCGCGCATACTTCGCCGCGGGGGGACTGGGTATTCTGGTGGGCGACGGGGGCTTGCCGAAATATGATCCGGAAGAGGTGCTCGAACTCTATTACAGCGCTGCGGTGGTCGAGGGGATCACGCTCGGCGTCGATTATCAGCACATCGAGAACCCGGCCTATGACGCGGTGCGCGGGCCGGTGGACGTGTTCAGCTTTCGCGTGCACGGGGAGTTTTGATGTGCGGCTGCTCTCGGCTTCTGATGGGTCAATCTCTCACCATTGTCGGGACGGAGGGGAGGGCAGATTGTCGGGACAACTCCGGAGGAACAGATGGGAAGAATGATTCTTGCGCTCACGATTGCTGGGGCTCTGACCAACGCTACGCCTGCGTACGCTGAAAATATTTTATTGAGATGTAAACTCGAGGTAGCGCCGGATAGGCCTTTTGATCTGGAAATTAGTGAGAGCCGTGTGCTGCGAGATGGAGAGGATCAGATTGAAATAAGGAGCGAAGGCTTTCACAAATTGGATTTTATCGACATTTCTTCCAAATACATCCGGTATGGTTCTCATGCCGGCCTTGCCGAGACACGAGAAGGAAAGCCAACCACGTATCCGGAAGTAGTTACTCTTATAGATCGTTCATCGGGCTCTTATACGTCAAAATATGGCGAGTCTATCACTGGGTCTGGTTCTTGCGAAATAATCTCGGGGCAAAGAAACAAATTTTAGTCTGCGGTACGTATTTTAGACCAAATTGCAGGTTCGGTTCCGCTCCTACTCGAAACACTACTCTACCGCCGCGTCAGCTGCCCGACATCGCGCACTGCCCCGCGCGACGCGCTCGTCGTCAGCGCCGCATAAGCCAGCAACGCCGGCGACACCACGCGTTCCCGCGCCGCCGGCTGCCACGCCGCTTCGCCCCTGGCTTCGCGTCGCACCCGGCGCGCCGCCAGCTCGACCTCGGCGAGCGCCACTCGGATCGAGCGCGCCGGAATGTCGATCTCGATGAGATCGCCGTCTTCGACCAGCGCGATCGCCCCGCCCTCGGCCGCTTCGGGCGAGACGTGGCCGATCGACAGCCCTGAACTGCCGCCCGAGAACCGGCCGTCGGTGACCAGCGCGCAGGCCTTGCCCAGGCCCTTGGATTTCAGATAGCTGGTCGGGTACAGCATCTCCTGCATGCCCGGCCCGCCCTTCGGCCCCTCGTAGCGGATCAGGACCACGTCGCCCGGCCGGACGAGATCGCCCAGGATCGCGTCGACCGCGGCCTCCTGACTCTCGAAGATCCGGGCCGGGCCGGCGAAAACCAGAGAGGCGGGATCGACGCCGGCGGTCTTCACGATGCAGCCTTCCTCGGCGATGTTGCCGTAGAGGACGGCCAGGCCGCCGTCGCGGCTGAAGGCGTGTTCGCCGTCGCGGATGACGCCCGTGCGGCGGTCGAGATCGAGCGTGTCGTAGCGCTTTTCCTGGCTGAACGCCTCGGTCGTGCGCACGCCGCCGGGCGCGGCCCGGTAAAATTGAGCGACTTTCCGTTCGGTCGAGCGGGTCACGTCCCAGCGCGACAGGGCCTGCTCCAGCGACGCGGCATGGACCATCGAGACCTCGCGGTTCAACAGCCCGGCCCGGTCGAGTTCGCCCAGAATGCCCAGAATGCCGCCGGCGCGATGGACGTCCTCGACATGGACATCGGCGACCGACGGCGCCACCTTGCACAGCACCGGCACGCGCCGCGACAGGCGGTCGATATCTGTCATGGTGAAATCGACCTCGCCTTCGTGCGCCGCGGCCAGCAGATGCAGCACCGTGTTGGTCGAGCCGCCCATGGCGATGTCCAGCGTCATGGCGTTTTCGAAGGCGGCCCGGCTGGCGATGGTCCGGGGCAGGGCCGAGGCGTCGTCCTGTTCGTACCAGCGCCGGGCCAGATCGACGATGGTCCAGCCGGCCTCGATGAACAGCCGCTTGCGGTCGGCGTGGGTTGCGACCACCGTACCGTTGCCGGGGAGCGCCAGGCCCAGCGCCTCGGTCAGGCAATTCATCGAATTGGCCGTGAACATGCCGGAGCAGGAGCCGCAGGTCGGGCAGGCCTGGCGCTCGATCACCAGCGCCTCTTCGTCGCTGACGGTCGGATCGGCAGCGGCGACCATGGCGGTGATGAGATCGACGGCGCGGCTCTTGCCGCCATGGGTGACCTTGCCGGCCTCCATCGGGCCGCCGGAGACGAAGATCGCCGGGATATTGAGCCGCAGTGCCGCCATCAGCATGCCGGGCGTGATCTTGTCGCAATTGGAGATACAGACCAGCGCATCGGCGCAATGGCCCTGGACCATATATTCGACCGCGTCGGCGATGAGCTCGCGCGAGGGCAGGCTGTAGAGCATGCCGCCATGGCCCATGGCGATGCCGTCGTCGATGGCGATCGTGTTGAATTCCTTGGCGACCCCGCCGGCCGCCTCGATCTCGCGGGCGACCAGCTGGCCCAGATCCTTGAGATGCACATGGCCCGGTACGAATTGGGTGAAGGAATTGGCGATCGCGATGATCGGCTTGCCGAAATCGCCGTCCTTCATGCCGGTCGCCCGCCACAATCCGCGGGCGCCGGCCATGTTGCGGCCATGGGTGCTGGTACGGGAGCGATAGGCGGGCATGGAGCGGGTTCCGGCTGGGACGGGAGCGTCGGCCGGAACGATAGCGCGCAGAGGTGCCGGCCGGTGAGTCCCCATTGCGCATGGCGCCCGTGCTGCGGCCGGCCCGGCACGAAAGGCTAGGCGCCGCCGCCGCTCTCTCTTAAGCTCGCCCGCGCGATGTCGATTCGGGGGAGAAGAACGTGATCAGATCCAGATTGTCGGCGGCAGCGGCCGGCGCGATGCTGCTCGGCGGGCTGTCGGCGGCGGCGCAGGCCCAAATCAGCCTCGAAGGCGGCGACCACGCACAGATCGAACTCGGCGTCGGCGGCTACGACATCATCGGCGATACGGCCACCTCGCAAGGCATTTTCCGCGGCGAATACCATTTCGACAACAAGCTCTGGGTGCTGACGCCGCTGGTCGGCGCCGAAGTGACGACTGCGGGCAGCCTCTATGCCTATGGCGGCTTCGGCCTCGACGTGTTCATCGGCGATCATTGGGTGCTGACCCCGAACGAAGCTGCGGGATTCTGGGCGCGCGACAGCGAAACCGCCCGGAATCTGGGCTCATGGGTCGAATTCCGCAGCGGCGCCGAACTCGATTATCGCTTCGCCGATCACTCGCGCCTGGGCTTGAGCATCCACCACATTTCCAATGCTGGCCTCACCCAGCGCAATCCGGGTGAAGAAGAGGCATTGGTGACTTATTCGATCCCGCTCGAAGGCGGCCCGTGATCCTCCTCGGGCCGCCGTCCGGCGGAAGGCGGCTCGCTCCGGTCAGATCCAGTTGTACAGCAACCGCGCCGCCGCGCCCAGAATCACCAGCATGGTCAGGATGATGCCCGCACCCCGGGCGAAGAACGGGCCGTTCACCGGCAGGACGCCCCAGATATGCAGGAGCCGGGCGAGGATCAGCCCGATGCCGAGGCCGTGGACGGTGCCATTGGCGCCGCCGCTCGATTCGACCAGCAGTATCAGGATCAAGGCGATCGGGACATATTCGACGAAATTGCCGTGGGCGCGGATTGCATGGGTCAGTTCCGGGACGCCGCCATCGCCGAACACGACTTTCTTGCGCTGCCGGAGCCCCATGACCCGAAAGCTCAAAATGATCAGGATCAGACCGGCGAGCGCGGCGTAGAGCGAAGTGATGTTGTGGTGCATGGCGTCCCCCGAGCAATGGCCGGACCATCGCCCCCCGGCGCGGCCCTCGGCAGCGGAAGCTAAGAGCAACCTCCGGGACACGCAAGGGCATCGGTTGCGCCGGCCGGGTTCGGGGCTCAGCCGCAGGCGGTCGCGGAATCGGTCACGGTCGGGTCGGGGACGACGTTGATCAGCCCGGCGACCAGGATGCGGCTGGCGAGGTCGACCAGTTGGCGATGAAGCGGGTCTTCCGCGTCATAGCGCTTCAGCTGATTGTCGAGGACGAGATGGGCGATGCCGTGGAGCAGCCCCCAGACCACCACTGTTGCCTCCCCGGTCTGCAGTTTCGGATTGAGGACGACGACGTGCTGGCGAAGCGACTCGAAGGCGCGCTCGGCGATCGCGCGCAGCTCGGGATGCTCACTCTTCTGGATCTCGTCGCTGAACATCAATTGATAGACGCCGCGGTGACGCAGGGCGAAGGCGATGTAGGCCTGCCCAATCGAACGTAATTGCTGAGATGAATCAGAGGTTTGATCGGCGGTCCTCATGCCTTCGAAGAGCTGTTCGAAGCCATAGGCGGCGACTGCGGCGAGCAGCGCCTGGCGGGTCGGGAAGTGCCGATAGGGAGCGTTGTGCGAGACTCCTACCAGACGCGCGACCTCGCGCAGGCTGACTGCGGCCGGCCCGCAAGAGGTCACCAGCTCGGCCGCCGCCGCCACCAGTGCCGCGCGCAGATCCCCATGATGATAGGTCCCGGCAGAATTTTTCTCTTCTGATGTTGACACTGCCTACATCTGCTCCTATGTTGACATCGACAACATGGTCGATGGCGATCCTGGTGTCAAACGATGGAGGCTCCAATGCTGGTCTTCGGACTCGTCTACTTGACCACCGCCGTATTCGCCGCCTTGTATTTCAGCTGATCGCCGCCCCAGAGGCCCGGTCGGCGCGTCGCGGCACTCGGCGCCGACGGCACGCCGCCGCCGGTTGCGGCGAGCATTTCGTCCCCGCCTCCGTTGAACGACTGAGGCAGGATGGAAGTTTATTCGAGAGATTGAAGTTTCTCCAGAACAATGCTGTACTCGGTGCGGTACCGGCTCGGGATAGTGGTCGGCTGAATCGCGTCGGGTGAGGAAACTTTGCGGATTTCGTGTGCGGCCTCCCGCTTTGCGGCGGGTGCCGACAGAACCGGTCGATGAGTTTGCGCCAGCCTACGGCGCCGGTTCGCGATCCCAGCGCCGGCGCGCTCATCGAGGCCGCCTTTGCGGCCATCGATGTCATGGTGCTGGTCATCGAGCCGGAGGCCTTGGTCATAAGTTCGGCAAACCCGAGTTTTTGCCTGACGACCGGGTGGGAGCCCGGCGAGGTGAGCGGCCAAAGTCTCTCGACTCTCTATGACCCGCAGTTGCCACCGCAAACGCGGCGGCGGATCGAATCGATCCTGACATCGGGCGGCGCCGGTCGGATCGAGTTCCTGGCGCGCAGGCGGAACGGCACAGGATTCTGGGTCGATCTCGCCTTGAGTCCGATCGCCGCCACTGCGGGTCGGTTCTATGCGGCGCTGCTGCGCGACATCACCCGGCAGCGCGAAGATCTGGCCGAAATCGCACGCGCCCATGATCTGATTCAGGCGGTGGCCAACGGTGTACCGGGCGTCGTCTATCAGTTCGTCGTCGAGGCCGATGGCAGGCGCTATTACAGCTTCATCAGCGAAGGCAGTCGCGAGCTGTTCGGGATCGAGGCGGTCGAAGTAACGTCGGGCAGCCACGACCGGATCCTGGCCGCCGTCGCCCCGGAGGCGCGGCCGGCGTTGCTGCGCTCGATCGACGAGTCGCGCCGAACCCTCTCCGCTTGGCTGCATGTGTTTCGCTGCCGCAATGGTGACGAGTGGCGCTGGATCCGCGGCAGCGCCAAGCCGCATCGTCTGACCAACGGCGCCACCGTCTGGAACGGCATGCTGATCGACATTACCGAGCAGCATGAAGCGCGGGCCGCCGCCGAGGCGGCGAGCAAGGCCAAATCCGATTTCATCGCCAATATCAGCCACGAACTGCGCACGCCGCTGAATGCCGTCATCGGCCTGGCGGAAGTGCTGGAGCGGGGCTTGAGCGACCCGGCCCAGGCGGATTACGCGACCGAAATCCGCAACAGCGGCCAGGCGCTCCTGGATCTGATCAACACCGTCCTCGACTTGTCGCGGATCGATGCCGGCCGTCTGGAACTGGCCGAAGCCGAGATCGAGATCTCCGCCCTGGTGGCCCCCTGCCTGGAAGTGTTGCGCGGCCGTCTGGTCGGCCGGTCGCTCACCTTCGACAACCGGCTCGACCGGATGCTGCCGCGCCTGGTCATCGACCGCCGCCGGATCCGCCAGGCCCTGGCGAATCTGCTGTCGAACGCGGTCAAGTTCACGCCCGACGGCGGCGGCATCACGCTCGATGCCGAAGTGATGATGGGCGACGGCAGCCTGGCGCTCTCGGTCGCCGACACCGGCATCGGCATGGCGCCGGAAAAACTCGCCCGCGTCTTCGAACCCTTCGTCCAGCTCGACACCGGGCTCGACCGGCGCAATTCCGGCGTGGGGTTGGGCCTGACCCTGTCGCGCGCCGTGGTCGAAGCCCATGGCGGCCGGATCGCGCTCAGCTCCGAACCCGGGCGGGGCACGGTGGCGAGCTTGATCCTGCCGGCGGAGCGGGTGCGGTGGGGGTAGTCTCGATTTGTAGAGATGAACCCGGACTCGTCCGGTGAGCCGGCCCGATCACATCCTTTGCAATGCCGCCCCGCTTCGGGGATGATCACAGCATCGTGTCACGCTCGAGGGATGGCGGCGATGGATCAACCGAGCCATGTCGACGTCGCGATCATCGGGGCCGGGCCGGTCGGGCTCACGGCGGCGGCAGAGCTCGCCCGCCATGGGATCGCCGTGCGCATCGTCGATCGCCGCGACGGGCCGGTACTGCACTCGCACGCCGCCGTCATCCATGTCCGCACCCAAGAGGTGTTCGAGGCGATGGGGGCGGCCGAGCGGATCGTCAAGCTGGGCTATCCGCTCGATTATGTTTCGCTCCACGCGTTCGGCAAGCTCCTGGGCGGGATCCGGGTCCATGGCGTCGACGGCCCCTATCCGGGCCCGCGCATCATCAGCCAGCGGCTGGTCGAGACTCTGCTGGCCGAGCATCTCGCGGCATTCGGCACCATCGTCGACCGGCCGGCAGAGGTCGGCGGCATCGAGGAAACCGAGGCGGGCTTCATCGTTTCTCTCGCCCGGCCGGACGGCGGGAAAGAGAGTTTTTCGGCCGATTACATCCTCGGCTGCGACGGTGGCCGCAGCTTCGTGCGCGAGCGCTTCGGCATCGGCTTTCCGGGCGAGGATTATGACGGCTTCGAGTTCATTCATGCCGATGCCCAGCTGCACTGGTCCCATCCGACCGGGCGCGGCTACATCTACGTGACCAAAGGCCGGACAGTCCTGCTCTTCCCCTTCGATGCCGCCGGCAGCTATCGAATCCTCTGCGCCCGCACCGACCAGGATCCCGGCAACCGGACCGAACCGGAGCTGGCGGAATTGCAGGCGATCCTGCGGGACGCGTCGGGCGATGCCGAGGCCGAGCTCAGCGATCCGACCTGGCTCGCCCGTTGGCGCTCGACCCACCGGATCGCCGAGCGGTTCCGGCTGGGGCGGGTCTTCCTCGCCGGCGATGCCGGCCATATCCATGTTCCGATCGGCGGCCAGGGCATGAATACCGGTATCCAAGACGCGTTCAATCTGGCCTGGAAGCTGGCCGCGGTGATCCGAGGCGATGCGGCTCCGGCCCTGCTCGACAGCTACCAGGAAGAACGCTATCCGATCGCCGAGGATCTGCTCAAAGGCACCGATCGCGGCTTTCACCTGATGGTGCAGCCGAGCGATCTCGCCAGTTTCGCCATGAAGCTCTTCGGCTCCGGAGTAATCGGGCTGGAAGCGGTGCAGGAGCGGCTGCGCCGGGTGCTGGGCGAGGTCACGATCAATTACCGCCCGAGTGCCGTCGCCGAAGACCATGGCGGCTCGATCGGGCCGATCGCCGGCGACCGGGCACTCGACGGCGTCGTCGTCCGCGCCGCCGACCGCCGGACCTTGCGCCTGCTGGAAGCGATCGCCGGAACGCGCTGGAGCCTGCTGGTCTTCGCCGGGCTGGAAGCGGATAGCGGCATCACAGCACTGGTCGAGATCGGCCAGGCGGTTGCCGCCCGGTTCGGGCAGAGCGTGACGCCGATCCTGATCACGCCCGGTGCCGTCCCGGCAGACTGGCCGGGCACCGTGCTCCACGATCGCGACCATCTCCTCCACGAGCGCTACGGCGTGCTCCATGCCGTGCATTACCTGATCCGGCCGGATTGGTATGTGGGATTCCGGGCGCCGGCTACTCGAGGCGAGCTGCTGCTGAAATATCTGGAGACGTGGCTGATCGGCGGGTGAGCCGCACCCGAGACCGACGTCGCCGGAAACGCGACTGCGCTCCGGCGACGGGTCTTGGCACTTCTGGCTTCAGAGCGACGCCCGGGGCGGGGCGCCGACCGGTCATGCGGCCGTCTTTGCGGCCTTCTTCGCGGCAGCGGACTCGATCTGCTTCTTGAGGCGGCGCGCCTCGGCCGGCAGTTTCGAGAGTGGGGTCGACAACAGGAAGGCGTCGATGCCGCCATTATGCTCGACCGTCCTGATGGCATTGGTCGAGAGGCGCATGCGTACCGGGAAGCCCAGCACGTCCGACAACAGCGAAGTCACCTGGAGATTCGGCATGAAACGACGCCGAGTCTTGTTGTTGGCGTGGCTGACGTTATTGCCGGTCTGCACGCCTTTGCCGGTGATTTCGCACTTCCTGGCCATAACGAAACTCTTGACTCGCGAAAATGAATGCGGCCCGGACACTCGAACGCGACCGGAGCAAGGATCGACTTTCTACCCGTACCCTGCCGCCGCGTCAAGCCCGAGCCTCGTCGCCGAGAAACAGGGCGAGCAGCTGGCGCGCGCCGGCCATGGGCGTCATGGCACCGTCGCGGACCCTGGCTTCGATCGCCGGGATCCGCTCGGCAATGGCGGTACGGCGCTTCAATGCTGCGATCAGCCCGTCGCCCAGATCGGCCCAGAGAGCGGCCCGCGCCTGGGCCGCCCGGCGCGCCTGCTTTTCGCCCGCCTCGGTCAACACTGCCTGATGTCGCTGGATTTCGGACCAGACGAGATCGAGCCCATCACCGACGAGGGCCGAGACCGGCAGGATTTCCGGTTGCCAGAGCAGCGAAATCGGCCGCAGCAGCCGGAGGGCCGCCCGGTAGTCGGCCACCGCCTGGAGTGCTGCCGGCCGGTTCGCGCCGTCGGCCTTGTTGACCAGGATCAGTTCGGCCAGCTCGACGATGCCCTTCTTCAGCCCCTGCAATTCGTCGCCGGCGGAAGGCAGGAGCATGAGGCAGAAGAGATCGACCATGTCGGCGACGGCAGTTTCGGATTGGCCGACGCCCACCGTCTCGACGATGATCACGTCGAATCCGGCCGCTTCGCACAGGATGATCGATTCGCGGGTCCGCCGCGCCACCCCGCCCAAGGCGCCGCCGGTCGGCGACGGCCGGATGAAGGCCGACGGGCTGCGCGACAGCTCGGTCATCCGGGTCTTGTCGCCGAGAATCGAGCCGCCGGTGCGGCGCGAGGAAGGATCGACGGCGAGGACCGCGACCCGGCGGCCGAGCGTCACCAGATAGAGCCCGAACGCCTCGATGAAACTCGATTTGCCGACACCGGGCACCCCGGAGATGCCGAGCCGGATCGAGCGGCCGGCGTCCGGGAGGACCGCCTCGATCAGCGCCTCGGCCGCCTCGCGATGGTCGGGCCTGGTCGATTCGATGAGCGTGATCGCCTGGGCCAGCGCCCGCCGGTCGCCGGCCCGCAAGGCCCGGGCCCGGTCGCCGGCCAGATTCACTCGGCGACCTCGGCGAGGGCCGCCTCGCGTTCGGCGGCCCGGCGCTGCCGCTGCCACATCGCCGCATAGGCGCCCGCTTCGGCCAACAGAGTCGCGTGCCGGCCGCGTTCGACGATCCGGCCGCCTTCCAGCACCAGGATCTCGTCGGCATCGACGACGGTCGAGAGCCGGTGAGCGATGACCAAGGTCGAGCGCTCGGCCGAGACGGCGCGCAGGCTCGCCTGGATCTCCTGCTCGGTATGGCTGTCGAGCGCGCTGGTCGCCTCGTCGAAGATCAGCAACGCCGGCTGTTTCAGGATCACCCGGGCGATCGCGACCCGCTGCTTCTCGCCGCCCGAGAGTTTCAACCCCCGCTCGCCGACCCGGCTCCGATAGCCGTCGGGCAGGGTCAGGATGAAATCATGGATGCGGGCGAGCCGGGCGGCGTGCTCGACGTCCTCGCGCGACGCGCCGGGCCGGCCATAGGCGATGTTGTAGTAGATCGAATCGTTGAAGAGGACAGTGTCCTGCGGCACCACGCCGATCGCCCGGCGCAGGCTCAGCTGAGTGACCGCCCGCAGATCCTGGCCGTCGATCGTGATGGCGCCGGATCCCACATCGTAGAACCGGAACAAGAGCCGCGCGATGGTCGATTTCCCGCCGCCGCTGGGGCCGACGATCGCCACGGTCCGGCCCGGCGGCACCTCGAAGGAGACATCGTCGAGGATCAGCCGGCGCGGATCATAGGCGAAGGAGACGCGGTCGAAGACGATACGCCCGCGCGGTACGACCAGTGCTGGCGCCTCCGGCCGGTCGACGATCTCGGCCGGCTCGGCGAGGAGCCGGTACATCGCCTCGACGTCGGCCAGCGACTGCTTCACATTGCGATAGACCATGCCCAGAATATTGAGCGGCGCGTAGAGCTGCAGCAGATAGGCATTGACCAGCACGAAATCGCCGAGGCTCATGGTCCCGGCGGCGACCCCCTGGCCGGCCATGACCATGACCGTGATCAGTCCGACCGCGATGATCGAACCCTGGCCGATATTCAGCATCGAGAGGGTCGATTGGCTGCGGATCGCCGCTTTTTCATAGGCGCGCTTGGCCTTGTCGAAGCGCTCGGCCTCGTGCGCCTCGTTGGCGAAGTACTTCACCGTCTCGTAATTGAGCAGGCTGTCGATCGCCTTGGTGTTGGCCTCGCCGTCGCGCTCGTTCATTTCGCGCCGGAAGCGTACGCGCCATTGCGTGACGCTGATGGTGAAACCCACGTAGCAGACGATCGTGGCCAGCGTCGCGACTGCGAATCCTGCGCTGTAGAAGCGCCAGAGCACGGCCGAGACGAGCCCGATTTCGAGCAGAGTCGGCAATATGTTGAAGAGAGTGAAACCCAGCAGATATTCGATGCCGGTGGTGCCGCGCTCGACCGCGCGCGACAGCCCGCCGGTCTGCCGTTCCAGATGGAAGCGGAGCGACAAGGCGTGGAGATGCTCGAACACCTCGAGGGCGATCAGGCGGATCGCCCGCTGGGCGACGCGGGCGAAGACCAGCTCGCGCAGTTCCCCCGCCCCTTGCGCTGCGACCCGCGCCAGCCCGTAGGCGACGATCAGCCCGATCGGCACGATCGCGACGCCCGGCACCGAGAGCGCGTCGATCGCCTGCTTATAGAGCAGCGGCACGCCGATATTGACGAGCTTCGCCGCCACGATCAGCGCCATCGCCGCGACGACCCTGAGCTTCAGCGCCGGCTCGCCCCGCGGCCACAGCAGCGGCAGCAGCCGCCCCACGACCAGGGCCTGATCGCGCAACGGGGCTGCTCGGGGCGACGGCCCGTCGGGGGCAGGGCGGATGCGTTCCGACCGGGTCACGCGCCCGCCTGAGAGACAGCGCCGTCGACCAGCCTTCGGCGGACGACGTGATAGGCGATGAACGAGGAGAACACCATCACCGCCGCGCCGACGGCATAGGGCGCGCTCGGCCCACCCAGCTCATAGGCCTGGCCGGCCACGGCCGGGCCGATGATCCGGGCGAAGCTGCCGACCGACTGGTTGACGCCGAGAATGCCACCCTGCTCGGCGGCAGCCGCCTCACGCGAAATCAGCGACGCGATCGACGGCGAGGCCAGCCCCATGCCGAGCGCGAGGCAGCACGAGGCGCCGATGCCCAGCACCGGCTCGGTCGCCGCGGCCAGCAGCGCCAGACCGATCCCGATGCCGACCGTGCCGACGAACAGCACCCGCGCCTCGCCATAGCGCTTGGTGATCCGGCCGATCAGGCCGCCCTGGACGATCACGAGGACGATGCCGACCACGGCGAAGACGATCCCGACTTGTTGCGGCCCCCAATCCAGCCGCTGATAGGCCCACAGCCCGAACGTGGTTTCCATGCCGGCGAAGGCGAAGGTGGTGGCGAAGAACAGAATCATCAGGATGCGCAGCTGCGGCCGGCCGAGAGCGTCGCGGATCTGGGCGATCCGGCCGGGCCCTTTGCGCGCCTGCGCACGGAGCGCCGGAGTCAGGGATTCCTTCAGCCGGAACAGCCCGATCAGCAACGCCACCGCGGAGAGGCCGGCCGCCGCCAGCGACGGCAGCGCGACGTTGAGATTGGTCGGATCGCCACCCGCGAGCAACCCGCCCACGGCCGGTCCGACGACGAAGCCCAACCCCAGGGCGGCACCCAGCCCGCCCATGCCCTTGGCCCGATTCTCCGGCGTGGTGATGTCGGCGATATAGGCCTGGGCCACGGAGATATTGCCGCCGGCCAGTCCTTGAACGGCGCGTGCGGCGAACAGCATCCACAGCGCGTCGGCCGAGCTCAGCCACAGATACGCCAGAATCGACGCGGTGACGCTGATCAGGATCACGGGCCGTCGCCCGATCCGGTCGCTGAGCCGGCCCCAGAGCGGCGCCGAGAGCAACTGCACCCCGGAATAGGTCGACATCAGCGTGGTGATGGCTGCCGGCGAGGCGTGGAAATGCTCGCCATAGAACGGCAGCAGCGGAATGATGACGCCGAATCCCAGCAGATCGACGAACACGACCAGAAGCATTACGATCATAGCAGCCCTTGGAAAACGTAGATCGGAGAAAAACCCGGGCCGAGCTTAGCACGATTCTCGCATTTCGGGGGCCTCGTGCAGCGGCGGACTGCCCGGTTCGAGCCATTTGCATGGCCTCCCTGAAGAATGCTGCGTCGCGAGATGAATTTCGCAATGCAGCGACCCGCTATAGGGCGCCGTCCTGCTCTAGAACATGTTCTACTGCCGCCATCGATACACGGCGCTCGATCGCGGCGCGGCCGATCGCGTCGAGCAGAATGAAGGTCAGCCGGCCATCTTGGGCTTTCTTGTCATGAGCCATGTGCTCGATCAGCCGGGATGCGGCGAAGGGGGCGCCCGGAACCTGCCGCATCGACACCGGCAGGCCGGCCCGTTCGAGGAGGGTGCGGAGCCGCCGGATGGCCTCGGGATCGAGTCGGCCGAGCGCGACCGAGAGATTCGCCGCCAGCATCATGCCGATCGCCACCCCTTCGCCATGGAGGAGATCGCCGCCGAAGCCGGTCTCGGCCTCGAGCGCGTGGCCGAAAGTGTGACCGAAATTGAGCAAGGCCCGGCATCCGGCCTCACGCTCGTCCTCGGCCACGATCGCCGCCTTCAATCGGCAACAGCGCGCGACCGCCGGCCCGACGAGCGCCGGGTCGAGCCCGAGAATGGCGTCGCCGGCGCGCTCGAGAGCGGCGAAGAAATCGGCATCGCCGAGAGCGGCGGTCTTGACCATCTCGGCATAGCCGGCCGCCAATTCCCGCGCCGGCAAACTCGCCAGCACATCGAGATCGGCCAGAACGAGCCGCGGCTGATGGAAGGCGCCGACCAGATTCTTGCCGTGGCGGGTGTCGACTCCGGTCTTGCCGCCGACCGAGCTGTCGATCTGGGCCAGGAGCGAGGTCGGAATCTGGACGAAGTCGAGCCCGCGCAGCAGTGTCGCGGCGGCGAAGCCGGTGAGATCGCCGACCACGCCCCCGCCGAGCGCCACCAGCACGGTGCCGCGGTCGGGGCCGAGATCGAGCAGCCGCTCGGCCAGATCCGGGAAACGGCGAAGATCCTTGGCCGCCTCGCCCGGACGGATGATCACCGAGTCGCGACGATATCCCGCCGAATCGAGCCCGGCCTGGAACGCCGCCAGATGATGGAAGGCGACATGCTCGTCGGTCACCACGATCAGCCGGCGCGGGCCGATCGCGTCCCGGAGCCATTCTGCGGCGCGGGCCAACAAACCCTGGCCGATGACGATGCCGTAGCCGCGTCCGGCGAGCTCGACCGTGACAAGCTCGGTCACGACGGCACCTTCTGCGGATCGGGCCGCCCGTCGATGACGCCGGACGGGCCGGCCCAGGCGGCGAGAGCCGCCAGCAAATTCAGCATGGTCGTCTCGGACGGGCCGGCGAGGCTGTCGATGGCGATGTCGGCTTCGGCATAGACCGGGTGGCGCGCCGCCATCAGCCGGATCATGACTTCGCGCGGATCGGCCTCGTTCAGCAGCGGCCGGTGCTGGCGCCGCGTCACGCGCTCGAGCAGGGTCTCGAGATCCGCGCGCAGCCAGACCGAAATCCCGCGCTCGCGAATGCGGGCCCGCGTCGCCGGATCCATGAAGGCACCGCCGCCGGTCGCCAGCACCTGGGCCGGGCCGTCGAGCAGCCGAGCGATGATCCGGCGTTCGCCGGCGCGGAACACGGCCTCGCCGGCGCGCTCGAAGATCTCGGCGATCGACTCGTTGGCCGCCTTCTCGATCTCGGCGTCGGAATCGATGAAGGGAACGTGGAGGCGCTGGGCCAGACGGCGGCCGATGCTGGTCTTGCCGGCCCCCATCAGTCCGACCATGACGATCGATCGGTTGAGGCGCAGCGGCGGGGTGTCGATCATCCGCGGAGAACTCGAACGGAACATCACGGGAGGACTTCCCGAAACTGCCGACAAAATGCCATAAACCCTCCGCATAACGCAGCCTCGTATCGCGCTTTTCGAATTTCCGCTCCTATGCCGCGCGTCCCATAGTAGCAGACTCGCGAAAGCGCAGTACCAGGATGGTTTCGGCAGAGGGCGACCGGCTGCCGGTTCTCCGAGCGCTGATGGGGATGATGGGTAGAGTGCTTCTCTTGGTAGCGCTGATCGGGGGCTTCCTCGTCCTCGGATGCTTCGCGTTCCTCGCGTTCTGGGATATTCCGGCACCGATTGCCAAGGTGGAAAGGGTTCTGCCCGATGCCCGCTTCCCGAAATAGCGGACCGATCGCGGTCGCAGCGCTGGCTGCTCTGCTGTCGGCATCGCCGGGTCTGGCCCAGATCGGGCCGCCGGTTCGGCTCGGCCCCCCGCCCGGATACCCGGTGCCGCCACCGCCGCCGCCCTATGGCACGGTTCCGCCGCCTTACGGCACGGCGCCGCCTCCCGCGGTCGCGGCCCCGCCGCCCTATGGCGGATCGCCGCCGCCTTATGGCGCGCCGCCGCCCTATGGGGCGCCGCCTTCGGGCTACAGCCCGCCGCCGCGGCCGTCATCGGGGATCACCGTCGATCGATTGCCGCCGCCGTCGCCGGAGGCAGTCGGTGTCCTCGGGCCCGGCAATGGCGGCTTTCCCGATTCGCTCTGGCAAGGCGTGTCGCGCGCGACGGTACAGGCGCTGCTGCCCAAGATCGGCGCCACCAGCTCGCCCGCCCTGCAGGATCTGGCCTATCGACTTCTGGCCAGCAGCGTGAGCCCGCCGGCCGGGCCGGGCGACGGCTCACTGCTGGCGCTCCGCGCCGAACGCCTGACCAACGCGCTCGGCCGAGCCGACACGGCCCTCACCCTGCTCGAATCCCTGCCGTCCGACCAGAGCAGCGAGGATGTGGCCAAGATCTCGGTCGATCTGGGATTTCTGTCCGGCGACCGGAGCGGCGCCTGCGCTCGGATCCGCAGCCGCGACCGGTCCTGGCGCAACCCGGCCTGGGACGAGGGACTCATCACCTGCCAGGCGCTGGACGGGAGCGGGACCGAGGCGCAGCTGGGATTGGATCTGCTGCGCGAAGCCCGGGTCAAGGATGACGGTTTCGCCGCACTGGTCGAACGCGCGCTCGGCAACGAATCGAAGCTGCCGGACGTCCTCCCCTCGCCTCAACCCATGTCCCTGGCACTCCTCGACAAAGCCGGCCTGGCCGTGCCCCGGCGGGCGCTCGACGGCGCGCGCCTGCCGGTGCTGGTCGCCATTGCCGCCGGTACCGGGTTCCCGCCCGAGCAGCGTGTCGTCGCCGCCGAGAAGGCCGCGTCCTTCGGCGCCGTGGCGCCGGAGGTGCTGGCCGAAGCCTATCTCGACCTGACCCTCGATCCGGAGGATCTGGACAGCCCGCTCAGCCGAGCCGAGGCCGTGGGCGGGGCCAAGGGACGGGCGATCCTGTTCCGTGCCGCGCGTGACGCAAACGCATACCAATCCAAGGCGAATTTCCTGCAGGCGTTGTTGCTGAAGGCCCCGCGCGGCGACGTCTATCCGGCCGTGATCCGCGCCGCCCGGTCGATGTTGCTGGAACTGCCCGCCGCCGCCGAACTGCAGCCGGCCGCTGCGGATTTCGCCCGAGCGCTCTATGCGCTCGACCAACCGAAAGAAGCGGCGCAATGGCTGGCCCTGGCAGCACCCGGGCCGGCCGCCTCCTTGCTGCCGCTCGCCCATCTCGCCGTCGGCGCGGCTGCTCCGCCCTGGAACGACACGCCGCTCGCCGATCTCGCCGGCGGCAGCAAGAAGGACCCGGCGCTCGGTCTGAAACGGGCCGCCCTCCTGGTCCAGTTGCTCACCGCCGAGGGCAACCCCGTCCCCGATCTGCTGGTGGCACCGCTGCTCGATGCCCGCCTGGCCGGCTCGGGCAGCGTCGGCCCGGGTCTGATGATCGACAGCGAAGCCGCGAGCCGGCATCTGGGCGGGACGGTTCTGGCGGTGCTGGCCGCCCTCGGCGACGAGGGCGCGGGCGCTCCGAGCCAGACCGTGGCACAGGCTGTCGCCGGCTTGCGCCAGGCCGGCCTCCCCGACGAAGCACGGCATCTGGCGATGGACGCGGCGCTGGCCGCCGGGCTGTGACCGGCGCCCGGGTCGGCCGGCCGAAACTGCCGCGCCCGGATCTGCCGCCCTCGGCCGAGGCCTTTCTCGAAATGCTCGCGGCCGAGCGGGGCGCGGCGGCCCTGACCCTCGACGCCTATGGCCGCGACCTCGCCGATTTCGCCTCGTTTCTGGGTGCCGAGCCGATCGACCAGGCCGGCGAAGAGGATCTGCGGCGCTATCTGGCCTGGATGGAAGCGGCCGGCCTCTCGCCCCGAACCGCGGCGCGGCGGCTGTCTGCGCTTCGGCAATTCCACAAATTCCTGATGAGCGACGGGGTGCGCAAAGACGACCCGAGTGCGGCTCTGGACGGGCCGCGCCAGGGCAGGCGCCTGCCCAAGCTGCTGAGCGAGGCCGAGGTGACGGCGCTGATCCAGGCCGCGGCCGAAGATCCGAGCCCGGAGGGCCTGCGCCTCGCTGCACTTCTCGAACTGCTCTACGCCTCGGGCTTGCGGGTGTCGGAGCTGGTCGCACTGCCGCTGGGTGCGGTCGCCCGCGCCGAGCGATTCATGACCGTGCGCGGCAAGGGCGGCAAGGAACGGCTGGTGCCGATCGGCGGCCCCGCGCGCGCTGCCCTCGACGCCTATCTGGCGGTCCGTTCGGGCTTTCTCGATGGGGCCAAGCCCTCGCGCTGGCTGTTCCCGTCGCGGGGCGGGAGCGGGCACTTGACGCGCAACCGCTGCGGCCAGCTGTTGAAGGCGCTGGCGCTCGAAGCCGGGATCGACCCGGCCAAGCTCTCGCCGCACGTGCTGCGCCATGCGTTCGCGACGCATCTGCTGGCCCATGGGGCGGATTTGCGCAGCGTACAGCAGATGCTGGGACATGCCGACATCGCGACGACGGAGATCTATACCCATGTCGATGTCGAGCGGCTGACCCGGCTGGTGACGACGGCGCATCCGCTGGCGCGTAGGGGGAAGCGGGGGTAAGATTGAGTTTCGCGGTGGCCGCGGAGTAACACGGCGTGCTGCGCTAGAAGGTGAACTTCGGGCTGACCTCCAGATTAGGCCTCGGGATAAAAGCGAACCTCTCCTCGCGAAAAGAGATTCCCCGCGGCTACTCTTCGGCGCCACGGGCACATCCGACGGCGCCGAAGGCCAGCGATTCTCATTTTGACATTTTGGTGTGGTTGGTGGGTTTTTCTGGGGTGTTGGGGGGTGATTTGGTGGCATTCAGGGCGGGAGCGGTGGTGGTTT
>Ga0209274_10000163_pt1 | contig 54540 bp, 44 predicted proteins | sample HubBroMetageREF1_FD_188343 | JGI IMG/M metagenome (GOLD analysis project Ga0209274, IMG submission 188343) | Reference soil microbial communities from the Hubbard Brook experimental Forest, New Hampshire, USA - Hubbard Brook CCASE Soil... | ecosystem: Environmental > Terrestrial > Soil >...
CAAGGAGTACATTGCGGCAGGCGATATTTTTCAAGTGGTGCTTTCGCAACGGCTAGACTTCACTCCCGAGGCTGCGCCGTTTGATTTGTACCGGTCGCTGCGGCAGGTGAATCCATCGCCATATCTCTATTTCTTGCGGTCAGGAGAAACGCACATTCTCGGGTCGTCCCCGGAAATGCTGGTGCGGGTTACGGGACGCAAGCTGGAGTACCGGCCGATCGCGGGCACGCATCCGCGCGGTCGCGATGAGGCCGAAGACCTGCACCTGGAACAGCAGATGCGCACCGACGAAAAAGAACGCGCCGAGCACGTGATGCTGGTCGACCTCGGGCGCAACGACCTGGGGCGAGTGAGCGAGTATGGCTCGGTGAAGGTAAAGGACCTGATGTATGTGGAGAGGTACTCGCACGTGATGCATCTGGTGTCGGCGCTGGAGGGTACGCTGCGCAAGGATCTGGACGCGCTTGACGCTTTTGCCGCGTGCTTCCCGGCGGGAACGCTCAGCGGAGCGCCGAAAGTGCGGGCGATGCAGATCATTGAAGAACTGGAACCGACGCGCCGCGGGATTTATGGCGGGTCGGTGCTGTACGCCGACTTCGCGGGGAATCTCGACTCGTGCATCGGGATTCGCACGCTGCTGATGCGGGGCAAGAAAGCGTATCTGCAGGCAGGGGCGGGGATCGTTGCGGATTCTGATCCGGCTTCGGAGTTTCAGGAGTCGCTGAACAAGGCTCAGGCAGTGCTCCGCGCCGTTGACATGGCTAGGGGCTGTGAGCAGTGATGAGTCACTGCTTTAAGAAATTCTCCACCAGCTTTTTCCCGGCGTCGGTCAGCACACTTTCCGGATGGAACTGCACGCCTTCGACGGCGCACTGGCGGTGGCGCAGGCCCATGATGGTGCGCCTGCCATCTTTTTCGGTAGTCCAGGCACTGACTTCTAATTCTGCGGGCAGATTATTTTCCTCGACGATGAGCGAATGATAGCGCGTCGCCGTCATGGGCATGGGGAGGCCCTGAAAGAGGGTTCGGTTGTCGTGCATGACGGGGCTGGTCTTGCCGTGCATGAGATGAGCGGCGCCAACTACGCGGCCGCCGAAGGCTTCGCCGATGGCCTGGTGCCCCAGACAGACTCCGAGTATCGGGATTTTCCCGGCGAAGTGACGAATGAGAGCGATGCTGATGCCCGCCTCGCGCGGCGTGCAGGGACCGGGGGAAATGACGATTTTTTCCGGACGCATGCTCTCGACTTCGCTCACCGTGACTTGATCGTTGCGGCGCACTTCGACATGAGCCGCGGCGTCGATCTCCGCGCCCAGTTCGCCGATATACTGCACCAGGTTGTAGGTGAAGGAATCGTAGTTGTCGAGTACGAAAATCACGCGTTGGCGCTCCTGATATCAGCTTACACCGGAGAACAATTTCGCGTTGTCCCCGCCTGAACGGGCCACCCCGTGACCCAAGGGTGTTATTGACCGAGGCGCTGCGGCGGAGCATCCTCAATTCATCGTTTCACAATAGAAGCGCTACTTCACGCCACTTGGAGGATGTAATGGCCGAGCCCCAGGAAGAAAAGAGGGGTGCGCGACGCTTCGCACTGCATGTACCGGTTACAGTCGATCACGAGAACGCCGCACAACCTGCCCAGCTGCGCGACGTCAGCGCGCGCGGCATCTGTTTTTATCTGGAGTCGGCCGTGGCCCAGGGATCGCCGATTGGCTTCACGCTGACTCTTCCGCCGGAGATCACGCTCACCGAAAGCATCCGCGTGCAATGTAGAGGTCACGTGGTGCGGGTGGAGGACGGAGACGACGGCAAACTCGCGGTGGCCGCCGTGATTGAAGAGTACGAGTTTCTGCCCGAAGCGTGAAAAACTGCTGGCGTTCACTGTGGAGAGTTTCCCGGTCTGCTTTTGATTTGTTGATCTGTCATCCCGAGCGCGGCGAGGGATCTGGTTTTTTGCCAGCGCCATCAGGGTTGACGCCGCGGGCACATACCGAGGTCCCTCGCTACGCTCGGGATGACAAGTAGTTGTAGATTGGTCTGCCGGTCCCTTTTCCTCTTTTTCTTTTTCTTTACTTCTTTCCTACTTGCCCTTCTCGTCCCTTCTCTCATTGCCTCAGCAGATGATATGTTTCCTTCAAGCTTCCAGTGAGGGATTCTTTGCCGCGACCTGCGTTCCAATCTGTGTGCGTGACCCTGTGGGTGACATTACGTGTGATGACTTTGGAGGCTATGCTGGCTGGCGGAGTTGCCGCGCAGACCTTTGGGCCGCCGCCGGTGGTGACGAGCGTTCGCATTGTGCATGAAGGCGGTCTGCCGGCGATTGAGATTCTCACCAGCGGCGGGCCTGTCATTCCCGAGATACAGGCCCTGGATGTTCCACCGCGGTTGATGATCGATCTGCCCAACTCACGTCTCGGACTGGCTCAGAAGCGGATCGCAACGCAGGAAGAGAACATTATCGCGATTCATGTCGACCAAGATCGCGTTGACCAACATCAGGATCAACATCAGAAACCGCCAGTGACGCGGATTATTCTCGACTTGCGGGCGCCGTATGGCTCCTCGTGGGAGGGCGCGGGGCATCGCCTAGTGGTGTATCTGAAGCCGGTCGGGGTTGCGCAGCCTCATGAGGATGCCGCTGGGAACGCGGGCAATAAGTCCCCGGCGATCAAGCCGACGATTCAGCCGCCGATGGCACAGGGTATGTCGCTGGGCGCGACTCTGGCCGCAGCTCCGGCCGTGGTGCCGGTGACGGGTGGTTCAGGCGCGATGGTGCTGGCGGGAAGCCGCATCGCGTCGGGATCGGCGGTAACTGCTGGTTCGGACACGGCGGTGCTGCGTGTGGCAGGTGCAGGAGAAGTTTGGGTGTGTCCGGGAACTACGGTTTCGGTGACGCCCTCGCGGACTAAACGCGACCTGATGTTTGGCCTGAGCACGGGAACGATCGAGACGCACTATTCTCTGAAGGCTTCGGCCGATACGGTGCTGACTCCGGACTTCCGCATCTTGTTTGCGGGGCCAGGCGAGTTTGACTTTGCCGTTAGCGCAGACGCCCACGGGAATACTTGCGTCCGGGCTCTGAAGGGCAATGCTTCTTCGGCGATTGTTTCGGAAATGATGGGCAACCGGATATACCAGGTCAGGCCAGCCGAGCAGGCGGAGTTTCACTCTGGACAGATCGACAAGGTGGATGCCGAAGTTGCGCCGGAGTGCGGATGTCCTCCACCTTCGCCGGCGATGCAGGCGGACGCGGCATTTGCGCCGAACGTGCCTGACTCGGAACTGCCGGAGAAGGCGCGAATCGGTGGGAGTGCGACTCCCGCGCCGCCGGCGGGCGGGTCTCCAACGATAGGTGGAGCGTCGGCTGGGGGGAAGTCTTCCACTGACACCTCGCCGCCGCACGCAACTCCTTCGGACACCAGGCTCTCGAATGGGCCGGAGACGGCGCCGCTGCCGGCGTCTCAGCCGAACCAGGTTCATGTGCAGGTGGATGCGCCGCTGGTATTTACCGCGAAGAACCGAGCGGCGGCGGTTTTACCGGCGCCTGTGCAGGAGGCGAAAGATTTGCCGGTGGAAGAGTCGATGACCCGGCAGGTTCATCTCGATGCCTTGATTCAAGCTCCCCTGCCGGGCAAGCAGAGCAAGCCCGAGCACCGCGGCTTCTTCCGGCGGGTGGGCGGATTCTTCGCCGGCATCTTCAAATAAATCGCTCCTAAAGTTTCTGTGACCTGGAAATCCTTTTCGCGCAGGCGCGCGTCTTACGGCAGGTTGGGCTGAGAGAGTGGGCGACAACTTGTCGGCAGGAGCGCGCCATGACCGCTGCATCTCCGGGGCCGGGGCCGGACCTATTTTCGATTCTCTCCGTTGAGAACAACAGGATGTATCGCACCCGGCGCGAGACATTTGTGTTCTCGCTGCTGGGCCAAGCGGCGATTTTGGGGTTGCTCATTTATTTCATGAGCTGTGTAATCGAGCACCCGCCCGGAGTCATCGATCGACTCCCCAAGTTTGGTGACCTGCCTCTAATCTTTTCGGGAGACAGCGGTGGTGGGGGAGGCAATCATGATCCGCTTCCGGCGTCGCACGGAAATCTGCCACGGGCCTCGCTTGATCCTCAACTGGCGCCACCGACGGTGATGCTTCCGAAGGAAATGCCGAAGCTTCCGGTGGAAGAGACGGTCGTCGTGGCTCCGGATATCAAACTCCCGCAGGGTGGGCAGATCGGCGATCCTACGTCGCAGTTTTCGAAAGTGCTGTCGAACGGGCCGGGAGGGCCGGGAGGGATCGGAGTCGGATGTTGCGATGGCGTGGGGCCGTCGACTGGGCCGGGAGCAGGAGACGGGCCGCCGGGAATTTATCCCGCTGGGAAGATGGGCGTGACCGTACCGCAGGTGATTTTCAATCCGGAGCCGAGCTTCTCGGACGAAGCGCGCAAGGCGAAAGCGCAAGGGATGGTGCTTCTGTTAGTGGTGGTGGGGAAGGACGGACACACGTATGACGTCCGGGTGGGGCAGAGCCTGGGAATGGGTTTGGACGAGAAAGCGATCGAGGCCGTCAAGAACTGGCGCTTCCGGCCGGCCACTTTGAATGGCCAGCCGGTGGCGACACAGATTGCGGTACAGGTGGATTTTCACCTGTACTGAAAAAACTGGCGTCGGACCTTAGACCTCGGACCTCCCAAGGTCTAAGGTCCGAGGTCTAAGGTCCGACGCCGTTCTTCTTAGCTGCGGTTGATGACGCGGCGTAGGGGCTCGACTTTTTCGCGGAGATCGTCGGCCAGGTCGGCGCCGCGGCTGGCGACATCGCGCACGCGGTCTCCGGCCTCTCGCACATGGTCCTTCGCAGTGTCGGCCCAGTCACCGAGAGTATCCTTGGCGTCTTCGAAGCCGCGCTGCAGATCGCGGCGCATCTGCTTGCCGGTTTTGGGGGCGAGCAGAAGGCCAGCCAGGGCTCCGGCGCCCAGTCCGATTAATAGGAAGGTGATGGCTGTGCCCACGTTGCTGCTTTCTGAGGATTCGTAACGACCGATGCGCATGATTGAAGACCTCAATTTTCCGCCCGGGTTCAGTCCGGGCTGCTTCACGAGTGCCGGGAATCCGGCCTTTTCATTCTAGTCCTACGGCGCGGGCCGGGCGAATCTGATCTGTAGGCGCGCATTCCGCACACCTTCGATGAGCTTAGCTTCGGGAAGGTTTCTTTTCCGGCGCGGCTAAGTGTAAAATAAGCCTTTAGCCATCGTCGCTCGTCGCATTTGTAGGCTGGCGGTGGAACTTGTGGCCTGCCCGCCTTCTGCCGGCTCCGCAAACCGCAATCTTTTAAGGAGAGTTTTTCAAGCGATGTCGATCCCTGCCACCCAGCTTCGACCCGGCATGATCATCAGGCACAACAATGATCTGCACTCCGTTTTCAGCGTGGAACACCGCACGCCTGGCAACCTGCGCGCCTTTATTCAGGCCAAGCTGCGCAACCTGCGCACCGGCGCCATGTTCGAGCACCGCTTTCGTTCGCCCGACCCGATCGAAAAGGTCAACGTGGACGAAGTCGAGATGCAGTTTCTCTATGCTGACGGCGACAGCTATTACTTCATGGACACCGCCAACTACGAGCAGACCCACCTGAGCAAGGAAATCCTGGGCGACGCGGTCGATTACTTGATTGCCAATCTTGAAATCAAAGTGGAGTTTTTTGATGGCAAGGCAGTCGGTATCGAACTGCCGCAGACGGTCATCCTGACCGTGGTTGAGACCGAGCCGGGGCTGAAGAGCGCCACTGCCTCCAGCGTGACCAAGGCTGCGAGGACCGAGACTGGGCTCGTAGTGCAGGTTCCGCCGTTCATTAATGAAGGCGAGAAGATTAAGGTCGATACTTCGGAAGGCGCGTATCTGTCGCGCGCGTAGCTTTTTTGTCATCCTGAGCGGAGCGAGAAATTCGCAAAGCGAATTTCTTGCGGAGTCGAAGGATCCCTACCCTGTGTACGATTACAGCACTGCGGCAAGGCGTTCTGGCGGAGGATCGATTGAAATTCCTCGCCGCGCCGCCGGAATTTTAAGATTAGAGGGGTCCTTCGACTGCAAAGCAGCCTCGCGTTCGCGAGGCTGATTCTTCGCTCAGGATGACAGTTCGCTTGAATGCGAAAATTCAGAAATGACTCCTACTGAAAAACCTGTTGAGGCTCGCCGGTTTTTCGTGCGCGGACGCGTGCAGGGGGTGGGTTTCCGGTGGTTCGTGGAGCGAGAGGCGCATATCCTTGGAATCGCAGGATGGGTGCGGAATAATCATGATGGCAGCGTAGAAGTTCTGGCACAGGGGACGCGCGACCAGCTTTCCGGATTGCACGGGCGCCTGCGCGAAGGGCCGCGGGCGGCGCGCGTGGATGCGGTTGAAGTATCCGACGCGAGTCCGGTTGCGGGGATGAGTACGTTTCGCATTGAAGGAGCGTGGTAAATGCCGCCTGTCGCGGACATGAATTCCGAGCAACTGAAGCGCCTGATTCGCGAAGTGCCGGATTTTCCCAAGCCGGGGATTCTCTTTTACGACATCACGACGCTGCTGAAGGACAAGACCGGCTTCGCCACGCTCATCGACAAGCTGGCAGAATATTACATTTCGCAGGACGTCGATCTGGTGCTGGGCATGGAAGCGCGCGGGTTTATCTTCGCGCCGGCGCTGGCCTATCGCCTGAGCGCCGGGTTCGTTCCCGTGCGCAAGCCAGGAAAACTTCCGGCGGAGTGCGTCAAGTACGATTACGCGCTCGAGTACGGCACGAATTCGCTGGAGATTCACAAGGACGCGATTCAGAAAGGCCAGCGTGTGCTGATCGTTGACGATCTGCTGGCCACCGGAGGCACAGCCGAGGCGACAGCGAAGTTGGCGGCCACGCTGGGAGCGAAGATCGTTGGCCTGGGGTTTGTGGTAGAGCTGGAATTCCTGAAGGGCCGCGACAAGCTGAAGGAGTATGACGTGATGTCGCTGCTGCGCTACGACAAGTAGAGCCGGGCGTAGTTTCCGACCGCCTTTTCATCCTGAGCGGCGGCGAAGCCGGCGCGAAGGACCTTACGTGGGCCGAAGGTTTCGTTGCTGTGTGTTGGGATTCACCGTGGTGCATGCAATGTAGGGTCCCCGCCGGCGGTATTGCCGCTGCGCATGACTCGTGAGGTCCCTCGGAAGGCCTGCGGCCTCCTCAGGATGACATCGCGAGTTAAGTGTGAGCTTTTAGAATTGTGGTTTCCAGCAGTGCCAACATCTGGCAACTTCTTGCCGCACTTCAGTTCTCAGCTACCAATAAATGTGAATCCTTCGACAGATATCCTTTCCGCCGGAACCAGTCCTCCATAGCATCCTTGAGTTGGTCGAGCGGCACGCCGCTGCCGATTTCCATTTGACCGTCGGCCACCGGAAGTGTGTCATCGAACACGCTGGCGTTGGTGAAATTCCGCATGGAGAAGCTGTCGAGCCATTTCAGCGGGCAGGCAAGAGTGTGGCCGTTGGCTTCGTATTCCACGCGAATTTTGCGGGCGAACATAGTGGAGAATCGTTGATTATTGATTGTTGATTGTTGATCGAAACCCAAGATCCAACTCGCGCATTGGCGCTTTCAACCAACAATCAGCAATCAAGACTCAGAAATTGGGCCTATCGCTGCTTCTTCGGTCCGGCAGCTTTGACTTCGGGCGGGGCGTCGAAGTTCTCGAAGTTCCTGACAAAGCGGTTGCGCAGGTCCTCGGCAGCTTGATCGTAGGCGGCTTTGTCGGGCCACGCGTTTCGCGGATTGAGCACCTGCGGGGGCACACCGTGGCAGCGTTTGGGAATCGCGAAACCGAACGTGGGCTCGACTTCGAATTCTTCCCGGATCAGTTCGCCTTCGACGGCGGCATCGACCATGGCACGCGTGTGCGGAATATCCATGCGCTTGCCGACACCGTACGGTCCACCCTGCCAGCCGGTGTTCACCAGCCAGCATTGCGCGTGATGCTCGCGCAATCGGCGGCCCAGCATTTCAGCGTACGTTTTCGGAGGCAGAGGCATGAACGGCGATCCGAAGCAGGTGGAGAAAGTCGCGGAGGGTTCTTTCACGCCGGCCTCGGTTCCGGCGACTTTCGCGGTGTAGCCCGAAAGAAAATGATACATGGCCTGCTCGGGCGTGAGCTTCGAGATCGGGGGCAGAACACCGAAGGCATCGGCGGTGAGAAAAACAACGTTCTTAGGATGGCCGCCAATGCCGGGGATCACGGCATTGTCGATGAACTCCACGGGATAGGCCGCGCGTGTGTTCTCGGTCTTGCTGTCGTCGTTGTAATCGGGAACGCGCGTTCGGGGATCGAGTGCGACGTTCTCGAGCACGCAGCCGAAGCGCAGGGCGTTCCAGATCTGCGGTTCGTTTTTCTGCGAGAGCTTGATGCACTTGGCGTAGCATCCGCCTTCAAAATTAAAGATGCCATCGGCGCTCCAGCCGTGCTCATCGTCGCCGATCAGGTCGCGCGAGGGATCGGCCGAAAGAGTGGTCTTGCCTGTGCCCGACAGGCCGAAGAACAGCGCGCTCACGCCATTGTGGCCGACGTTCGCCGAACAGTGCATGGGGAACACGTTGCGCGGCGGCAGCAGGAAATTCATAATGCTGAAAATCGATTTCTTAATCTCGCCGGCGTAGGAAGTTCCGCCGATGAGCACGGTGCGGCGGGTGAAGTTTAAGAGAATGAAAACTTCCGAGGCCACGCCGTCGCGCCTGGGGTCGACTTGGAACTCGGGAGCCGAGATCACGGTGAATCGTGGATGATGACTCTTGAGTTCGTCGGCGGTCGGGCGCAAGAAAAGCTGCCGAACGAAGAGGCTGTGCCAGGCGTATTCGTTTACGATGCGAACCGGCAGGCGGTAGGCGGGATCGGCGCCACAAAAAAGATCCTGCACAAAAAGTTCCCGGCCGCGCAAGTGCTCGATGACCCGCTCGTAGAGTGCGTCAAACTTCTCGGGCTCGAAGGGTTGGTTCACTGCGCCCCAATTGACGGTTTGGGCGGTGGTTTCATCCTTGACAATGAACTTGTCTTTGGGAGACCGACCGGTGCGATTGGTATATCCGACGAGGGCTCCGTTGGCTGCCAGCTTGGCTTCGTTGCGCCGGATGGAGTGCTCCACCAGCAGAGCCGGGGAAAGATTGAAGTGCGTCCGGCCCTCGCTCAGCAACTCGGCAACGTCGCTGACGTGCATTGTGGTAGCCATGCGGGATCTCCTTCAAATGAGGACGGATAAAGAGCCGTAAAAAGTCAAACAAACTATTCTCCCTCAAAAGGGACCAGCCTGCCAAATGTATTGTTGACGATGGGTGAATATTGGTGAAGGTCGATATCGAGGGATCCGAGAACCGAAAGTGGAACAAGGCGAGGCGGAACGCTCCCACTCGGCCCGCAAGAGGCGGCTAATCGGATGTTTTGTATTCGCAGGCGGTGCGGCAAGGTTCGCAGTAAAACAGACCATCGGTGCAGAGGCGGATGTCCATCACCGATTGGCAAAGGCAACAGAACTTCTCGCACTCACACGAACTTTCGGGCTGTTCGCACTGCGCGCATTTGTATTTTGCCGAACCGGTAGCTGTGCTCATGAAAATAATGTAGCGCGGGAAGGCGACCGTTGGAACATGACGGAGGTAATGGGGCGGCGAAACAATTGCCTATTGTTGATTTTGGATTGCTGATTGAAAACCTTGACGCGTCCGCCGCCGCGACTTTCAATCGACAATCAACAATCAAAAATCGGCAATCAACAATGGCGTTTGTACGCGTGGCCTATAATTCCTGAGCAATGACCTTCCAACATCTGCTGGATGGCGCGGAGCTGTTCGCCCAGAGCGGAGACCCCGGCGTTAGCGGCGTGGAATACGATTCGCGCCGGGTCAAGCCTGGATGCGTGTTTGTGGCCATGCTCGGCGAGACTTCGGACGGGAACCGCTTCATCGACGCCGCGATCAAGGCGGGTGCGGTTGCGGTCGTCACGGATTCGTCGGGTGAGAAGCCGCGCGAGGGAGTGGCCTGGGCTGTGGTGCCGCAGGGGCGGCGAGCGCTGGCGCGTTTGAGTGAGAATTTCTACAAGCGCCCTGCCGAGCGCATTGCCATCACTGGAATTACCGGGACCAACGGCAAGAGCACGACCGCATTTCTGATCGAGTCGATCTTAACGGCGGCTGGGCGCAAGAGCGCGCTCATTGGGACGATTGAATATCACGTAGCCGGCAAAGTTTATCCCGCGCCGCATACCACGCCGGAAGCGCTCGAACTGGCGCGCATTTTCAGCGAGGCGCTCGGGCTGGGTGCGACCGACGCGGTCATGGAAGTTTCCTCACATGCCCTGGCGCAGGAGCGCGTATTTGGCGTGCCCTTCGATGTCGCCGTCTTCACCAACCTGACGCGGGACCACCTTGACTATCACAAGACGATGGATGAATATTTCGCAGCCAAACGTGTGCTCTTCGAAGGCTGCGGCACTGACGCGCCGCGCGCGGCAGTGATCAATCTCGACGACGAATACGGCGCGAAGCTCGCTGGGTTCAGCCGCAAGCGCAGCGCTGTTGTCTTGAATTATGGCTGGGAACGTGGCGACTTCCATGCCGAGAATGTGGACATCAACCCGCGCGGCACCCGTTTCGACATGGTCACCCCGCAAGAGAAGATTCCTGTGTTCTCTCCGCTGATCGGGCGAGTGAATGTCTACAACATCCTGGCGGCGGCGGGAGCCTCTTATGCCCGCGGCTGTGGGTCGCAGGCGATTGCCCGCGGGGTTGAGTCTCTGACGCATGTGCCGGGAAGATTCGAGCGCGTCGACTGCGGGCAGCCGTTCACCGTGGTGGTTGACTACGCACACACCGATGACGCTTTGCGCAATCTGACGGCGCTGGCCCGCGAGTTCGTGGCGCGCGGCGGGACGGCCAGAGTGCTGACCGTGTTCGGCTGCGGAGGAGATCGCGATCGCGCCAAGCGTCCGCTCATGGGCGAGGCCGCGGGGCGGGGCAGCGATTTCGTCGTGCTCACCTCGGACAATCCGCGCAGCGAGGACCCGCGAGCGATTATCAATGACGCAGTCGTAGGACTGCAGAAAACGGGCGTGAAATATACCGTTGAAGTTGACCGCCGCAAGGCCATTGCGCTGGCGATTGCGGAAGCGCGGCCGGGGGACATTGTGTTGCTCGCTGGCAAAGGCCATGAGAAGGTGCAGGTCACGCGCGAAGGCTCGCTGCCTTTTGACGACGTCGCAGTAGCGCGCGAGGCCTTGCGGGCGGCCGGGTTCGAGTGCGAGGCGGCGGGCTAGAACGATTCATTCGGGATAGAAATGTGAAGCTGACGCTGTCAAAAATCGCGGATTTTATTTCCGCCTCGGGCGAGTTTCCGCGCGAGGAAATCGCACAGGCGTATTCGATCGATTCGCGAACGATTGGGCCGGGACAACTTTTCTTCGCCGTCAAAGGTGAACGGCTCGACGGCCACGACTACGTGGGCGCGGCTCTGCAAAAGGGCGCCGTGGCCGCGGTTGTGCGCAAAGATCAGTTGCCTCGTTATTCCGACAAGTCGCGGCTGCTCGCCGTGGACGACACGCTGGTTGCCCTGCAAACGCTGGCGACCGCGGTGCGCAAGGTTTGGGGCAAACCGCTGGTGGGCGTGACCGGGTCGGCAGGGAAGACGACGACGAAAGAGGCCATCGCTCACGTTTTGGGGGCGCGCTTCCGCGTGCTCAAGTCGGAAGGCAACTTCAATAATCATTTCGGCCTGCCGCTCATGCTCCTGAAGCTGGAACCGGAGCACGATGTTGCGGTGATCGAAATGGGCATGTCGCATGCGGGCGAAATTCGTGCGCTGGCGAAGATTGCGCAGCCCGAGATCGGGGTGGTCACGAATGTTGCTCCTGTGCACCTGGAATTTTTCGATTCGCTGGCCGGAATAGCGCGGGCGAAGTACGAACTGATCGAATCACTTCCCGCCAGCGGTATCGCCGTGCTCAATGCTGACGATGAGTACGTTTCGCAGTTCGGGCGCGACTTCAAAGGCAAGGTCGTGACCTACGGCGCGCGGGCCACGGCAGGGGTTCATGTCGATGTGCGGGCCGAGAACGTGCAGACCAGGGGCGCCGAGGGCTCGGAGTTTGACGTAGTCATGGCAGCCCATCGCGAGCATGCGCGATTGCCGCTGGTGGGCGAACATAACATCCTGAATGCGCTGGCCGCTGTGGCTGTCGGGGTGGCACGCGGAATGAAGCCGCCGGAGGCCGTGGGCGCGCTGGCTACGCTGGCGGCGCCCGATAAACGCGGGCAGGTCGTCCAACTGGGTAACATCACGGTCATCAACGATTGCTACAATTCCAATCCGAAGGCACTGCACGCCATGGTTGATGCCCTGGCCGCGATGAAGGCGGGTCGGCGAATAGTAGTTGCGGGAGAAATGCTCGAGCTCGGGCCGGCAGCGGCGGAGATGCATCGCGCCGCTGGGCGGCATCTCGCGGAAAAGAAGATGGACGTTCTGCTAGGTGTGCGTGGGCTGGCGGAGGAGATGGTCGACAGCGCGCGGCAGGCCGGAGCGGCAGCCGAGTTCGTGGCGACACCCGAGGAAGCCGGCGAATGGCTGGCCCGCGAGACGCGCGACGGCGACGTGGTGCTACTAAAGGCGTCGCGCGGGGTGAAGCTCGAGAGAGCGCTGGAAATGTGGAAAGCGGCTCGCGGAGGCTGACCACCGACTGCGAGTTGCTTGGACAGTTTGCTGAGAAGCTCGGGTTGGCGGCCTCTGGGGCTAAAGCCCTTTCTGAAAAATGGCCTTATCGCAGCGCCGGAAGCACCGCGCCGCCCAGAGTCGAGTATTTCGGCAAGCTGTTAGAGCTGGCAGCTGATAGCTGACGGCGGATGGCTGGTGAACGGAGGCTGATTGCTCTACTGGCTGTTATTCGTCAAGCTGCAACATTACGTTGCACCGTTCCGCATTTTTCGCTACGTCACGTTCCGCACGGCGTTCGCCAGCCTTACCGCGCTGTTTACCGCGCTGATCGTGGGCCCGCTGGTGATCGGACGGCTGCGCGACTTCCAGATCGGGCAATATATTCGCGAGGAAGGGCCGAAGGCTCATCAGAAAAAAGCAGGTACGCCCACCATGGGCGGACTGCTCATCGTAATCGCGATCGTCGTTCCCACACTGTTGTGGGCGGACCTCAGCAATCGCTTCGTGTGGCTCGCCGTGTTTTCCACTTGTGCGTTCGCGGCCATCGGATTCGCCGACGACTACAGCAAGGTGGCGCATCGCCGCAATCTCGGCCTGACCAGTCGCGCCAAGTTAGGGCTGCAGGTCGCCGCCAGCATTGTGATTGCTTCCATGCTGATCGCGATGGAGACCTACGGGTTGTATTCGACCAAGCTGATTGTTCCCTTTTTCAAGCAGTACCATCCAGACCTAGTGGTGCAGAGTCTGGAGCGATTGCCGCATCTGTGGTTCCTGGCGTTTTTGCCCTTCATTGCTTTCGTGGCCTTCATGATTGTGGGCGCGAGTAATGCGGTGAACCTCACAGACGGCCTCGACGGCCTGGCCATCGGCTGCACGGTAATCGCTGCGGGGGCGTTGACGGTGCTGACTTACGTCAGCGGGCACGCGACGTTCGCTACGTATCTGGAAATGCCTCGCATCCCGCAGGTAGCCGAGTTGACGATTTTCTGTGGGGCAATGGTGGGCGCGTCGATCGGATTCCTCTGGTACAACGCGCATCCGGCGGAAGTGTTCATGGGCGATGTAGGCTCGCTGGCGCTGGGCGGCGCGATCGGGACCGTGGCGGTCATCATCAAGCAGGAGTTGCTGCTTCCGTTTATTGGCGGCGTGTTCGTGATTGAGGCAGTCTCGGTGATTCTGCAGGTCGGCTCCTACAAGCTACGCAAGAAGCGCATTTTCAAGATGGCGCCGCTGCATCATCATTTTGAACTGCTGGGCTGGTCGGAGTCGAAGATCATCGTGCGCTTCTGGATCGCGTCGCTGGTATTTGCGCTGTTCGCGCTGACTACGCTGAAATTAAGATAGGAAAGGCCTCACCCCAGAGACACAGAGAAAACCAATTCTATTTCTTGTTTTTCGCTGTACCTCTGTGTCCATATGGTGAAATGGGTTAGATGGAACTCAACGGAAAACGCGTGCTGGTGGTTGGCCTGGGAAAGTCAGGCGTGGCATCCGCTTTGTTTATGAAGGCGCACGGGGCGCGCGTGACCGTGTCCGACACCAAGAGCGGCGATGACTTACGCAACGAGATTCCCGTACTGCTCGACCACGGCATCACGGTCGAGACCGGCGGCCACGGCGAGCGCACATTTCGCGGACAGGACCTGATCGTCGTCAGCCCTGGCGTACCGGTGGATGCGCCGCCTCTGGTGCAGGCGCGCGCGGCGGGCGAGGCCGTGATTGGCGAGATCGAACTCGCGGCCCAGTTTCTGCCTGGGCCCATCGTCGCCATCACGGGGTCGAACGGCAAAACCACGACTACGGCCCTTACTGGGGCAATCATAACGGCCGCTGGCTTTCCCGCGCTGGTCGGCGGCAACATCGGTACCCCCGCGATTTCCCTGGCGCAGCAAGCCCAGCCGGAAACGGTGATCGTGCTTGAGGTTTCGAGTTTTCAACTGGAAACGATTCGGACTTTTCGGCCAAAGGTTGCCGTTGTGTTGAACGTGACTCCCGATCATCTCGACCGGCATCGCACGCTCGAAGTCTACGTGGACGCGAAAGCGCGTATTTTCGAGAACCAGCTGGAAAGCGACTTCGCTGTTCTAAACGCCGATGACCCTACTTGCGTATCCATGTCCGCGCGAACACGGGCACAGGTTTTCTGGTTCAGCCGGCAAAAAGAAGTGCGGCAAGGGGCGCGGGTGCGTGACGGCAATATCGTGTTTCGAGACTCAAGCGGGCAGCGCGAGATCCTCCAGGTTTCTGAAATCCCGCTGAAAGGCGCGCACAATTTGGAGAACGTACTGGCCGCGGTGTGCGCGGGCGTGCTGATGGGCTGCGCGCCCGAGAAGATTCGCCAAGCTGTACGCGACTTCAAGGCCGTCGAGCACCGGCTGGAATTTGTGGCGACGATCCGCGGCATCGATTACTACAACGATTCCAAAGCCACGAACGTTGACGCGACCGTCAAGGCGCTGGAATCGTTCCCGGCGAACATTCACCTGATTCTCGGCGGCAAGGACAAAGGTAGCGACTACACCGTACTGAACGATCTGCTGCGCCAGCGCGTCAAGCGCGTCTACACCATCGGCGCGGCGGCGGCGAAGATCGAGTCGCAGATCAAGAATGTCGAAGTCGTGCATGCGGATACCCTGGAAAACGCCCTCCGCAAGGCCAACGCCGTGGCGCAGCCCGGCGATGTAGTGCTGCTCGCCCCAGCTTGTGCCAGCTTCGATCAGTTCAAGAGCTATGAGCATCGCGGCAAGGTCTTCAAAGACATTGTGCTGGGACTGGCCAGTGAAGCTGGCAAGACATAGCGATTCTTTTCATACGATGTCATCCTGAGCGGCGTTCTTTGCCGCGAAGGACCTGTGCAACTAGCCACGGAGCGCACAGGTTCTTCGCTTCGCTCAGGATGGAAATCTTGACTCAGGTTGGGGCATCAAGACAGTCAACAGTCAAAATTCAACAGTCCCCATTTCCTCCCCCGCGCCTCCGCCTCTCCGTGGTGAAATGAACTTCCCATGGCAAAGCGCGTAAGTGTCGATCGCTGGCTGTTTACCGTGACCATGCTGCTGGTGTTTATGGGGCTGGTGATGGTGTTTTCGGCGTCGGCGGTGATGGCTCGGGAGCGCTTCGGGTCAGAGTATGCATTTCTGTCGAAGCAGCTGGTTTGGGCGCTGGCTGGGCTCGGTGCCATGGTCGTGACCATGCGCGTGGACTATCGCCGCTACCAGCATCCCGCGCTGGTGTTTTCGGTGATGGGGCTTACCACGCTGCTGCTGATCTCCGTCTTCTTTCTCGACCGGTCGCACAATACGCACCGCTGGATTCACGCCGGAGGATTCTCGTTGCAGCCTTCGGAACTGGCCAAGCCGGTGCTCATTCTGTTTCTCGCCTACTTTCTCGAGAGCCGGGCCAAGGCCATCGATGACGTGCGCGGGACGCTGCTGCCGGCGGCCGCGCCGGTCGTCGTTTGTCTCGGGCTGATTGTGCTCGAACCGGATCTGGGCACAGCCATTGCCTGTGCCGGAATCGCAGCCTGCATCCTCTACGTTGCTGGGATGCGCATGCGGTACTTCGCATACGCGTTCGGGGCGTCGCTGGTGCCTCTGTATTTCTTGATTTTTCACGTCAGCTTTCGGCGCGCGCGAATTTTGGCTTTTCTGAATCCCTACGCCGACAGCCAGAAGACCGGCTTCCACATTATTCAGTCGCTGATCGCGGTAGGCACAGGTGGCGTAACCGGCACGGGCTTGATGGAAGGCAAACAAAAACTGTTCTATCTGCCGGAGCCGCACACCGACTTCATTTTCGCCGTCACCGCCGAGGAACTGGGCCTGGTCGGCGCCATGTTTGTGGTCACGTTGTTCGCTATTTTTCTATGGCGCGGTATGCGCGCATCCTGGCGGACAGAAGATCTCTTCGGCCGCTACCTTGCCGTCGGCATTACCAGCATGGTGGTGTTGCAGGCGTTCATCAATATCAGCGTGGTGCTGGGCATGATGCCGACGAAGGGCATCCCGCTGCCGCTGGTGTCGTACGGTGGATCGTCCTTGTTCGTGACCCTGGCCTGCGTTGGCTTGCTGCTGAACATCACCAAGCAGGCGGAATGAGAAGATCGATAGCAGATTTAAGATTGTAGATTTCAGATCTAAGATCATTCGCTTCGCTTCTTAATCTAAAATCTGCAATCTGAAATCTGAAATTTCACGCCCAGAGCTTTCTTTGCCTCGTAGTTTATAGTCACTTCATGCGCGCAATCCTGGCGGGCGGCGGAACGGGCGGGCACGTGATTCCGGCGCTGGCCATTGCCCATCAGCTCCAGAAAAGTTACGGCGCCGAGGTGCTGTTCATCGGGACGGCGCGCGGGATTGAGAACCGGTTGGTGCCGGCTGCGGGATTTCCCCTGCAACTGGTGCGCGTGGGCGCGCTGAAAAATGTCAGCCTCACGACGCGGTTGAAGACGGCGTTCGACCTGCCCCGCGCCGTGTGGGACGCGGGCCGCATGCTGAACGAATTCGCGCCTGACGTGGTGATTGGCGTTGGCGGATATGCCTCTGGCCCAGCAATGCTGGCGGCGGTGGTCAAGCACATTCCCACGCTGGCTTTCGAGCCGAACGTGGTGCCGGGGTTCGCCAACCGAGTCGTCGCGAAGTTTGTTTCGGCCGCGGCGGTGCACTTCGAGGAGACGGCGAAATATTTTCGCCACGCCGAAGTTACGGGCGTGCCGGTGCGGCAGGCATTCTTCGAGATCGCGCCCAAGCGCGACGGCATTCCGACTTTGCTGGTGTTCGGCGGAAGCCAGGGCGCGCATGCCATCAACCAAGCCATGATTCGCTGCCTGCCGGTGTTGCAACGCGAGGCGCCGGGCATTCACATTCTCCACCAGACCGGCGAGCGTGACTATAATGACGCGCTGGCGGCGTATCGACCTCTCGGCGAGTCTGCAGAAGTGTTCAAGTTTATTGAAGACATGCCAGCAGCCTTCGCCCGCGCCGACCTGGTAGTGTGCCGTTCCGGCGCGAGCACGGTCGCGGAAATCGCAGCCGCCGGGAAGCCTGCCGTGTTCGTTCCCTTCCCGCGCGCGGCCGACGATCATCAGCGCTCGAATGCTGAAGCTCTGGCGCGGCACGGGGCAGCCGTGGTGGTCGAGGAATCGAAACTGGAAGGACTCTGGCTGGCAGAGACCATCGCGGCGCTGCTGCAGGATTCCGAGCGCCTGCGGCAGATGAGCCGGGCCGCGCGGGAGTTGGCGCATCCGAACGCCGCGCGCGATATTGCGGCGATGGCGGCGCGGGTCGGAGGGATTGTGTAATTTCGTAATTGAGTAATTTGAAGCCGCAGGTCGGCGCGTCGGTCTTTAAATTCCCCAATTTCTCAATTCCCCAATTTCTCAATTAGTTTATGTTCGCCAAAATTCAGCGCATCCATTTCGTGGGGATCGGCGGCATCGGCATGAGCGGCATTGCCGAGGTGCTGCTCAATCTCGGCTACAAAGTTTCCGGCTCGGACCTGAAAAGCTCCTCGGTGACGCAGCGGCTTGCCGGGCTGGGCGCGGCTGTATTTGAAGGGCATCGCGCGGAAAATATTGCCGGCGCCGAAGTCGTCGTTACCAGTTCCGCCATTGCGACCGAGAATCCTGAAGTCACCGAAGCGCACAAGTTGCACATCCCCGTCATTCAGCGGGCGGAGATGCTGGCCGAGTTGATGCGGCTGAAGTACGGCATCGCGATTGCAGGCATGCATGGCAAGACAACCACGACTTCGATGGTGGCGGCGGTGCTGGCCGCGGGCGGGCTCGATCCGACGGTGGTGGTCGGCGGCCGGGTCGACGCCATGGGATCGAATGCGCGACTTGGTAAGTCGCAATACCTTGTAGCCGAGGCCGACGAGAGCGACCGCAGCTTTCTTAAGTTGTCCCCAATTCTTTCCGTCGTGACCAATATTGACCGGGAACATATGGATTGTTACCGCAACATGCGCGACGTGAAGAAAACGTTTCTCGACTTCATGGACCGCGTGCCATTCTATGGAATGATCGTCGCGTGTAACGATGATCAGCTACTGCGTCGACTATTGCCCGAGGTGCAGCGTCGCACGGTAACCTACGGGACTAAGCGTGGGTCGGACTTTTTGATCAAGCTGTCGGAGCATCTAAGCGATCAAAAAAAACACCCGGTCGCAAAGGACGAGACAAGGATGGGGCACCCCCTCAATCGGTTCCGCGTGCGCTATCTAGGCCAAGACCTGGGCGAGTTCACGCTGCATGTGCCGGGAGTGCACAACGTGTTGAACGCGACTGCGGCGATTGCTGTGGGTGTGGGCCTCGATGTTGGCGTCGAGGAGATTCGCGCGGCGCTCGACCAGTTCCGCGGCGTTGACCGGCGCTTCCAGTTGCGCGGGCGCGACGCGGGCGTGAGTGTGATCGACGATTACGGGCACCATCCCACTGAGATCAAGGCCACGCTGGCCGCGGCGCGGCAGTGCGGTTTTGGCAAGATTCACGTCATCTTCCAGCCGCATCGCTACACGCGCACGCGCGACCTGATGGAAGGATTCTCGACCGCCTTCGCCGACGCCGATTCGCTGTTCGTCCTCGACATTTACGCCGCAAGCGAGAAGCCCATCGAAGGCATCACGGGCGAAATCCTGGCGCAGCGGATTCACGAGAAGGGGGGGAAGCATACTCAATACGCGAGTTCATTTGCTGATGCTGTGAATGCAGCTGCGACGGCTGCGCGTGACGGCGACATGATTCTGACCCTGGGCGCAGGCAGCGTTTCGCAGTTGGGACCCATGATTCTTGACAAGCTGAAAGAGCGGGAAGGTTAGCCCGCTGTTGGAGCGCCGGGCAGCAAGTTCATTTCGCACCAGTCGTGCTTAGGGCAGGGCTTCTGCTAGAATTCCCGCCGTGAAAAGACGAAGCGTACTCCAGGCGATTCCTGCGGTGCCATTCCTTCCGGCAGCACTTTGGGCTGCTTCTCAGCAAGACAAATCCAATCCCGCCCCCGCCATGAGTGCGGTCTACGAATTGCGCGTTTATCACGCAGCTCCAGGAAAATTGCCGGAACTGCTGGCGCGCTTCCGCGAACACACCATCAAACTCTTCAACCGGCACGGGATGAAAAGCGTCGCCTACTGGACGCCCGTCGACGAGCCCCAGAAGAACGACACTCTGGTTTATATTCTTCTTCACCCCAGCCGCGAGACGGCAGCGGCGAACTGGAAGTCGTTCCAGGACGATCCGGAGTGGAAGAGTGTTCGCGACAAATCTGAGGCGAACGGCACACTCGTGGAGAAAGTCGACTCCACCTATCTTGCTCTGACCGATTTCTCCCCGCCCTTGCGGTAGTTTTGCGCAATAGCGCCGTGGACCTCATTCGCGCTTACCCCGCAACCTTCCCACCCCCGGGCTCGTATCTTCCATTGCTAACGGATTGAACGGTTCCTCGTCTATCAGCCATACGGGGTTTTAAGCGATGAACGTGAAAATGACACAAGCATGGGGATGGCTGGTCGCGGGGGTGCTAGCGGCCGGGTTGAACGCCAGCTATCACGACGGCGGCCTGCAGTGGGCACACCAGATTGCAGACCAGTTTTCCTACCAGGTCGAGCATCGCTCGGCGGCAGTGCTGGATTTGGCCACGGGCCATGCCGACCGGTTCCTCTCCGAGGCGCGGTTGCTGACGGCTCGGCAGGAAACCCCTTCCTGCCCATGGACGACAGCGATGGCGCGGGTTCAGACCAGAGTCGCGCGGTCGCAGGCAGAATTCGATCGTTTCGAGGCCGTATCAGATCGGCAAAAGGCCGAACTGGAGCGCTTCGAGGCCAATCGGGCGCGGGTGGAAGCCCAGATGGCCCGGATCAGATCGCAGATCGATGTACGGACGGCGAATCTTCGGCTGGCCAGAACGAACATCACGACGGCGAGTCTTGCCCCGCTCGACCTTAGAATTCTTTCGGCTCCGGCTACTTGTTCCCGGATTCGCGTGAGCGTTCCGCGCCTGCCGAGGATCAAAGTTCCGGCTCCCACAATCGAAATTGAGTCGGGTTCCGGTCCGATCTAACGCGATATCAAGCTCTGTTTCTTCCTCCTTTGTAATCCGGGCGCGGAAAACTAGCCGCGCCCGTTTTTACCAGCCCGCTAGCCTGCACAATAACCTTGTCATTTCGAACCCCGGGCGCAAGCGCGAGGCGCAAGGATCTGCTTTTCTGACTCTTCAAGGAGCAGCAGGTTCCTCCACTGCGCCGTCGCATTCGCTCCGGCTCCGGTCGGAATGACAGAACCATGGGGATGAATTCGAAGTGGCACGATCGTGCTCGTACCCAATCCGGTTCCCGCCTGTGCAAAAGAACTGATTTTTCATCTATCTCCATTCGAGAAATGAAGTTATATTAAGAACGCTCAGCGATTCCTCACGACAACTGACCTGAACTGATGGCGCGGAAATCCAGCGGCACCATCTTGCAGGAGGAGTTGTACCCATCCAGCGCCGAGCATTCTCGGACTGAATCCGCTCGGTTTGAAACGCCTCGCGCCGGGTCAGCTCGCGTCGAATCTGGGCGCGAGGAACTGGACGACGCGCGTCTGGTCGACCTGGATGTGGACGAGGAATCGCCTTTCCTGCGCGGGCAAAAGCGTGTCTCCGCCCGCCGCAGCTCACTGCCGAAGAAAACTGCGAGCCGGCTGCTGTGGGCGTCGGCCGCGGCTGCAGTTTTATGCGTCGCCGCCATTGCCGCTGCCGCTATTTACGAATACGGCGAGCGCTCGTGGCGCTTTCGCGTGGAGTCGAGCGACAACATTGATATCAGCGGCGTGCAGAACGCGACCAAGGCGCAAATCATGGAAGTGATGGGCGCCGACATTGGACGCAATATTTTCTTCGTCCCGCTCAGCCAGCAGAAGGCGCAACTGGAACAGATTCCGTGGGTGGAATCGGCCAGCGTCATGCGCTTCGTGCCCAATCGGCTGCAGGTCGAAATCCAGGAGCGCACCCCGGTGGCTTTCGCCCGTGTGGGCCCACGAATTTCTTTGATCGATGCAGGCGGCACCTTGATGGAACTTCCGCCGAAGCACAAATATTCCTTCCCGGTGATTCTGGGGATGAATCCCGGCGAGCCGCTCTCCACGCGCGCGCCGCGCATGAAGGCCTATAACGAACTGGTGCAGGATCTCGATTCCGGAGGTGCCCGCTATTCGCAGGAGCTGAGCGAAGTGGATCTATCCGATCTCGAAAACTTGAAGGTGCGGGTGAATGATGCTGGCGGCGACGTGCTGGTCGAACTCGGATCGTCAGATTATCTGAAGCGCTACCAGACTTACGTGAGCCACGTGCAGCAGTGGCGGCAACAGTTCCAGAAGCTGGAGTCGGTGAACCTGCGGTACGACAATCAGGTGATTGTCAATCCGGATCTGGCTAAACCGAGCGCGGTGAAAACGAGCCTGGTCAGATCGAGCATGGCCAGACCGAGCATGGCCAAACCCGAGATGGTCAAGGCGGCCATGAAAGGAAGGCCTTTGCAGACCGCGTCGTCTGCCCTCGGAGCCAAGGCTCCGCCGTCTGGGGGAGTGAAACCAGCGGCACTGATTACGCCCATGAATCCACACGACCGGACTCTGCCCAAGCCGGCGTTTGAGTTGACCGAGAAGAAACTCGATCCCAAATCGGCAGCGGAGAAGAAAACGGTTGCAACCAAGCCGGGCGCAAGCAAGTTCAGGAAGCCGAAGGCACGTCGCGGTTCCAGTTCGAAAAAAGTCGCGGCGAAAGCTGCGACAACGGAGCCGAAAGGCGGGGCGAGCGCCGCGTTGAAGCTGGCGGCCACGAAGCCCGCGGCGCCAACGGCGTCCGCTCCGTCCGCGACTCCGAAACCGAGTGCGGCGATTGCGAAACCGCCGGCGAACACGAGTTCGAATTAGGCTGCGAGGTCGAATGCGAGATCTGATTGTGACCTTAACTCGTAATCCTAATTTGTGATTTTAAATTTGTAACGAGGGATTCATAAGCGATGGGGAACCAGCAGGGAAATTTTCTAACCGCGATCGACGTGGGCAGCGCCAAGACCTGCGCACTGATGGCGGAGCTGACCGATGGCAGCCTGCGCTATCGCGGGCACGGCGTGGCCGAGTCGCGCGGCTCGCGCAAGGGCATAATCGTGGAACTCGACAAAGCAGTGCAGGCGATTCAGAAAGCGGTCGAAGCCGCAGAAGACGTTGCCGGAGCGCCGGTCGAGCACGCCATCGTCGGACTGGGCGGAGCGCACGTGCGCGGCGTGAACAGTCACGGCGGCATCAGCCTGGGCACGCGTCCGCGGGAAATTGGACGCGATGAAATCAAGCAGGCGGTCGACCGCGCGCGCGCGATTCCCTTGCCAGCCGATCGAGAGATTCTGCATCTGCTGCCGCAGGAATTCATTCTCGACGAGCAGGCCGGGGTGCACGACCCGCTGGGCATGATGGCGGCGCGTCTCGAAGTGCGCGTGCACATGGTGACCGCCGCGACCAGCGCCACGCAGAACGTCATTACCGCGGTGAACAAAGCTGGAGTGCATGTCGACGACACGGTGTTCGAGCCACTGGCCGCCGCCGATTCCGTGCTGCGTAACGATGAGCGCGAACTGGGAATATGTCTGGCCGACATTGGCGCGGGCTCGACCGAGCTGATTGTTTTTCAGCAGGGCGCCGTTGCATATACGGGAGTGATTCCGGTAGGTGGTGACCATTTCACCAGCGATCTCTCGGTGGGCCTGTGCACGCCGCTTGCCGCGGCGGAAAAGATCAAGAAGATTTATGGCAACGCGATCGTCACGCTGATTCCCGAAGGCAATGAAGTCGAGGTTCCCTCGGTCGGCGATCGTCCCTCGCGACTGTTGCCGCAACGCCTCGTGGCTGAAATTCTTGAACCGCGTGCCCGTGAGCTTTTCGAACTGATGCGCGAGAGCCTGCGCCAGAGCGGCATGTATGACGTCTGCATTGCCGGTGTCGTGCTTACTGGAGGCGCGTCGCGGCTGCCTGGAATCTTCGACGTGGCAGAGTCGGTGCTGCGCCGGTCGGTGCGGCTCTCGTGGCCCGCCCCACTTGCCAAGATGCCGTCAACATTATCCGAGCCAGAGTTCGCGACCGTGCTGGGCATGGTGAACTACGGGCAGCGCGCGCGGGTTGCCCGAGGCTTGCAAGAAGATCGTTGGGGAACGAGATTGAAGGCGCTGTTGGTGGGCAAAGGGGCGTAAAGAGAAGACAGTGGTCAGGGATTAGTGGATAGTGATTCAAACATACGGTGGAGACTATGACAAACGATTCGAGCATTCGCATCAGCTTCAACGAAGAGGCCCGCAACGACGCCAAGATTAAAGTCATCGGCGTAGGCGGCGGCGGCGGCAACGCTGTGAACCGCATGATTGACGCCGGCGTCGAGGGCATCGAGTTCATCGTCGCCAATACTGATTTGCAAGCCCTGCGCATGTCGCACGCGCCCGTGAAGCTGCAACTCGGCGTGAAGCTGACGAATGGCCTGGGCGCAGGCGCGAATCCCGAGGTCGGCCGCAAGGCCGCGCTGGAAGATTCCGACAAGATCATCGAAGCCCTCGAAGGGGCCGACATGGTGTTCGTCACCACCGGCCTGGGCGGAGGCACCGGCACGGGAGCCGCGCCCATCATCGCCTCACTGGCGGTCGAGATGGGCGCGCTTACGGTCGCGGTCGTCACCAAGCCGTTTTCGTTCGAGGGCAAACGCCGCATGGCGCAGGCCGAGCGCGGCATCGCTGAACTGATGGAATCGGTTGACACGACCATCGTTATCCCTAACGAAAAGCTACTCGCCGTTGCCGAAGACGCCGGCTTCTTCGAGTCTTTTCGCATTGCCGACGATATCCTGCGTCAGGGCGTGCAGGGAATTTCAGATATCATTACTATCCCCGGAATCATCAACCGCGACTTCGCCGACGTGAAGACCATCATGGCCGGCATGGGATACGCCGTGATGGGCACGGCCTCGGCCAGCGGTCCGAAGCGCACCATCGATGCAGCGCAGAAAGCGATTGCATCGCCACTGCTTGAAGCTGGCGCGATCGACGGGGCGCGCGGCATTCTGATCAACATCACTGGCTCGTCGTCGCTGAAGCTGGCCGAAGTGCAGCAGGCCTGTTCGATCATCCAGAGCGCCGCGCATGAAGACGCCAATATTATTTTCGGCGCCGTGATGGACGAGAAGATGAAAGATGCAGTGAAGATCACGGTCATCGCCACCGGATTCCGCGAAGCGCGGCCGGCGCGGCATCGCCCGCAGGAAACGCATGCGTCGTTTTCGTCAGCCCATGCCGCCGCGATGAATCACGAAAATGCCGATGTTGATCCCATGGATTTTCCCGACGGCTCCGGCCCGCGCACTCCGGAGCACATCATGTCCTCCGAGTCAGCCCCATTCGCCGACAGCATAACGAATGATTGCCGGACGAATGATCGCCGGACGAACGACCGCAACTATGCGGATGACGTGGCGGTTCCGGCGGCGTACGTCCCCGACCGCGTCGTGGCCGACGTGATCTCGCTCGACAGCATGCGCGACAACTTGCGCAGCAGCATCGCGACCAACTTCGAGCAGGATGATCTCGACGTGCCCGCATTCTTGCGCAAGCGCAACGAAGTGATGTAGGCGGCGGTTCAGCGAAGAGCTTCTAGCCTGTTTCGGGAATGGGATCCAGCTTCGGGAGGATTGATCTTAGGAACCAAGATGGCATTTGCCACCTGTGCGGCACAATCGACGAAATACTGGCGCGATGGCGGAATAAGACGCAGGCGAGTGAGAAAAGCCCTGCACATGGGAAGTACCTTTCCGGTAACCGGTAACACGTTACTGAAGGGGTCTGACCAGAGGTAATCCGCGGGTATGTCATTGTTCCATAACGGGTTAAATCGAAAATAACGTTCCCAGCGATTTGAACTTTTCCGTTGCCATGATTGGGATAAGTCTCGTAATATCAGCGTAGTTGAGTGATTCTGGCCGGTTACCGTGCGCTGGCAGTGTGCGTGCATCAAAGTCTGTACAAGCGTTCGGGGAGTAAAACTTAAGTGACGTCCAAGGAAATGCGCTTTCTTCGTCAATTTTTCGGTCGATTCGTGGCCATTCTAGCTGCCGGCTTGGTAGCGTGCCTGGTAGTTCTGCCGCTCGCGGGCGTGAGCTCGGCAGCGAACATCAACCCCAGTAGACATACCACGGCGAAAAAGTCGAGCTCGAAGATTAGCGAGAGCCAGCATACCCGGCGCCGCCTCCACCATCTGGCGCATGCCCGCAGCACGACCTCGGCCGGCGTTACTCCAGTTTCGGCTACAACGCGCCGCCGGCGCTCGTACGAGCGCTTTCACATGAGTTCGTTCGCCGAAGATATTACTGCCGGTGATGTTACGACCGGCGAAGATCCGGTGGTGCGCCAGGCCGCTATTGACGCCCTGGGCAACATGAACGGAACCGTGGTCGCGATCGAGCCGACCAGCGGACGCGTGCTGGCCATGGTGAACCAGAAGCTAGCGCTTTCCAGCGGAGCGCAGCCCTGCTCGACCATTAAACTTTCCGTCGCACTCGCGGGGTTGAGCGAAGGCTTGATTTCAAAAGAAACTGAGGTTGCTCTCGGCGGCCGCTACCGCATGAACCTAACCGAGGCATTGGCCCACTCCAACAACGCTTATTTCGAGGCCGTTGGACGCAAACTGGGTTTTGAAAAAGTCGCCTACTACGCTCACCAGTATGGGCTCGGCGAACTCGCGGGCTACGATATTCCTGGCGAACAGCTGGGCAGCTATCCCGATGAGCCGATTCCCGCCCAGCTCGGCGGCGTGGGCAAGATGTGTTCGTTCGGCGAAGGTGTTTCGATGACCCCGCTGCAACTCGGCGCCATGGTCTCGGCCATTGCCAACGGCGGAACGCTTTACTATCTGCAGCACCCGACATCTCCCGAAGAAGTGGCCGGGTTTCAGCCGCGGGTTAAGCGTCAACTCGATATTGCTCCGGTGATCCCCGAACTTTCCGACGGCATGGCGGGAGCGGTGCAGTACGGTACGGCCCGCAGCTTGCGCCTGAACTTCAACGAGGAAGAAATTCTGGGCAAGACCGGAACCTGCTCGCACGCGGGAACGCGCTTCGGCTGGTTCGCATCCTATGCCAACACGAGCGTCGGGCGCGTCGTGGTCGTCGTTTTCCTGCAGGGCGGACGCCCCACTTTCGGACCTAAAGCTGCCGAGATTGCCGGACGCATCTACCGCAACATGTACGACCACAATTTCTTCATCGCCGGTCCCGCTCTGTCGTCCGACACGGCCGTGCGGTGAAGACGGGCAGCACCACTCCGCTATCGTAAATCCGCAACCCTTCCCTTTGGAGACACTGCTCCGCTGCGTCCGTTTGTATCCTGCGTCCAGGGTTCATTCTCAGGCCTTTCCTTCATCCTCCGCGAGATTCTCTGTGAATTCTAATACGAGAAAATTCCGCCCTGCCGATAGTTACCTCAGCAAGATTCGAAGTTGTGGGAAGACTTTGCCCGTGCAGGTCTGAGGGCGATTCGGTCGGCGCGTGGTGGAATGGGCAGGAGGGCAATACGTCCGGCTCGATGATGCTTCACGGAAGCCACGATTACCGGCTGGTGGCGCTTTCGATCGCGTTGGCGATGGTGGCGGCATACACTGCGTTGGACCTGGCTGGCCGGGTGACCGCCGCGCATCAACGGTCGAGATGGGTTTGGCTGGCCGGCGGCGCCACTGCGATGGGACTAGGAATCTGGTCGATGCACTACATCGGCATGCTGGCTTTCAGCCTGCCGGTGCCGGTTCTGTATCAGTATCCCACGGTGGGGTCGTCGTTGCTGGCGGCGATTGCAGCCTCGGCAGTCGCTCTATTCACGGTCAGCCGCGAGCGGATGGGTGTGGGCTCGTGCATTGCGGGCGGCCTCGCTATGGGCGGGGGGATCGCTGCCATGCACTACATCGGTATGGCGGCCATGCGTTTGCCGGCCATGATGCAGTACAACTGGCCGATCGTCGCCTTCTCGGTGGCGGCGGCGGCCGCCGTCTCGCTGATCGCGCTGGTCTTGGCGTTTCGGCACCGCCAGGAGAAAAAGGGCAGCCGGCGCAAGCTCGTCAGCGCCCTCATCATGGGCAGCGCCATCCCCCTGATGCATTACACGGCGATGGCGGCAGTGGAATTTTACCGCTCCGATGTTCCCTTCAGCGCTCGCTACACGCTGCAGATTTCCTTCCTCGGAGTCGTGGTCATCAGCGTGACCAGTTTTCTGGTCATGATGCTGGCCATTATGACCTCATTCCTCGACCGCATGCTGGCACTCCACGCCGCCGTGGTCACCGCCGCGCGCGACGGCGAGGCTCACTTCCGTATCCTTGCCGAAGCCATCCCGCAGATCGTCTGGACTGCCGTTCCCGAGGGTGGCTTCGACTACTGCAACCAGCGCTGGTACGACTTGACCGGGCTCAGCGAACCGCAAACCCTGGGATGGGGATGGGCGGATGGCCTGCATCCTGACGACCGGCCCGTGGCCTTGCAGAGTTGGGAGAAAGCTCAGAGCGCCGGAGAGCCTTTCGAGATGGAGTATCGCCTGCGCAAGGCGGCAGGAGGGTACCGCTGGCATCTGGTACGGGCCACTCCCATGCGGGATTCCTCGGGCGCCATCGCGAAGTGGTTCGGAGCCTGCACCGACATCGATGATCAGATGCACCACCAGCGGGTACTGGAGGAGCAAATCAAGCAGCATACCGCTGCGCTGGTGCAGTCCAACACCCGCCTGCAATCAGAAATGACCGAGCGTATTCTCACCCAGCAGGAATTGAATCAGCAAAACGCACGCATGGTCGAGGAACTGACGATCCGCTCGAAACGCGCCACCAATCTGGCCAAGATGGCGGAACTGCTGCAGAGTTGCCCGGACTCGAAGGATGCGTTCTCGGTCGTGGCTGGCATGGCTCCCAAAGTCTTTCCCGAGTTGCGCTGCGCGGTACTGCTGTTCGACGCGGCCCACGAAAGGCTCGAGGTCGTCCCCATCGGAGACAACTCCGTCTTGCCCGTGATTGGGTTTAGCCCGCAAGATTGCTGGGCGCTGCGCACCGGGCACGTGCACATCGTCGTGGCCGGCAACCAGATCGCCCAATGCGCACATGCGGCGTCCTGCCAGTACTCTTATTGCTGCCTGCCGCTGCAGGCGCACGGAGAAGTCCTCGGAATCCTCCATCTGCAAATGATCGAACCGGGCGAACTATCCCAACCAGTGGTGGCGCTCGCAACGATGTTCGCGGAGCAGGCAGGACTATCGGTGGCCAACATCCGGCTGCGGGAAGCGCTGCGCGATCAGTCGATCCGCGATCCGTTGACCGGCCTCTACAACCGCCGCTATATGGAAGAGATGCTGGAACGCGAGACCCTGCGGGCGGTGCGCGCCGACCAGGGCCTGGGCGTGTTGATGCTCGATCTCGACCATTTCAAGAGCTTCAACGACACCTACGGGCATGACGCCGGGGACACCGTGTTGCGGGAAGCCGCTGCCTTCCTGCTCAAGAGTGTGCGCGCCGAGGACATCGTATGCCGATTCGGGGGCGAGGAATTCATCGTGATTCTCCCGGTCGCGGACCTGAAAGTCACACAGGCGCGTGCCGAGCGCATCCGGTCCAGGTTGCGCGAATTGCCGGTTCTGCACCAGGGGCAGTCGCTCGGAATGGTCACGGTTTCTGTAGGCGTGGCGGAACTTCCGCAGCATGGAACCTCCCGCAAAGAATTGATCGAGGCTGCCGACGCCGCGCTCTATCGTGCCAAGAGGGAGGGCAGAGACCGAGTAGTGGTAGCTGCAGGACCCGCAACCGAAACGGTGCCGGCTGCTGAAGTTGCCGCTCTCGGTTCGCCACGCTAGTCAGAGCAAATCATCGATTGCTGGCCGTGTGGAGGCGATCCCATCCAGAGTCGTTTCCTTTTCAGAAGCTTTCAGCTCAAATTCAGGACTTCACGCACGTTTCCTGATGATCTTTTGGCCGAGATTACGTCCAAACAGATCAAGCAGCAAGAAAAACGAAAAGAGAAACGGGAGATTCCGCATGCCAGCAGATTCCGCCCCCGGTCCATCGAGAAAAAACAGTGCACTCCACGCAATCACCGCCGGCGGCTTGATTGCCGGCACTCTAGACCTGACCCAGGCTTTGACGCTATTCGGACGGAAAGTGCCGCTGGTAATTGCCGCGGGATTGCTAGGACAGTCAGCCCTGCAGGGCGGGACAGCTACCTATATTTTGGGTGTCCTGCTGCATTTCTTCATCGCCTTCTCGGCGACAGCGGTGTACTACGCGGCCAGCCGCAGGCTGATTTTCTTGCTGGAGCACCCACTCGTATGCGGTCTGTTTTTTGGCATTGCGGTGGAGCTGGTGATGAGTTATGTCGTCCTGCCGCTCTCCGCACTTCACGACCACGGCCCTTACGAACTTCACGACGTGCTTCTAGGACTGGGCGTGCATATGGTCGTCGTCGGACTGCCGATTTCCTACAGCGTGCGGCGGTTTGCGAGGTAGATGGGAGAAGGACGCCACAAGTAAAACGCCCAGCGTTAGGCTGGGCGTGATCCCCGCTGAAACCACAAGCTTAGTTGCGGTGGCCGGGCCCTTTGCTTTCGTCGCTGGCGATAACGCCGTCCTTGATGTGGATGACGCGATGAGCGTACTCAGCGATATCGCCTTCGTGCGTGACCAGAATGATGGTGTTGCCTTCCGCCTGCAGCCGGTCAAACAGCGCCATGATTTCAATGCCGGTCTGCGAGTCCAAATTGCCGGTGGGCTCGTCTGCCAAAATGATCGAGGGTTTGTTGACCAGGGCGCGCGCAATCGCGACGCGCTGCCTTTGACCGCCGGAGAGCTCGTTCGGCTTGTGGCTCATGCGGGCTTCCATGCCGACCGCCGCCAGCGAAGCCTTGGCGCGCTCCATGCGCTCGTCGGTGGGGATGCCGGCGTAGATCAGCGGCAGTTCCACGTTGTGCAGGGCGGTGGCGCGAGCCAGCAGGTTGAAGGTCTGGAAGACGAATCCAATTTCTTTGTTGCGGATACGCGCCAGCTCGTCATCGTCGAGCTCGCTGACCAGTTGGCTGTTGAGCCAGTACTTGCCCTGTGATGGCGTGTCGAGGCAACCGATCAGGTTCATCAGCGTCGACTTGCCCGATCCCGACGGACCCATGATGGCGACGTATTCATTGCGCTGGATGCGCAGATTCACGCCGCGCAAGGCATGCACCTGCTGCTCCGACCCCATGTCGTAGGTCTTCCAGAGATCTTCGGCCGCGATCATGCACGATTCGGGTGGGGCTAGGTTCGCGGTGTTGGGCATACTGATGACTTCGGCGGTTGCCATTTTTTTCTCCTGATCTTCGCTGACTCTGTCCGGTGCCACTGACCTCTCCGATCTTCGCTTACTTCGGATTCAGTACGTTCGAGTTGCAGGCTCCGTTTCTGAGACGCCTTGGTTCGAGACACGTTTCGAGACCTTGCGGGCTTTCCCCTTGGACGTGCCAAGCCAGCGAAGGTTATGACTCTTCGTCTTCTTTCTTTGGGACGGTGTTGTCGATTTTCACGCTGCTTCCGGGACGCAGACTGCGCAAGACCTTGTAACTCCCCGTAATGACCTCGTCCCCTTCTTTCAGCCCGTCTAGAACTTCAATATCGGTGGTGCCGGTAATTCCCGTGGTGACCGGGACGAAAACCGCCTTCTTGCTGCGGATGACAAAGACCCCCTGTACGTCATCCTCTTTCTTGCCCTTGGATGCAACTTCCTTGGGCGCAGGTGCCGCGGCGTGTACCGAACCCGGCGCATTATTCTGTTGCTCGATCTGGTCCTTGGTGCGCAGGGTCAGTGCCTGTATGGGCAGGGCCAGCGCATTGCTGCGAGTTGCGGTCGTAATCTTGGCGGTAGTCGACAGGCCCGGACGCAAGACCGTCGGCGGGTCGCTCAGCGTCACCACCACCTTGAAGTCTTTGGCCTCTTCACTGGCTGTCGCCGACTGCGAGGTCGATACCCCGCTGGAGCGCACAATCGCGTTGTCTCCAATCTCCGAAACTTTACCGTGGAAAATCTTCTTCGGAATGGCGTCAATCGTGATTTCCGCCGACTGTCCAATGTGCACATTTACGATGTCGGTCTCGTCCACCTTCACTTCCGCCGTGATGATTGACATGTCGGCAATCGTCATCAGCGTGCTGCCCAGAGCGTTCTGAATTCCGATGACCACCGACTCGCCTTCCCGCACCGGTAGATTCGTGACCACGCCGTCGTAAGGCGCGCTGTAGGTGGTCTTCTGCAGCACGTCGTCGACGCGCGTCAGATTGGCCCGGGCCTGCGCTACATGTTTATCGGCCGAGTCGTTCTGCGCCTTGGCCTGCGCCACGCGCGCCTGGGCTTGCACCAGCCCGGCATCGGCCGTGGCCCATGCGTTCTTGCGGCTGTCAAAATCCGACTTCGCGATCAGGCCGTCTTTGAACAAGCTCTGCGCGCGATCCCAGTCGAGCTTGTTGCGGTCATAGTCGGCCTGAGCGCGAACCAAGTCGGCTTGTGACGTCTTCAGCGCCGCGTCAGCGGCGATTGCATCGGTCTCCGCAGCTTGCACCGAGGCCTGATTAGCCGTGACATCCGCCGCCGACTGCACGTTCTCCAGTTGCGCCAGCAATTGACCCTTCTTTACCTGATCCCCTTCCTTCACGTACAGGTGGGTAATCTTTCCGTAGGCGTTGGCGCCGATGTTGACGTAAGTCTTCGGTTTGATCTCACCCGAAGCGCTCACCACTGTGGCAAGATCCTGCCGCTGCACCTTGCCGGTCTGTACCGTTGCCACATTCTTGCTGCTCTGATGAACGGTGAAACCGACAATGATTGCGAGCAAAACCGCAATGCCCGCGCCGATTGAAACTTTTTTCCAAGCTTTCATGATTCCCGTCACTGTCCGGGTGATTTATCCCCGCAGAGGCCAACTCTTGGCGCATCCAGTACTTAGCCTGAACGCCTCGGCTGCCTCGGTTAGGGTGACGGACACCTATCCTCTGTTACGATCCTTGGGCCGAGAAAGTTCCCGATCGGAGTAGAAGAAGTGGCCGAGACCCGATATACGCGTGGGGAGTGATAGTTACTGCCCCGGAATACAGCATTATAGCCCGGCGACTGAAAGTTTTGTCACACGGATTCGAGCGTCCCCCCGATTTGAGCATCTATGTGATTTGACCCACTCTCAGGCAACTCGGGGCGACTTCGCCGGCTTCTAACCAAACGGTCAGCGGCTGGTTTTAGTTGTTCTCCGGGCACGACTTAACCTTGCTTTCACACGACGAACGGGCCTAAAATAGGCCGACGACGGTTGTCTGGCAGGAGTCCCTCTCATGTTCCGGGTTGATTCGTATCAAGCTGCTCTTCGGGTTTTGTTCGCATCGGTCGGTCTGTTGGTCTGCGGCGCGCTTGCCCAAGACCAGCCGAATCAGGCTCAAGCTAACCAGGATCCAAAGTCCACCGACAAGCCCGCCGTGGACGCGGCCAGCGCCACGCCAGCTCAATCTGGCGCCGACGTCGTAGACCCCCTCAAACGACCCACCAGCGAAAAACAAAGGCAGAAGAATCAGCGCGGCCTCAAACAAGAATTAAGCAAGACTTATAAGAAGTGGCTGGAAGAAGACGTCGTCTACATCATCACCGACGAGGAGCGCGCGGCTTTCAAGCAGCTCTCCAATGACGAAGAGCGCGACAACTTCATCGAGGCCTTCTGGCAGCGCCGCGACCCTACTCCTGATACTGAGGAAAACGAATACAAGGAAGAACACTACCAGCGGATCGCCTACGCCAACGAGCATTTCGCGGCAGGCGTGGCCGGCTGGCGCACCGATCGCGGCCGCATCTACATCGTCTACGGCAAGCCTGATGAGACCGATTCCCACCCCTCCGGCGGAAGTTACGAGCGCCCCATGGAAGAGGGCGGCGGCGAGACTTCGACGTTTCCGTTTGAAGATTGGCGGTATCGCTACATCGAAGGCATCGGCCAGGAAGTCATCATCGAATTTGTCGACACTTGCATGTGCGGCGAATACCACATGACTCTGGACCGTTCCGAAAAAGACGCCTTGCTCATGACCCCAAACGCGGGCCTCACGCTTTATGAGTCGATGGGCATGTCGAACAAGGCGGCGCGCTTCACCAACAGCGGTCTCGAACGCCTTGGCGCGGGTCCGGACAGCGCGATGGTGGCGAGTAAGGAATTCGATCGCCTGGACCAGTTCGCCAAGTTGATGGCGGCCCCGCCCGTCAAGTTTGCGGATCTTACCGAAGAGGTGAACTCGAAAGTCATCCTGAACCCCATGCCGTTCGACGTGCATGTGGACTTCGTGAAGGTGACGAGCGACACTGCGCTCGTACCCATCACGATCCAGTTGAAGAATCGTGACATCACGTTCGTGAACAAAGACGGCATACAGAAGGGGACGGTTAACATCTTCGCTCGTCTGACTACGCTGACGGGAAAAGTCGTCCAGACATTCGAAGACACGGTGCAGGTGATGGTTCCCGCCGAACTTTTGCCGGGCACTGCGGAAAACGCTTCGGTCTACTACAAGGCTGTGCCGTTGCGCCCCGGACGCTACAAGCTGTACGTCGCGGCAAAAGACGTGAATGGTGACCGAAAGGGCGTTTGGAGCCGCAGCATCGTGGTCCCGGAATATTCCGACGACAAGCTGTCCACATCGACCTTGATCGTCGCCGACGTGATGGAACCGGTTCCGACCAAGGATATCGGCACCGGCAGTTTCGTGATCGGAACCATGAAGGTAAGGCCTCGCGTGGCCCCGGCCGACGGCAAGCCCGCCCTGTTCAAGCGGGACAAAGATCAGAAACTGAATTTCTGGATGCAGGTCTACAATCTCGGCGTGGACGAGAAGACGCACAAGCCTTCCGCCACTTTTGAATACAACATCACCAACCTGGCAACCAATAAACAGGTGGTTCAGAAAGTCGAAAGCACTGACACCATGGGCAATCTGAGCGATCAGGTGACGCTGCAGAAGTCGATCACAGCGGCCAACCTGCAGCCCGGGACTTACAAGATCCAAATCAAGGTCAACGACAATATTTCCAAGCAAACGATTGATCCGTCGGCGGTGTTCGCAGTAGAGTAGCCTCCTGCAAGAATTCTCCCCAGGGGGTGGGGGTGGAGTGAGACTGGGTAAGCTCGGAACTTGGGCAATCCTGTTGGGCGTATCGCTTCCGGTTTGGGCTGGAGAGCAGCCCGGAGCGATCTCGGGATATGTCCGCGACAACTCGGGCATTCCGCAAATGGGCGCCGTAGTCGAGATTCTCGGCGTTGCCAATCACACCCACACCGTGTTTACCGATGGCGCTGGATACTACGCCGCTACTGGCTTGTTGCCCGGTCTTTACACTCTCAAAGTTACAGCTCCTTCTTTTCTCCCGGCATTGCGCGAGAAAGTCGGTCTTCGCCCCGGCGCCAGCCTCAACGTCAACGTGACTTTGAGTACGTTGTTGGGCGTGATGCAGCTTGGACCCATTCGCACGCTTCCGGATAACGACGACTGGAAATGGACACTGCGCTCGGTGGCGAACCGGCCGATTCTGCGCGTGTTTGACGATCCGGTCTTTACCGGAATGGGGACGACTGGACTTGGCTCAGGACCGGGCTCGGCTGGGTTGGGTTCGACTGGGTTGGGTTCGACTGGATTGGGCTCGGCTCGGCTCGGTTCGACCGGACTGGGGACTGAGAAGCAGAGCCACGAGTTGAGAGGGGCGGTTTCGTTCCTTGCTGGTTCCGCGGCCATCGGTGCCGGCACTGGATCGGATATGAGCACCGCCTTCAGGCTGGAGCGCTCTATCTTTGCCGAGGGGCACTTGGCCTTCAGCGGCGATGTGGCTTACGGCGACAGTCTGCCTGCCGGGGTGCTGCGCACTACGTATTCGCATCGCCTGGAGGATGGCTCGGAGCCAACCTTAGCGCTGACTGCCCGCCGCTTCGCCTCTGCCGATCCTAACCTGCATGGCGCGGTGTTGCAGGCGCTCACGGCCTCGGCCGCCGACAACTTTACTGTCGGCGACGTTCTGGAATTCAAGTTCGGCAGTGAGTTGCAGACCATCCAGTTCATGGGCCACGTTTCTGCGTTCCGTCCGTTCGGTTCCGCCGATCTTCATATTTCGCCAGACACCGTCCTCGAATACGATTACGCGACTTCCCGCCCCGACCTGCGCAGCGAGAATGAGAAGGGCTTCGATTCCGCGCCCGCCGATCTGAGCGAATCGAATCCGCGCGTCAGCCTGCTCAATTTCTCTCCCATGATGGAGAAAGCCCGTCATCAGGAAATCAATCTTTCGCATCGCGCCGGTAAGAACAAGGTTCAGGTCGCCATCTTTACCGACCGCGTCGCCAACACCGCTCTCACCGGCACGGGACTGACCACGTCCGCCGGCGGATTCCTCTTGCCCGACAGTTCCTCGGGAACCTTCAGCTATGACGGCAAGACCCTTGATACTAACGGCCTGCGCATCGTGTTGGAGCGGAAATTCTCCAACGACCTGACGGCTACGCTTGACTACGCCTTCGGCGGCGTGCTGGATCTTTCCCGGCCCGATGTAGCATTGCAGGACGCGCAGCAATTCATGAACACCGAGCGCCGTCACGCTGTCGCGGCCAAGCTGAGCGGAACCATGCGGCGCACCCGCACCCGCTGGATTGCATCCTATCGCTGGGTGAACGCCCCGGCCATTACTCCGGTCGACATGTTCAACGCCTCGCCGGGGCAGAGCGATCCTTACCTCAGCGTCTTCATCCGCCAGCAACTTCCCAGCTTCGGCGGCCGCATGGAAGCCATCATCGACTTGCGTAATCTTCTGGCGCAGGGCTATGTTCCCGTCCTCGGTCAGGATGGCCAAACGGTATACCTCGTCCAGACTGCGCGCTGCATCCGCGGCGGCGTGGCCTTTACCTTCTAGTCGATTAGCAAACAGCTCTCCCCCGTGCCTTATTTGTAAAATCTATCGTTCCCATTCATAACTACATGGTTGACTGCAGGGATCAGGTTTCGGTAATGTTCCTTAGCTGACTTTGCGGGGCGGAGCGGCGCAACTTCTTAGTATGCAAGGAATTGCAAGCTTTCCCGGCAGTGACCGCAGCAATCGGCTCTTCCTGCGAAGCACCAGCACTCCCCCCAAAACCGAACTGTTGTAAGGAGACCACATGAGAGCGCGTTTCTTCCCGGTGTCGATCAATCTGGTGTCGATCAGCCTAGCGTCAATCAGTCTGGTGTTTGTTCTTCTGGCCGCAGCCAGCCTTTCGGCACAAACCTTCCGCGGCACCATTCTGGGCACTGTGACCGATCCTTCTGGCGCCGTAGTCGCGGGCGCGACGGTGACGGTAAGAAACACGGGCACCGGACTCCAACGCACCACCGAAACCAGCGCCGACGGCAGCTTCGCTCTACCCGAACTGCCCATCGGCACCTATAACGTGACCGTGACCCAGAGCGGCTTCGATACGTTCCTCACCACGGGAGTGACGGTCGACGTCGCCAGCGAGCGCCGCGTCGATGCCGCCCTGAAAACCGGCCAAATCGCAACCAAGGTCGAAGTTTCGGGTGACCTTTTGCCCCAAGTGGAGACGACTTCAGCCGACCTTGGCGGAACGCTGACCGCCGATACGATCGAGAGCCTTCCCGTCAACGGACGTGATTACCAGAAGCTCATCTATCTGAATCCTGGTGTTGCCGGTTCGCCCGACCAGATCTCGGACTCTCCTGGTTCTTACGGTACGTTCTCGATGAACGGTTCGCGCGGTCGGGCCAACAACTTTCTGCTCGATGGCACCGACATGAACGACGGCTACCGCAACGATCCAGCCATCAACGAAGCGGGCGTGTTCGGCGATCCGGCCACTATTCTGCCGCTCGACGCCGTGGCAGAACTGAAAGTGCTGTCCAACTACGAAGCCGAATACGGTCGCAATAGCGGCGCTGTCATCAACATCGTGACCAAAAGCGGCACCAACAAGCTGCATGGTTCGCTGCTCGAATACTTCCGTACCGGCAAATTGGGAGCGCGCAACTACTTCAACTTTGCTCCCGATCCGAAGAGCCCGTTCAACAACAACCAGTTCGGCGGCGCACTGGGCGGCGCGCTGGTGAAGGACAAGACTTTTTTCTACGTTGACTATGAAGGGCAGGATGAAAACGGCGCGCAAGCCGGAGTTACCTGCGTGCCCGACCCGTCGCAGATCGCGGCGGATATTTCCGCTAACGGTCCAGCCAATCCGGTCTCCGCGGCGCTGCTGGCACGCGATCCCTGGCCCACACCAAATATCGCAAGCGCCGCGCCGCAGGCCGGGCAAGTTGGGCCGGGCAGCGGATTTGACAGTGGTTGCCCCAATGGCAATAACCTTTCCACCTCGACGGGCTTTTTTAATCGAGTGGACAGTTTCATCGGCAAGATCGACCAGAACTTCAACGCCAATAACCTGCTGACCGGCCGCTATTACTTTGGCAACAGCAACCAGAGCTTTCCGTTCGCGCAGTTGGCGGGTGGTCTGCTGCCTGGGTTCAACACCGTAACGCCGACCCGCGTTCAGCTGGTAGCGCTTTCTTATGTGAAAGTCATCGGCGCCAGCCAGGTGAACGAAGCACGCCTGGGATGGAATCGATTCGTGGAAGGATTCTTCCCCGAGGACCAGAATTTCAACCCCAACTCCATTGGTTTGGATACAGGCGTGGGTGCCTATGATGGCGGTCTTCCTGCGCTGTCCCTCGGCGGCTTCTCCGAGATCGGCGCAACCAGTTCCGTGCCCCGCAATCGTGTCGATTCCAACTGGCACTTCGTCGACGACTACTCATGGAAGTCGGGGAAGCATGACGTAAAGTTCGGATACGAATTCCGGCGCACCACCATTATGCAGGTGATCGATCACAATTTCCGCGGCACATTGGATTTTGATACGCTGACAGATTTCTTGAATGGGTTTTCGGACGGGGGCAACCAGGTGCAGGGCGATTCCAGGAGGCATGAGTTCCAGAACAGCCACGGGTTGTTCGTTCAAGACAGCTTCCGTGCCAGCTCTCGCCTCACCCTGAATTACGGAGTGCGCTGGGACTACTTCGGGGTGGCGGGAGAAAAGAACGGGCTTATGTACACTGTCGGCGATCTGTCGACTGGCGGCAACAACGTGCAGACCAGCCAGTTGTATGACAAGGATCTGAACAACTTTGCGCCTCGCGTGGCCTTGGCATATGACGTGACCGGTAAAGGTAAAACCGTGGTCCGCGCCGGGTGGGGCTTGTTCTACGACGCGTTCTCGCAAGACATCTTCCTCGGCCACCTGCCCTGGAATTGCGTTTTTTGCCCCGGGCCAGCTTATCCCGGTTTGGGGGCGCAAGCGCTGGCCACCGGCAGCGTAGCGATTAACCCGGTCACACTCCTGGCGGCCACGCCCTTCGCCCCAGGAACGCCGGTCTATTCGAATTACGGCCCGGAGGGAGATTTCTTCTCCGTCGATCCGAACATGCGCACGCCCTACATTCAGAACTTCAATCTGAATTTCCAGCAACAGTTGGGCAGCAAGAACGTGCTGCAGGTCGGGTATGTGGGGTCGAAGGGGACCAAGCTGTTCCAGTTCCTGGATATCAACCAGCCGAGCCAGGCGCAGATCACGGCTGCCGATTTGGCCTGCGTTCCGGATCAGGCGGCTGGGGAGTATTGCCCCGTCGGCTATGGTGTTCCGCGCACCTATGCCCCGAACTTCTTCTACCTGAATCAGGAGAGGGCTTCTGCCAACTCGATCTACAATGCATTGCAGGCTAGCCTGCGGACCAGCGGCTGGCATGGGTTATCGTCTCAAGTCAATTATGTCTGGTCCCATTCCATTGATACGGCCAGTGACCTCGAAGATTTCGAACCGAACGAGGCGCAGCCCCAGAACAGCACTGATCCCGCAGCCGAGCGCGGGAACTCCAGCTTCGACATTCGCCAACGCTTCACCTGGAACTTTACTTACCAGCTCCCGAAGATGGGCGGAGGAATGTCAAAGTTGAAGAATGGTTGGGGCCTGGACGGCATCCTCAACCTGCAGGATGGCCAGCCCTGGCACCTGAATTATGAATTCCAAGGCGATTACTCGGGAGCGGGCGAGGGCTTCGACCGGCCGGACGAGATCTCGGCCCCGCAGTATTCTCCCAGGAATGCATCCCAGTACTTAAATTTGTCGGCATTTGCGGCGCCCTGCACGTGGGGAAACCCCCAAGGCAACGACGGCAGCTCGGACGAAACCAACTGCACTCCAGGCACGCGCCACTTCGGCAGCGAAGGGCGCAACTCTCTGCTCGGTCCCAGCTTCAAGGAGTTCAATTTCTCGGTTTTCAAGGATACGACGCTTGCTGAGCACGTCACGATGTCTCTGCGCGCGGAGTTCTTTAACATCTTCAACCATGCCAACTTTTCCAATCCGCTGTTGCCCAATTTTATTGGCGATATCGGTGCACCGAACCCTGCTACCGGCGGCTACGTCTTCGGCGGGGTTCCGGCGTACTACCAACTCCAGGCGACTGGCGATGTAGGTATCGGCAACCCGTTCCTGGGCGGAGGCGGTCCGCGCGGCGTGCAGTTCGTCGCGAAACTCACCTTCTAGGCAACGGCTCAACCTACAAAAGCCCCTGCTTCGGCAGGGGCTTTTCTTCGGCCTTTGTTACCTGGGAAGCGTGTCCAGGCTGGCCGTACAGGTCCAATCCTGGCGTCTGGCGTATGTCTTTCGTCACCTCGTCCCCTGATTGGGCCGATGTTACCCTCTGTCTCGTAGTTCCCCTCCCCACTAATCTCTGTTCCGGAGAACGTGATGCATCGCTTTTTTTCGATGAGATCCATTCCTATGAGAAGCCCTGCTTTTTCCGTGAAAAGCCTTGTTGTTCTGGCCCTCGCCCTGTGTTTTGCCGCGCCGCTGTATGCGCACCACCTCAAGAAGGGTGAAACGGCGTCGTTGCCGATTACCACTTCGTCCCCCAAGGCCCGTGAGCTTTATGAAAAGGGCGTTGCCGACTACGAGAATCTTTATCTGGAGCGCTGCAACGACGACTGGCGGGCGGCTGTGAAGGAAGATCCCAACCTGGCCATCGCCTGGGCCTGGATCGCCTTCAACAGCAGCAGCCCCGAGGAAGTCAACGCTGCCCGTGCCAAGGCGAAGGCGCTTGCGCCCAAACTGACTCCCGGTGAGCAGCTTATGGTCGCGTGGATTTCCAAAGTGCAGGAAGGCGACTACCTGGGCGGCATTACCGCTATGAACGACATGGTCGAAATGTATCCCCGCGACAAGGATTTGCTGTATCTCGCCGGGAACTGGATGCTGCTCGAGAATGGCGACGATCAGGCGCAGCGGCTCATGGAAAAGCTGCTGGCCATCGACAAGAACTTTCCCCCGGCGCTGAATGATCTGGCCTACGTCGCGGCGCGTACCCGGGATTTCACCAAGTCAATGGCGGCCATGGAGCGCTACGTAGCGCTGCTCCCGAAAGAGCCCAACCCGCAGGATTCCTATGGAGAACTGCTGCGCATGGCAGGGGACTTCGAGGGTTCGCTGGTGCACTATCGCGCCGCGCTCAAGATTGATCCAGACTTCGTGACTTCGCAGGTCGGCCTGGGCGACACCTACGCGCTCATGGGCAATCAGGAACAGGCCCGGGTGGAATACGACAAGGCGATCCGGTTTGCCCATAACGAGGCCGACCGGTTGAGCTATAGCATGCAGAAAGCGATGACCTATGTGCGCGACGGCAACTTCGCCGAAGCCGACAACGAATTTCAGGAGATCGCCGAGACCGCCCACGCCAAGGACCAGGATCTGCAGGAAGCGCAGGCGCTACGCCAGATGGCAGAGTATCAGGCGGACGACAACGTCGCGATCAAGCATCTCAAGCTGGCCGAGGAATCGCTCAGCCATCGCTCGACGATTGCAGCCTCGGACCGCGATGAAGAGTTGTCGCGCATTCTGCGCGTTCGCGCGGTGCGAGCCGCGCAAGCGGGCAACCAGCCGCTGGCCGATCTTTCACTTCACCAGCTCGAGGCTATGGCCAACGGCAGCCGCAACCGCGTGATCTTAAGCTCCTACCATGGCGCGGCGGGCACTCTGCTCATGGCTCAGGCTAAGACGGGCAAGAACAACGATCTGAAGGATGGCGATCAGAAGAAATACGAAGACGCCATCGCGCACCTGGAAGAGGATCAGGAGAATCCCTTCACTTTGGAATTGCTGGTGCAGGCCTACTACCAGACCTACCAGCCCGATAAGCTGCACGAAGTCGAAGTCAGACTTCGCGGCACCAATGTACCGACCATGGAACAGGCATTGGTCGTCCCGGCAGCCCGCGCCCGGCGGCCCACGGTCTAGTCCCATTTTGTACCGGGCGCCCGTGGCGCAGCCCTGGGATTCCTCGCCCAATTTGCGGCATTGGTGTACAGTGGGTGGACACTTTTGCCCGCATGACGACTGACACTGAGCGCCGTTCCGGAAGACGAATCGCCACTCGCGTTCCCACGCGCGTGCGCCCGGTTCATGGCGCGGATCAAACCCCGCGAACGGCGCAGACTCGCGACGTCAGCGCCAACGGAGTCTTCCTCTACAGCAAGTCCCGCATGGAAAAGGGCACCGAGGTTGAACTGGTGCTCATTCTTCCCCCCGAACTCACTTCCGGCGAAAAGTGTTGGGTGTGCTGCCAGGCCACCATTGTCAGGGTCGAAGAAGAGGGATCAGAATTCGGTGTGGCGGCCCAGATTCGCCGCATGGATATCCTGCCCGAAGTCACCGTCTGAGTTGCCGCAGTGTGTGTGTGTGTCGAACCGATTCGGGAATGGGCTGTCCTAAAACCGCACGATGTCGGAGGCACCGTTTTCGTCGCCCGGTCAAGCCTTGTATGATTTCCCTGTAATCCTTGAAAAAAAGCTTCCCATTGCATCGAGCGCGGTGCAATAATGGCGGCCCTAGAATTGCTCTGGCCAATTTAAGGTTCCAGGTGGGCCCAAGTATGATGATCGAAAAGCTCGCGGCCGGTGTAGTGCAAGTGCAGACACCGATTGGTCCGCGTTACGTAATGCCTTCTTTCTTCCAGCGCGTGTATCTACTGTGGATGTTTCGCAATTTTCCCATCCTTCCGCACGCCGTGCTCAACAGACGGCAGCAACGCTTGATCGATCGCATGTGCGGTGAACAGCGTTTCGCATCGATGGCCTATGCCGACGGCATGGATGAGGCGCCCGTGATCGGCACTATAGAACATCGTCCGCCGATCGGAGCCGACCAGTTGCCGCCCCGGCGGCCCGTCGCGAGCGACTCGCGGGGCTTGCCGGCGGAAGTTCGCCAGCGTTCTTAGCTTCTCGTCCACCTCGAACCGGCCTTGAGTGAGCGCGGCCCGCAGGCGCCGCGTTTCAATGTTAGAGCATGCTCATGCGCAGCACACTCCGCCATGATTCTTCAATTCTGCTGCGAAGGCTGGTTTGGCGAGGGCTGGCTTGGTGGCTGAGCAGTATTCCCCGGTGCGCCATTGAGAGCACCGCCAGGCCGCGAACCGCTGCGCGGCATTTCGCCACACCCACCGAGATGACCTTGGCGTGCGCCGCTCGCGGCCGGATGGTACCCGTGTTTTGCCTGTTGGCAGGCGGTCACGGCCTTCTGCTGATCGGCAGTCATCAGGCCTGCTCTTTCTTGCATGGCCTTGTCGCGGATCTCCCGCACCTGTTGATTCTGCTGCTGCGGCGTGAGCGAAGAGTTGGAGCAGACGCCTTCGATCTGCGAACGGGTATCGCGACCGATGGTCCGGATCCGTTCCACAGCGGACCTTTGCAGGCCCGCTTGTTGGAAGCAGTTTTCCTGGCGCATGGGCCGGCTTGGAGCGGGCGGAGTTGTCGTCTGAGGATCGCTTTGCGCCCGCAACGTTCCTGCGAAAAGCAGTAAAACAAGCGAGCAGAAAAACTTCTTCAACATGATTGAGACCTCCAACGAAACAAATTCCGCAACCCGCACACGCGGGAAGTTGTGAGGCTAGTGTAGCGCGGGTTCACGGACGAGCGGGATCACCGCAGGACATGGCCCGATTCCCGCCGCCAACCTCGCGAAATGGCAGGCCCGCTGCAGCTTCGAGCCAGATGTTTGCTTCGATCATGACTCTGTGACCCTGCAGGACTCTGTGACCCGGAAGGAGAAAAGCATCAACTTCGACAGGCATGAAGCAGCACGAGGACGTTCCATGCCCGTGTTTCGTTATGTGATTTCGTGTCCTCCCAGGAGTGAAGATCGTCAAACTCAATCGCCACCTGGTTGAGCCGTTCTGCGGAAAGCAGCGCCTGGATGCTATAATTTTTGTTCGTCCTACCAGCCAAAATCCCCACCGTGGGCGCGTAGCTCAATTGGCAGAGCAACTGACTCTTAATCAGTAGGTTGAAGGTTCGATTCCTTCCGCGCTCACCATCTTTTCAAACACTTACCGGAGTTGATGTTTTGGGTGTGCCATAAAGTGTGCCGTAACTCAATCCGGCTACGCCCGTTTCTCTACTGCCGTGTCTTGATCGAGCACGTCGCGCACGATCTAGCTCAGGATGCTGATACTGCATCGCAGTCTTCACATCCTTGTGGCCCATGGTTCTCATGACGGCAGCCAGGTTTCCGGTTCTCTTTAGAATCCGGGTGCGGTAATCATGTCGCCCACAATACAGGACAAGATCTTCGGGAAGCTCCGCTTTTCTCCTAGCTTCTCGAAATCTCTTCGCCATCGTAGTGAGGTGAGCGGACTCAGCTCGTTTGGGAGGGAAAACCCAGGCTTCGCGCTTCGTGCCACATCGTGCTTTCAGAATGTCGAAAGCGCGATTGCTCATTGGCACGCGTCTACGTCCCTCTTCGGTTTTGCTGTCGGGGACGAAGATCACTTGGCCTTCCCAATCTAGGTTATCGATGCGCATCCGGTACAGTTCTCTTTCATTCCGCATGCCGGTATCGCGCATCAAGATCATGATGTCCCGAAAAAGTTGAAGGCTACGTTTCCGCCAATTGCTTTCCACTTCATCGTCAAGTCTGAGTGAACGCCCGTATTCCTTCATCAGTTTAAGTTTCGGAGCGTGGCGAATCAGCGTCCACTCCTCCGCCTTGTGCAGCTCAGGTGTACACATATAGTCAAGACGTAACGTTACATTATTGGATGTGATCATCAGAAAGGGGCTGCATGGCAGAGAGCGCCGCGACACCGCAGCAGCCAGTGATCTCCATCCGCATTTCGGAGGCTCTTCGCTCAAGGCTCGAAACCTTGAGGAAAATCATGGCCCTCAAGAGCGGCCAAACTGTCTCAACATCGGAGGCGGCAAAGCAGCTTCTTGAGTCGGCCCGAGACGACCGTCTTGAATTGGCAGACCTGCTTACTGAGCCAACGGATTCGCTGCTGAGAATTCGTGGAAAGGCGGAGTCAGGACTCTCGCTTTCGCAGGCGGAATAGACAGTCGTGGCCCATTACTGTGCGGTCGGAGCAGAGTCATTTATGAATACCGCGCAAGGCCAGATTTCATACGAGACCTTGGCCGAAATCCTTGAGGCATTTCTTGCGGCTTTCACTATCGCGCGGAGGCCGAAGAAGTCGCCATTGGACTTTGTATATCCGATGAGTCTCCCAGCAGGGGACAAACAGGTCGAGGCCAAGGCTGAAGATGTTGGAACTGATGACGTGCGCCGAGTGGTTACGCGCACCATTCAAATGCTAAGGAACCCGGCTCAAAAGCGCCGCAAACCGATCCTCGCCGTGCGGAATCTCTACCGGCTTCTCGACGAGGAGAAGTTCTCAAATATTGAGAAGCTGAACGAGGTGCTTTGGCCACACTGGTCGGCCCTGTGGCGCGTGTGCGCGCGCGGCCACTATTCGCTTCACCGAAAGCCCCTGCGAGAGAAGGCGCCTGCGGAGACAAACGACGAGGATTTTGAGCTTGCGGTTCAGCCGGCATTGCCGTCCTTGGAAGAAGGCGGATACCGCCTCGAGCTGGTGCGGGAAGAGGGGAATGAATTCTCTCCGCGTTTGCAGTTTCCCGGAACGCTCGCGCCACGCTATCCGGTGGTTGGATACCCGAGGATTGCAGAGCTCCGAAGGCTGCTGGAAGAGCTGATTTGGAGCGGGACCTTTGCCAATGGCAAGGGTACTACTTCTATTCTCACACGGAGATATTGGAGAACGACGAAAGAGGAGTGTTTTTCTTTGCGCGTGAGAACGGAATCACATTCGGATTCCCGATGGAGCACTGGCAGTCGATCCGAAATTTATTTCGGCGCGCAGGGCAAGCTCCGGAAGTGCGCCGTCTGTGGGACGCGCTGGCGAGAGAGTATGGCGAACTGTAAGAGCGGCGGTGCTTCGCACCGGAAGAATTTCGACACTCCACCCCTGGGAGGGAACTGCAGGGAAACCTGCGAGTGCTTTCGGCGAAACACCCCGGCAACCAATACATACCGGGTTCCAGGCTGCCGTAAGGAAACCTGTGTATACCTGCGTAAACGGGGGTGTCGTGAGGTGAAGCGATGGCGCTGCTCGACGAGGAGAACCTAGCAGCGGAGGCGGCCAAGCGGGCGCGATTCCGATTGCATCACGTGGGGACGAAGCTAAACCAGACGGAGCTGCGCGAGTTGGAAGGTCTGGCGGCGAAGCGGAAGCAGACGCATGCAGAGCTGATTCGCGGGCTGGTACTGCGCGAGATCGAACAGGACCGGACGGCCCTTCGTCCCAGTGCGGAGATGGTGGAGATCACGACATGCCGGCTGCTCCTGGTGAACCTGCTTGGTCCGCTGGCGAAAGGCCAAGCGATTACATCAGAGGTGTTCGACGGAATCGTCGAGATGGTGAAGAGGCAGAAGGCGCGTGTGGCTACGGACCGGCTCAAAGACTACGAAGCGCGACGCTGAACCTCGGTGGGCGGGTAGCGGGCGACGCGTCAGCAGGCGGACATACAGAAAGCGCAGCGGGAAACAACTCGGCGGTCAGGGGAACGGTGATCTCCCATTTTTCCGCTCGGCAAGTGTACTGGGGTGGGAGGCAAGTCAAGGCTCTGCGCTTCGCTCCGACCGCTGCGCGGCGCCTGACTCACGTGGACACTGAGTTGGGCGCTAAGGATCTGCTCAACAGCCGAATGGCCTATGTCTCCGTCTCGCGTGGACGCTATGACGCTCGGATTTATACGAACAACGCACAGACTCTCGGGCAAGAACTCGGCCGCGATGTGTCCCATTCCCCCGCCATTCAGCAGGAGCCAGCGGCGCACAAGTTAGAACCACAAACCACGCACACGAATCAGATCAGTCAGGGTTTCGGTCTTGGTCTTTGATGCAGCATTCCCGAATGACATACCCCGGATAGCCAGAGCATAGCCGAGGCACGGCCAGTGTCAAGGCCGCGCTTCGCGCGCCGCGTTCGCGGTCGAAGAGCCTTGACACTGGCCTTTGCTCCTCGGCTTATTATTCAGCTATCCGGGGGATGTCAGATTCTTCCTTGCACGAACCGGACTCCGCGCTGAGTCGAACCGCTGTTGATGGCAACTGTGCGCGTACACACCCAAACAGTGCAAAAACCGGTGTCCTGTAGTGTGAAATCGCCATGAATGAGAAGCGATCTGGCGTTAGAATCACATGTTCGCAAATATTACGCCGGGGAAGTCGCGTCGCATGAAATCACTTCGGGGTATCGCAGTACTCCTTATTTGCGTGGTCCTGATCGCTGCGGCAGCCATCACTTGGCACTTTGTCGAGGCGAAGACCACCGAGCGGAAACTCGCCGAAGATGCGAAGGTGTGCCGTGTACGAGCCGAGCAGGGCGACGTGACAGCTCAGTACGAACTCGGCCGCATGTATTACCAAGGCAAGGGAGTGCCGCAAGACTACGTCGAGGCCCTCCGCTGGTACCGCAAAGCCGCCGATCAAGGAAACGCGAAGGGGCAATACGGGGTCGGCTTCATGTATGAGGAGGGTAAAGGGGTCCCACAAGACTACGCCCAAGCCATTGCCTGGTATCGCAAAGCCGCAGGACAAGGAAACGAGAAAGCTCAATACGGCCTTGCCTATATATATCACGAGGGCAAAGGAGTGCCGCGAGACCCGGTCGTGGCTCTCGACTGGTTCCGCAAATCCGCCGACCTAGGCTATGGGAGAGCTCAATATGCCCTCGGCTACACCTACTATCTAGGAAAGGAAGTGCCGCAAGACTACGCCACGGCTGTCGGCTGGTATCGCAAATCCGCCGACCAGGGCGATGCGGAAGCTCAAAGTGACCTGGGCTACATGTATGCCGAGGGCAAGGAAGTGCCGCAAGACTACACCGAGGCTGTCCGCTGGTACCACAAAGCCGCCGACCAGGGTTATGCGAGAGGTCAAGACGGCCTCGGCTACGCCTATTCCCACGGCGCCGGAGTTCCACAGAATTACGCCGAGGCTGCCCGCTGGTACCGCAAAGCCGCCAAACAGGGGGACGAGTACGCGCGACGAGCTCTCGAGTCAATGAATATTCGTTTAGGTGCAACGAGAAAAATCACTCTCTCGGTTACGTTTGTGTTCTGTCTGTTTCTCTTGATCAGCTCCAACGGCAGCATTCGAACCCGGCAGCAGCGAAGAACAACACTGCCGGGACTACTTGGCCTGACACGCGTGGGACTGGATGTATATGGATACTCCCATTTCGGTATTCTCCTGTCGCTATCCGCCGTCAATGCTTTCTACTTCGGCAAGAGTCTTCTGGGCGGAATCTTCCTCGCAATGCTTGTTCCTATTGTTTGGACAAATGGTGTCAAGATCGTGCTGAGGATATGCGGGATACTGTTCATCGGATTCAACATTTACGCGATCACACATTACGACCTCCGGCACCTCGCGTCGTGTCCGCGCGCGTTCTATTCTGCTAATGGGTTGCTAATTGGAACTGTGATTACTTCGGCAATGCTTCTCTGGCTAGACCGCGAGAAAACCCGCGGAAGTCAGAACGGTAATGACGCAGTCGCGTCCGGAACCGTGGCCGGAAGTAGGGTCGATTCGCTTCGGATGTAGCGACACTCGGGTTTCAGGACGGATCACAAGCAAACCGGAAGCTGAGTCTGATAGCCTCGATGGTTTCCTACGACAGGATTTTTGGGCTCAAGTCTCAGCGACCGCGTTATGTGTCCTATAAAATGCGGGTTCGCCTGCCGTCATTCGGGTTTTCACGTCCCCGAGCCACAAAATGACCGACGGCACGAAACGTCGGTAGCCTCGCACCATTCGTCGAATTCCATCATGATCGCTACCCTCACCACAAGAGTGAATCTGCAAGGGGCGCTGTGTAGGCGCTTACTGCCCTGATCGCGCCATCTCCAAATCCTCATGCTCGAAGGCTGACGCCATGCGGTCGATCTCGTTTTTCGTCAGGCCGTGCCGCGCGGCTTCGTCGCGCCACTTCGATACGGCCTTGCCGACCTGTTTTGCGATATTGCGCGCTTTGCCGTCGTCCAGATCAAAATATCCCGCCACCTCCATTGCCAGTGCGAGTGAAGCCGTGTTGTCATCCTCATTGATTGCGGTGCTGAGGATGCGCGGCTTGATGTCGGTTGGCACCGGGTTGAGGTCGTAAGCGGGCGAGAGGCGCCAGCCGGCCTGGCCTTCATACAGAAAGCCGTGATTCCGCAGGTGGTCGTCGGTGTTGGAGATCAGTATGTTGAAAACCAGCCGCCGCCACAGTGCTTCCATATCGGCTTGCGGCGCAGCACCGTGCTGGCGCAGCGCGTCAACAATTTCCAGATAGCTTCGGGTTTCTCTGTCTTTCGAGCCGAGCATGCTCATCGCGGAGAGGAACGGGATACGCCGTTCGCCGTTGCGGTCGAAGCGTCGCAGGAGGAGCACAGGCTTGCCGGCGATGTTTTCGACACGGGCTTGGGGAACAGGAATGCCTGCTTTCTGCGCGAGGGACAATGCGACTGCTTCCCAAACGACCGTGTTGATCTCATCGTCCTTGCGGGGGAATTTCGCGATGGCGAGATGACCGTCCTTTTCCCTGACGGACGCCTTGGGCCTCGCGCCGCCAAGAGAGGAGCCGGGCGCGAACAGCAGTCGGAGTTCCTCCTCAGTGTCTTTCTCTTCCATCACATGTTCGGCCGCGGAAAGCAGTTTCGGGAGCTCGATCAGCGGGGGGATGCGCTTGGTGCCCTCCTCCCTCAGGAATGGTCCGCCTTCTTTTTCCGCAAAGCGCAGCGCGCCCTGACGGGACTCGTCGTCCACCAGCAGCAGGAAGTCGATTTCCTGGAGCGTGCGCGGCGCCCCGCCCTCGCGCTCCGCGCGCCTGCGTTCCATGCGGCGCATGAGTGCCCGCCCCCAACGGTCGGGTGCGGAGTCGCCGATGGCGCCGAACATGGGCGTGTCTGCCGGCGTGTGAAACGGGCCAGGACCAACCTGCAGGGCTGGCTCCAGAGAGAATCGCAATGGATTTTCCAGCCAGGTCTTGTCGTATTCGAAGGTGGCGCTTTCCTTGTTCTTGCGCGTACGGGCCCACAGACGCCCCATCAGGTGTGGGACGCGGTCGAGATCCACGTATACGAGAGCCTCCCTGTCCATTACTTGTCTTTCGTGCGTTTCGGGCTGCGCGCCACGCGAATGCGCTGCGGCAGGTTTTCTTCTTCGAGCTGCAGGCCCACGGGATCGTTCTTCGGCGCGGCGAGATCGCCCAGCCGGTCCGCCATCCCCAGCACAAAAAGGACCGTGGCGTATATCCCGATCGCGACGCCGGGATCGCCCTTTTCAAGCTTGACGAGGGTCGTGCGGCTGATCGAGGCGCGCTGCGCTGCGATGGCCGCGGGAATGCGCCGCCGCCGCCGGGCGTCACGGATGTCGCGGCCGAGCTTGCGCAGGGCATGCCTTACCGGGACTGGCATTACGACGGATGATCGGCTGGTCCTCATACCTAACGTCCATAATAATGGTTGTTAACTGCTTTACTGTACATTATTATGAACGTTATATCAACCTTTAAATACGGGGCACGCGCCTACCGGTGGGGTCTGTATTTGGGGGCGGGCACCCTCCTGGAATTATCTGCGAATCCCCAAAAGTCAAAACTCGCTCCAGTCCCTTCCGAGTCCTTCGAGGTGACTGAATCGTCCGGCCTCCTGACCCAGAATGCCTACTGGGATGCGATGCAAAAGTTCCTTCGTCCTGGAGACGTGATCATCGCCGAAGACGGCACCTCGATTATTGGCGCTGGCGAGCTGCACCTGCCGCAAGGGTGCACGTTTGTTTCGCAAGCGGTGTGGCTATCATCGGTGGTGAACCGAAACGATTCCGCCCTCTCGTTGACGCCTACCGCGAGGCTGGCCTCCGCGCCGGGCACCCTGCCGAGAAGCTAACCGTGGGACTCCACTCCATCGGCTTTCTGGGCGAGACGAGCCGGCAAGCTGCCGACGACTTCTATCGGGGTACGCGCACACGTTCACCGAGATCGGCAAGGAACGCGGCTGGCCGCCAACCACCCGAGCGCAATTCGACGCCGTGCGCGGGCCCACCGGCGCGCTGCTCATCGGCGACGCCGAAACGGTTGCGGAAAAAATCCTGTACGATAATGAAGTCCTCGGCGGCATCTCGCGCATCACTTTCCAAATGGGCGTCTCTACGCTTCCGCACGAGAAGATGCTACGTGCCATCGAGATCCTCGGGACTCGCGTCGCGCCCATCGTTCGCAAAGAACTCGCCGCTGCTATTCCCCCGCGAAAAGTGGCGTCGAGACGATAGGTTAACTTTGCCTCCCAAGCCGCGGGTCGCATTGAACCCGGCTAGGCAAATCAGCGGCGATCCTCACGGTTTTGCCTTGCCAGCTGCGGATGAAAGAATGCCCATCGTCGCCGCCGCTTGCCGCATACGTCCACTCTCAGAATTTGTAGATCAGGTCCATGCCGAAAAATAGCTGATTCCTGGCCGTTCCGTTGTTGTATCCCTCCCGATCCCACGAGTGATCAAAACGGAGTTCCGGCCGGAGCATAACCGTGCTGCCGATGTATCTGGTGAGATAAAACGTATTTTCCGTATATTTCCCGGCGATCCCGGTACGCTGCCCTTTCTTATCGTTGAGCAGGTCGGATCGGAATCCAAACATAAACTTGGAGGTAACTTCGCGATTTATGTAGTTGACGATCGCATACTCGGGAGCGGTGCAGCGGAGTTGCCCGGCCGAGCAGAACGCGCCGTTTGCGCCAAGCTCAGGTTTGACTGGGTTGGCAACATTTCCGGCGACGTTCGGCACATCGCGCTCATACATGTACCAGGTCTCAGTCGCCATGTGCCATTTGCCGTTGAACTTGTGGTACCAGGTGAAATCATAGTCTTGCAGATTGTTGTAGGCATACTTGCCGTCATTGATGCCGTTCGCACAACCGTAAAAATTGTCGTTGTTGCTCGCGGTCGAATAGTTCAAGCAAAAGATACCCGACGCTGTAGCATCATCCGTCCAGCACGCAACATCGTGGCTGCACGATGCCCCGAACTGGACCATCCACTGCTTATTCAACCTGAGGCTTGCATAAATCCCGGTGTCGGTGAAGGGATCGATGGTGTAGAGCAGTGAGTGCGTCATGTTGTAATTGTTTGGTGCTAACTGCGCCTCGATTCCAGGAACCGAAAGGAAACGGCCAATTCGGATGTTGAGACCATCTTTGACCGGGAAATAAAGATCGAAGTACTCGAGAACGGGATCGAAGCCATACTGTTTGTTGGACTGCAAGAGTTGCTCGCTGAAGTAGCCCTTCGCGGTCGTGAAGCGATAGTCGATACCGAAGAATCCTGTTAGGTGGTATCCCCAATCGAAATGGCTGGTTTGCACTGTGTCGGGGAGGCGTTCGATGTATACGACCGCCTGATTGAGTTCGATCTTGTTGGGAAAAATGTCGTATGAGACCGGAAAATTGTTTTGGGCTGAGGTGCTGAAATTGAAGCTGCCTGCGACCCATCCGTAAACCTTTGTGCGGCTGTTGTCGAGATTGAGTGCGGACATTAGAGGATAGGTGTTGCCGTCGGGGGCGCCGATGTCGGTCGCACCTCCGTATCCCCAGTCGGAGAATGGGAACGGAGGCGAATCTACGGGCGCCGGAAGACCGCGTTTGGTTACAGAGGGTCCGGCTGGATTGGTGCCTGCCCAATCCTGGTTGTAGAACTGCGCTAGGCGGTGAAAGAAGTTGCCATTTAAGGTGTGGTCACTGTTGGGGGCTGCACTCTGCCCGCTCGGAGCCGGTGCAGTCTGTTGAGGGTCTGGATTCCTCGTGTTCGACGATGGAACTGCTGCCGGGCCGTCGTCGAGCGCGATCGTCGACGGATCTATGGGCGATTTTTCTGCGGGCTCAATCCGTTTTTTCACGCCGGTTGGGTCGTGGTCGACCTGTTGTGCGGGCTTGCTCGCTGCGCTAGCCGGCTGGCCCACCGATCCAGAAGCCTCGGTGGAATCGCCGATAGCCGATTGTTGACTCTGGAGTGGTAGCGTGAGCGCCAGGGCGCCTACCACGATGAAGGCCGCCCGCTTGCCAGCTTCTACTGCAGACTTGTGCACATGGTTCCTCGAGTTCATGAGTCTGAGTTCTCCCGGTCGCTTAACTGGATTTGAAGTTCGCAAAATGGACCTCCATCGCTCGCGGTAGACAAAAGTTAATGTTTTCCTAGACCGGTCATGCACTGATACCCCTATCCTTTTGTGTGTCGCTGGACCTCGAGTCGCTATAAATTGGGTGGATGCCACGGTCATCGGGGAACATGCTCCAAAAGAGAAGCAAGAGTCCCAGCGGCGCCAGGCTGATTGCTGCTAAGAATAGGTCAAGAATAAACATCTCATTTCTGTCGAGTCGTCCCGAGATCCGAAAGCAACCTCACGAATTCGCTGCGCCGTGAGTACGGGAAGCGCAGTGCTACCCGCTCAATGCCGCCGCAGGAAGAAAGCAAGCGTAATGGCGACGCTAATCATGGTGATTGCGGGCCGCACATAACTCGCCTTTACTATTTTTGCCGAGCGCGCACCGATGTATCCGCCGATAACCGCCGCTACGAGCATGGCCAATGTCTGCGGCCACCAAATCTTGCGCGCAATAATCACAAAGTCTCTCCTTGTACTGACATCTCGTTATCGAGCGAAATCGTCAGACTTGCGATTTTCCGGGACAACGAGAGAAATCCACCAAGCTGTGCCGTAAACGCCTCTTGCGACTTTCCCGAATCGTAGGTCTGAATTGTTTTTTCTAGATCCTCAACCGAGATTCTGAAACCATTGTGTCTATCCGAGGTTTTCCCCGACATCCGATTGGCCATACCATCCAGCACATCAGCGAGACGTTTATCGAACTCTTGTTGTGCTCTAGCCACCGGCGCGGGCATTTCAAAACCGTGGACCTGAAGCCGGTATCTCCACAAAGCAACCCGCGTTATGAAAAGCATCCGCAACCGCGGCTGCCAGCGCAGGATTCGCCGGCGCAAAGTAAGGTCCTGCTGCCGGGAAACGCCGGTCTCCAATAGCACGGCATCGGCGAGCGCTCGCACTTCGTCAAAACTACTGTTGATCATGTCACGCAGCGAAAAGGTGCGTTCAGCGGCAACTCTCAGATTCTTCGAAAGGGGTTCTCGTGAAAGTTGTGCCAGTAATCGCAGGCTGGAAATAAACGCCATCTTCATCTCCACAGCCACGGGTGCACTCCAGAGCCGATCAAATGCAAGCCACATCATGCACAGTCCCAGGCCAACCCCAACGACTCGGTCTCTTGCCGCTGCAAGCGATGTCTGTCTCGCGAACTCCTGTAAATTCATGAGGCAGAAAATAACAAGGAGCTGAAATCCGAAATATGACAACCGC